>Ga0075030_100005656_pt1 | contig 11256 bp, 12 predicted proteins | sample LitLauG_LLR_2012_FD_71393 | JGI IMG/M metagenome (GOLD analysis project Ga0075030, IMG submission 71393) | Freshwater sediment microbial communities from Pennsylvania, USA - Little Laurel Run_MetaG_LLR_2012 | ecosystem: Environmental > Aquatic > Freshwater > Creek > Sediment | place: USA...
CATGCTTTGCGACCTCTCTTCCCCCTCGACGAATCGCGTCATCAAGAGCCTCCTCGCGTTTGAGGAAGATTAAATCCTCTCTCGCGCGAAGTGAAGAGTTTTCACACAATCTGGACCCACAACAATTCCTCTGGCAGCAGCCGACAGAAGCGGTCGTGAACTTCCCGAATGGCACCGACCGTCAGGGCGCGACCGCGCAAGCCCCCGACGTCAATCCATTCCTGGACGGCGATATGCGCCTTAGCCTCCAGTTGAAGGTCACGCTTTTTGACGTCATTGCTGTAGTCGCCTTTGAGAGCACGTTCGATATCGACAGGATGGGTGTCGTGGCCTTCGATAAGGTTGCTGTAGTAGCAATTCATCAAGCGGACGAGTTCGGCGAGCGAGGCCACTAGACTTTCCGGCAGGCTCCGCCGGAAGCCGGCGCTCCGCTGGGCAAGTTCGAGCGCCAGGTCGGAGATAGCGCCCCGGTGCCGCTCTCCAATGACGAGCGGCTCCATGATGGCGACGGACTCTCCCCGGTCTGCGGCAGTAGGGATGTCCGCTTTAATGTCCGTTTCTCGTTTTTTTCATACCACTTAATAATCAATTATTTATGTCGTGTCAAGCTGGCGCAAAGGCCCGTCAAATGTCCGGATTATTGGCCGGCACCTCCGACTCTGCAAGCGACAGCCGTTAACACCCGGTCGTCGATGGCTCTCCGTGTTCTATTGGACCGGAAATGCGAAGCGTGACGAGAAACTATCTTCAGCGCCTAGCAATTACACAAAATCAAAGCGGCGCCCGACAATGCGGGTTGACGGTTGCAAGCGCTACGGACAAATTGTATGAGTAACAGCCGATGACCCACGAGAAGACCCGAGCATTCCTCCTGCCTTTCGACGCCGCGATCGCCGATTACAGCGAGGCCAGCGCCGTCGATGAGCTCAACGCCGGCCAACATCGGAAGCGGCCGCCGTCGAGACGGTGATTGCCAAACGCTTACCTGCTACGCGCTACGCGCTACGCAGAATTTCACCCACGCAGAAGCCAAGACACGCCAAGAGACCCAAGCGGCACGCTCCGGCAGCCGATGGCGCGTCGTGGGAAAGCGCGATTCAAGGAGTGATCTTGAATACCGTGCCAGCGAAGCTCGTACCGCCAAGCAGTGTCGTGCCGTAAAAATTGCCGTCGCTTCCCAGGACGAGCGCAGCGAGCGGATCGTCGCCATCCCCATTCAAGCCCGTGAAGGAATAGAGAACCGACTCCACGCCTGCGGGTGTAATTTTGAACACGGTGCCTGCAATTTGGTTGCCCGTACCACCACTCGCAATCGTTCCACCAGCAGTCGTTCCATAGAAATTGCCGTCGCTACCTTGAATCAAGGCGGAATACGGATTTTTGCCATCCCCGTTCGTGCCGAAGGAATGAAGGGTCGTTTCGACGCCCGCTGGGGTGATCTTGAATACGGTTCCATTGCCATTGGCACCGCCGTAGAAAGTCGTGCCATAGAAATTGCCGTCGCTGGCCTGTATCAAGGCGGAGGACACCGGGAAATCGAAGGAGGTCGAGCCCGGAAAGGAATAGAGGACCGTCTCGAGACCCGCGGGCGTGATCCTGAATACCGTCCCGGCGTTATTTGCACCGCCAGCCACCGTCGTGCCATAGAAATTGCCGTCGCTACCCAGCATCAAAGCCGAACCAGGACCTGAACCATCTCCACTAGAGCCCGTGAACGCATACAGAACTGTTTCTAAGCCGGCGGGAGTGATCTTGAATACCGTACCGTTGCCATTGGTACCGCCGCCGTACGTGGTGCCATAGAAATTGCCGTCGTGACCCAAGATCAAGGTGGTTTCGGGATCGCTGCCATCTCCATTCAAGCCCGAGAAGGAATAGAGGACCGATTCGACACCCGTGGGCGAGATTCGATATACGGTCCCGACTCCATTGACACCACCAATACCTGTCGTGCCGTAGAAATTGCCGTCGGGACCCTGAATCAACCCCCCAGAGGGAGTTTGCCCATCCGGGATCGAGTTGAAGGAATAGAGCGTGGTTTCCACCCCCGCGGGCGTGATCTTGAAAACCGTGCCACTGCCAGCCGCGCCGCCGTTTTGAGTCGTGCCGTAAAAATTGCCATCGCTTCCGAGAACCAGGGCGGCTGCCGGTTCGGCCGGAGGGCCATTTGCCGTACTCGAGCCGGTGAACGAATAGAGTATCTTCAAAGTCGCCGCCGGGGCGCCGCCACTGGACGAACCACCCGAGGAAGAACCGGATGAACTGCCGGACGATCCACCTCCACCGCCGCCCCCACAGGCTGCCAGGGAGATCGCGGCCAATAGCGAAGCAGCGCGAATCGCCGCTTTGAACCGAATGCCGCTTTTCATGATCGTTACGCCCTATTGGAAAGCCATGACGGCGCCAAAGCGAAACCTGACCATCTCGATTGGCAGAAGAAGCCGCAAAGAAGACCTCGAACGCCGGCCGAACATGCCAGTCCTGGTTCGCGCTTGCATTTAATCAAAGCCGGCAAGAGATGGCAATTGGCCGGAGGTCATGCTTTGGCTTCAATGCATTCGCGTGGACCTTGCCAATTCCCAGCCGACATGGCCGCAGACGATGACGGTTCGGTGCCGCCGCCGAAGCGGCTGAACCATTTGGCGCCAACATGAGACCGCGCGAATCAGCGCGCGAGCACGTGCGCGATGTAGTTGTACAGCTCGACCGACTGCTCGTCGGTGATTTGCGCAGGGGAGACGCTTTGCATCGGTCCGGGAGACCCGTTCGGGTGCTTGGGGCTGCGGATGAACGCCAGCAAGCTTGCGGGAGTCTTCACATACGGCGAATTCAAGAGCGGCAGGCTGGGATCGATGCTATTGCCGCCAGCACGAGTTTTATTTGGATGGGCCGTAGCCACGCGCCGTCGTAGAGCTGCTGCCAGTCCATGTAGCCGAACAGGATGGTCGGCACGAGGAAGAGCAATGCAAGAATGGTGCAGTAGTGCGCCGCCTGGGAAAGGGCGGGCCGGTGAAAAAGCGTCGCGACAGTCCTAAGTATCAGTGCGCCGACGATCAGTCCGATCGGCATGTGAACTTCGGTCGGGTGGATGGGATGCGAATAGCCGATCTGCTCGAGCAACTTGTATATTGCACCGAACATGCCGTCACCCGGCGGCGGCAATCAAATCAGCAGTCGGGCGTCGCCCGGCTGCCCTGGAGGTGCAGCGAACGCTGCACGGAGAAGCGGGTCATGCCGCCCGATACTTGATTCTTGCTGGGGGCGGGACCGTATCCTTCCGGATGCCGAATGGGCTCCGGGTCCTGGCCAACGGCGCCGTCTCCAAGGGGAAGCCGGCAGGCCATCGACCCCTGGCCAAGGGTCGATTCCGGTCCGGGGCAAGCCCTGGCACCGCTGCGGGCGACGCTCCCCGCCGCAGCAACCTGGATGCCTGGTCATTCGCTTTCATGACTTGTCGAACCTTGCCTTGGCTGCGGTGATGCAGCTGGCCTTGGTGTCGCCCGCATACGAATCGCAGCGTTCGATCGCCACCTTGTAGTCGGCGTCGCGGCCTTCCTTGGCGGCGTCGGTCCTGGCCTCGGAGATCTCCTTGCCCATCTTCACGTCGGCAAGCGCCTTGGATTCCGCTGCCTTGGCCTCCTGCGCGCAAACGTCCTTGCCGTTGCCGGCCAAGGCATTGCATTTCTCATCGGCCACGGCGTAGTTCGCCTCGGCCCTGGCGACCATGGCCTTGCGGGCATCTTCTCTCGTCCCCGTGTAGCGGTATTCCAGGTCGGCCCGCGACACCTTCTCGCTTGCCTTGGCCTGCTGCACGCACACGTCCTTGCCGTTGCCCGAGAGCGCGGCGCAACGGGTGTCGTCGATCTTGTAGTCGCCGGCGATGCGGGTCTTCTCCGCTTCATAGTCGCCCCGACTGATCGTCGTGGCCTGGGCGAGTGAAAGCCCGAGGAGTGCCACCAGGATGCAGGGCGTTTTGACGAGCAAAGTGTGATTCATGTGGTTTCCAATGATTTCGTGAAGGTTTCCTCGATATGACCGTTCCTCGAGACCGGAAGAGTCGCCGAAATGCGTGCTCACACGCGTCGCAGCAAATAGACGATCAAAAGAACGAGCAGTATGGTTCCCAGAATGCCGCCGCCGATATACATGTTGAACTCCTTCGTGTGTGTTGCCGATTGAACCGCAGCGCGTCGCGGGAGTCGGTGCGGTGCAACACTTACGCGGCGTGTTCGACCGTGGCCGTGTCGCCGGATTTGCCCGCGCGCAGCGCGCCCAGTCGTGCAAGAAGCTCCTCGGGATAGTCGACCGCCACCTGGGCGGCACCCACATAGACGGCACCATCATTGCCATCGAGCGTGATCACCTCGCCCTCGCGCAGGGTGATGCCGCCAAGGCGGACGCTACGTGCGGCCTCGTCGATTTCCAGCCCGGTGCAACCAACCAGGCAGACCTTGCCCATCTGGCGCGCCACGACCGCGGCATGCGAGGTCCGCGCGCCGCGCTGGGTCAGCAGGCCGGCAGCCGATTCGAGCGCGGCGATATCGCTGGTCTCGGCATCGCGACGCAACAGCACGACCGCCGCACCGGCGGCCTTGCGTGCTGCCGCGCGGCCGGCGTCAAGGGCGATCTCGCCGATCGCGACGCCGCTGCTGGCGGTGGCGGCGTGCGCAAGCGCGACGAGCGCGCCGCCATCCACGGCCACGATGTACCGGCGGCCCAGCGCCGCGCGATCGAGCCCCGCGCAGCGCTCGCGCGCCAGGGGCGCGTCGATCGTGCCCTCGTCGAGCTGGTCCAGGGCGATACGCACCATTGCCCGCGCCGTGCGCTTTCCGGGACGGCATTGCAGGATATAAAGTTGGCCCTCCTGCACGGTGAATTCGAAATCCTGCATGTCCTGGAAGGCCCGCTCGATCCGGTGGCTTGCCTCGACCAGTGCGCTCCAGACTTCCGGGAGCACCGATGCCAGCTCCTCGTGGCCGTGGGCGCTGCGTCGACCCGATACCACGTCCTCGCCTTGCGCATTGAACAGGAAATCGACCCAGGGCTCCGGAGCGCCGTTCGTCGGATCGCGCGTGAAGCCGACGCCCGCCCCCGAACGCCCGCCAGCATTGCCAAAGACCATCCGCTGCACGGTCACGGCGGTGCCGATTTCATCGGCGACATGGTTGGCCCGCCGGTATTCCACCGCCTTGGCCGATTGCCAGGACGCGAACACGGCATCGATGGCGCCGGCGAGTTGCGCGTGCGGATCCTGCGGGAAAGCGCGTCCGGCCGCCAGGGCATAGACCTCGAGGTACCGGCGCGTCAGCGCGCGCAGGTCGGAGAAATCCAGATCCGCCTCCGTGCGGCGCCCTAGCAGCGTCGTCGCCGCTTCCTCGAAGACCCGCACATTCAATCCGGCAACCACCTCGCCGTAACTTGCAACCAGACGGCGGTAGGCATCCCACACCAGGCCAGGTTTGCCCGTCTGGCGCAAGAGACCAGCAACGGTCGCGTCGCACAATCCGATGTTGAGCACGGTTTCCATCATCCCGGGCATCGATACCGGCGCGCCCGAGCGCACCGACAGCAACAGGGGGCGGCGGCTGTCGCCAAGGATCAGGCCGGCGGCGTGTTCCACGTAGCCTAGCGGCAAGGTCCACAGCGCCCGCGGCGCGCCGGCGGCCCGCGCGGCCACATCGGTGCAGTAGCGCGTTCCGATCACGAAGGCCGGGGGCACCGGCAGTCCCAGTTCCGCCATGCGGAGCAGATTCCAGGCCTTGAGCCCCATGGCGCGCGCGTCGGGTGCTCCGGGGGCCTTCGCGCCCGCGCCGCAAGCGATGAGGAATACGTCGGGCGGCAGGGCGCTGGCGGGCGGCTCCGCAGCGGCCTGGCGCGGACGTGCCGAAGCCGAGCTCACCCCGGCGCGCCCGCTTTGTTGAAAGCCAGATCACGCAGCGCATAGGCGGCGTCCAGCAGGCGATCGGAGGCCAGTTCGAGCGTGACCGCGAGGTCGTTGGCGAGCATCAGCAATGGCGGGTCGACCAGCGTTCCGAGGATGACGCGCCGCGCGTTGCGCAGGAGCGTGTCGCATTGCCGTTCCGCCTGCAGCACCTGCCAGGTGGCCGCAAGAAAGGCGTCGTTGTCGACCGCATCGGCATTGGCTCCCAGCGTTCGGGCAATGGCCAGCGCCTTCAACTGGTCCTGGGTGGCCTGCAGGACGGTGTCGGCAAGACGGCCGATCGCCTTGCGCACCGCATCGTTCCAGCCCTGCTTCGCATGGCCGGCGATCAGGCTCATGAGGAACGCGGCCTCCTCGAGCGCATCGGCCACGTCGTCGGACCGCTCGGCGAGCCGGGCGACCGGTTGCCACCGGCGCTGGCGCGCCGCCGTCTCGCGCGCCTGGACCACCAGCAGGTCGGCCTTTAGCTCGAGCCGCTTGGACTGCCGCGCCAGGGCGTCGGCCTCGATCTGCGAGCGCTCGGCGCCATGGGCCAGTCCGTCGCTGACGGCCTGCGCAAGGGCCTGGCAGTACGACGCATGTTCCAGGAGCAGGTCGAATTCGCTGGTGCGCTGCCGTACGTGCTGCGCCAGCAGCATGCGGGTTTCGTCGGCCACCAGGGCCGGCGGCTGGCCACGATGCGCGGCGTCGCAGGCGAGCCGCAAGACCGCGACCAGGAAGGCGCGCACGTCCACGTCACCGATCACCTCGTCGAGGCGATCGCCGATCCGGAAGGCGCCCTCGCCCACCGCCTGCATCGCGGCATAGATCAGGCGCTCGGCGCCCATCTGCAGCCAGGCGCGGTGACCGACGTCCATCCTGGCGGCATCGGCAAGTACCGCGATCGCGACTTCGCGCGGGGCGAAATGCTGCAGCCGCTTGCGGGCCCGATTCCAGTCGATGAGGAACACGATGCGCGAACCGATACCCTCGAGCGCCGCGTCGACCGCCGCCAGGTCCTTGCAGGAGAATGTCGCCGTGGCCAGCGTGTACGCCGCGCCCTCGTTCAGGTCGGCGCGGACATGCGACTCGGGAACCGACCACGCGGCACCAAAGGGCGCAAGGATGCCCATGAAGAAGTCGAGCCGGCTGCGGTGCAGGTCGGAATACGTGAGCACGAGCGTCGTGCCGGTCAGGCGCATGACCAGCACATGGGCGTCGTTCGTGCCGATATCGTTCTGCAAGAGAAGGTGGTCGCCGTCCCGCGTCGCAGCCGCGTCCAGGCCCGGATGGTCGAACTTGAGCCCGGCCGTGCGATGGAGGCCGCGCATGAACGCGCCGACACGGGTCCGGTCGGCCGGGAGGAGATCCCAGACATTGGCCCCGTCGATCACTTCGCTCGCCAGCGATCCGGCCAGTTGATTGATCTGCCTGTGCAGATCCATCACCAGCAAGTGCAGGCTGTCGCCTTCGCCGCGGCGCCCCCGGGTGAGCGATTCGAGCTGATCGCGTCCCAGGCGGTCGGCAGCCAGGCTCGCCAGCCAATCGAGCCAGCGCTGGGTCCGCGGGTGGACATCGTCCTGCGGCGGCGCCGTCGCCAGCACCGGGCGCGCCATGGTGCCCAGATCGTCCGTGACGGACTTGACCAGTCCGGCCAGCCCGGGAACGAGAATCGCGTCATCGATCGGCTGCGCGGCGCTGACCAGCGCATCGAGCCAGCGTGAACCCAGGCCTGCCGCCGCCAATTCGCGGGACAGGTCCGGCACGTCGTGTTCCGGATGCAAGGCGTGGGCGCAGGCCGCCTGGAGTACAGTGAGGTAGGCCTTGAGGCGATCGTTGGCGGCGAGCGCTGCCTTGACCCAGGCCGGCAGCATGAGCCGGGACGGGCCGAGGGAGGCAACCGCGACGTCCTTGCGCAAGGGTTTACTCCGTTTGCCGGCGGGAAACGTCAGTTCGGGATCGCGCCCGCGGACGCCGGGTGCGCGTCGGGCCCGACGACCGCGTCGCCCAGTTTCGTGACAAGCTTTCCGAGCCCGTGCGGGCGCAGGATCTTGATGACGTTCCGGGTCGCAAAAATATGCAGGAATTTCGTGACGCGCGCATTCACGGCAAGCGCCGCCCGCTCGTGCTCGTACAGCCGCGCCACCTCTTCTGGCGGCGCATGGCATCGGTTGGCCAGCCAGGCAACGATGCGCACCGGGTCAGGCTGCTTGTCTTGGAGAACCGGCATGGCGAGAACCTGACCTTGGACGATGGCAGGCAAGCTAGCACGCGCAACCGCCTGCGCTCCGTGCGCCAGGACGCGTGGCGGCCGATTCCGTTCCTCGCCTTGCCGGTTCGCCGCCGGTGAGGGAGTACCGTGTCGCCAGCGGCACCGCGCTGCGCGGCGCGCCGAACAAGGAGCAAGGATCATGCAGGTCGAAATCATCGAAATCCAGACGGGCAAGGTCGCCGCATCGATTCCGATCCTGCTGGAAGGCATGAAAGGCATCCCTTCGGAGCCCGAATTCTTCGCGCAGGCCTGGCGCGCCGCGGTCGACGAGCAAAGCGTCGATGCGCAGCGGCGCGACGACTATCGGTTCCGGCTGCTGCGCTAGCCGGGCCCGAGGCGCGTACGCGCGCGGCGGTTGGCCGGGGTTGGCGTGCCGAGATCGCGCGATATCAGCGCCGGTTCCGGCGGATCGGCTGCCGGGATCCGCGCCGGATCGCGGAAGACCGCCTCGTCTGTCATGCGCCGGACATTGCGCCGCGGGGCTATGCCCCGCGGATCGGCAGGCGCACCGTGTTTCGATCCAGGAGTGAAATCAATACCCGACCACGACCGGCGGCCGGACGATGACGACCGGAGCAGTCGGGGTCACCACGACGGGCGCAGGGCGATAGACAAAGACCGGCGCCGGACGCACGTACACGACCGGCGGCGGGGGCGGCGGGACGTAGTAGACCGGCGCGGGCGGCGGCACGTAGTAGATCGGCGCGGGCGGCGGGACGACGATCGGATGGAAGAAATGATGCGCCTGGGCAGGCGTCGAGACGATCGCGGCAAGGACGATGGCTGCCGCGGCCAGCGCGCAGTTCCTGGTGTTCATGGCGGTCTCCTGAGAACATGGAAGGCATCGAATTTGATGGCCTCACCTTGAAGAACGCGGATTTCGCGCCAATTCCGACATCCGCGTGCCGGAAACGGAATTGGCGGATTCAGGTGCCCAGCTCGGACCGGAATCTGTCGCGCGCGCTCATGGCGCCGCGAAACGTGCCGACAGATCCGCCTTCACCTTGCGCAGGACGGCGGCCCAGTCATTCGGCCTTTGCTGCCGGCACAGCCTGGCACTCGGGTACCAAGGGGTCCGGTCCCCGTCGAGCGACCAGCGCCAATCCGGATTCGACGGGAGCAGGATCCAAACCGATTTGCCCAGGGCGCCCGCCAGATGGGCGAGGCTCGTGTCGACACTGATCACCAGGTCCATGAGGTCGCAAAGCGCGGCGCTGTCCAGGAAGCTCTCCAGACTATCGCCGAAATGGCGCAAGCGGGGATGGCGCAACAAGGCGTCCTGGTCGGATGGACGCGTGTCCTTCTGCAGGCTGAAGAAATCGAAATGCTCCGAAAAAACGTGAGCGAAGTCGGCCAGGGGGATGCTGCGATGGCGATCGTTCTTGTGCGTCGGATTGCCGCTCCAGACGACGCCAATGCGCGGGCGGCCCTTTGGCCCGAGTTTTCTGGCCCAGTATGCAGTCTTCACGGCACTGGCCTTCAGGTAGCTAGGGGCGTGGGGAAGGTTCGCCGGAGTCGTCTTGAATGCCAGCGGCAAGGAGAGCAAGGGGCATTGGAAATCGAATGGCGGCAGCGGCGCACCCCGCTCGATAATGCGCCCGACACCGGCAACCGCTTCGATCAAGGTGACCAGCGGGCGGTCCACTTCCACGATGGTCCTGGCACCCAGATCGGCAACAAGCTTGATATACCGCGCGAACTGGATCGTGTCGCCCAGCCCCTGCTCGCTGTGCAACAAGATCGACTTGCCGCGCAAGGATTGGGCACCGAGCCACAATGGTTCGGCGAACGCTCGCGTGGGCGGCGTGACCTTCCAGCGCCACTCGTGCAGCGGCCAGGCCTCTTCCCAGCGACCGGCCAGCAGCAAGCACAGTGACTTGTTCCAGAGGGCGCCGAAGTACTGCGAGTCGATCGCGTACGCCAGATCGAAGCTGGCCATCGCCTCTTCGAGCTTTCCCTGGTCCATCAAGACCATGCCGCGGTTGTTGTACGGCTCGGCGGCGTTCGGAGTGATCGCGATCGCGCGGTCGAAGCTGGCGACGGCCTCGTCCCACAGCCCAAGTTCGCGCAAAGCCAGTCCGCGATTGTTGTTTGCCTCGGCAAGCGCGGGATCGAGTGCGATGGCGCGATCGAAGGCTTCGACCGCGGGCTGCAATTGCTGGAGGTCCGTAAGGACCAGGCCCAGACTGTTGTAATACACTGCTCGCCCATCGTCGGCTGCCAGCGCCTTGCGGATGGCAACGATCGCGGCCTTGGGATCGTTGCGCTGCAGTTCGACGAGTCCGAGCAAATGCAAGGCATCGGCGTGATCCGGCTGCAATTCGAGGATCTGGCGGTAGCAGGCAGCCGCTTCGCTCGTATTGCCTGTCTCGTGGAACGCGCGGCCGCGCTGGAGCAGTTGCGCCGGGTTTGGAATCGGGTCGGGGCTCATGCCTGCTTTGGCTTCGAAGTGGGATGCGGGATGCGATGCACGACCGGCCAGGCTCGCGGAGGGATCGGCGCGGGCCGCCAGTACCGCAAGCGATGGCGGCCAATGCAAGGAACCCGGATTCGATCGGCTGTCCGCTGCGCAAAGTATCGCCCGGAATCGCGCTGGCAACAATTCCGCCGCCACCGCGAGCGGCGCGGCGTGTACCGGTGTTGACCGACCACCGATTCGCAGCGACGATCCGTCGTTCCGGCCGTCCATTGGAGCACCTGATGAAACGTATCCTTGCCATGCTGCAGGACGAATCCCGGCGCCGCAACGTGCCGCTGGACGCGCCGCTGGCTGCCGTGCTGGCCGCCGTTTCGGCTGCGCTGATCGCCGGATGCGGCGGCAACGGCGGCAACACGACGGCCATGCCGGTCGCGATCGCCCCCGCATGGCCGGGTTTCGCAGGCGACGCGCAGCATTCGGCGCTGGGGTCGACGGCGATCCGCGGCGGCGTGGGCGCCCTGCCGCTCGATCGCATCGCCTGGACGGCAACGGTCGATCTGTCGCCGCCGACCACCAATGCCATCCACTACGGCTCGCCGCTGGTCTCCTCGGGCAACACCGTGATCGTGCCGCAGAAGACCGGCG
>Ga0075030_100005658_pt1 | contig 11255 bp, 3 predicted proteins | sample LitLauG_LLR_2012_FD_71393 | JGI IMG/M metagenome (GOLD analysis project Ga0075030, IMG submission 71393) | Freshwater sediment microbial communities from Pennsylvania, USA - Little Laurel Run_MetaG_LLR_2012 | ecosystem: Environmental > Aquatic > Freshwater > Creek > Sediment | place: USA...
AGAACCCGCGGGCCGCGCTGCTGCTCGCAAAGGACGCGCTCTATCTGACATGGGCATCGTCCTGCGACGTGGATCCTTATCACGGATGGGTCATGGCGTACGCCCCGCAGACTTTGGCGCAGCGCGCCGTCCTGAACGTGACTCCCGACGGCAGTGAAGGCGGCATCTGGGCAAGCGATACCGGCCCCGCGGCCGACGCCGAAGGCAACGTGTATGTTCCCACCGGTAACGGGACGTTCGACGCGGGGTCCGGAGGTCGCGATTACGGTGACTCGGTTCTAAAGCTGGCGCTGAATGGAAGCTCTCTGGCCATTCGCGATTACTTCACGCCGCGCGATGAGCAGCGCATCAGCGAGGCCGACGCCGACGTGGGATCGAGCGGCCCGCTTCTCCTTCCCGATCAGCCCGGACTGCATCCCCATCTTCTGCTCCAGCCCACCAAGGATTCCACCATTTACGTGATCGATCGCGACCAGATGGGAAAATTCGGGCGGGACCGCGACGCACTGGTCCAGACGATTCGCATGTCGGGCGGCGGATACGGCGCCATGTCGTACTGGAATCGGCATGTGTTCTTCGCGGACAGCGACGACTTCCTGCGCGATTACGGCATGAAGAGGGGACAATTCGAACTGCACGCCTCGTCGAACACGAAATTTGACAATCCCGGAGCCACCGCTTCGGTTTCCGCCAACGGCGATAAAGACGCGATCGTGTGGGCCATCGCCACCAAGACGTGGGACGGTCCCGACACCAAACCGGCGGTTCTCTACGCTTTCGATGCCTCTCGTTTAGGCAGCCCCATTTATACATCGGAACAAAAGGGCCAGCGCGATCGCGCAGCCATGGCCACCCGCTTCGTGATTCCCGTGGTGGTCAACGGGCGCGTGTATTTTGGCACGCGCACCGAAGTGGAAGTGTACGGGCTCTTGCACTAGAGGGACGATAAAACTTCGTATGCGGCGTTGGGCGGCACGGCTGAAAGAATTCGCAGCGCCTAAAGGCGCGATTGATTCTGGAGCCCTTGCGCTACGCCTGAAGGCGTAGCCTGATACGAATCGTGCGTTTTCCCCGGCAGGGGCTGTAGCGCCGCCGTCCCGGCTGACGGCGCGGCGCCGCCGCTGCGAGGGCGAGCCGCCCTCGCGACAGCCCCGGCCGGATGCCGGCGCTACTCGAAGGCAATGCCTTAAGCAGCGTAAGACACCAGCTACTCGAACGCAGTGTCTTAAACACCGCTATTTAAGACACCACCTACTCGAAACATTCACATTCTCGTAACAACGCTTCGGTATAGTCCTGCCCTTGACCGCGGTGGGGTCCTGCACGACAACATCTGAATCGGGGAGATTTCTTTATGGCGACTGCCACACCGGCAATTCGGGAAAAACTCAGCCGACGTCCGGGCATGGCCGGAATCGTCGGATTCGGAATCATTCTGATCATAGGCGTGGGCTACGCCGGCTATCACCTGCTGAGCGATCTGTCCGGGGTGCGGTCGGAATCCATCATGCCCTACCTCCTTCTTGGCATCGCCCTTCTGGTGGCTTTGGGCTTCGAGTTCGTCAACGGATTCCATGACACGGCAAACGCTGTCGCAACCGTAATCTACACTCACTCCCTCGAACCCCATGTCGCAGTGGTCTGGTCCGGGTTCTGGAACTTCGTGGGCGTCATGACCTCCAGCGGGCTGGTTGCATTCGGCATTATTTCGCTGCTCCCCGTCGAACTGATTCTGCAGGTCGGGAGCAAAGCGGGCTTCGCCATGGTATTCGCCCTGCTGGTTGCGGCAATCATCTGGAATCTCGGGACCTGGTACTTCGGCCTGCCCGCGTCCAGTTCCCATACCATGGTGGGATCCATCATCGGCGTGGGCATCGCCAATCAGCTCATGGCGACCAAGAGCGGCACCAGCGGCGTTGACTGGGGTCAGGCCTTGAATGTCGGCAAGTCCTTGCTGCTTTCGCCGATCGTGGGCTTCATTTTCGCCTTCCTTCTGCTGCGGCTGATGAAGGCCATCATCACGAACAAGGAACTGTACGTGGCGCCGGAGGGGACCGAGCCGCCGCCGATCTGGATTCGGGCATTACTCATCCTCACCTGTACGGGCGTGAGTTTTTTCCACGGCTCCAATGACGGGCAGAAGGGCATGGGCCTGATCATGCTCATCCTTGTCGGAACCGTTCCTACGGCGTACGCGCTCAATCACGCCATCACGCGCAAAGACTCGCAGGATTTCATCGCCGTGTCGCAGCAGGCGGCCAACACGCTCGACAAATACGTCAGTCCCAGCGCGGTCGTGGCCGACGATCATGACGAAGTCACGACGTACGTCTCGACCAAGCAGTTCACGCCGAACACCATGCTGGCCCTGCGCCAACTGGTGAACGACATCGGCAACGAAACGGCAGTGTTCGGAGAGATGTCGAAGGTTCCCAACGACCGCGTGCGGAATTTCCGCAATGACATGTACCTGGTCAGCGAGGCGCTGCGCCTGATGAAGAAGACGAGCACTCCGGCGCTGAGCGCGGATGACTGGGCAGTGCTCGGCAATTACAAGAAGCACGTTGACGCCTCTACCCGCTTCATTCCCACGTGGGTAAAAGTGGCAGTCGCTCTGGCCCTGGGCCTGGGCACCATGGTCGGCTGGAAGCGCATCGTGGTTACGGTGGGAGAGAAGATCGGGAAAGAACATCTCACGTACGGCCAGGGTGCCGCCGCCGAGATCATCGCCATGGCGACGATTGGCGCGGCCGATGGATTCGGCCTGCCCGTCAGCACGACCCACGTCTTGTCGTCGGGCGTTGCCGGCACGATGGCGGCGAATCACTCCGGACTGCAGTGGTCCACGGTCCGCAACCTTGCCATGGCCTGGGTCCTCACCTTACCGGCATCGATGATGCTGGCTGGATTCTTGTTCTGGGCTTTCCGCAACGCCTTCTGAAGTACGTCTGGAAACCGTTGGTCCATACCGGTTGCGGCAGACCAGTTTCGGCGGATCACCGCCTGCCAAGATAAATGAGCCAACTCCACCAAAGTCCACGGTGGACGGGCATTCCGAGAATCCACAGGCTGGCCCGCTCGTTCTTGACCAACGTCGGTCCGGATTGGGTACAAAGCACTTAGCAAGCAACCAAGAGAGGCGTAAAAAACGCTTGGATAAGTGGCACGAGTTGGAGTATTTTAGCCCACAACATTGAACGCTGGGCGGTAAGTCGAACTCGTTCCTGGGTCTCTTGCAAGTTTCGCCGATACATTAAAACTCCCCTGCATAACGCCAGAAGATCCCAGGGCGGTTCGGGTTCATCGGCTCAGAAAAAAGGGGCCAATGGTGTATTCCCTTCGTTTGTTTTCTCTCGCGGTCCTGTGCCTGTGCGTGCTCGGGTCAACAGCAACAGCAGCGGGCCGACCGGATTCCGGCAAGTCCGATCCTTCAGCCACAACCGCACCTTTGCCTGCTGACGAAGCTTTCGTCCCGACGTCGGAGTTCACAATCCCCGGCCCGCTGCGTTCGTTCCTGCGCATGGCGGGCATCAGCCAGAGGGTCACGCGCGAGGAAGTCCTGCCGCTGCTGGGACGCAACGTTTTGAACCAGGGCTATGAGGGCATGGAGCGGCAAACCGAGTTTCTGCTCCTATTGCGGCGCTACGTTATCCAGGCTCGGGAACTTACCGCGCTGGCGTCGAACACCGGCATGGTGCTTCGCGTGACCAACTGCGACGACGCGAAACCGCTGTTGCGCATCCTCGGTTACCGCAGCCGGCCGAATTGCGGGGACCCCTCCGCCTCCCTGCAGACCGCTGATCCCGAAAGAGCGTTCCTCACCATCGATTCCGGCTTCCCTCTTCCCGAGCTCGATCAAGCTCTTCAGACGGGCAAGCCCTTCGAGTATCCCTATTCGGGCTCTTCGGTGCCGGTGCTGTTCACGGAGAGTGAATGGACCATGGCCAGCCGGAAGAATTCCAGGGAGAACAGCCGGGATCTTATCGACACCATTCTCCTCAATCCCTCGCTGGCACGCCTGTATTGGGCGTTCTCCCGGCTCGACCCCGAGACCGCCATTACTTTGAACCAGTCGATCGGCATTACGAAACTGCTGGCATATTCCGGAATCCTGGATTTCTATGGCAGCCGGATCGCGATTCGCGACGGGCGGGTGCAGGTGCCCGGAGGCCCCGCCGCCGCAGCCGCGTGGTCCGATCTGGTGGGCGCCAGTCCCGACTCCTCGGCAACTTTCATCCGCAAACTGCTGGCCCGGGACAAGGGCTGGCTGACCGCCTATTTCGACGTGCTGTCCCGCGTAACGAAGACGCAGCAGGCCTACTTCACCGAGCCTCACCGCTTGCGTCTTTTCTACGACGGCCTGCGCCTGCAGGACCCTGCCGGCAGTGCCACCATCGGGTCGTTCCGCCCCGCGCCGTCGATGCTCCTGCTCGCGACCCGACTGCAACTTGAGGCTGACGGCACTCCCCTGATTCCGGGTGGTCTGCCAGTCTGGAAAGAAATCCTGCAGCAAAAGGGTATTCCCCGCTTCGTGAAATCGTGGCGGAAGTCGCGCAGCCTGTCCAACCCGGACGATCTCGTGCAGATCATGTTCGCGTTCTCGCGTGAGGCCGACACCGGACCGCTTTCGGTCTTCCTGGCGACCAGCGAACTGGATGCACGGCGTCCAGCCGGGCATCGTCTCGCGCCCGACACGGTGCGCCTGCTGGCCCGCAAATTCGAAGATTTCAGCGATCAGTACCGGACATTTTCCGAGTTTCCCCAGCTCAGCGATGCTTCGATCCGCCTGTTCCTCGACGTCGCTGCCGGGCTCAGCGACATTCCAAACCCCGCCCGTGGGAATGCGCTGGGCGCGTTTCAGGCCGGCGTTGGCATGTGGCAGATTCTCGCCCGCCAAGGGCAGATCCCGGAAGCGCAGTTGGATAGTTCCTGGCAGCAGGTGGTGAAACCCTTTGGCCAGGCTCGTTCGGCCGCCCAGATTTTTGACGCCGGACGGTCTTCGCTCACGGAATTGTTCCGCGCCGCCACCGGCAAACCCCGGCCCTCGCAAGATGAAATCATCGAACTGCTGGCCGGTCCCGCGCAAACCAGCGCCGACGGCAAGCGCATGCATCAGGAAGTGGCGGCCAGGATTCGCTCCGTGCTGGATGGCCAGCGCCTGGTGTCGCTCGACACCCTGCTCACCCTGGGCGAAGCGATTAACGACAGGGCTCAAGGCAAGACGACTGAGGAATACGTCTTTCGTCTGGCGGGCCAACTGCGCGAATTCGAGATGCCGCGCCCCATCTTCACCTCCGGCGAGCGGACCGAATGGGCGGCCGGCATCTACAACAACAGCCACACCGAAGCCGAGATGCGGACCGATCTGGCGAAGGTTCTTCGATCGCCTTCAGTTTCTCGAACCCAACTCGAGGAGGCACGGGGGCACCTCGCCTCGTTCCTGCGGGATACGCTGGTGGGGCTGAACTATGCTTACTACGAACCGCCGGGGGCGCAAGCGCTCCACGACAATCCGCTGTTTGTACGGTCCCACGACTTTGCCGCGGAAACGATCTCGGGGATCAAGACGGTGTGGCAGTCCCCGGAACTGATCGGCCAGGGTTCGCCGGCCGGAGGCGGGGCTCACTTCGTGGGCTCCCTCGCTGACCTGGCCTACGCGCTGGCGGATGTGGAGCAGGATTTCATTGCTCCGGAAAACGTGCAGGCTCTGATCTGGAAAGAACTGACGCCGGGACTTCTGACCAGCGCGGTCCTGCCGCGATGGTGGGACGTGAGTGCGGACGAACTGCACGCCGTCGCGTTGTACCAGCGTGCCGGGGAAGAACTTCTGGGCGCTTCCGCCACCGACGAGCAACTGCGTGGCAAGGTGGTTGCAATTCTGTCTGAGCGCGTCCTGGCGCGGCAGTCCGGGCAGCTCGCGCACACCTTGCTGGCCGGCAACGTAGCGGCGGTCCTGGCCCGGCTGACTCCCGCCGATACGTTCTACCTCACCGCCGAATTTCAACGGCGCTATCCGGGAGAGATGGGCTCCAAGGGATCCGACGCCAAGGAACTGCAGGATCTACTGCTGTTGCGCGCCGAGCAGATCGATTGGAAACGGTTGTCCCACGATTTTGGCGTGCCGCATCCCAGCATGGCACAGACCTACAGCCGGGAGTTGCTGAACGTGACGCCGATGCCGGCTTTCTCCGGCGTGTCCAGCCGATTTCTGGCCGAGTCCTGGGACTCTTCGAACCTGTACTGGGCCCGGCTGGCCGACGAGAAAGGAATGTCGCCGGTAACCATGAACCGCCTGGTGCCGGAGTTGACGCGGCACATGGTGGCCAAGATCTTTGCCACTGATTTCGAAGACTGGACTGCCCTGCTCCGCGCCATGCGCGAAACGGGGGATGATTTTCGTGAAGGCAAGCTTGAGGTTGTGCCGATAACGCCGGCGCAGCCTTGAATTCATTACGGCTCGATGAACAGGCTCAACCGAAGAGGCCTGGGAGTACACAAGAGGGACCATGCTAAGGAACTCCGTTCTCTGCCTTCTGCTCGTTCCCGGTCTGTCCGCCGCCTATTCGCGGTCCGCCGAACCGCAGGATAGCCCCAACGTCCGCGTCGTCGTAAACATGGTTCAGCTGAATGTGGCGGTCACCGACAAGGACGGGAAATATGTCACGGGACTGCTGCCTTCGGATTTTGCCATTGTCGAGGACGGGATTACCGAGAAGGTTGCGACCTTCGCCGAAGGCTACGAGCCGGCGCGCACGCTCGATGCGGACGTACCCGTAGAGGTTCCTGCCGACCTGCCACGCGAATTGTCGCCCCGTCCGCCCGGCAACGGGCCGCACACGCTGGACGCGCTGGTCGCGGGTGCGGATGTGTTCGTGCTGTTCGATACCAGCAACTATATGTATCGCGGATTTGTGTTCGCTCAGGATGCGATCGCCGAGTTCGTGCGCTCGCTGGGTACCGCCGACAAGATCGCCTTCTACTCCTACAGTCGCGACCTCTCCCGCTCCGCGCCCCTGACCGGGGATCGCACCCAGGTCCTGCACGCCGTGCGCTCCACGGTGGCGGGCGACGACGCCGCGCTGTACAACTGCCTGCTGCTCACGCTCAAAGACGCAGCGCAGTTCAAGGGGCGGCGTGTGGTGGTGGTATTCTCGAACGGTCCGGACAACTCCAGCGTCGTGCCGCCCGAGGATGTTGCCGAATTTGCCCAGTCCGCGGGCGTTTCCGTCTACATGATCAGCACTCAGGACGCCAGGCTGGAACCGGTGTCCACCGCCGTTTTTGATAGGATGACGGCAGCCACAGGCGGCAAGGCTTATTTCGCCAAGAGCTGGCGCGACGAAAAGCTGGCCTTCGCCTCCATTCGCGACGACCTTGGCCACCTGTATTCGCTGGCGTACTACCCCAAATCCAATCCCAATACGGGATGGCGAGCCATCACGGTGAAACTGGTGGGCGACCGGCTGAAGAAATACCGGGTGCGCACCCGCCAGGGATACCGCCCTCAGCCCACACGCTTCTCCGCCCCGGAGAAAGCGTCGGCTGCCGCCGGAAGCTCGGCGGGCTCGGAATAAGGGCACGCGCATTCCTGCACGCAGGCCGGCCGACGCGGAAGTGTCTGAGCTGGTTTGTCCCCCCAGCTTCTTCTGGACCTCGTTCCCAGAGGGCACCTTGGGATGGGTCTATCGAATTCGCGCCCCCGTCCATAGGTGGGACTACCAGAAAGCTTTCTCCCAGTGAGGGAATTCCTCGGTATTTTCCGCATTACTACAGTAAGGGGAACCATACCATGAAACGGCTAATCAGCAACTTTGCCCTCGGGATAGTCGTTCTGACCCTGACCGGCGTCTTCGCGTACGGACAGGGCAATTGCCCCTCTACGTGGGCCAACATAGTGGGCCTGTACGGAACCATTAGCATCGATGGAAGTGGAACGTACAACGATAGCGGCCTCTCTCTGGAGACGACCAACCAACACGTCTCTGTCGGTGTCAAGTTGACCGGCAGCGGCTGCGCCTGGACCGCCGGTACCGCCGCGGCCATGAAATACTCCGCCACTATCAACGACATTGACCAATTTCCGGCCCCAAAATGCCAGAGCACGTTGAAGGCAAACGGAAGCAACCAGTCCACTGTGTTGTTCACGGATGTTGTATTTGGGCCCACTGCGGGCGTGTACTCTCTCACCTCGAGCGGAGGGGTGAACGGCACAGTCGATGACACATGCCCCGGAGGAGGGACGAGCAGCGGGCCGGCCCAATGGGGACCGATCGTGGGCGCCAACACTATGCCCAACAACATCAAGGTTCCTCTTGCCCCTACGTCTTTGACCGGCGGCGCCGTAATTCAGGCGCCGTCGGCCGACGGTTTCAGTCTCAGCGGCAACTGGAGTTGGACCTGGAACCTCGCCCCCATTCCCGACAAGAATTGCAAGAAGTGCAAGAAAGCGCTGAAATCGATGAAGGGTTCGGAGATCGACAGCAGAGATTCGAGCCTTGGGGAAGACATCCTGATTGTCGGCACACCGTTCTCTCTTCACTATGAAAGCGAACGGCAGATTGGGCGCGCTGCAGCCGATGCCACCGTGGTTGCCGACGGGATGCAGTTGGGCGGCTGGACGCTGAGCGTCCATCATGTCCTGGAGCCGCAGCTCATCACCTGGTGCGTCGGTGGGGGCTGCACGCCGTATGCGGTGGTGCCCAAGGCCCTGTTTCTGGGCGACGGCGAAACGCGCAGCGATGCCGAAGTGCAGGCCGGCGTAGCCTTTAATGGCAATACGCTCGTGACTTCGGAAGATGGCAGCGAAGTCTACGAGTTCAACGCGATTTCCAATCAACACATGAGCACGGTCCGTCCCATGACCGGGGCAAAGCTCTACAGCTTTGGCTATGACGCCAGCGGGTACCTGATCACCGTCACCGACGCCACCGGCAACGTCACCACCATTCAACGCAATTCCAAAGAGAGCCCAACCGCGATCGTGGCCCCCTTTGGCCAGAAAACCACACTGGCCGTCGATGCGAACGGATACCTCAGCCAGATCACCGATCCTTTGGGGCGCGTGACCAAACTCAGCACCGGTTCAACGGGGCTGCTGGCCAGCCTTACCGATCCGAAGGGGAATGTCTATCCCTATCAGTACGACGCCAATGGCGATCTCGCGAAGCACTCCGATCCCGCGGGCGGATTCATCTCGCTCGCGCACACCGATGCTGCCACCGGTTTCAGTGTGAGCGAAAAAACGGCGATGGGCGTGACCAGCAGCTACAACGTGGTGCTTTCCAACACCGCCACGTCGACTGTCGAGCAATACACCGATACCTGGCCAAATGGCCTGAAGGCCACCGACACGGAGACGCAGTCGGGCGGGCAGATCACGGACAGCACGGCCCTGCCCGATGGTTCGTTCTACACCGACACGCTCACTGGCGATCCCCGCTGGGGGATCCAGGCGCCGGTCGAGGCCAGTTCGACGACCATTCTCGGCAGCCTGACCATGAACGCAACCTCGAGTCGTACGGCTACGCTGGGCACGGCGGGCAACCCGTTCAGCCTGACCTCGCAAACCGACACAGACACCATTAATGGGCGCAAGTACACTTCGTTGTTCACAGGTTCAACGCGGACCTACGTAGACACTTCGCCGGTGGGGCGCAAGGCGACGACGGTGCTCGATTCTCTGGAGCGGATCTCGAGCGCTCAGCTCGGAACCTTGCTGCCCGCGCAATTGGCCTACGATACGCACGGGCGCCTTTCCACGGTCACCCAGGGAACCCGCAAGGCGACCCTCACCTACAACACGGCTGGGTTTCTGGCCAGCGTGACCGATCCTCTCGGCCTGACCAATAGCTTCACCTACGATGCCGACGGGCACCTCCTGACCAAGACCCTGGCCGACGGCAGGATCCTCCACTTTGCCTACGACGCCAACGACAATCTGACCAGCCTGACCCCACCGGGAAAGTCGGCGCACACCTTCGCCTACAACACGGTGAACTATCCTTCGACCTACACTCCCCCAGTGGTTACCGGATCGGGTGGGACAACCTACGCCTACGATAATGACCACCGGATCACGACCATCACCAGGCCGGACACCAAGACGATCACATTCAAATACGACACCGCCGATCGGCTGAGTGCGATTGTCGCTCCCACGGAAACCGTCAATTACGCCTACAACGCGACCACCGGCAACCTTGCCAGCGCCTCGATTCCGTCGGGCGAAGCGATCGCGTACGGCTACAACGGCCCGTTGCCTATTTCTTCCACATGGACGGGCAAGGTCGCGGGCAGCGTCTCCCGCACCTTCAACAACAATTTCTGGATGGCATCGCAGAGCCTGAATGGCGCCAACACCATCAACCTTACCTACGACAACGATGGGCTGGTGACCAAAGTCGGGGCGATGACCATCACAAACGATCCCACCAACGGTCTCATCACGGGAACGACCCTCGGAAACGTGACCGACACGAGCACCTACAACACGTTCGGAGAACTGACGGGATACACAGCGAAATACAAGACCACCACGCTCTACGCCGTGACTTACACCCGCGATGCCGATGGACGCATCGCGTCGAAGGTGGAGACCATCAACGGCAAGAGCACGACTTATGCGTACACCTACGACAAAGCGGGGCGGCTGACCGGGGTCTCGCAGAACGGCACGACTTCGTCTACGTACGGATATGACACGAACTCCAACCGTCTGACGGCAAAGACTCCCTCAGGCAGCGTGACCGGCACTTACGATGCGCAGGATCGACTGCTGACCTATGGCACGTCGTCGTTCAGCTACACAGCCAACGGCGAGCTCGCCACGCAGAAAACCGGCACACAGACGACTACGTACACTTACGACGTGCTGGGGAATCTGACCTCCGTCACGCTGCCGAGTGCGACAAAGCTAACGTACCTGGTTGATCCAGAAAACCATCGAGTTGCGAAGCAGGTGAATGGCACGCAGCAGACCGGCTATCTCTACGACGGCGACCAGATCGTGGCACAGCTTAACGGCAGCAACCAGATGGTCAGCCAGTTCGTCTATGCCACCGGCTTGACCAGCCCCGATTACTTGGTGAATGGCGGCGTGACCTACCGCATCATTGCCGATCAACTTGGCAGTCCGCGGCTGGTGGTGAACACGGCGACGGGGGCCATCGCCGAGCAGATGAATTACGACGAGTTCGGCAACGTGCTGCTGGACTCTGACGCGGCGTTCCAACCATTCGGATTCGCCGGCGGGTTGA
>Ga0075030_100005663_pt1 | contig 11252 bp, 12 predicted proteins | sample LitLauG_LLR_2012_FD_71393 | JGI IMG/M metagenome (GOLD analysis project Ga0075030, IMG submission 71393) | Freshwater sediment microbial communities from Pennsylvania, USA - Little Laurel Run_MetaG_LLR_2012 | ecosystem: Environmental > Aquatic > Freshwater > Creek > Sediment | place: USA...
TGCCAGGTCCCGAATGGGCAGCGTCACATCCGACTTTGCCAGCAAAGTTGCCCTTCAATTCCTCGTCGGCTCGCGCTTCGGCTACTCCAGCGAAAACCCGGCGCGGCGGATTTACCTCCGCATGGGTCGCGGAAGCATCACGATCAAGAAGGGCCCGCCGTCCAGTCCGTATGGGAAGAATTGAGGAGGCTGCTTGAGATTAATACCAATTTCCGGATTGATCCTTTTTGCCGGGTTCTCCGTGTCTTCAGTCCTGGCGCAGCAGGTGGATGGGTTCCTGGGGCTTGGCACGGCCCGCGCCGACTCCGCAGGAAAGAGCATTAATACCTTTAGCGATGGGAACCTGTATGAGACACCGGCCCTGGGCGGGGTCTTCACCGATTTCGGAGCGAGCCTCTTTTTCAATCAGCAGGTAGGTGTAGGCTGGACGCTCTCCTGGAGGGCCGCTCACGACTATGCCGGTCTTCAATACCGCCCTCAGTTCAACACCTTCGATGCCATCGTCCAGCCAGTCAAACTGCGCACCAGGCGCTCCGCGCCGGAATTCCGCGCGGGCATCGGATTCGCGAGCGTACACTTCGATTACAACGACCAGCAGTCCTGCGACCAGGTCCCGGGCTGTCCTTCGTCACACCATTTCGTGGCGCATATCGGCGTCGCGACTCGTCTCTACCTGATAGGCCATTTCTTTCTGCGGCCTGCGGTGGATGTTCATTACGTCAACGACTTCTTCCCCTTCGGAAGTAACTGGGTGCCCCGTTATTCGATGAGCTTCGGATACAGCTTCGGCAAACCATGACCGGTCGAGGCTACCGGCTCCAGGTGTAGCCGATGCAGGTGGTCGTGTACCACGGCACCGTGACGATTTTGTTGAACAGTTCCTGCACCCAGATGGAGTTGTGGTCGTTAAAGTGAACGATCGCGCCCAGCGCCTCGCCGTTGTAGAAACGATTCTCAACGTGCGGATTTCCGGTCATGCTGGTCAGACCGCCTTGAATCCATGTGTAACCGCTCACGCGTTTGGTCTTTGGCAGGGCGAAATTCTTCATGAGACCGAGAGCCTCGGTGTGAGACCCATAGTCGGTATGGAGGAAGCCATGCGATCCGCCGTTTTCGTAGGTATACGCAAACGTCAGCTCATCGCCAAACGGGTCTTTCTTGAGAAATTTGAAGGTGTGGCCGAGACCGATATTATAGTTTGCCTTGGGGCCAAGCCGGGCCGGACGAAATCCGAACCGAACATCACAAACACATCGGTGGATGTGCCGGATTCACCGGCGATCTCGGTCGAAGTGCCGGGTGGGCTCTGAGCAAAGATACAGGCGGATGTCAGAAGAGCCGCCGTCGCGCAGGTGGAAATAGCCACGATTTTTCCTCTCTAGGGTTTCAACGCGACGGGGCGCAGGGACTGTCGAACGAGGAGTCCATCCGCGCCCTCTTCGAGGAATCGAGCGCGGAAGATTTATTCTGCGTCGCGGCCTATAAAAAAGGCATGAAAACCATTCCGAGTGGCTGGCGGTATCGTTCCTCCGGCGGGTGGGCCCCGGCCTATTCCTCCGATCCCTTCTCGCCGAGGGCGAGGCCGAGCCGCCGCAGCCCTTCCGCAAACATCTCGTGATCCACGCCCATGCCGATGCGGAAATGGCTGGGCATCTCGAAGAAGCGTCCGGGCACGGCCGAGGTTTCGTATTGGGACCGCAGGCGCTCCAGGAACGGCTCGACCGAACGGTCGCGGAGACGCAGAAACGCGGTGGTGCCGAAGCGGGTGCGCGGCGCCGAGACCTCAGCATGCTCCTCGAGGAAGCGGTCGAGCGTGGCGCGGTCGGCTTCCACCACGCGGCGGGCGCGTTCCCGCACTCGATCCAGACGCTCGAAGGCGGCCACACTCATCAGCTCGCCGGGATGCACGGGGGTGGCGCCGAACAGGTCGTTGAGCCGCCACATCGCGCGGGCCAGCGTGGGCTCGGCGAGGATCCAGCCGCACCGCAGCCCGCTCAGGCCATAGACCTTCGTCAGGCTGCTGGTCACTACCACTTCCGGACCCAGGCGAATCGCGCTGGCTGGAGTGTTTTCGTAGACCGCATCGAGATACACCTCGTCCACCAGCAGGTGGGCGCCGTTGCCGCGCGCCAGATCGGCCGTCTCGCGCAGGGCCGCCTCGCTCGCGAGCGCGCTCGAAGGGTTGTGCAGGTTCGTGACGACAATCAGCCGCGTTCGCGGCGTGATCGCGGCGCGGATCGCGCTCGCGTCGAGTGTGTAACCGCTTTCCTCTCTACGCGGAAAGCGCTTCACTGCGGCGCCGATGTAGCGCGCGGCGTCCACCAGCAGGCCGTAGGCCGGCTGCTCGATGAGCACCTCGTGGCCGGCTTCGAGCAGCGTCGCCATCGCGAGATAATTCGCCAGGGAAGTGCCTTGGGCAGTGACCACCCAATCGGGGTCCACTCCGGATTTGGCGGCGATGGCTTCGAGCAGCGGAGTGTAGCCATAGCTGTTATTGCCGTGAATGGCGAGGCGGCGCGCATCGAATGCCAGTTCCTCGATCGGGCACGGACCCACACCGCTGGTGGCCAGCGTGAAGCGGGCCCCCCGCTGGGTCTTGGCCCAGTGCATGTAGTCGGAATATTTTGGCGTCAGGGTTTGAGGCAGCTCCCATACAAATATACGGGAACTCCCGCCTTCTATGGCCCGGTTTGCGAATCGGCGGCCGTGAGGCTGCTTACCGCACCTCAATTTCGATGACGCGCGCGTTCCCCGGCGAGGTAACCTGGTGTTGGCTGCCGGCCGGCACCACAGCCCACCGGCCCGGCTGATCCAACCGCTTGTCACCCGCCATCGCCTCCCCCGATACGAGGATGACGACTGTCGGCACTTCGTGTGAGTGCGCCGCGACGCTGGAACCGGAAAGCTCCGCCTCGTACATGCGGAACGATCGATTCTCACGGAGTATCTTCAGGCCCGCGGCATGGAGAGCCTCATTCTCCTTCCACCCGCCCTCCCGCAGGTTCTCCACAAGCATCAAATGGTAGACGCCCGACCCGACGTTCTGCACCGTGTGGGAGCGCGGCTTCCCCGTATATTCCGTGCTACCGGCCTGGCCCGGCGTACAGATCATGCCCGGCTTGCTCCACTCGCCGCCGGGCTGTTTGCCCCGTACCTCCGACCCATGGATACAAACGGTCGCATCGTCATGGGTGTGGATGTGCTCCAGCGTGGTGTCACCCGGCGGGATCTGTGGCGAGATCACGCGCAACGATTCGTTGGCAAATTCCAGATGATGCCGGGGTTCCTGTTCGAGCGGTACTTGAGCGGCCGCCAGGCCACTCAGCATCGCGCCCACACCAAGCCATTGAACTCTCATAGCTTCCACCTCGTTGGCTTTTGGAAGTATATTCCATTCCAGCCGCGCGGTGTTGCCTGCCCGTGCGGTAAAGCGCAACCAGGAGGAGCCACTTCCTGCTCCCGGTTCTGGAATACTTGGGCCGGGGCCGCCGTTAGAACAGCACCACCGGCTCAAAGCTCTTCGTCACTTCTCCTCGAAACCACCGGCGCACTGCTACCGTGGCCGCGTGAATCTCGTCATCGTGCGCTCCCATGCAGACGCGGCAATCCATGGTGCGGATCACGGCTTCCCGGGCATCGGGGGTGTTTCGGAAAGAGGGGGTGGATAAATATTCGTTCATAGCCACGCCTGAAGGTTATCTTGGGTATTCAAACACTACAAGATGTACCTTAGCTAGGAAGTTAGCGTTATCTTTGGAGACGCCGCACTGCTATCGCCACGCCACCCAAGGCAGGCAACTCCCGCACCTCTCAACGAGAGAAATCGCGCCGTCCCAGGATTCTCTGGCGATTCTGACCGGCTAATTGGCTTTTTTCAATGTCGTGACCGGAGAGGGCAACCGGGAGCCTACCGGGCCGGTGAACTCTTCCTTCGACCCATCGTCGTAGTACTGAACGAATTTCCATACCAGGCTGGTGCCCTCTTTCGGATTCAATCCCAGCATGCCGAATTCGACAAACTCGTAGGGCGCCATTTTGCCGGTCCAGACGGCTCCGATGATCTTCCCCTTGTCGTCCTTTTTGAAATCGATTTTCCACCCCGGTTTGAATTCGAAGTCATAGACATTGACCTCCGGCGGAAACTCGCCTTCAATGCGTATGCAGACGACCTGTTTCTCGTTGGGCACGCGCATAGTGTATCGTTCCCGCGCGCCGAAGGTGGACTCGGTGGGGTAGATGCGGATGTGAGTGGAAGCAAGATGGGCGCTGAGCACCATCGCGAACGTGGCAAGCAGAAAACGACGGGTCATAAGCAGTCTCCGGCCAATTATCATATCCCATCGGGGAGGCCCATCTGCTGGCCCTGGATGATCCCGGCGGCAAATGCGAGCACATCGCCCTGCGCCCGGGCCAGGGTCCGGAGACGGGCGTAATCGCCGGCCGTTTGACACAACTGAAGCGCCGAAGGGCACACGGCGCCGCCTTCTCCACCCAGGTGTTCCACCGAAATCCGGATGGCTTCTTCGTAACGGCCCAGGCGCGCGAGCAGCGCGACCAGAGCCTCGGCCGCGCCCGCAACCGATGCGTCCATCTTCTGACGGAAATGGGCAATGGCGGTGTCCACTCGTTCCCCGAGTAGGGCGCGCAGATAGTGGGCGTGGTCTGCGTAAAGGTCCTCGAAAGGCGGATCGCCCGGAAAATGAAAGAGCGGATCGAGCCGCTGGGCGTACTCGGCCAACTCCCAAGCGAGGCGCAGCGTCGCGACGTCCGGCAGTTCCAGGCTGGCTTGCACCAGCGACGCCAGGTGGGAGTTCTCCGTGTAATAACGGCCTCCGGCAAACAGCCAGTCGCGCCCGCTAATCAGCGCGCTCACCGGGACACTATCGGGAGGCGCGGATTCCACGCTCGCAATGGCTTCCTTCAGGTTGTTGGCCAGATCCTGGTAAAGCGTCCGCACGAGAGTCTGCAGAAACTCGTTGCGGAGGGCGCGATCGGGGAATTGTGCGGCGAAGTCGATCGCCCGGCAGATACCCCGATGCTCCAGCAGCAGCTCAAAACCCCGCCGCGGATTCACGCCCTCGTCGAGCGCGATCTGGAGCACGCCGTCGAGCCGTTCGCCGGAATCGACTCGATCGATGGCGGCGGCGATGGGCCCCGATTCGCCGATGGCGCGAAAGTACGGCCAGGCCCGCACCAGGTCGCCCTCCGCCAAAAACAGGCCGCCGGTCTCCCGCGCCGCCTCCATCAGGGCGGCTTCGTATGCCGGCTGATGTCTGGCCGGCAAATCGGAGATGTTCCCGCCGAAAATCAGGGGAAGTCCCAGCTTCTGCCGCTGCTGCATCAGCCGCGCTTCGAAAACCAGCGGATAATTCTTCTGCTCGCGCAGCCGGCCGATCAGAAGCTCGAAACCGGCTTGCTCACCCTCCGCGCGCACGGTCTGTTCCAGCAGATCGAAAAGATCGGGGTCCATGGGACACCCTCTAGCCTACCGCCGAAGGATGTATGATGATTTTTCTCGGGAGGTTCCTATGCTTCGAGCTTTGGTTTGCCTGATGGCGATGGCGACTGCGGCGGTGGCTCAACCGGCGCCGCACCTGCCGCCCTATCCGCGCATCGACGACACCTTGGGATACAAGGTCGACCCCGGTTGGCCCAAAGAAAAGCCGGCCGGCGGCGAATGGGCCGCCATGTCCAGCGTGGCTGTGGGGCCCGATGGCAACGTATGGACCTTCAATCGCGGCAAAATCCCCATACAGGTCTACACGCCGGATGGCGCGCTGGTGAAGTCCTGGGGCCAGGACGGGCTCTTCAAGAATCCTCACACCGTGCGCTTCGACGGCGCCGGGAATCTGTGGACGGCCGATACGGGCACGCAGACGGTGCGCAAGTTTTCCCTCGATGGCAAAGTGCTGCTGACCATCGGCACCCCCGGCGAGGCGGGCGACGACCAGACCCATATGAATCAGCCTAACGACGTGGCAGTCGCGGCCAATGGCGACATCTACGTGAGCGACGGCTACGGAAACGATCGCGTCGTGGTCTTCGATAAGAACGGCAAATATCTCCGCTCGTGGGGCAAACTCGGCACAGGCCCCGGCGAATTCAGCCAGCCGCATTCCCTGGTATTGGACTCCAGGGGCCGCGTGTATGTCGCCGATCGGAACAACGCCCGCATCCAGGTTTTCGATTCCAAGGGTAAGTTCCTCACCGAGTGGAGAAACATCATCACTCCCTGGGCACTGGCTATCACCAGGGACGACGAGATCTATGTCTGCGGGAGTTCGCCCATGCTTTGGTCCGAGATCCCGGCGAACCAGGCGGCGCTGGCGACGCCTCCCAAGGATCAGCTCTTCTTGAAGTTGGACACCGAGGGCCGCCTGAAACAGCTTTGGGTGTTTCCGAAGGGCGAAAACGGGAAAGAGAAACCCGGCGAAGTGAATTGGATTCACTCCATCGCCGTGGCTCCCGACGGCAGCCTCTACTTCGGTGAAGTGCAGGCCCGGCGCGCCGAGAAGTTCGTGCCGGCGGGCTCGCTGGCACATCAGACACTCCGCTCGAGCCGGTGAGCGGCCAGGCGTCCCGCCCCGCGAAAAGACACACCTGTTAACGTCGGGCGGGGCGTCAGCCGTTCCAGCCGTGACTTTACCGTAAGCTAACCCCTCTATACTCCTTCTTCACCTCGCGCTAGCCGCATGCTGGCTTCAGGGAGGAGTTATGAAAACATTTGTCGTCTTGCTGGGTTTGGCCGCTTTGCTGGAGGGGCAGACCATCTCAATCGCCGCCGACCCTGATCCGGTGAAGTTGAGCGACCAGGGTCTTCAGGCCTATTACCAAGCGCGCTATCAGGAAGCCGAGGCGCTCTACCGCCGGGCCCTCGAAGCTTACGATAGCCTGGAGCCCCCGAAGCCCGCCGACCGGGCCATCACCGTGACCAACCTCGCTACCCTTTTACGCGCCGAGGCCCGCTACCCGGAAGCGGAGACGCTGTTGCTCGATCGTTTGCGGCAAGCCGAGGCTGCTGCCGGTCCGGATAGCCTGGACGTGGGACGGGCCGCGGCTGGCCTCGCCGCGCTCTACTGGGCTTGCGAACAAGTGCCCAAGGCCGAATCGTTTGCCCTCCGCGCCGACGCCATCTTCGACCGCCAACTGACGGGCCGCGCCATTGCCCGAGTTAACAATTGGAGCTTCCTGGCGTCGGTCTACATCGCCGAAGCCCGCTACCCGGAAGCCGAGGCACTGTTGCGCAAGGTCTTGGACGGCGCCGACGACCTGATCGCCGCCGGCGCCTACAACGAACTGTCGGTTCTGGCCCTGCGCCGCAACGACCTCTCGACTGCCGAGTCGTTCGCCCGCCGGGGTCTCGAGGCCGCGAGCCGCGTCACCTCTACCCAACACCCCATGCGTGCCGTCGCCCTCAATAATCTGGCCCAGATCTGCCGCTTTCAGAGGCGCTATCAGGAGGCCGAGAAGTATTATCGCGAGGCCATCGCCATTTGGAGCGATTCTCTGGGGCCGCAACATCCCTCTGTTGCCAAGGCCTACACCAACCTGGCGGCGCTCTGTCACGAGCGCGGCCGCGAAGCTGCGGCGGAGGATCTCTACCGCCGAGCCGCCGCGTCTCTGGAGTCGGCCTACGGGAAGAATAGTCCGCTGGCGCTGGTGGCGCGCAATGAGCTCGCCGATGTGTTGCGTGCCGAAGGACGGCTCACCGAATCGGAAAAACTCGGAACCGCCACTCTGGCTTCGCTCCAACAGACCCTGCCCCCGCAGGATCCCCGCGTCGTGCGTGCTTTGGAGAATCGCGTCAGGGTGCTCGACAGCACCCGCCGGGGAACCGAAGCGGCTGCCCTTCGTAACCAGATCCAGTCGATGTCCCTGGGCCTCCGCAACACCCAGTGACCGGCCTCTACTCCATCCGCAGGCGTTTGAGGAGCGCCTCAAATCGCGGTGCGCCCCGGAGCTCGTCATAAACTGGATGGACCTTCAGGGCGGCCAGCGGCAGTTCCCGCTGGCCGCAACTCTTCTCCAGCCAATCCAGGGCCTGTTCTTTCTCCCCCAGGCCTAGATGTACGATGGCAAACGCCGTCGACGGAACATACCGTTCCACCGAGCGCGCCTCCAGTTGCGCCAGCACGCCCCGCGCCGCGGCATGGTCCCCCGAGAGGCCGAATACCTGTCCCATGGCGGCCAGGATGTTGGGAATGTCCCCGCCCAGCGAGCGGCCCTTCTCCAGCATCGATAACGCGTCGCTATACCGCCCCATTTGCGCGTAGGCCCGGCCCATCGATGTGTAGGCCTTATAAAACGTCGGATCGAATTCCAGAATCCCCCGGCAGACGCCGATCGCCGCTTCATACTCCCGTTGCAGCAGCCAGATGGACGCGCGGCCTTCGTACAGGATGCTGGAGAGTGGGTCCAATCCCAGGGCGATCTCGATCTCGGCCGTGGCCTCGTCGAAGCGGCCCAGCATCGCCAGTAAATCGATGCCCAGCCAGTGGTGGGCCGTCGCATAACCGGGGTTCAGGGCGATGGCTTTGCGGTACATCGCTTCGGCTTCCTGCCATTCCCAATCGAAGTGAGAATGCACCATGGCCAGCGCGGGGTAAGCCTCCGCCAGGTTCGGATCGAGTTCGATGGCGCGCGTCGCCGCGGCCTTCACCTTGGGAATCCCTTCGCCCGAGGCCATCATCCCGTAGTCCACCAGCAGCACATAACTGTCCGCCAATCCGGCATACGGCAAGGCGGACTCGGAATCCGCTTCAATCGCCGCCTGGAAGTACTTCTCGGCGCGAGCCAGGTCGTCCGGCGTGCGCCGGTGCCAGTGGTATCGTCCCTTCAGGTAATAGTCGTAGGAGCCGACGCTCGGGCGCCCGCGGCCGGCCAAAGCCGTTTCCGCGCTGCCCGCCAGTTGCACCCGAAGTGTCCGCACAATCGCCCGCGCAATCTCCTCCTGGATCGCGAAGACATCTTGCATGCTCCGGTCGAAGGTCTCCGACCAGAGATAGACGCCCGTCTCAGTATCGATAAGTTGCGCGCGAACCCGCAGGCTGCTTCCCGAAATCCGCACGCTTCCCAGCAGCGCGTTGGCCACCTGTAACTGCCTCCGCACTTCCCGGATGTCTTCTTCCACTCCGCGCATTCGCGCCGCCGAGTTCCACGCCACCACCCGCATCCCCTCCACCTTGGTCAGCGCGTGAATCAGTTCTTCGGTGAGCCCGTCGCTGAAGTAATCGTTCTCCGCGCTGCCGCTCAGATTGGCGAAGGGGAGCACGGCCACCGTGCCTTCCGCGGGCTGTAAGTTCACTCGAGGACTCGCTGGGCTCTCGGGGCGTTCCTTGATCTGCGGCACGTAGCCTCCCGTGCCGAACTCGAAAAGGACGGGATCGTTCCGCCCGTCGCCCTCGTAGTATGCCTTCAACTTCGAGCGCAGGCGCCGTGCTTCTACCCGCACGATCGGGTCCACCCGCGGATCGTACGAGGGTTTGCGGTCGAACACCTCCACGCCTATCAGGTATTCTTTGAGCTCGCCGGCTCTCCCTTCCAGCGTCCGGTCCACCGCCAGGCGCAGAAATCGGGCCATGCGATCGGAGCGTGCGAATAGACCATGCCTCACGATCTTTTCTAGCTGCGCCCGAATCGCCGAGTGCTGGATTGGGCTAAGCCTCGGCTGTGCCACTGGAGATCCCTGCTATACGAGTTATTATCCCCGGTTTGCCGCGCCGCGGCAATCGGGTGGTGTCCCAAAATCGCCTCGATTACACCCCGGACCCGCTTTCCCACCTCCTGCGCCAGAGACGCGATTTCCTTTGCCGGAGATTTTACATCTTACTTGACGCCCGACAAACGAGCGCAGGCTGGTTCCGCGTTATATCTAGAGCGCCGCGACGGTCCGCGTCCCGCGTCAACCCCGGTTTCGACCAAAAGGAGGGGACTCCCATGAAAAGGATCCTCGGTCAGCTCCTGTGCTTGGGCCTCATATCCGAGGCGCACGCGCAGACTCTCGGTATTCACGAGTTGTTTGGGTTTCCCTGCACCACTACCTCCTGTCCCGATGGAGAGCAGCCCGACGCCATTATCCAGGCCTCGGACGGGCAGTTCTACGGCGTGGCGCAAGCCAGTATTCCCGGTGGCGGGACCATCTTCAAGATCACGGCCTCCGGGCAGGTGACTCCGCTTTACCGATTCCCGAACGATACGCACACGGGTTTCTTTGACAACGGCTACGCCCCCAATTCCATCGCCGAAGGCAGCGACGGCCTCCTCTACGGCACCGCCGGAAGCGGCGGACCCAACTCGGCCAGCCTCGGCACGTTGTGGAGGATTCACAAGGACGGCTCTGGCTTCCAGGTTCTTCAGTTCTTTTGTACGAGCTGCACGACAGGGGGTTCCCCAAACGACATTATTGCGGGCAGCGACGGCAATCTTTACGGCACCACCGGCTACGGCGGTTTTTTCCCATCGGGGGGATATTGTGAGGGCCTGGGCTGCGGCGTCGTGTTCAAACTGACCACCAGCGGAGTCTATACGGTCCTGCACGCATTTAATGGAGGCTCCGAAACGTCTTTGCCCATGGGTATCGTCCAGGCGAACGACGGAAACCTCTACGGGGGCACCGGATACCTCGGCGGCGGTGCACTCTTCCGCGTCACGCCTTCGGGCGCTTTCACGACGCTGTACACGTTTGCAAGCGGGACCTACGCATTGGGGCCGCCAACGCAGGCCTCCAACGGCCTGCTCTATGGTTTCTCGCACCTGGTCAACGCCGCCACCATCGAGTTCTTCTCCAGCACCCTCGCCGGGAGCGTACAGCAGATCCAGCAAATCACCCAGCCGCTCCGCAAACAGTACGGCATCGGAAAGCCGCTCCAGGCGACGGATGGCAATTTTTGGGCTGCCGCGGCCCTTGGCGGGTCGTCCGGTTATGGCCGTGTGCTTGCCGTAACGCCGGCCGGCGCTATCGCACAAAGCCTCAGTTTCAGTGGAACCAACGGAAGTTTCCCGACCGGCCCGTTGATCCAGGCCTCCGGTGGCGTCTTGTATGGAACCACCATCCAGCGAGGGACCACCTCCACCGGAGCGCTGGCAGCCGGCGTGGTCTACACCATTTCCGGCCTGCCATAAGGCGTCTGTAGGTTGACAGAATTATTGAAAATTCTTGCCACAGTTCTTGAAAAGACTCGCCAAACTGGTGCCCCAAAGACGAAATCGAGTGGACTCCCTGACCATTGCCCAATAGCTTGCCCAAAGGCCCG
>Ga0075030_100005664_pt1 | contig 11250 bp, 10 predicted proteins | sample LitLauG_LLR_2012_FD_71393 | JGI IMG/M metagenome (GOLD analysis project Ga0075030, IMG submission 71393) | Freshwater sediment microbial communities from Pennsylvania, USA - Little Laurel Run_MetaG_LLR_2012 | ecosystem: Environmental > Aquatic > Freshwater > Creek > Sediment | place: USA...
CACGAGCGCCCCGGTCGCGACGTCGATCTCGGTGAGCGAGTTCGACGCGGCGTTCGTGATCCACGCGTGCGTCGTGTCGAGCGCGACGCCCGTGGGCGAATCGAAGTGGTAAGCCTTCGCCTTCATGAGCCGCACCAACGCACCGGTGCGCGCGTCGACGTCGGCCACCGAATTCGCCCCGGAGTTGACGATGACCACGTGCGACCCGTCGCTGGCAATCGAGTTCGGATTCTTCAATCCGAAAGCCCGTCCGGTGAAGTGCTTCACCAAGTCCCCAGGCGCGGCGTGGGCCGCCGTGCACAGGACGAAACTCGAGCACACGACGGCGGCGATCGTCGCGCATCGCGTGAGATGGAATCGGGGGGACGACATGGGTTGAGCGTACTGACTCAGGTGAGCGAAAGTGGTTCACCGGTCTCGAGCAGTGTCTTCAGGCTCGAGAGCAAGGGTGGCCATCCGTCGCGGACACTGCGCAGGACTGCTCCATTGGCCTTCAAGTCGCCGTGGGTCATGGTCAGCTTCACGGCGTGGCCGAGGTCGGTGATCTCGAAAGTTACCTTCGAGCGAGGTTCACTGTTCAGTTTCGACACGAAGTCGTCACTGAAGCCGTGGGCCTGCGCCCATTCGGGTGAAAAGGTGTGCCAGGTGTAACTGAGTCGAGTGTTGGGTTCACTTTCCAGCACGACCTGGTCGGAATCGGCAATCGTGATGCCGCTCATCTTGATCGCGTAGGTTGACCCGACCTTCCAATCCGATTTGAAGCTCACGGTCCACCACTTTTTGGTCTTGGCTGGTTCGGTGAGGGCGCGCCAGAGCTTCTTCGGCGAGGTCGCGATGTAGGTCGTGTAGATGAACGTGCTCATAGCGCAGTCGAGGAGAGACGACGTCGACCTTCGGCGTACGTGAACCAGCGTCCTTCGTCGAAGGAGTACAACTTGCACGCCTTCGCGTTGTGTCGAAGGTCCGAGAAACGCAGCGGCTTGTCGATGACGGTTCCGGGGAACGCCTTCTCAATGGCCTCAGCCGCGGCCTCGAGGTGGTACATCGGCACGCGCATGTCTACGTGGTGCGGCACGTGGATCATGATCCAGTGAAGGAAGAAATTGACACCCTTGGGCACGCGCAACACCGTCGTACCCTCCATCTGTCCTTTGAACTTGGTCCACTCGGACTTCTTCCACCAGCGGATATCGGGCGCGATGTGGTGCACGTGCACCGCCGAACCGATCACCCAGGCGAAGCCGAGGAAGGGCAGCACGACGGTACGCGCGTCGAGCCACGCGATGCCCGCCACGCTGCGTCCCATGGTCACGCCGATCAGGGTGAAACCAGTCAGCATGGCGACGAAGAAGCCGATCACGAGCAGTCGGTCGCGATTGATGGACTTTACCCATCGCGCAGGAAACGGACCCTTCATCATCTTCTTGGCCCAGACTTGGTGAAGGTAGTAGGCACCGGTCCCCGGCCACGACCACTCGAAACGATGCACGAGGCGCTGCCATCGACTCAGCTCGGCGAACTGCTCGGGGGTAACTGGGTGCCACACGAAGTCGTAACCTTGGCGAACGGTGAAGGCGTGGTGGATTCGGTTGTGTCCGAGGATCCATCCTTCGAAGACGTGAAAACTGGGCAGGAACGAGATCTTGCCGATAGTGCGGTTCAGACGCTTGGACTTGAAAAGTGCACCGTGGGCGGCGTCGTGGCCGACGATGAAGAGCGCCGAGACGCTGAGTGCCATGATGACCTCGATGCCGAGAACCGCGAAGATGTTCGACACGAACACGAGTGCGGTCAGCAGCCCCAGGTAGATCAACGAGTCTCTCGAGAAGTACGCGACGCCTCGCCAGGTCGGGTTCTCGTACAGCGATTCGGGGATCGCATCGATGACGGGCAGGAGCGAACCGATCCGGGCTTCGAGGGCATCGACTGGCGTCTCGTGGACAGGTGTTGACATGGTCATCTCTCGTCTGCGAAGGCAACCGGCCCACGCATATCCGAGGTTATACCTCGTGGCGCCATCACTTCGAGAGGTCCAGATGCCCTGTGATCATGACCGAAACGCCGTCCGAGCAGAAGGGACTCGTGGCCGCGACCGCCGACCAGGCGCCGTCACCTCACAGCGGCGTGACGTACGCCCCGTGGATGCCGCCGTCGACCATGAAGGTGGTGGCCGTGACGAACGAAGCGTCGTCGCTGGCGAGGAAGAGAACCGCGTTCGCAATCTCCTCGGGCTCCCCGAAACGGCCCATCGGGACGTGCACCAGACGTCGAGCGGCACGCTCGGGATCCTTCGCGAACAACTCGATAAGCAGTGGCGTGTTGACTGGTCCCGGGCACAGGGCGTTGACGCGGATCTTCTCACGCGCGAACTGCACGGCGAGTTCGCGACTCATGGCCAGTACCCCGCCCTTGGACGCGGTGTAGGAGATCTGCGACGTCGCCGATCCGAGGACCGCGACGAACGACGCCGTGTTGATGATCGAGCCGCCTCCTCGCGCTTGGAGGTGGGGGATGCCGTACTTGCAACACAGATACACGCTCTTGAGGTTCACGTCTTGAACCCGCTGCCAGGCGTCCAGGCCGGTCGTGAGGATCGAGTCGTCGTCGGCTGGCGAGATGCCGGCATTGTTGAACAAGATGTCGATGCCTCCCAGGGCCTCGACGGTCGTGTCGTACATCGCGACCACGCTCGCCTCGTCGGCTACGTTCACTTTCACGTAGAGTCCGCCGATCTCCTTGGCGACCTCGGCGCCGGTGGTTTCGTCGAAGTCGGCGACGACGACGTTCGCTCCCTCGGCCGCGAAACGACGAGCGGTGGCGCGCCCGATCCCACTCGCCGCTCCCGTGATCACTGCGACCTTGTTGTCAAGCCTTCCCATCATTCCTCCGTTGATATGAATACGTTTTTCTCTTCACTGAAACTGCGCAGGGCGTCGGGGCCGAGCTCGCGTCCGATGCCTGACTGCTTGTAGCCGCCAAATGGCGTGGCGTAGCGAACAGAGGAGTTCGAGTTCACCGACAGGGCACCGGTCTCGACGCCGCGCGCCACTCGCAGCGCCCGTCCCACGTTGCGCGTCCAGATCGATCCCGAAAGTCCAAAGGGGCTGTCGTTGGCGATCTTGATCGCCTCGTCTTCGCCGTCGAATCGCAATACCGACACCACTGGACCGAAGATCTCCTCTCGAAAGGCACGGTCGGTGCCGTCCTTGGACTCGAGCACCGTCGGAGGGAACCAGAAACCCTTGCCCGTCGGCGCGCTGCCGGTGAACGCGACCGTCGTGTCCTGAACGTAGGAGCTGACGCTCTGACGTTGACCGGCGGAGATCAACGGACCCATTTGCGCGGTCTCGTCGCGCGGATCGATGACGCGAAACTGCTTCACGGAGTGCTCGAACAACTCCATGAACCGTTCGTAGGCCGACGCCTCAACGAGGATGCGCGAGCGCGCGCAGCAGTCCTGGCCGGCGTTGTCAAAGACCGCCGAGGGAGCACTCGCCGCCGCCTTTTCCAGGTCGGAGTCGGCGAAGATGATGTTCGCGCTCTTGCCACCCAGCTCGAGCGTCACGCGCTTCACCTGATCGGCGCAGCCGGCCATGATGCGTTTGCCCATATCGGTCGATCCGGTGAAACAGACCTTGCGGACCGCTTCGTTGGTCACCATGCGCCAACCCACGACCGAACCGTCGCCCGGCAGGACTTGGAAGACGCCTTCGGGTAGCCCGGCCTCCAGCCCGAGTTCGGCGATTCGTATCGCAGTGAGCGGTGTGAGGGTCGCCGGCTTCAACACCACCGTATTGCCCGCAGCCAGCGCCGGCGCGAAGCCCCAGCCGGCGATCGGCATGGGGAAGTTCCAGGGCACGATGATGCCGACCACCCCGAGCGGCTCGTAGAACGTCAGATCGACACCACCCGCGACGGGGATCTGCTTACCCGCGTGCCGTTCCGGCGCACCGGCGTAGTAGGCCAGCACGTCGCGCACGTTGTTGGCCTCCCAGCGAGCGTTCGCGATCGTGTGGCCCGAGTTGGCGACCTCGAGTTGGGCGAGCTCTTCGTTGTGCTCGCCCACGAGGTCAGAGAACCTTCGCAACAGCCGACCGCGGTCCGCGGGGTTGACGACGCGCCACTGGGCGAGAGCGTGGCTCGCTCGCGTGATGGCGCGGTCGGTCTCTTCGAGGTCGTAGAGCTCGATCGACGTGATCGATTCCTCGGTGGCGGGGTTGAGGATGGAAAGGAAGCTCATAGTCGCTCGAATCCCCGGTAGCGCTCCCAGTCGGTCACGGTGGCGTTGAAGGTATCGACCTCGACGCGTCCGGCGTGCACGTAGTGGTCGACGACTTCGTCGGAGAATGCCGCACGGGCAACCTGGCTGTTGTCGAAGAGCTCGACCGCCTGGGCGAGGGTTGTGGGCACGCGCGCCGAGTCCGCGATGTAGGCGTTGCCTTGGAAGGGTGGGGCGAGGGGAAGCTGATCGTCGACGCCCTGCAACCCGGCGGCGACGAGCGCAGCGATGGCCAGGTACTGATTGACGTCGCCGCCCGGCACGCGACACTCAACGCGCAGCGATGGACCGTGGCCGACGACTCGAAAGGCGCACGTTCGATTGTCGACGCCCCACAATAGGGCCGTCGGGGCAAAGGAGCCCTCCACGAAGCGCTTGTAACTGTTGATGTTGGGTGCGAGGAATAACGAGAGCTCGCGCGCGTGGGCGATCATCCCCGCAAGGAAGTGCTCGAAGACCGGTGAGAAACCGTGATCGTTGGCACCCGCGAAGACTGGTTCGTTGTTGGCGTCGCGTAGCGAGATGTGGATGTGGCACGAGTTGCCCTCGCGCTGGTCGTACTTCGCCATGAACGTGAGGCTGTAACCCATCTGGGCCGCAATCTCCTTCGTCCCGAGCTTGAAGAGTCCGTGCTCATCGCACTTGTCGATGAGGGTCGAGTACTTGAAGGCGATCTCGTGCTGGCCGAAGTTGCACTCGCCCTTCACCGATTCGACGACCATGCCGGCTTGGCGCATGTCGCGACGCACCTTTCCAAAGAGCGGTTCGACGCGCGACGTCCCCTGGATCGAGTAGTCAACGTTGTACTGGTTCACCGGTGTCATGTCGCGATAGCCCGACGACCATGCCTGTTCGTACGTGTCCTCAAACACAATGAACTCGAGCTCAGTGCCGGTGAGGCCGTGCCATCCGCGTTCAGCCAACCGCGCCACCTGGTGGCTCAGAACCTGTCGCGGGGACGGCTTGACAGGTTCGCCATCAACGGTTTCGACGTCAGCGAAGACCATCACGGTCTTCTCGTGCCACGGGACCATGCGGATCGTGGAGAAGTCGGGCGTGAAGGCAAGGTCCCCGTAGCCTCGCTCCCACGACGTCAGCGCGAAACCATCGACGGTGCGCATGTCGACGTCCGACGCCAAGAGATAACTGCAACCCTCGACGATGCCTTCGTGTAATTCGTCGATGAAGTACGTCGCGTCCAGGCGCTTTCCCTGGAGGCGGCCTTGCATGTCTGTGATGGCGACGATCACCGTATCGACGTCGCCGCTGCGGATCAACTCGACCATCTCGTCGTAAGTCGGTCGACCAGGATGTGCTGTGGTCACTTCGTCTCCTCGATTCTGCGGCTGACAAGCGCGGCGTGCGATGTGCTCATCTGAAAGACGAGGCTACACAATTGGTGACGGACCCTTCCGGGTCACCTGCGCACCCGAAAGCAGCGTCGACTCCGTCGAGCACGTGGCTCATCGCGTGTCGGAGAAGCTCCAAGTGACGGCCCAACGACGACGAAGCCTCGTCGCGTTGGACGTCCAAGGTGAGGTTTCGCCCACGCGAACGCGTGGGCGAAGATCGCTAGGGAATCACCAAGACTGGCAGGTCGGTGATGTGCATCAGGCGGTGCGTAGTGCTGCCTACGAACAGTCCTTCCAGGTCCGTGAGGCCACGCGATCCAAGCACGATCATCTGGGCGCCGAAGGTATGCGCCTCGTCGTTGATCTCGACTGCCAAGCGTCCATGCAGTCCTGCACGGACGTTGCCACTCGCCTTTAGACCCTTGCCCTCGAAATAGGCAACGCCTTCGCTGACGATCTTGTGGGCGTCGTCCGCGTTCTCCAAGTTGACCATCCCGGCCTTGCCGATGAAGCCAGTCTCCAGCACGTGAACAACCCGCAGGTCCGATCCAAACTTCGCAGCCAACTCGGCTACCGCTTCGAGCACTTTGTCGGCGTGCTCCGACTCGTCAATGGCCACCACAATCTTCTCGAACATGAGGCCTCCTCTCTGTCGTGCTCTAGTTCAAAAACCCAAGCACTAACTTCATCATGGACCTCGAGAGTGCACGAGTCCACGGGAGGAATAGGGACCAAAGGCATGATTCGGCTCAACCTTTACCAAATCGGTCGTGGCTCGTGACACCAGCGCGAACGGCGCACAAGAGATCCTCTCGTAGGAGGACCGGAGTCAGAGAGGGGGACCATGACTCCATGTTCTGGCTATCCGAACAGTCTCCTGTGGAGTCACTTATTTCCAGATGGGGAACCAGAAAGTGAGTCGTGTCGAGCGAGTCGTCACGTTCTAGTATTCCGCTCAACGGATTTTAGGGCGGCAATGTTGAGGGGGACTCAATGGCGGATGACGGTTCAGCTGTTTCGACGGGCGCACTGAGCGATACCGAGAAACTTCACCAATTGGGCTACGCCCAAGAGTTGAAGCGAGGAATGTCAGGTTTCTCGAATTTCGCGGTCTCGTTCACCATCATCTCGATTCTCTCGGGTTGTTTGACACTGTTCAGCTTCGGTATGAACACTGGTGGCCCGATGACCATGATCTGGGGATGGCTCCTGGTCGGGGCCTTCGTGATCCTGGTCGGACTCGGGATGGCCGAAGTGTGTTCGAGCTATCCGACGGCCGGTGGTCTGTACTACTGGGCCGCGAAGTTGGCGAAACGCAACGCGCCGTTGTGGGCCTGGTTCTGTGGCTGGTTCAACCTCCTCGGTCAGGTCGCGGTGACGGCCGGTATCGACTTCGGCTGCGCGTTGTTCATTGAGGGTCTGCTGACCTACATGAACGTGGTATCGATCAACGTGGCCCCGGCGACGGTTCGTCACGAGGTCGTTCTGATCACGTTGCTGGTGCTGGCCGCGCACGGCTTGCTCAACTCGTTCGGGGTGAACCTGGTTGCCAAGCTGGCGAACGTGTCGGTATGGTGGCACCTCTTCGGCGTTGCGATTATCGTCGTCGTCTTGTTCGCCGTGCCCTCGCACCACGCGAGCGCGTCGTTCGTGTTCACCCACTTCGTCAACAACACCGGCTTCGGCGTTCCGATCTACGTCTTCTTGATCGGCCTGTTGAACGCCCAGTACACCCTGACTGGTTACGACGCGTCGGCGCACATGACCGAGGAAACCCACAACGCCTCGATCGCGGGGCCCAAGGGGATCGTCAACTCGATCGTCGTGTCGTTGGTGGCCGGGTGGATCTTGCTCGTGGGAGTGAGTTTCGCCATCCAGCCAGGGAAGTACACCTCAGAAGCGGGCGCCCTGGTGGCTCCTGGTCAGATCTTCATTGACGCACTGGGCAAGACCGGCGGCGAGTTGCTGTTGCTGATCGCCATCGTGGCGCAGTTCTTCTGCGGCATGTCGAGCGTGACCGCGAACTCGCGCATGATCTACGCCTTCTCGCGCGATGGTGCGGTACCGGGACACCGTATCTGGCACCAGATCAATCCGCGCACCCGCACGCCGACGAACGCCATCTGGTTCGCCTGCGTCGGCGCGTTCATCCTCGCGGCGCCTTACTGGTTCAACTACACGGCGTACGCCGCTGTCACGTCGATCGCGGTGATCGGGCTCTATGTCGCGTACATCATTCCGGTCTTCTTACGGGTGCGCAGCGGCAAAGACTTCGAAGCCGGCCCATGGAGCCTTGGCAAGTGGGGAGTGCTAAACGGCACCATCGCCACTATCTGGGTCGTCTTCATCTGCGTGCTCTTGATGTTGCCTCAGGTCAAGCCGATCAACGTCGACACGTTCAACTACGCGCCGATCGCGGTGCTCGCGGTCATCGGTTTTGCCTTGATCTACTGGCTTGCCAGTGCGCGCAAGTGGTTCAAGGGACCAAAGGTCCAAGGCACGGCGGAGGAACTCGCAGCCATCGAACAGGAACTCTCGATCTAGAGAACGAACCCCCACCGACCTGGCTGTTCGTCGGGTCGGTGGGGGTTCGTCGCGTCCAGCGTCGAATCTCTCGAAGGTCTTTTCGCGCTCGCAGCATCGCCGACCGTTGTAGCGCCTAGGTCGGGAGAGTGTGATGTTCGAAACCAACGTGGATGAAATCGGCTCGTGTTGGTGTGACCTGCGTGATGTGATCGCGGCGGGAATCGACCGTGTCCTGCTCTACGGGCCACCCGGCACCGGCAAGACGTACGCGGCGATGCATCACGGTTCGCACGCTGCTCCGGCAGAGCGACTCGTCTGCACCGAGGACCTGACGTCGGGGGAGATCACCGGGACGTGGATGCCGGTGGACGAGAACCGGTGGGAGTGGCGTGAAGGTCCAGCTATCCGGGCGTGGCGAGGTGAAGCGGGTCAAGGGGGACGGCTGGTCGTGGACGAGGTGGACCGTGCGTCTGGCGACGCACTGTCGACGTTGCTGGCGATAACCGATTCGCGCGAGTCGGCACGATGGCGCAACCCTGAAACGACCGAATGGGTGAGCCCGGGCCCCAAGTTCTCGGTCGTGATGACGTCGAACATCGACGATCTCGGTGACATGCCCGCTGCACTTATGGACCGATTCGCGGTGGCGATTCGCATCGACCGGCCCCACCCGAGCGCCGTCGCGAGTCTGAGCGAGGACCTGCGCGCTCCTGCGCTGGCCGGTTCGCTGGGGCCGGCCGGACGAAGGATCTCGCTTCGAAGCTTCTACGCATTCGACGACCTCCGTCGCCACTTCGGCGCATCACGGGCCGCCCACCTCGTCTTTGGGCCAGTCGGTGCCGTCGGCGTGCTTGACGCACTCGCCATTGGCGCGCTGCGTTGAGCATCGTCTACCCCGAACTCGTCACGGGTCGCAATGACGGCTTCGCTACCGGCGCGTGGCGGGTGGACGCTGGCTCCATCCGACGCGGAGGAGCGAGCTGCAACCTCACAGAGCGAATTCTCGAAGTTCCCCTCGATCACGACGAGACTGCTCGGGTGGTTCGTGCACACGAGCTCATGCACGCTCGGGTGTCGCCGCATCAGCAATTGTCGCTCGACGTCGTCGGCGAGCTGTCGCCCAGAGCGCTCGAGTGTGCCGAGGAACTCCGGGTCAACACACTCGCAGCACGAATCGGCTTCGATGTCAATCTGCTTCGCGACGGCACGGAGAAGATCGGTGGTCGTCGCTTGTCCGAGACTGGCGATTGGGCGGAGGCCATCTGCTTCTTGATGGCCGTCATCGGCACTGGCGCCGAGAAGGAGTTCCTCAGCGGAGTGCGCCAAGGTAACCCGGCGTGGATCGCGGGTATGAAGGCCGTACGACGAAGGGCCCTATCCGTCATGAGTTGCTCCACCACCGCGCTCGGTGACACCGCGTGCAACGCAGAGCGAGTTCCGCACGGCTACGCCAACACCACGATGCTGCTGGCTCGGGTCCTTACGCAGTCGATGACCGCTCGACCCCCGACGACGAGTGATGAACTCCGGACGTTTCGTCGCTCCCTCGAGCCTGGCGCTCGGCGCCCTCCGAGTGGCCGATTCGCTGAATTGGTCTTCGACGACACGATTGACATGGTGCGCCGACCACGCGCAGGCGGTGTGCGAAGGTCGCGTCCGTCGACCAGTGGGCGGACGATGCGCTACCCGGGACGTCTTCTTACGGACGAGCGTCGGCGAGCGTTCTCGGCGCGCTCGACGAGTCATGGTGGAATCGTTGTCATCGATCAGTCGGGATCAATGGACTTGGAGGCGAGCGACATGAACGCACTCGTCGCGCGTGCTCCCGATGCCCTTGTGATCGGCTACAGCCACCGGCCGGGCGATCAGTCACGGCGCGCCAACGTCTGGCTGCTGGCTAACCGGGGGACCGTGGCGTCAATCAGTCCGACGGGCAACGTCGGCAACGGCGTCGATGGTCCGGTGTTGCGCTGGGCTCTTACCTCGAGGCGTCACGGCGAGCCGCTGGTGTGGGTGACGGACGGTCAGGTGACCGACTCCAACGATCATCCGAGCGACGAACTGACGACGGAATGTGCCGATCTGGTGATCCGGCACCGAATCAGGTTGGCCCTCGATCTGAAGGCGGCGGGCCAAGCCCTTGGTCGGGGCACCCTATTGAGTTCTTCGCAGTCCGGCGAATTTGGCCGAGTGGGCCGGAAAATCAAGGAAACCCGCTCCTGAAGTGATGTCACAGCCCAGCCATAGGATTTCTCTTGCATCGAACACTTGTTCGTCGTAATATTACGAACAGGTGTTCGTAATAGACAGGAGATGGCAATGGCCGCAGTCGAGGTTTTCCAGCACGACGAGCCCGCAGTCCACGCGCGGGCGAATCTCCGACTGGTCAGCGTCAACACCCTTGAGCCGTCGCTTCGCACCGGACCCTCGCTCGCACGTCGCCGAGCGGCGCGCGAGAGGATGTTGCAGCGCCGCCGTCGATCCCTCGTGGTGTTGGCCGTGACCGTCGGGCTCGTGGTCCTCGCATTCCCGGGTCACGCTTTTGGAGGCGTCACCGGTGCCGGGCTTCCCACGGACCTCGCCGACAGTACGGTGCTGGCGTCGGGCGTGGACTACGTGGTGCAGCCAGGCGACACCGTGGCATCGATTGCCAGACTGATGAATCCTCTCGAACCGTCCATCGCTCGGCGTGAACTCATCCACCAGCTCGAATCGAAGGTGGTCGTACCCGGCGAGCACATCGTCATCCCTTAGTTTTCAAGGAATGTAGGTGTATCCTCAGGTGATGCGTTGTCCATTCTGTGCGGCTGACGACGACCGAGTCGTTGACTCTCGCCTCGCAGAGGACGGCGTGGCGATTCGACGCCGTCGCGAGTGCTCAGCGTGCAATCAGCGCTACACGACCTTCGAGCGTATCGAGGAGGTCGGGCTCTTCGTGATCAAGCGCTCGGGCGAGCGCGAGCCCTTCGACCGCTCAAAAATCCTTCGAGGAGTTCGCTCCGCAGCGAAGAACCGACCCGTCGATGAGGAGGCCCTCGATGCGCTGGCCCTCTCGATCGATGAGTCAATGCGTCTCCTGGGTCGCGACGTGAC
>Ga0075030_100005667_pt1 | contig 11247 bp, 9 predicted proteins | sample LitLauG_LLR_2012_FD_71393 | JGI IMG/M metagenome (GOLD analysis project Ga0075030, IMG submission 71393) | Freshwater sediment microbial communities from Pennsylvania, USA - Little Laurel Run_MetaG_LLR_2012 | ecosystem: Environmental > Aquatic > Freshwater > Creek > Sediment | place: USA...
GTGCTATCTAATAGCGGCTGCACCCGACGGCAGCGTTGGACCAGAATAGTATCGCCCCAAGCCGCGCCGGCGTGCGGATCGATCACGACATCGCCGTTTACTGCGAATTTGGGGCTCAGGATCGAGCACCAATCAACTGGCAAATCCCGCGACGAGCACAGCGCTCACAAAGACAAGCTGCAGTGCGGTTCGAATCGGCAACGGGGTAACGGGCCTAACTCCGATCGTCAGCGTCTGACGCGATGCGTAGACATTGGCGGGAAACATCGCCACCATGAGCAGCGCGAGACAGGTGGCCGCAAGTCTGGTCGTGGCAGGGAGCAGTAGTCCGATCGCACCTGCGATCTCAAAACAACCCGTCGCCGTGACTAGCAACTCAGGTTTTGGAAATGCAGGCGGTACCATCCGGATGAGGTCCGCTCTCTTCTTTCCCCAGTGCGCGGACGCCGTTACCAAGAACATGGTTGAGAGTGCGGCACGCAACGCCGCCGGCCAGGGCCACACGATAGCCGCACCCGCGAATCCGGCGATCCAGAAAAGCAGGAACGATGAAACCAGAATGTAGAAAGGAGCCACGATAGTTCCCGATTAGTAGACGCAGCGGGACGAGTACCGACCGGCGAAAACACGCCTTGCGAAACTCGCGAGTGATCCTTGCCACGAACGTCTCGCTGTTGACCCATTCTACTCCCGCCTTGTCGCCTAGTGTTGATTGACCCTGCACCCTGCAACCGGTGGTCGATTGCAAACTTACGAGTCCGTCTTTCCGCGATTCTTACGCATGGAATCGCCGCGCATCTCAATACGATGAGCGTTGTGCACAAGGCGGTCGAGGATGCCGTCGGCCAGCGTGGGATCGCCGATCTGTTCGTGCCAGCCCGCGACCGGCAGTTGCGACGTCAGGATCGTCGAACGCAGCTGGCAACGACCCTCGCAACTCGCCCGGAAGTCGTGACGCGAGCAGACTGCTCAGACTGCCATCGGCACGCGTCACCTCGAACCTTATTGCCTTTTCCCCCGCCACCACATCAGCGCTCCGCTGAGCACTTGCACGACGGCCATTAAGCTGGCCAGCGAAGCGACGGTCTTGCTCGGGATACCGAATATGTCGCCCGTGTGGATGGCGCGGTTGGCGATTACCATCCGCGCGCCGGCGGGCGCGGTGCGCGACGCTTGCGCCCAGATCGCTTTGCCCGTGTAAGGATGGACCATAACCTGACTGCGGCCGCCTGGGGTGAGGTCTTCCGGATAGCGCAGCCGGACGAAGTAGGGTTCGTTAGGCTCCGGCACGTTGATGAAGAACGGCGCCGCGCCGGGCAGCGCCGCGCGAGCGACGTGGAAGGCCTGATCTGGCGTGATGGGCCGCGCGCTTGGGGGCGGTGTTACTTCGGCACGCGGCGGAGGCGCAGGCTGCGATCCCGTGATCCTATATAACAACGGCGTGGTGGTGCGTTCGAAGCCGATCGTGAGTCCAGTGACTGTCAGCAGCAGCAGGAACGCAAGCGAGACGACTCCTACCGTGGCGTGCACGTCGAACCAAAAACGCTTCGAGGACTCGCGACGTTTGATGGTTAGGCGCTTGTACGGCCACCATAGATACAGGCCGGAGAGCAGCAGAAACAGCAGCGCCACGCCGGCCCAACTCACGATCTTCTTGCCGGTATCCGCCTCGCTCCGCATGAGCAAGCGGAGGTGGAGTTGATGCACATAGCCCAGGAAATCCATACCGCCAGGCTGGACGCCGAGCACTTCGCCGGTGTACTGATTCAGGTAGACCAAACCGCGTTGCAACTCGACTTGATACGACAGGCCGGGCGAGGTGGAGACGAAGTACCCGTAAATGCGCTCGCCGGGAAAGGCTCGCAAAATAGCCGCACCGGTCTCGCTTATGGAGAGCGCGCGGCCCCGCGGCGTCACGTGCCAGAGCTTCCAGTGCAGCAGACGGTCGATCTCCGGCTCGAAGGCCATGATACTGCCCGTGACGCCGAGGACAACGATGAAGGCGCCAGCGATCGACGCCGTGTAAAGATGCAGATTGAACAGGAGCCGGCGCACGCTATTGACGCGGTTCCCGACTGTCGCCGGAACCCGGCGCGGTGATACGAATCTCCGCCTGGCCGTCGCGCGTGGTGAACATCGACACTCCGAGGTGTTCATCGAACTGCTTCACCGCCGCTTCGACCTTCTCCATGGAGCCTTCGGATAGTGTGTCGCCCAGGTGCACCGGCAACTTCGCGACCAGCTCTTCGCGCAAGGCACTGGTCAGCCCTTGAACGTCGATGCGCTTCAGCCTGCGTCCGGCGAACATTGCGCCGCCGTGGAATTCGAAGGATCCGTCACGAAATTCGAACGATCCGGTACGGAGTTCGGCCAACTTCTTCTCCATCGCCGCCAACTGGGACCTTTGCGCATCTGTAAGGGTGGAAGATGACGCTGTCAGCGCGGCCTGCTGTTCCGCAAGCGATTCCGCCATCTTCGCAGACTCCAAGTCGCGCTCGGCCTTCATCCTCTCTAGCCGCTCGGCCAGTTCCCTCGCCTGGGTTGCTAGTTCGGATGCATCGGCTGACTGCCGGCTTTGCATCGCGCGCGCTTGCTCTTCCATCCTCTCAGCCAGTTGTTTTCGTACTAACGCGTCAACCGTGTCTTGCTCCCGTTTCGCCTCCAGGAGCTCCCGAGCTGCAGCCTTGCCACCGGCCGGCAACTGGAACGCGATGCTGATTTGCCGAGTGCTCCCGGCCGCGTCATGCGTAAAGTGCCACTGCAAGACCGATTGGAGCGCTGCCTTGCGCAGTTCCGGCGGCCCGCTCAACACGCGCGCGTCGCTGACCATTCCGTCCGCGTCCGTTGTGGCTTCCACCACCACGGTTCCTTGAATGCCCTTCTCGATGGCTGGCGCAGGGTACTCCACCGCGTCCCGGTGGATGACGCGCGCACCACTCAGATCGACCTGCACGCCCGGTTCCTCCGGCACGGCGCTCTCCTCAGCCGCCTGCTCTTGCGCGGGCGCGTTCGGCTGTTGGCCGCGCGCCCACGGCATATTCAGCGCGAAGCAGACCAGTCCAAGCGAGAGCGCCAGAATGCCCGGTACCTTCGACGGCCCCCGCTGCCAGCCCGCATCGCCGGCCAGCCGCTGAATGCGATAGAGCAACGGTCCGCCCGTGCTGCCCAGCGCCAGCCGCGGCGTGGTCACCCGCAGCCTTTCCAGACGGGTAAGCGCACGCGCATAGCACAGCGCGTCGCCGCACGAAGCCACGGCCAGATCGTCGCAGCATAACTCGCGTTCCTGCCGGATGCGCGCCGACGCCCACCAAACCGCCGGATGATAGAACAGCAGCGTTTCCACCACCGTCTGCAGCATGTTGACCAGATAGTCATAGCGCAGGATATGCGCCAGTTCGTGCGCCAGCACGGCCTCCAGTTGTTGCGGAGTCAGTCCCAAAACGCTGGCGGCCGGCAGCAGCACGACGGGCTTGATCCAGCCAACCACGCTGGGGCTATCGGCAACGGTGGAAATCAGCACGCGCACCGGCCGCGCCAGTTTCATGCGGTCCTGGAGGCCGCCGACGATAGCGAGCACCGCCGCCTCAGCCGGCTTCGCCTGCCGCCGTAGAGCGGCTATTTGGCGGGATGCCCACACCAGGCGCAGCGAGAACAGCAGCACTCCCAAGGACCACATGGGCAGCGCCCAACCTGCCAGCCAGCCAGCCCAGTCGAAGTACGAGCCGGCGGCACCTGGCATCGCGGAGAGCATCGTGTGCGGAGCGGCGCTAACCCATGCCGCCGGTGCCTGCGGTGCGGCCCGCGTGTACACCAAGCATGCGGTCACCACCGGGAGCGTCGCCATCCCGGCCAGCACCAGGCAGCTTGCCGCGTAGCGGGCGCGCGCCGAACGGTTCCTCAAGACGAAGAGAGTTGTCCACAACAGAAAGGCTGCCAGCAGCCCCTGCCACACGAAATCGAGCAGCGCCGCGCTGAGCGCTTGAGCAATCGCCGTCATTTTTTGCCTCCTTCGATCCGATCCAAAAGCTTCTCCATGGCCTCCAACTCCTCCGGGGTCGACTTCTTGGCCGCCAACGCCTGCAGCACCAGCGCCTTCACCGATCCGCCGAACGCCCGGTTCATCAGGTCGCCAAGCAATTGCCGTTGCGTCTGCTGCTGCGAGTAGCGCGCCCGGTACAACTGCGGGCGGCAACTCTCGTCGCGCTCCACCAGTCCTTTCTCGGTCATGATCTGCATCAGCTTGAGGACCGTGGTGTACCCTGTCGGCCGCGATTGGTTGAGCACCCGCTGAATCGCGCGCACGGATTGCGCTTTGCCTTGCCATAGGACGCGCAGAATCGCCAGCTCTGCCTCCGTCGGTTTGCGCCGTTTGGAATCCATGACCGCATTATGACGAAAGTCTTCGTCATTGTCAATGCTTTTTTGCAAGCACCCGAAGGATTTGACCAACCCCGCGAATGATCCGAGGCGGTAGTCGCGGGTCGGGCGCTGGTGCCAGCCTTTTCGACGATTCGGAAACGATGGGTCCAACTCATCGCGGTAGTTCTTTATTCGTGGGAAGCCAGATTTTGCGTTTTGCGGGCAACAGCTCTTTTTGTTTGTCGACGGCTACTACTGGCACCTCTGTCCAACGTGCACGGAACGCCATCGTCAAACACGGTCTATTGGGGTGCCAAGGTGCCATGGAACCCGCGCGCGGGATGCGAAGAAGGCCGCTCAGCGGAGGCGCGATGGTGGGAGCACCAGCTTTCCTCTATGAAGGTAGCAGTCGGGGCTTCGTCGAGACCCGGCCCTCGCCGCTGGGATTCACCAGCCATTTATCCTGCGTCCGTGGTCCCCACCAAGAATCCGCCGTGGACGCGCCATGCGCCCAAAAAACGCTACGGCCGCGCCGATGAGCGGCCTACGAGCACGATTGTGCGGGCCCCTATCGCATCGCGTACGAGCTCAGCACCTTCATGTAATTCGCGCGCTCAAACGCCTGCGGCTGGGGCACGGCGTTGCGGCTCATGCTGCCCTGCATCTGGCGGATGGAATCGTATTCGTGATCGCCGAGCCAGATGAGTAACTCGGTCAGCATGGTATCCAGATAGCTGACGCCCTTCTTCAGCAGCGCGGACGTCATCATAGCGACCTTGGCGCCGGCCATCATGGCTTTCACCACGTCGGTCGCCGAATGGACGCCGCCGGTCAGAGCCATGTCCGGCTTGATGTTGCCGTAGAGCACCGCGATCCAGTGCAGCCGCAGCAGCAATTCATGCTGGTTGCTCAGGATCAAGTTGGGCACCACCTCCAGCGCTTCCAGATCGAAATCGGGCTGATAGAAGCGATTAAACAGCACCAGCGCATCGGCGCCCGCGGCCTCCAGCCGCTTGGCCATGTTCACCATCGCGCTGAAATACGGGCCCAGTTTCACGGCCACCGGGATGTGGACGGCGGATTTCACCTCGCGCACCAGGTCGCAGTATTTGCGCTCCACCTGTTCGCCGGTGACCTCGGGGTCAACCGGAATGTAGTAGATGTTCAATTCCAGCGCGTCGGCGCCAGCCTGCTCCATCTCTATGGCGTACTTCAGCCAGCCGCCCACGGAGGTCCCGTTCAGGCTGGCGATCACCGGAATGCGCACGGCTTCCTTGGCCTTACTGACGTGCTTTAGGTAGCCCTCGGGGCCGCGGTTGTAACCCAGCATGTCGGGGAAGTGGGTGGTGCCTTCGGCGCCAACATCCTCGGCGGCCGAAATGAATCGGTCCAACTCGTAGCTCTCCAGAGTGATCTGCTCTTCGAACAGCGAATGCAGGACCACGGCCGCAGCGCCCGCGTCTTCCATGCGCCGGATGTTGCCAACGTCCTCGCACATGGGCCCGGAGGAGGCCACCAGCGGATTCCTCAGTTTTAATCCCAGATAGGTGGTGGAAAGGTCGATGGTCTTCGAAAGGTCGATCATTATTTTCCCTCCTTTTCAACGGGCGTTGCGGTAGCCGCGCCAGGCGCGCCATTCATGGGCATGTGGACCATGTTCTCGTATATCTTCCAGCGCTCGAGCACATCCTGCTGCGCCAAGTCGAGCAGGCGATGGGCCTCGTCCGGGTTGCTCTTGGCGAGCATGGTATAGCGCGTCTCGTTGTACACGTAATCCTTCAGCTTGATGCTGGGCGGGCGCGAATCGAGCTGGAATGGGTTCTTGTGTTCGGCCGCCAGGCGCGGGTCGTACCGGAACAGCGGCCAGTAACCGGATTGCACCGCGGCCTTCTGCTGATCCAACCCGTGCACCATGTCGTAACCGTGCGCGATGCAGTGGCTATAAGCGATGATGATCGAAGGGCCGTCGTACGATTCGGCTTCCATAAAAGCCTTGATGGTATGGCTGTCATTGCCGCCCATGGCCACTTTCGCCACGTAAGCGGTGCCGTAATTCATAGCCATCATGGCCAGGTCTTTCTTGGCAAGAGGCTTGCCGCCGGCCGCAAACTTGGCGACCGCGCCGCGCGGCGTGGATTTGGACATCTGGCCGCCGGTGTTGGAGTAGACTTCGGTATCGAGCACCAGGACATTCACGTTGCGGTCGGACGCCAGCACGTGATCGAGGCCGCCGTAGCCGATGTCGTAGGCCCAACCGTCGCCGCCGAGGATCCAGACGCTCTTCTTGACCAGCGCATCGGCCAGGCTCAGCAGATCGCGGGCCTCGCGCGTGTTCGCGCCCGCCAGCTTTTGCTTCAGCAGCTTGACGCGGGCGCGTTGCTCGAAGATGCCGGCCTCGCTGGACTGGTCGGCGTCAAGCAGCGCCTGAGCCAACTCGTCGCCAATCGCCGCGCCGAGCCGCGCCACCAGTTGGCGCGCATATTCGTTCTGCTTGTCGATGGCCAGCCGCATGCCCAACCCGAACTCCGCGTTGTCTTCAAACAGCGAATTGGACCAGGCTGGCCCCAAGCCGTCGGCATTTACCGTGTAAGGCGTGGTCGGCAGATTGCCGCCGTAAATCGACGAGCAGCCGGTGGCATTGCCGATGATGGCACGGTCGCCGAAGAGCTGGCTCATCAGCTTGATGTAGGGTGTTTCGCCGCATCCCGAGCAGGCGCCGGAAAACTCGAACAGCGGCTGCAGCAACTGGTTGTCCTTCACCAGGCTCTGGCTGAGCAGGCGGCGGTCGATCTCGGGGATCTTCAGGAAGAAGTCCCAATTGGCGGCTTCCGGCTCGCGCAGCGGAGCTTGCGCCACCATGTTGATGGCCTTGTGCTTCACTTCGCTCTTGCTCTTGGCCGGGCAGACCGCCACGCACAGCGCGCAACCGGTGCAATCTTCCGGCGCGACCTGCAGCGTGTACCGCATGCTCTTGAAGTCCTTCCAGCGCGCGGGCACGTGTTTGAAGGTCGCCGGCGCGCCTTCAGCCTGGGCGGGCTCGTAGACCTTGGCGCGGATCACGGCGTGCGGGCACACCAGCACGCACTTGCCGCACTGGATGCAAAGCTCCTCGTCCCAAACCGGAATTTCCAGCGCGATGTTGCGCTTTTCCCACTGCGTGGTGCCGGTGGGGAAAGTGCCGTCGATGGGCATGGCGCTGACCGGCAGATCGTCGCCTTCGCCCGCAATGATGCGCGCGGTGAACTTCTGCACGAAATCGGGCGCGCCGGCCGGGACCGGCGGACGCAGGTCAAAGGCAGCCGTAGCTTCGGTCGGCACCCTCACTTCGCTCAAGTGATTCAGTGCGGCATCCACAGCGGCGAAGTTCTTTTGCACGACCGCCTCGCCGCGCTTGCCGTAGGTTTTCTCGATCGAGTGCTTGATAGCGGCGATGGCTTCCTCGCGCGGCAGCACGCCGCTAATCGCGAAGAAGCAGGTCTGCATGATGGTGTTGACGCGGCCGCCCATTCCGGTCTTCTTGGCCACCTCGTAGCCGTCGATCACGAAGAAGCGCAGTTTCTTGGCGATGATCTGCCGCTGTACGGTGCGCGGAAGCTGATCCCAGACTTCCTCCGGGCCGAAGGGGCTGTTGAGCAGGAAAGTGGCGCCCGGCTCGGCCGATTTCAGCATGTCGACCCGCTCCAGAAACGAAAACTGGTGGCAGGCTACGAAACTGGCTTTGTTCACTAGGTAGCTGGAGTGCAGCGGTTGCGGTCCGAAGCGCAGGTGCGAATTCGTAATCGTACCGGATTTCTTCGAATCGTAAACAAAGTATCCCTGCGCGAAGTTTTCGGTTTCCTCGCCGATGATCTTAATGGAGTTCTTGTTCGCGCCCACGGTGCCGTCCGCGCCCAGGCCGAAGAACAACCCGCGCACAGTGTCCGGCGCTTCGCTCGAAAAAGCGGTATCGTAATCCAGGCTGGTATGGCTTACGTCATCCAGGATGCCGATGGTGAAATGATTCTTGGGCTTCGGCTTCGACATCTCGTCGAAGATGCCTTTGACCATGGCGGGCGTGAATTCCTTGGAGGACAGGCCGTATCGTCCGCCGATCACGCGTTTGCCGGTCACCATGGCTTCACTTAGGGCGTTCACCACGTCCAGATAGAGCGGCTCGCCGCAGCTGCCCGGTTCCTTGGTGCGGTCGAGGACGGTGATGGTCTTCACCGACGCAGGCAGCGACGCGACGAAATGCTCGATCGAGAACGGGCGATACAGGCGCACTTTGACAAGGCCAACCTTTTCGCCGCCGGCGTTGAGGTGCGCGATGGCTTCCTCGGCCACTTCCGCGCCGGAGCCCATCATTACGATCACGCGGTCGGCATCCGGGGCGCCGAAATAATCAAATAAATGATATTGCCGGCCCACCACCCGCGCGAATTTGTCCATGACCTTCTGCACGATGGCGGGGCCGGCCTGGTAGAACGGATTGGAAGCCTCACGCGCCTGGAAGAAGACATCAGGATTCTGCGCCGTGCCGCGAATCACCGGATGATCCGGCGAGAGCGCGCGGGCGCGATGCGCGCGGACGAGGTCCTCGTCGATCATGGCGCGCAAATCGTCGGGCGTGAGTTGCTCGACCTTGGCCACCTCGTGCGAGGTGCGGAAACCGTCGAAGAAGTGCAGGAACGGCAGGCGCGCTTCCAGGCTGGCGGCCTGGGCGATGAGCGCGCCATCCATCACCTCTTGCACGGAGTTGGAGGCCAGCATGGCGAAGCCGGTGGCGCGCGCGGCCATGACGTCGCTGTGGTCGCCGAAGATAGAGAGCGCCTGCGATGCCACCGTGCGCGCCGCGATGTGGAAGACCGTGGCGGTGAGCTCGCCGGCGATCTTGAACATGTTCGGGATCATGAGCAGCAGGCCTTGCGAGGCGGTGAAAGTGGTGGTCAGCGACCCCGTTTGCATCGCGCCATGCAGCGCGCCGGCCGCTCCGCCCTCGCTTTGCATCTCGACCACCGTGGGCACGGTGCCCCAGATGTTGGGCTTCAGCTCGGCGGACCACTGGTCCGCCCATTCGCCCATGTTTGACGATGGCGTGATGGGATAGATGGCGATGACTTCGTTGATCTGGTGGGCGACGTAAGCCGCGGCTTCGTTGCCGTCGATGGTGACCTTCGGTCGCGTAATGGTGGATGGACTGGTCAAGACTTCCCCCTCTTGTTCGGATTGCGGATGGCAGATGCTTAAGCCATATTATAAGGCCTGTTTGTCGCAAAAATCTACACCCATTTTTGTGAAGGGGAATCCCTTGGGGGATCCCCGGGCATGAGCGCGTCCGGCCAGACCAACGCACAGCATTGGCAGCAGCAACCCATCGATCCTGTGGGCGGAATAGAATGAAAGGGTGCCCATCGTCGAGTGTCCGCAGGTGAAGGAACCCAAGGTCGATCCCCACCTGGAGGCCGTCGGCGAACGCGTCAAGATGGCGGCGGAGGAGTTGCAGCGTCTGGGTATCGCCCGTCACGATGGCACACGCATTCGCACCGATCTGCCCAAGGATATGCAGGAAGGCGCCGGCCGCGACTTTGGCGGCTGATGCCGCTCAAAAATGTTCATCGTCGGCGGTCCTCCAGGGAGCGGCAAATCCACAGCGTTTCCAGTTCCGGCTTTGATGTCGATCCTACCTGAACATCTCGCGCGGAATCCGCGAATAAGTGAACCGCCTGTTCGAGGTGTTTGAGGCAGATCACCTCGAGCGCCGCGTAAGCTGCGCTTTCGAAACCACGCTGCGAAGCGGCATTACGTTTGAGCAGGCCGCGCCGCGCGCGAGGCTGGTTTCGTAACCGAGATGCGATATCTGGCCCTACAAACGTTCGAAATGCACCTCGAAAGAACCAAGATGCGCGCCCGACAGGGGCGGTCACAGCGCACCGGAGTTCACCCTGCGCAGCACCTACGATTCGAGCATCGCCAACCTTGGCCGCGCGATTCGCGAAATGGACTTCATCCACGTATACGACAACAGCCGTTGGGGGACAGCGTCTGCTGTGATGTTACAGGCCGAGAAGGGTGAGATCATTTTGAGATCGTATGTAGCGCTGAGCAAACGCAAGATCGGCTCGGCAGGGCAAGGCCACGCTTACTTTAGCCTTTCCAGTAGCTATTTCAACTGGCGCGGTTTCTGCAGGCTCCTGATGTGCTTGCGGTCGCGCAGCCTGCCGGCCGCCTTCTTGGACAACAGCAGATCTTCCCGCGAGAGCACCCCGGCGGACTCGCCATCGAAATCCACGATCAGCCTGCGTTCCCAGGCGGACACAAACTCCAGTCCGGTGACGGAGGTCATGATATCGATGCGGACCGGCTCCATGCCGATCTGGTAAAACACCTCGGCCTCAGTGAAGTCGGCCGGCTGGAGACCTTCGAGCGGCGCGCCAAACCGCGCCAAAGCATCGAAAAGCCTTTGCGCATTGGTGTCAGTCCGGTCGATCCAGATGTCGAGATCCTTCGTGTAGTGCGGCTCGGTGTGGATCATCACCGCGTATCCGCCGACGATCAGGTACCGCACGCCGGCCGCGTTGAAAATGCTCAACAGATCTCTGTAATCGGAGCTGATCTTCATGAATGCCTTTGGCCGAAGCTGCTGTCACGACCAGATCCCATGCAGCCTCCAGGATTCGGCTGGGTCCGAGCGCTTGCCAGAATTGCACATCGAAGTCCCGTCCGGGCGCTCGGCCGCGGACCAGGCGTTCCATAACGACGCGGTCAGCCATCGCTTTATTATGACAAGTAATTTCCGGCGTCCGCCATGATGCCTTCGGCCGAAGTAATCCTCAGGGTCTTCTTTCGGACCCGGGCAACGGAGCGCTGTAATCGGTTTCTTGAACCTCGCCTTGACCCACTCCCGATGCA
>Ga0075030_100005679_pt1 | contig 11238 bp, 8 predicted proteins | sample LitLauG_LLR_2012_FD_71393 | JGI IMG/M metagenome (GOLD analysis project Ga0075030, IMG submission 71393) | Freshwater sediment microbial communities from Pennsylvania, USA - Little Laurel Run_MetaG_LLR_2012 | ecosystem: Environmental > Aquatic > Freshwater > Creek > Sediment | place: USA...
GTGCTGGCGACGGCGCGCATCGCCGGCATCATGGCGGCCAAGCGCACGTCCGAGCTCATTCCGCTCTGCCACCCGCTGTCCCTCAGCAGCGTCACAGTCGATCTGACACCGGAGCATTCCCCTACCGGTATCCGCGTCGCCGCTCGCGTCAAGACTACGGGTCCGACCGGCGTCGAGATGGAGGCGCTGACGGCGGTTTCGGTCGCCTGCCTCACCATCTACGACATGTTGAAGGCCGTCGAGCGCGGCATGCGGATCGACCAGGTGCGGCTCACCGGCAAGAGCGGCGGCAGGTCCGGCCCCTGGCAGGCGGATGAGGCCTGACGTGATCGAGCCCCGTTCACCACTGCTATCGGTCGATGACGCCCTGGCGCGACTGCTGGCAGGCGTCGACGGCCTGCCGGCCGAAAACGTGCCGCTCACCGAGGCCCATGGTCGTGTGCTCGCCGCACCGTTGGTCGCGCGGCTGACACAGCCGCCGTTCGATGCCTCGGCCATGGACGGTTACGCCGTGCGCGCGGCCGACGCGGGCTCAGTGGGCGCCCGGCTGAAGGTGATCGGTGAGTCCGCCGCCGGGCGCGGCTTTGGCGGCCGGATCGAAGTTGGCGAGGCGCTGCGCATCTTTACCGGCGCGCCACTGCCGGCGGGGGCCGACGCGGTGGTGATCCAGGAGGACACGCGCCGCGAGGGCGATGCGGTGATCATTTCGCAAGCGTCCTTCGCGGGCGAAAACGTGCGGCCCATGGGCAATGACATCCGCGCCGGTGCCGCGCTGTTTCCCGCCGGCCGGCGGCTCGGCGCGCGCGACCTCATGCTGGTGGCGAGTTCCGGTCACGGAGCGGTTTCCGTCGCACGCAGGCCGACCGTGGCGATCCTGGCAACCGGTGACGAACTGGTGCCGCCGGGCGAAACGCCTGGCCCCGACCAGATCGTCTCCTCCATCCCGGTGGGTCTTGCCGGCATGGTGGCGGCGGCAGGCGGCGAACCGCGGCTGATGGGTATCGCCCGCGATAGCCTTGCCGATCTCGATGCCAAGATCGCGGCGGCCGGCGAGGCCGACATTTTGGTCACCATCGGTGGCGCGTCGGTCGGCGATCACGACCTCGTCCAAAAGGCACTGACGGCGCGCGGGCTGTCGCTCGCCTTCTGGCGCATCGCGATGCGCCCGGGCAAGCCGTTGATGTATGGAAGGCTCGGCGGCCAGCGGGTGCTCGGCCTGCCGGGCAATCCGGTTTCGGCGGCGCTGTGCGCGCAGATTTTCCTTTTGCCGCTCATCAGGGCGTTGCAGGGCGGGCGTGCCGTCCGTCCGACAACCGTGGGCGTGCTGGCCGAACCGCTGGAAGCCAACGGTCCGCGCCAGCATTATATGCGTGCCCGGATCGTCGAGGCCGGCCCGCCGCCGCGCGTCGCCGCCTTGCCGCGCCAGGATTCCTCGCTGGTCGGCGTTCTCGCCGAAGCCGACTGCCTGATCGTCGTGCCGCCCGGCGCGCCGGCGCAGGCGGCTGGTACGCAGGTCACTGTTCTACAATTGGAGGGCTGATGGAAGACCAGCCGGGGGGCGTTTTACCCCCTCACCCCATCCCTCTCCCCTCCGGGGAGCGGGGACGCTAAGGTCGAAAACGTCAGTGTTTTGGTCTCCTCTTCCCGATAGGGAGAGGGCCGGCCCCGGCGAAGGCCGGGGGAGGGGGCGGGCGTGACGGACTTGGGCGAGCAGATTTTCACCGTCGCGCAATGGGCGTTGCTTGGCGGGCTGCTGTTGTTGTTTCTGCCCTTCCGGCACACTACCCGGATCAAGGCGAGCCGCGTGCTTAAGGCGAGCGCGGAGACCGTCTGGGCGACGGCGATCACAACCCGGGACTTCACGGCGGCCACCAAGCCGGACAATCCCCTCCTCGCCGATACGGTCGTGGGTTCGCGCAAGCTCTCCGACGATCCGCTTACCTATGAGATCACCCTCGATCTCAGCCGCGGTCAGGGCGCCCATCTGATGACCATGCGCACGCGCATCTTGGCAAATGAGCCGCCGCGCCACTATGTCAGCACCATCGAGGACCTGAACGGCGCGCCCTCGCCGCTGGGCCAGGACAACCGGATCGAAATCACACTGGAGGATGTTCCGGGCGGCGTGCGCTACACCCAATCGCACGTGTTCCGCACCCGAACCCTCTATCACGACCTGGCGACCAGGTTCGCCTATGCCAGGCAGATCAACAAGGTCGCCGCCTATTTCAACGGCGGCATCGTCGACAGCCAGGCTGGCGACCGCAGGGGCCTCATCATCCGCATCGGCCTGTCGCTGTTGACGGTCGCCAGCTTCGCGCTCGCCTTCGGCTGGCAGTTCGGCATCGGCCTTGCGCTGATCTTCCTTTTGCATGAATTCGGCCATTGGCTGGCCATGCGCCTTGCCGGTTACCCCAAGGCACGACTGACACTCGTTCCCTTCCTCGGTGGCGTCGCCTCGCCCGGTCAGCCGTACCGGTCGCAATGGGACGCGGCGATCTGCGTGCTGATGGGACCCGGGTTGAGTGCCCTGCTCTGCGGCATCGCCCTACTGTTTGCGCATTTGCCGGACCTAGCGCCGGGCCCCAACCGGATCGATCTCGTTGCCGGCGCAAGCCCTTTCGAGGACCTCGCCGACCTATTCCGAAAATCCATCGTCGGGGTGGGCGTGCTCAATCTCTTCCAGCTCATTCCAGTCATGCCGCTGGATGGCGGGCAGCTGGTGCGGTTGCTGATCCAGCGCAAGGGGTCGGACGTCGCCCGAATTGTTTCGATGGGAGTTGGAGGATTGGCCTGCCTCGGGGCCATCGGGCTCCACCAATATCTGCTGGCGCCGATCGCTCTCATCGGGGTCGCCTTGCTCGGTCAGCAATCGGTCGCCACGCCGCAGGGCGCCGAAATGTCCACCGGTCAGCGCCTCGCCGTTCTGGCCGGTTCGCTCGCTTGCCTCCTCTTGCTCACCGTCGCCAGCGCGCCGATCCTTGCCGATTTTGTGGGCTACAACAGCCCCAGCGAGGCCATCGCTTTTCTCGGCGGGTTCAAACGACCGCTGCCTGGCGCAGACGGCAGCGAGGAGGTGGCGCCAACGTTCGAAGTCGTGGCTCCGATGCTGGCGGGCCGCGACGTCTCTACCTATGTGCGCGGCGGTGACGGCCGGAACCTTCGCGTCGAACGGCGGCAATGGGGCAGCGTTTTGGACGCCGACGCCGATGTGCTGATCCGGCTGGTCGACACATCGGGCACGGCGGGCATCGTCAAGGACATCGCCGAACTGCGCCAGGATTTCGAGGCCTCGCTGCACGCCGAGGACGTCGAAACGCAATTCGAAAACAGCAGCCTCCGGATCGATACGCGCCATGGGCCTTTCGATGCCCTCGGGTTTACAGCCAAGGGCCCGGGGCTCGGCAAATCCTGCATCGGCTTTGCCAGCTATCTCGACGAGGGCCGGCACTATCTTTACGGCCACTATTGCGCGGCCGCCGGTGCGACGGCCAGCGTTCAAGACGTCGCCTGCCTGCTGGATGGCTTGACGATCGCGGGTGAAGCCGTGTCCGCAACCACATCGCGTCCTGGCTGCGCGCCGACCGTCGCTCCCGCCCAGTAAGCCGCCAAGCGCTCGCGCAGCGGCCCCGATCGCTCGGCGAACAACAGCTGCAACAATCCGTTGGCGGTTGACCGCAAGGCCTTTTGCCTCGCCTCGCACAACCGCCCCAACCGGCCGCCGTTTCGGCCAAGCTCCTCCCGCAACAGCCAAAAATCGTGCTCATCGCCAAGGAGATCGGACAGCTCCTTGGCGAGCGCGATTCGCGCCGCCATCTCGGCCGGCCAAACCGCGGCGAACACCTGCATGTGACGCCAATGCCGCTGTACATGCTTTCGCAGCTGATGAAACGCTTCCGCCGAGCCCGCCTTGATGGCGCGGGCAATCGCCTTGCGGCCGGCCCGATACTCGGCTTCGAGCCCGGCGAACATGTCGGCGCTCTCAAGATGCGAGAGCTTCGCGGCCTTGAGCAGCTTGCCGACCTGTTTGATCCGGACCTCGATCGCGGCAAGATCGACCGGTTCGCGAACCGACTGCGGCCGCTTCATCAATTTGGCGTGGAGCCGGCGCCCTTGCGGACCAATCGCCGCGCCGCCACCGTCCCGCTCGAGCCGCTCGAGCAGCCGAAGGATCACCGTGGTATCCCGCGCGCCCGACAGGGCACCGGCCGCCTTGGCCAGGTGCCGATCGAGTTTGGCCGAAAGCGCCTTGCCGAGGGCCGGGCGGACAAGCCGCATCAACGCCCGCAGACGCTTGACGCATTTGCGCGCCTCGTGGTGGCCGGCCGCGGCGTCGGCCTCATCGCCGAGCAGCTCCGTCAATTGGCGTAGCTGCTGCCGGGCGACCCGCTTCAGGCCTTTTCCCGGCGGTTCGCCAAGTCGAAATTCGTAAGCCATTCGGCCACTTGCCAGCATCCATGAATGTCGTATCCTGGCACGGCCCGGTGTCACAAACCAGCCGCTAATCGCCGAGCGCGACGCCCTCGCGGCGGCGGTCAGCACCGCCCTCCAGGGCGCCATCGTGGTTAACGATGATGTGCACGCCGGTGTTCATGTCCGCCGCCTTGACCGTCTCGCCGAGCGCGGCGAGGGCGGGCCCGAGTCCGGTCTCGGCGGACGTGCCGGCCTCGACCTCGAAGGGGCCGTTGCGCGACCCGAAGCTCGGAAGGTCCGCGGCCTCCTCGGCGTCGCAATGCCAGTCGATCAGGCAAACAATGGCTTTCACGTCGAAGAGGATGATCCGGCTGCCGCCCGGCGCGCCTAGCACCGCCGACAGGGTGCCGTCCGAGCGCAGGATGATCGTCGGCGCCATGGAGGAGCGCGGGCGCTTACCGCCCTCGACCCGGTTGGCGATGGGCAGGCCCTTGTCGTCCGTGGGCAGGAACGAGAAATCCGTCAGCTGATTGTTGAGCAGAAAGCCGCCGACCATCAGCCGCGAGCCGAAGGCCGTCTCGATGGTGGTGGTCATCGAGAGCGCATTACCGTCGTCATCGACGATCGAGACCTGGCTGGTGCCGCTGTGCTCGACGGTGGCGTCCCTCCCATAGAGCCAGCCGGCCCGCATCGGCGGGACGCCTGGCGCGGCGTGGACCATTGGGTGCGCGGCATCGATCAACCTGGCGCGGGTGGCAACATAGGCCGTATCCGTCAGGCCCTTGGGTTGCGGCACGAAGTCGGGGTCGGCGATGTATTGGTCGCGGTCGGCATAGGCGAGCTTTTCGGCTTCCCCGATCAACTCGGCGGGGCGCGGCGCGGCGGGCGCCTGAAGCAGCGCGTCGGGATGGCCAGGCACTGGCGTCGACGCAAGGCCCAGGTCGAACCCCTCCAGCATCCCCAGCGTCATTCCAACCGTAATGGCGCCAGACGACGGCGGGCCCATGCCGCAAACCTTGAAGCTCCGGTAGGGCGCACAAACGGGATCGCGCAATTTGGCGAGGTAATCGCCAAGGTCGCTCGCCGTCATGTCGCTGGCGATCCGCGGCGCATGGGCGAGCCCATCGAGCATCCGCGCGGCCAGCGCTCCAGTGTAGAACGCCCGCACCCCACCCTCGGCGATCGCCCGCAAGGTCGCGGCAAGCTGCGGGTTCTTCAGCGTCTCGCCGGCCTTACGAGGATGCCCTTCGGCATCGAAGAAGTAGGACTTGGCCTCGTCATTGAAACCGTCCGGTCCCTGATCGGTGAGAAGCGCAGCGAGGCGCGGCGATACCGTGAAGCCGTTGTCGCAGAGTGCGATGGCGGGCTCGAACAACCGCTTCCACGGCAATTTGCCGCCGCGCTCATGCGCCAACGCGAGCGCTGCCAGCGCGCCCGGCACGCCGACGCTGAGGCCCGAATTGACCGCCTCATCGAACGGGCGCGGCTTGCCGTCCGCGAGCAGAAAGCGGTCTGGTTTGGCGGCGGCCGGCGCGGTTTCGCGGCCATCGACGGTCTCGATGCTCTTGGTCTTGGCGTTGTAGGTGACGATGAACGCGCCGCCGCCGATGCCCGACGATTGCGGCTCGACGAGGTTGAGCACCATCTGCATGGCGATCGCCGCGTCGACGGCGCTGCCGCCCGCGCGCAAGATGTCGCGGCCCGCCTCGGCGGCGTATGGGTTGGCGGCGACCACCATGTGGCGATGCGCGATCGCCAACGGCTTGACGGTCGCTCCGGTCGCGGCCTCGGGCGCGGCCTGCTTGGCGTCGGCCGGGACCATCTCTCCGGCCTTGGCCGGGACCAGTGCCACCAGCAGCCCCAAGGCTCCTGCGATCAGTGCACGTTGCAAACCCATGTCCATCGCCTCTGCTGGTTGCCGTGACGGAGCATAACGCCACTGCCTACTCGCATTGAATCTCGCGAAGGCGGGTGTTCACTGTCGCGGCCAAATTCGTGGCGTGGCATTGGCGATAGAACTCGCGCGTTTCAATCGACAAGTTAAGCGGTCGGCTGATAATATCCTCGAAGGCCAACCCGGTGCGATCGGCAAGTCCTTCGTCTTGCAATTCTCCGACCGGCAATTGGTGGACACGGCGCGCCAATTCATCGAAATAAGCAAGATTGCGCGCGGCGATGGCCGGATCGCTGGTCTGGCCGTGGGCAGGCAGGATCATTTGCGCGCCGAGCTTGCCAATCCGGTCGATCGAAGCACGGAGCGAGCGGAGATCCTCCGGCCGCGTGCTCCAAACTCCCGGTATCGGGTCCTCGACGGCATCCACGGCCAAGCAGAGTTTGAGTTCCGGGATCCACACCGCGACATGATCGGGCGTGTGACCAGGCGTAAAGATCAGCTCCAAGGTCAGATCGCCGCCATCGAGCGTCATCGAGCCATCGAACGTCACCGTCGGTCCGGTGAGCTCGATGCCGCCGAACCTGGCCTCGGCCCGCGCTTTGTCGCGCAGGGTTTGGGCTGCCGATGGATCGCGAATGCGATCACGCGCGGCGGCGTGCGCGATGATCGGCGCACGCCCCCCGATCGCCTGGTTCCCCCAGAAATGGTCCCAATCCATGTGACTGTTCACGACCAGCAGGGGACGGCCGGCAAGGTCAGGCTCGACTAGCTCGAGGGCCTCTCGGCATTGCCGGGGCGTTGCTAGGGTATCGATGAGCGCAACGAACCGCCGGGTGCGCACCACCATGGCGTCCACCTCGCTGCCCGCGCGCAAGACGCTGACCCGAGGGTCGAGGTTCGGATAGCCGCAAAGTTCAATGGTGCCGGTCACCTCGGCAAATCGGTGCGGCCCATCAGCGCCTTGTCGATGGCGTGCGCTGCCTGCCGGCCTTCGCGGATCGCCCAGACCACCAGCGATTGTCCGCGCCGGATGTCGCCGGCGGCGAACACCTTCGCCCGGGATGTCTGGTAGCTGCGCTCGTCGGCATCAAGGCCCTTGAAGCGGCCGCGCGCGACGACCGGCAGTTTAAGTTCATCGACCAGATCGCCTTCGACCGGACCACCGAAGCCCATCGCGAACAGCACCAAATCGGCCGGCAGCGTCCCCTCGCTGCCCGGGATCGGCTGGAGCTTGCCATCGACGCGCGTGTAGGCAAGCCCGGTCACCTTGCCGTTCTTGCCGGTGAACCCGGTGGTCGAGATCGAAAACTCCGTCACCGCCCCTTCGGCCTGGCTGGAAGAGATGCGCAGCTTCATCGGCCAGAGCGGCCAGGAGAGCGCCTTATTCTCCTTTTCCGGCGGCCTTGGCATGATTTCGAGTTGCGTCACCGATTTGGCGCCCTGGCGAAAGCTGGTGCCGATGCAGTCGGAGCCGGTGTCGCCGCCGCCGATGACCACGACGTGCTTGCCCTTGGCGGTGATCTCCTCGGATTTCGCAACCTTCTCGCCGGCGACGCGCCGGTTCTGCTGCGGCAGGAACTGCATGGCGAAATGCAGCCCGGCCAAATCGCGCCCAGGTGTCTTGGCGAAGAAATCGAATGGCTGCTCGGAGCCACCGGCCAACAGCACCGCATCGAAATTTGCCTCGAGGTCGCGGGCCGGCATGCTCTTGCCGACATGGGTGTCGCAATGGAAGTGGACACCCTCGGCCACCATCTGATCGATGCGGCGGGCGACCACCGACTTCTCCAGCTTGAAGTCGGGGATGCCGAATCGGAGAAGCCCGCCCGGCGCGCTGCTCTTTTCAAAGACGTGCACCTCGTGGCCGACGCGGGCGAGCTGCTGGGCGGCGGCAAGCCCGGCAGGGCCAGAGCCGACGATGGCGATTTTCTTGCCGGTCCGTGCCTCGGTGGGCTCGGGCACGATCCAACCTTCGGCAAAGCCACGATCGACGATCGCGCATTCGATCGTCTTGATGGTCACGGGCTTGTCGTCGATGTTGAGCGTGCAAGCCGCCTCGCACGGCGCGGGGCAAATGCGGCCGGTGAATTCGGGGAAGTTGTTGGTCGAGTGCAGATTGTTCAGGGCCCGGCGGAAATCGTCGCGATAGACGAGATCGTTCCAATCGGGGATCTGATTGTTGACCGGGCAGCCATTGTGGCAATAGGGGATGCCGCAGTCCATGCAGCGCCCCGCCTGGGCCTTCAATTCGTCGGCGGGCAGCGGCTTGACGAACTCGCGATAAGTCTTGATCCGCTCGGTGACCGGCTCGTAACCGCGGTCGTGCCGCTCGAATTCCATGAAACCGGTGATCTTGCCCATAGGGTGCTGCTTTCGAGTGGGGAAGCGCTTGTGAGAGCGAGGAAGCTATGATATACGGATGGAGGATTGAATATCCGGAGAAGATTTCGAGAGGCATGGATGCTGGTCGCGCGATGGGGCAACAGCTTGGCGGTGCGGATACCCACGGGCTTGGCGGCGGAGTTGGGCCTGAGCGAAGGCCAGGCGATCTTGCTGCGCCGCAAGTCCGGTTCGGCGAGCGGATTTGCCGAGGAGCAGGTGCCCTTTGAAGCCACCGGCGAGGTAACAAACAAGGCCACGGTCGGCAAATGGGGCAACAGCCTCGGCGTCAGGCTGCCCAAGGCCTTGGTCGAGGACCTTGGGCTTGGCGAGGGCAGCAACGTGAGCTTTGAAAAAGGGGCGACCGACATGATCGAGGTCAAAAAAGAAATGACGGCGGCCGAGGGCCTTGCCCTGCTTGGGTCCCTTCGTGGCATGATTCCCGCCGACTACAAGTTCGACCGGGAGGAAGCCAACTCCCGGAAGCCCGCTGATGAGGACTGATCGATTCTTCGACAGCAATGTCATCCTATATTCGGTCGGGAGCGATCCGACCAAATCCGCAACCTCCCTGAGGCTACTCACCGAAGGCGGGACAATCAGCGTGCAGGTCTTGAACGAATTCACCAATGTCGCGCGCAAAAGATTTAAAAACTCCTGGCCGACGGTGACCGGCGCCTTGGCCGCGGTCAGGAGTCTTTGCACGGTCGTCCCGGTGACCCTCGAGACCCACGAGCGCGGCTTGCGGCTCGCCCAAGCCCACCATTTCCAATTGTACGACGCCATGATCGTCGCAGCCGCGCAGCTGGCCGGCTGCGCCACGCTATATTCCGAAGACATGCATGACGGTATGACCATCGACGGGCTCACGATCCGCAATCCGTATACATAGGTCGTCGCTCACTTCCTCGCGCCCAAGGCTTGGCCGGTCGGCATCGACAGCCCGATCTCCAAGACGCCCAGCCGCGATTTGTCCGCGCTCTGCTGCTTGGCCATTTCGGTGAGGGCGCGGCGATACTCGACCGGCATCACCTTGCGGAACTTGGGGAGCCAAGCCTCCCAGTTCTCCAGGATCGTCTTGGCGCGGACGGAGCCGGTGTAGTGCAAGTGACGCTTGATGAGCTCATGCAGCCGGCTTGCGTCGTGCGCGCCCATGTCGTCCGTCACGTCCACGAACCCGTGGCTTTCGAGGTCGAGCCCGTGCCGCGTCGTCCGCTCGGAGGATTCGGCCTCCGCCGCGACCGGTTCGAGATCAACCATCGCCATGTTGCAGCGGCGGGCGAAATCGCCTGCCTCGTCCAATACATAGGCGATACCGCCGGACATGCCGGCGGCGAAATTGCGGCCGGTCTGGCCGAGCACCACCACGACGCCGCCGGTCATATATTCGCAGCCGTGGTCACCGGTCCCCTCGACAACCGCGACGGCGCCCGAGTTGCGCACCGCGAAGCGCTCGCCGGCGACGCCACGGAAATAGCATTCACCGGTGATGGCGCCGTAAAGCACCGTGTTGCCGACGATGATGCTCTCCTCCGGCACGATCGAGGAGTTGGCCGGTGGCCGGATGATCAGCTTGCCGCCCGAAAGCCCCTTGCCGACATAGTCGTTGGCCTCGCCGGTGAGCGAGAGCGTGACACCGCGCGCCAGCCAGGCACCGAAACTTTGCCCGGCCGTGCCATCGAGGTCGATCCAGATCGTGTCCTCGGTCAGCCCGACATGGCCATGGGTCTTGGCGACGGCGCCCGACAGCATGGCGCCGGCGGTGCGGTCGCGGGTTGAGATCTTGCGCGCGAAACGGACAGACTTGCCGTGCTCCAGCGCGGGCGCGGCGGCGGCGATCAGCTCACGGTCGAGCACCTTTTCCAGGTGGTGGTCCTGGCGCTCGCAATGATAGATCGCGACGCCCTCGGCCGGCACCGGCTTGTGGAACAGCTTGCCGAAATCGAGACCGTTGGCCTTCCAATGATCGATGGCGCGGCTCTTGTCGAGCCAGTCGGTCTCGCCGACCAACTCATCGAGCTTGCGCACGCCCATCTCGGCCATCAGCTCGCGCAGTTCTTCGGCGACGTAGAACAGATACGTAATGACGTGCTCGGGTTTACCCTGGAACTTGGCGCGCAAGACTGGGTCTTGCGTGGCGACGCCCACCGGGCAGGTGTTGAGATGGCACTTGCGCATCATCACGCAGCCGAGCGCGATGAGCGTCCCCGTCGCAAAACCGAACTCATCGGCCCCAAGCAGCGCACCGATGAGGACATCGCGGCCGGTGCGGATACCACCGTCGACCTGCACGGCGATCCGCCCGCGCAAAGCGTTCAACACTAGCGTCTGCTGGGTTTCGGCAAGGCCGATTTCCCATGGTGAGCCGGCGTGCTTCAGCGAGGTCAGCGGCGAAGCGCCCGTGCCACCTTCAAAGCCCGAGATCGTCACGTGATCCGCGCGCGCCTTGGCAACGCCCGCCGCGACCGTTCCAACGCCAACCTCGGACACCAGCTTGACCGAAACCTGGCCGTCCGGATTGACGTTCTTCAAATCGTAAATGAGCTGCGCCA
>Ga0075030_100005680_pt1 | contig 11237 bp, 11 predicted proteins | sample LitLauG_LLR_2012_FD_71393 | JGI IMG/M metagenome (GOLD analysis project Ga0075030, IMG submission 71393) | Freshwater sediment microbial communities from Pennsylvania, USA - Little Laurel Run_MetaG_LLR_2012 | ecosystem: Environmental > Aquatic > Freshwater > Creek > Sediment | place: USA...
GCTGGGCACTTTCAATGTGGATGTAGACAACTGGCTGGATTTCTTTACCTACACAGATTTCGTGGACCGAGACGGAAAGTTTCAATTGCAGATGTTGAAATATTCCGCGTTCGCGCCGCTGGGGCGGTCGACGTCCTACATGCTGCGGGAAGAGGCTTTCCACATGGGAACGGGCAACGACGGCTTGCGGCGCATTGTGGAAGCTGGCGTGGTGCCACGATGGTTGTTGCAGAAATATCTCAACAAGTGGATTTCGAGCTCCTACGATCTGTTCGGTACGGATAATTCTTCATCGGCTCATTGGGCGTATGTCTGGGGAGTGAAAGGCCGTTACGACGAGCCGCAAAACAAAGACGACGCCAAACTGGATGACCTCAACGACTACAACCGTACCCTGTATCGCAAGGAAGTCTCGGGACTAGTGGAGAGACTGAACAACTATCTGAGACCCGATGAAGAGAAGCTTTATACGCCCGACATCAAGTTCAATCGCAACATTGGCCGCTGGAAGGGCCTAAAGTTCCACGGGCGTACCGGCGAACCGCTCGACGACACGGCATACCAGCAGCACTTGGCCGAAATGCTGCCTTCGGCTGAGGACAGCAAACTGCTTTTGGATATTATTGCTAACGAGAAGAAGTGGATTGCTGAAAAAACCGGAGCGCGCGATCCGCTGTCGACGATTGGCGAGCCGCGCAAATCGGCGATCAATATCTAAATCTTCTCCACCTGCGCAAATGGCCACGCAACCAATGACGAGGGCTCGAACCCACATCCGGTACGATGTTGCGGATGGCGTCGCATGCCTCGTCCTGAACAACCCGCCGCTTAACGTCATCGACCTGCCAATGATGGAAGAGTTGGCGGCTGCACTGGCCGAGATCGAAGCGTGTTCCGACGTGACCGTGATCGCGATCAGCGGAGAAGGCGGCTCATTCAGTGCCGGTGTTGACGTCGCCGCCCACACCCCCGACCGCGTCAGCATCATGCTGGGCAGCTTTCACTCCGTGGTGCGACTGCTGGTCGCTTCCAAGAAGGTTACGATTGCGTCCGTGCACGGAAATTGCCTGGGAGGCGGAGCTGAGTTGGCGATGGTTTGCGACATTGTTTACTCCTCCAGCGGCGCCCGCTGGGGTTTTCCCGAGATCAAGCTTGGGTGCTATCCGCCGGTGGCGTGCACGGCTCTGGCCGCGCTGGTTGGGCAAAAACGAGCGTCCGAGATGATTTTGACCGGTCGTAACATCAGTGGAGACGAGGCAGCAGCAATTGGCCTGGCGACCCGTGCGATGCCTGAGTCTGAGCTGTGTGACGCGATCAAGACGTGCTGCCGCGATTTGACCCACTTGAGTTCCGCAGCGCTGTCCCTTACAAAGAAGGCGATCTACGCCTGGGATTCCATCCACTTCGACAAGGGCCTCGCACGCGCCGAGAAAATCTACATGGAAGAGCTGATCCAAACGGCGGACGCCAACGAGGGAGTCCGGGCCTTCATGGAAAAGCGTGAGGCCAAGTGGATCGGCAAGTAAGCCCGCGGCCTTAGCGCATGGATTACGAAATCACTCCCGAAGAAACCAAGGCCGAGATAGACCGCGGCGCGAAGCTCATCTTACTTGACGTCCGCGAGCCATGGGAGTTTGAGACGGCAAAGATCGTTGGCACAACGTCCATGCCCATGGGAGACGTCTCGAGTCGCGCTCACCAGGAGTTGGATCCGGACGCGCACATCGTGGTGGTATGCCACCATGGAGTACGATCACTCAGCGTGACGCACTGGCTGCGCGAGCAGGGCTTCGAGCGTGCTCAGTCCATGCGCGGTGGAATTGACGCCTGGTCCCGCAGGATTGATTCAAGTGTTCCGTCGTACTGACCACCCGCGTCATCTGAGGCCACATTGATCACCGACTGCCATATCCACATCGAGCCCCTGGAAATGCTTAAGCCGCAGGCTCTCGAACTGATCAAGCGGGAGCGTCCTAATTTTGACCAGATTCGCGAGTATTGCAGCTCGCCGCGAGCTTTTCTCAAGCACCTAGACGCAGCCGGCATTGACCGCGCCGTGCTCATCAACTACGTGGCGCCCGAGGTGCTCGGCTTCACATCCGGCGTGAATCAGTTTGTTGCAGATTATGTGAAAGAGGACCCGAAACGCCTGATCCCATGCGGCAGCATTCATCCGCGCCACACCACCAACGTGCTTGCCGATGTTGAACACATTTTGCGGCTCGGGATCCGGATGATCAAGATTCATCCGCCCCATCAACTCCTGTTTCCGAACGACTATCTCAATGGAGTGAAGGAACTTGAAATCATTTACCGCGCCGCCGAGGCCAACGGAATTCCCGTCATGTTTCATACCGGGACGTCTATTTTTCCAGGCGCTCGCAACAAGTTTGGCGATCCGATTTATCTGGATGATGTCGCAATCGACTTCCCTAAGCTCAAGATTCTGCTCGCCCACGGCGGCCGGCCGCTATGGATGCAAACGTCATTCTTTTTGCTGCGTCGGCATACCAACATGTTTCTCGACATCAGCGGCATACCGCCCAAGACGCTTCTCCAATACTTTCCGCGCCTGGAGGAGATTGCCAATAAAACGCTGTTTGGAACCGACTGGCCAGGGCCGGGCGTGCCTGATATAAAGCAGAATCTCGACGATTTCCGGACCCTGCCTTTGACCGAGCAGGCGCGTCACCAAATCTTGAGCCGCACCGCGCTCTCCATCTGGCCGGCCTGACCGATCTTCTCCGGTCGGTTCCGTTCATTGGTGCCCAGTCTTTCGTGTTGTCCGGCACTCGGGCTAGGATGGAAAATATGTCGCAGCTTAGCGTATAAATAGAGGTTCGAGTCCTCCGCGCGAGCAAGCAAAACGAATTTAGATCATCTGCGAGACACCTATGTCCACAGCCACAACAACGCACGCATCCAAGGGTCTGGAAGGCATTGTTGCCACCAACTCAAGCATCTGTTACATCGACGGCGACCTTGGCGTGCTCGCCTATCGCGGCATCGACATTCACGAACTTGCCGACCATTCGAACTTTGAAGAGACCTGCTACCTGCTGTGGTTTGGCCGGCTGCCGAACACTGCTGAGTTAAAGGAAATCCGAGAAAAGCTCGCCGCTGCGCGCCATCTGGATCCGGGCATTCTCCGCCTGCTGCGCGAGGCTCCAAAGACGGCGCCGCCGATGGACGTGCTGCGTACCGCGGTCTCGGCGCTTTCGTTTTATGACGTGGATTTCGACAAGAATGATCATGAAGCCAATGTCCGCAAAGCAATCCGGCTGACCTCGCAGATTGCGATGGTGGTTGCCGCTTACGACCGCATTCGAAAGGGGAAACCAGTGGTCGAGGCCGACCGCTCGTTGTCCCATTCCGCCAATTTCCTGTTCCAGCTGAAGGGTGAGAAGCCGTCGGCCACCGCGGAAAAGGCTTTGGATATCGCCCTCATTCTGCATGCGGACCACGAACTGAACGCCTCGACGTTCGCCGCGCGTGTTACTGCAGCAACTCTTTCCGACATGCACTCAGCCATTACTTCGGCGATCGGCGCGCTTAAAGGCCCGCTGCATGGCGGTGCCAACGAGGCCGTGTTCCGCCTCTTGGAATCCATCGAGAAAGCAAAGGCTGATCCCGTGGAGTATGTCAGAAAAATGCTGGCCGAGAAAAAGAAGGTGCCTGGCTTTGGCCATCGTGTCTACCATACCGAAGACCCGCGGGCGACTCATCTTCGCACCATGTCGCGTGATCTGGGCAAGTCCAGCGGCCAGCCCAAGTGGTACGAGATGTCGGAGAAAATCGAGCAGTTGGTGCGTACGGAAAAGAAGCTCAACGCCAACGTAGATTTCTATTCAGCCACGACTTATCACACCCTCGGCATCGCAGAAGACCTTTTCACTCCTATATTTGCGATTTCCCGCATTAGCGGGTGGGCCGCGCACGTAATCGAGCAATTGGACGATAACCGCCTGATTCGCCCGCGTGCCGAATATATGGGACCGCCTTACCCAAATAAATACGTCCCCATTGAAAAGCGCTGAGTGAAACGGCCGGAGCGCGTTTCATCGGCCTGAACTCGTCGTAGAATAGAAGCGGCCAGTCTATGCGCCGCGTTTACCTCGATAACAATGCGACTACGCCTGCCTCCCCAGAGGTTCTTGCGGCGATGCAGCCGTACTTCGCCGAAACTTTTGGAAATCCGTCGTCTATCCACCAAAACGGACAGAACGCCAGGGCTGCGGTTGAGGATGCACGCGAGTCCGTCGCCAGACTGATTGGCGCGCACGCCTCCGAAATCGTGTTCACCAGCGGGGGCACGGAAGCCGATAACCTAGCCGTCGCCGGAATTGTTTCCCCGGGCGATCACATCGTCACTTCGGCGATTGAGCACCATGCAGTTCTTCACGCGTGCCGCCATGCGGCGTCGCTGGGGTGCGAACTAACCGAGGTTCCGGTCGATGGCCTTGGCTTGGTCGACCCAGACAGCGTTCGGCGGGTATTGCGCACCAATACGCGTCTCATTTCCGTAATGCTCGCGAATAACGAAACCGGAGCGCTGCAACCTGTGGAGGAGATCGGGAAGATCGCCCGCGAAGCTGGAGTGTGTTTTCACACCGACGCGGTGCAGGCTGCGGGCAAACTGCAGTTGAACGCCGCACGGATCGGCTGTGACCTGCTCTCGATCTCAGGCCATAAAATGCACGCTCCGCAGGGAGTCGGGGCGCTCTACGTGCGGAAGGGAATTATGGTGCGACCGCTTTTTCGCGGCGGCGCGCACGAGCGGTCCCGCCGGGCTGGAACGGAGAACGTGCCGGGGATCGTAGGCCTCGGCAAAGCAGCGGCGCTGGCGCTCGCGAGCTTTGGGAGCGCCGACGATGAGAAGCTGCGCGCACTTCGGGATCGCCTCGAACTGGGACTTCTGAACCGCGTGGAAGACTGCAAAATCAACAGTGGGGAAGCCCCTCGCACGCCCAACACCACAAATATTCAGTTTGAGCACCTGGACGGAGAGGCAATGGTGATCGCCCTCGATTTGAAAGGCATTGCGGTCTCCAGTGGTGCGGCCTGCACATCTGGGGCGAGTGAGTCTTCCCACGTCTTAACAGCAATGGGACTGACACCGGCCCAGGCACGATCCACTCTTCGGTTCAGCGTCGGAAAACAGAATACGGTGGAGGACATCGATCTCACAATCGAGGCTGTTACGCAGACCGTGGCACGCCTCCGGGAGTTGTCCCCCAGTTACGGCAGAGAAACAGTTCGGGGCTGAATGTCAGACTCTTCATCCAATACGATCGCGGTCGCCATGTCGGGCGGTGTGGACTCCTCCGTGGTGGCTTCCTTGCTGCACGCAGAGGGACACAAACTCGTCGGGCTGACCATGCAACTGTGGAACCAACGTCGGCTGGCGGGTAAGGAAGGCATGCCTGAGTCAGTACAGGGCCGCTGCTGCTCGCTCGATGACGTCTACGATGCGCGGCGGGTGGCGCGCCAGGTTGGCATTCCCTACTACGTGGTCAATCAGGAAGAGCGCTTTGAGCGCGAGGTGGTGCGGCCTTTTGTGCAGGAATACCTCTCCGGGCGAACTCCCATCCCGTGCAGCCTGTGCAACAATCATCTGAAGTTTGACGAATTGCTGGTCGTTGCCCGCCAGATTGGTGCTGAAAAAGTTGCCACGGGCCATTACGCGCGCGTGGAATTTGACGAAACTGGCGGCCGTTGGTTGCTCAAGCGCCCCAAGGACCGCTCCAAAGATCAGACTTACTTTCTGTTCGGTCTCACACAAGAGCAGTTGAGCCGCACCCTGTTTCCTCTTGGCAGCCTGACCAAGGCCGAGGTACGCGAATTGGCCCGCCAGCACGGCCTTTTGATTGCCGAAAAGCCCGACTCGCAGGAGATCTGCTTCGTTCCAGGTGGAGACTACAAGCTGTTCATGGATGCTTATCTCGCCGAACAAGGCGGATCGCTGGCCGACACATCCGGCGAGATGGTCACCACAAACGGAGAAGTGATTGGCCGGCATGCCGGTATCCACAACTTCACCGTCGGTCAGCGCAAGGGATTGGGTGTGGCGACCGGGAGTCCGCTCTATGTCATTCAAATCAGCGGCGCCGAGCGGAAGGTCACCGTCGGCGGGGAAGATGCTCTCTACTCGCGGACGCTGCTCGCACGCAAGGCGAATTTGATTTCGGTCGAGCGACTGCGGAGTCCCAAGCAAGTCTCGGTGAAAATTCGGCATCGACACGAACCTGCCGCCGCGATGATCGAGCAAAGCGCGGAAGATGAAATTGTGGTTACGTTCGACACTCCGCAACGTGCCGTCACGCCGGGCCAGGCGGCCGTGTTCTACGATGGGGATATCGTCGTGGGCGGGGGCTGGATTGCGTAAAGAGCAGCGTTTCTCTAGATGAACATTTCGTCTTGAGGAACAGCCTGTTTGGCCTCTGACGCAGACTTTGGTCGACCGCCGCGGCTCCCCAGCAGATACTCCAGCCCGGCAGTGATCCCTGAAATCACGCCTGAAATCTGACGCACCGGTGACACAACGGTTTTGTGGACCATATCCGAAGTTTGTTCGATGCGATCCAGCGTCCGGGTCACCAGTTCATCCGCGCGAATCAACTGCAATCGCCCGCGATCGAGAGCGTCATTGCTGGCAGCATCGAGGCGCGTTATCTGGGCCCGAAGAGTGGAACTCGAATGCTCAATGTTTTCGAGAATCATGGCCAACTTCGGTCGCGCATCATTCAATACCTGCGTGGCCGATTCAAGCGCCGGAATCGCTTTGCTCTGAACTTCAGTGGCCAGAACCTCCATGCGAGCGCTGCTCTTACGCATGGTCAGATACATGGCCAACAGGACGCCGGCCTGCAGCAGGACGGCAACACCGGTCAGCGCAATAAACAGCGGAAGTAGGCTCTCCATCAGATGTGTCCCCGCCGATTCGCCCGCTAGAGGTTCTTTTCGGTCGTGGTCTCGTGATAGGCCTGTCGCCCGGCCTCGTACGCGGTACGGAACTGTTCTTTCTTCTGGCCCACGATATCGCGGCCGCGGTCCGCCCAGCCCGATGCCTGCTCGCGCATCTCGCGAGCCTGGTTTTTCATGAACTCCTTGCCTTCTTCGGCGCGAGCACGAAGCGCCTCGCGCGTCTCACTGCCTGCGCGCGGAGCGTAGAGAACTCCCGCAAGCGCGCCCAGACCCAAGCCTGCCAGAAACCATATCAAGCTGCTACCGTCTCGATCTGCCACAAGGAACCTCCTGAATGATTGCTTTCATCGGATGGTAGCACCCAGAGTCAGGGAAATACAATCTGGACGAGCCCCATCCCAGTCCCGTTCAACGATGTGATTACTTCTGGGTCGGCGCGGCCGGTGTCTTGGCGGGCGCGGGCGACTGAACACCCTGCAAAACCGAGCCTCCCACCGAGCTCTTGCGCGAGGCATATACGGCCAGCGTGATCGAGGTGATCATGAACAGAACGGCCGAAATGGTGGTTGCCCTCGACAGACCGGTCGCGGCGCCGCGAGGCCCGAAGGCGGTTTGGCTGCCCTGGCCACCGAAGGCCGCAGCCACGTCTCCGCTCTTGCCGCTTTGCAGCAGCACGACGGCAATCAGGAAAAGACAGACCAATACGTGAACGATTGTAACCAGGATGATCATTGGATTCGTTAGCGTCCTAACTTGGGAAAAATTGGTGCGGAAGGGGGGATTTGAACCCCCACGCCTTTCGGCGCCACCCCCTCAAGATGGTGTGTCTGCCAATTCCACCACTTCCGCACGATCTGAACTGAGCGGGGCCTATAAATTATAGCAAAGGAAAGAGTAAGGGCAGGCCGCGAGGCCTGCCCTTTGTGCTTGAGTGTTGGAGTCTTGCCTAGTCACCCGAAGGCTGCAGCGCTTCCTCCGGCTGGCGCGGGATCGCCGGCATCATCTGCTTGGCGTAGCCGTCGGGAGTGATCTCAACCGGCTTGCCCTCAGTGAACTGCGCCTCCTCAGTGGAGTCTGCCAGAGCGGTGGTTGAAGCGAGCCCGCCAGTCACCACCTGCTGCACCTGATCGAAGTATCCCGTACCAACGAAGCGCTGATGTTTGACCGCCTGATAGCCGTGTTCACGCTCGCCCGCAAATTCTTTCTCCTGCAACGCCGAATAAGCAGTCATTCCCGTCTGCTTATATTTGCGCGCCAGTTCGAACATGCTCAGATTGAGCGCATGGAATCCCGCCAGGGTCACGAATTGGAACTTGTAGCCCATGCGGCCCAGTTCCCGCTGGAAGGTAGCGATGGTGGCTTCATCCAGCTTCTTACGCCAGTTGAAGCTGGGTGAGCAGTTGTAACCCAGCATCTTGCCGGGATATTTCGAGTGGATGGCCTCGGCAAAGTGCCGTGCCTCCTCTACGTTCGGCTCCGACGTTTCGCACCAGATCAGGTCAGCGTAAGGCGCGTATGCCAGTCCGCGCGCGATGGCAGAATCCAATCCTCCGCGAATGCGGAAAAAGCCCTCAGCGGTTCGCTCACCTCTGGTAAATTCACGGTCCCGCGGATCAATGTCGCTCGTCAACAGGTACGCGCTGTGCGCGTCGGTCCGGGCCATGATCAACGTAGGCACTCCCATCACGTCCGCAGCCAGGCGCGCGGCCACTAATTTTTGTATAGCCTCGCTCGTCGAAACCAGCACTTTCCCGCCGAGGTGACCGCACTTCTTCGCTGACGACAGCTGATCCTCGAAATGCACGCACGCCGCTCCAGCCTCGATCATTGCCTTCATCAGCTCAAACGCATTCAGCGTGCCGCCAAATCCAGCTTCGGCATCGGCAACTAGGGGCGCAAAAAATGTATTGTCCGGGGACTTGCCTTCGGCGTGCTGGACCTGGTCAGCACGCTGCAGCGCGCTGTTGAGCCGTCGCACCAGGCTCGGCACGCTGTTGGCCGGATACAGACTTTGGTCGGGATACATCTGGCCCGCATCGTTGGCATCGGCCGCAACCTGCCATCCGCTGACATAAATCGCCTGCAAACCCGCCTGGACCTGCTGAATTGCTTGATTGCCGGTCATCGCCCCCAGGGCATTCACGTAAGGCTCGGTGTGCAGAAGGTCCCACAAGCGCTCGGCGCCCATGCGAGCCAGCGTATGCTCGATCCGCACCGACCCCCGCAAGCGCATAACGTCCTCAGCCGAATACGGACGCTGTGCGCCCTGCCAGCGCGAATTGTTCGCCCACTCCCGTTCCATTGCCAGGCAATCCTGGGAAGTGTGCACTTTGCCGTTTGCCTTCTTCTCTTCGTGCTTCATGGTGTTTCCTCCTGGGTGCTGCACACCAACTCTGGGGTCGCGAGCCGGTGAAAATCGTTGTGCTCTCTAAGAAGGGTCAAACTCGCCCTTCACGATCATCGTTTCACTCACTGTTCTTGCCTGGCGGAGCAGATCAGCTCGTTCGGCAGACTCGGTCTTTCCCAGTTGTTCCAACTCTTCGTCGAACAGCCGGGTGATGAGTGCGGACGTGTGCTGCATTGGCAGCCCGCCGTCGCCGGCAACGGTCGTCCGATGCAGGACTCGCTGGGCGATCATGAGTCGGTAGATACGGTCGGTCGCCAAGTCCTCCATGTACCCATCGAGCAGGCTGGCTCCCTTGCCACACAAAACTCCGTGCCGGTAGCGGATCACGGTTCGCACCGCGGCGCGCGTCCCAGCCAGGGTGAACGCGCCCACGCCAGTTGGCACCGGCCGCAGATTGGGATAACGTCCTGACGCTTTCGGTCGCCGCTGCAACTGGTTTGGAGCAGGAAACTGGGCGACAGCTATCGCATTCTGATCCGGGTGTCCGGTCCATGCCCCGTCCATCAGGCAGTTAGCCTCGTTCTTCTTGTCCTTCTCGAGAACCGCAAGGGCGCGGGCATTCAGTTCCGCGTCCTCACGACTCGGATAAAGAGCGGTCATACCACCAATCGCAAGGATTCCTCGCTTGTGGCAGACGTCGGGCAAGAACTCGCGCAGGTTTTGAAAGAACGCCACGTCGTGCGGAATCGTATTCCGGTCCGGCAGCACCCATTTGGGATCGTCCAGGTTGAAATGGATCAAGCTGGCCATGTAGTCCCAACGGCCAAGGTTCAGACCGAGCAGATGTTCGCGCAGGTTGTAGGCAAACTCCTCGATCTGAAACGCCAACGGATGCGACTCCACAAGCGCCATGCATTTGATGTAGTCGTGAGGCAGGCCGCGCTTGCGGGCCATCGCCTGAAATACATCGCGCCACCAGAGCGCCTCCTCGGCAGATTCCGACTTCGGAATATAGAAGCACAAGGGATGTTTGAGCTCAGCCGGATCTACGGCGTAAAACACGCGAGCCACGTCAAACAGCGAAGCGGCAACTAAAGCGCCATCAGGCAGCAAGCCCGCCTGGTTGAGATGCAGACCGCGAGCCCGCGTAAACACCACGGTGTCCGAGGGCTTGATTCCAACCATGCGATCGCGTTTTTTGTCGTAGTAGGTCAGCATGCCGCGCAGGCATGCCAGAACGTTTTCCACACCCACTTGCAGGTGCGACCACTCATTGGCGCAGGAATCTTCCAAGTCGAGCATGACGCCGGGCGCGCCCGAATTCAGCATCTTGACGCACAGTTCGGCGTCGTCGGCGGGGCCGGTCATCTGGTTGCGCTGGTCCTGGCACCACTCCGGCAGATTGATACGCCAACCGTTTCGTACCGCTTCGGAAGGGAAGTGGTGAGCCGGTTTCTGTCCTTCCAGAGAAGCCCGCAGCACCTCGTGGCGCCGCCGGACCAACTCTTGCTGCCGGGGAGTAAATTCCCGGTGCAACGGTTCAAAGAATTCCCAGAAGCCCTCAGGAAGGTCGTGGCGCGGGTCGAAGCCGTCTGGCGCAGTATTTCGCTTCATCGTGAGGGAGTCGGTTGGGGCCGTGGTCATGGTGACAGGAGTCATATGCGCCTCACCCATGCGTGTTCAATATGATGAACATATATTCATCATGTCGGCTGATCGTATGGTGAGTCGGAATCAGAGTCAATAGCGATGTTCAGCCCGATGAACATGTGTACGGTTTTTTGTCCATTTAGAGCTCTGCTACCATAGGGAAAAGTCCCTATGCCGGATACAAAAGACTCCCCTTCGGTCGCGGTAGAACGGGCCTTGGCCATGCTCGAGGCTGTCTCCCAGGCTCCGGAAGGCCTCAGCAATGCAGAAATCAGCCGCCAGCTTCAGATCCCAAAGAGTTCCGCCAGCTACATTC
>Ga0075030_100005684_pt1 | contig 11235 bp, 9 predicted proteins | sample LitLauG_LLR_2012_FD_71393 | JGI IMG/M metagenome (GOLD analysis project Ga0075030, IMG submission 71393) | Freshwater sediment microbial communities from Pennsylvania, USA - Little Laurel Run_MetaG_LLR_2012 | ecosystem: Environmental > Aquatic > Freshwater > Creek > Sediment | place: USA...
TCTCGACTTGAGATTGCAGAGAAGACCGGCCATTGACAGCCAGGTCCAGTCCCTGTCCATAAATTACCACTTCCAGTTTTGCATTTGGGCTGGCATCGGTGATCAGCCCAATTTCCCGGATAACGGCTTGTTGGTTAACAGAATCCCTGCTGGTCAGGTCGAAAACAACCTTATAATTAGCCTGTGCGTGAATGCTGTTCATCACCAGCATGATCAAACCGAAAAAGAATAGATGTTTTTTCATAAATGAAAATTTAAAATTTTTTTTATGATAACCGAGCTGAGTCAAGGATACAGCTAAATGAATCTATGGTCCTGGGAGGTCGTATTCGGGGTTTAGCGACACCCATTTTTTAACAATACAAAAATACGGGGGATTGGCATATCGAAAGGGTCATTTCATTTAGAATATCCGTAAGGAATCTGGACACTGAACGGCTGATCCATGTGTATATGGGTGCCTAACATCAATGTAACTGGATGAAAAAGTCAAATAGGCCATTTGCCAGTTTTTTAATTTGGTGACCCTTATTTAAACATACCTGAGAAGTGGTCTGGTTAGGCAGGTTGGTCCACCCCCTCCCTTGATACTGATTTCACGGCCCGAATAAACATGGACTTTACATCCGGCTTTTTCCAGGGCAGTTTTTGTTTTCGGGTTGCCATCGACCAGCAGGCATTCCCTGGGAGCCAGAGCCAGCACATTACAACCCATAGATTCGAATTCATCATCCGGCACTTCAATCAGCTGATAACCCCGCTGTAACAGCCCTTGGCGAAAAACGATTGGCATAAGTGGGGAATAGATGACCATGAGATCTGTATCCACAGGGCTTAAGATGGACATGAGGTGAAAAACATCCGACGGACCTTTGTAATGGGGCAGGAAAACGGTAATTACCTGAACGCCCAAAGGGCTTAGCAAGGCTGTTAACTGTTCTATGCCCTCTTTGTTTGTCCGGTAGGTATGACCAACTGCGAGGGTATTTTCGTCAAGCCAGGCAACGTCCCCGCCTTCCACGGTTCCCGGTGAATTAATGACTCCAAGGATCGGAATACCTGCTGCTTCAAATGCCTTTTTTTGAACACCAGGTTCGTTCGCTCGCTGAGGTTTGCCCATATTGCAGATAATCATCCCCCCGTTTGTTGCGATTGAACCATCCCGACAATACACGGAATCCATCGTAACGGTATTGTCGAGTGGAAACAGGTGGATTTCTGCACCTGAATTGGTTAATATGGATTGAAATGTAGCATATTCGATTGCTGCGGACTTCATGTCCGGTTTGGCTAGAAAATTCAATGGCTGCCAGTACTGTTCAATATGCGTGTCGCTTAAAAAAGCTTCCTGTACATTTTTTATGAACAAGGACTTTATCCTGCCAGTCTCTGAGTGTGCCGTATGGTTCATGCGTCTTTTTTTGAAATCATCCAAACATAGAAAGGTATTCCCGCCATCAATAAAATAAAACCGGCATAAACGATTTCCTGTCCTGATCCTACGATCAGCCATATTGAAAAAAGGAAGGCCAGGGATGCCAGTATAATGGCTGGTATGTTTTGGCCATCTTTAGCCTGATTACGGTTCTGAAACCTAATTATAATGTAGGAAGCGGTAGAAAAGAGGTATGGCACAAGTACGGATAAAGTAGTAAGCAGTATGAGAAATTTAAATTGTTCCACCAGCCCCTTAGCATAATTCATATACATTAGCAGCGATACAAAGATGCCGGATATAACCAGACCCTGGGCCGGCACTCCTTTCTTGTTTACCTTTCGGAATACCGGCGGAAACAGTTTATCCTTAGCAATGGCAAATGGCATCTGACCCTGGATGAGAATCCAGCCGTTTAGTGCGCCGAACGCCGCTATAGCTATCCCGGCGCTCACCCAATACCGGGCTGAACCTCCCCAGATGATTACTGCCGCGTCAGTGAAAGGGGTAACTGAATGTTGCAAGTCCTTGCCGGGAATCATCCCCATTACACTGATGGTACCTAAGAGGTAAATCAACGCGGTAAGCCCGATTCCCAGCATGGTAGCCCGCGGTATTGTTTTTTCCGGATTGTCCACGCTACCCGAAGGTATCGTCGCGCATTCCAATCCCAGAAAGGCAAAAAAAGTATAGGTCGTTGTTGCAGAAATAGCTGCAAAATCCGATTTTCCGCTGGTGTTGAAAGGGATGAAATTATTCCAGTGGATAAAAAATAGTCCCCCTACAGCTATCAATATCAGGGGTACTATTTTTAATACCGTAGTGACCAATTGTAACTTACCGGAGGTAACGATGCCCAGTGAATTGACCCAGGTAAGCAGCCAGATGGAAGCCAATCCGGCCGTGACGGCAAGCTGAGCATGGGTTGCCAAGGCGGGGATAAAAGTGCTGAGTGCGCTGACCAGGGAAACCGCGATCGCCGCATTGGTACACCAAATAGACACCAAATAGCCCCAGGCAACAAGGAAACCGGCAAAATCTCCCAGACCCGTTCGGGAATAAGCATAAGGGCCTCCATCGGCTTGTGGCATCAACTTACTCAAGTTGCTGAAGACCTTGGCCAGCAGAATGGCACCTATGGTAGAGAAAATCCAACCCAGCAGGCTGATCCCGCCGTAAGCTGCCAGGGCCGCGGGCATTAGAAAAACACCGGCTCCAATCATATTGCCTACTACCAGCGATGTGCTGGTCCAAAGACCCAGTTTACTTTTTTGTTGAGAGGCAGCCTGCATCGGATTCAAATTTCAGGAATGATTGGGGAAGATAATATTTTATTGTTTCAGTTTAACCTCATCCGCCAAGCTTGCTCTATCAGCGCTGGATGGTTTGTTCGCCATCATCAATCCCGCCGGTTGATGATATTACAAAACTCTATATTCAGATCATGGCCCCGAAGGGCAATATGGTTAATTTGCCTATTTTCGTTTTCCGCGCAGATCAGAATTTGGTTCTATCACCTTAGTTTTTCTCGCCATGAAATTGTACAAGACCAACAAGGGCATATTTCTGGAAGCCAATGGAAGCCTGCATGTTTCCAGGCAGCCTTCATGGGATGGATTTTTCGAGCTGGAAAACCTTTATCAGGCTCTGGAAGCAGAAATTAGCGGGACAACGCCGCTGGGTAAATCAGATTTACTGAAGGGGATGACCATACAGGCCCCTATACAAAGCCAGGAGATCTGGGCTGCCGGCGTCACCTATACCCGGAGCAGGGATGCACGGATGGAAGAATCCAAAGATGCCGGTGGGGGTAGTTTCTATGATATGGTTTACGATGCCGTAAGGCCGGAATTATTTTTTAAAGCGCCATCTTATCGCTGCGTAGGTCCGGGAGAACAAGTCAGGATCAGAAAGGATTCCACCTGGAATGTACCTGAGCCGGAATTGACCCTGGCTATCAACAGGTATGGCCATATTATCGGTTATACCGTTGGCAACGACATGAGCAGCAGGAGTATTGAAGGAGAAAACCCTCTTTACCTGCCCCAGGCAAAATCATATGATGGTTCGGCAGCCTTAGGACCCTGCATACTGGTTTCCCCGGAACCCATTTCTCCGGATACCAAGATCCACATGCAGATAAAAAGAAGGGAATCAGTGATGTACGCTGATGAAATTGCCATAAATAAAATGAAACGCCGTCACAGCGAACTCGTCGAATTTCTATTTCGCGAATGTTCCTTCCCGTCCGGTTGTTTTTTAATGACCGGAACCTGCCTGGTACCCCCGAATGATTTTACCTTGCTGCCTGGAGATGAAACCATCATTCGCATTGATGGAATTGGAGAGCTCAAAAATGATGTAGCCTAATGGAAATATCTGCTGCTCAGCTAATCGGATTTCGTAGTGTCCAGGGAACCGGGTCCGTATTTCATGCTTTTGATCCAGTTACTGGTCATAGGTTAGGTCCAAATTTCCGGGAAGCTACGGCAGACGAAGTCCATGATGCTGTTGTTCTGGCGCAAAAGGCATTCCGGGTTTTTCGCCATACCACCGCAGCACAGCGAAGTCTGTTTCTCGATGCGATTGCCGCGAACATAGAGGTTCTTGGTGATGAACTGCTTCAAACCATTCATCAGGAAACTGCCCTGCCCCTGGCCAGACTTGCGGGAGAGAGGATCCGGACAACCGGACAATTGAAGCTTTTTGCCCAACTGCTTAGGGATGGTCAATGGAATAAAAGGATTGTAGATGACGCCTTGCCCGACCGCAAGCCAATTGCACGTCCTCAAATGATCCAGGTGCAGGTGCCTGTCGGTGTGGTGGCCATTTTCGGAGCCAGCAATTTCCCGCTTGCTTTTTCAGTGGGCGGCGGGGATACCGTCTCTGCCCTGGCCGCAGGTTGTCCAGTCGTTTTCAAAGCACACCCCGCACACCCTGCAAGCTGCCAGCTTGTGGCTATGGCAATTGTTCAAGCTGCGAAGGAAACGGGAATGCCAGATGGTGTATTCTCCCTCCTGCACGGATTTTCCCCTGAAATGGGTGGTCTGCTGGTTACCCATCCTTTGATTAAAGCTGTGGCTTTTACAGGTTCGTTCAAGGGTGGGAAAGCCCTCTTTGATCTGGGCGTCAGAAGGAAGGAACCCATACCGGTGTATGCCGAAATGGGAAGTGTAAACCCGGTTTTCTTTTTACCAGAAGCCGTGAAAAAAGGCGGCGACGAACTGGCCAATCAATTTGCGCAATCGGTCACGTTAGGGTCCGGACAATTTTGTACCAACCCGGGATTGTGCATATTGATAAATAACGAAGAGAGCAGATTATTTATTCAAAAAACAGCCGATGCTTTGTCCGCGACAATGATTCATCCTTTGCTCACCAAAGGAATATCCGAGGCTTTTGTTGCGGGACTGGAGAAACAAAAAAAATTGCCGGGAATTGAGGTCGTCACCGGGCGAAGGGAAGAAAATATTGCTCCCTCCATGCAGATGGTTTCCGCCAGCTATGTATTGCAACAACCGGAGTATTTCGAAGAACTTTTTGGACCTTCCACCCTCGCGGTACTGGCGGACAGCTATGAAGAAATGTACCATATCGTGGAAAAGATGCCTGGGCAACTGACGGGCAGTATTCATGCTGCAGAGCTTGACTATCCGCAAGCCATCGAGTTAGTAGACCTGCTAACCCAAAAAGTGGGCAGGTTGGTGATGAACGGCTTTCCGACAGGTGTGGAGGTATCCGCTGCCATGGTGCACGGTGGCCCATTTCCGGCTACGACAGACAGCCGGGTAACTTCTGTAGGTACAACGTCCATCTATCGGTTTACCAGACCAGTTTGTTACCAAAATATGCCCTTTTCTTTGATGCCGAACGGCGGAACTGTTCATTAAATCCTGCTCACCCGCTCACAAACTGTCTAATTCTTCATTGACAGTCAATTATTTAGGCAATTATCGTTATTCTCCTTAGTAAAAAACCCTATGACTTGCCACCTACCGGTATTATCTTTCACGGGTCAGCTCATGCTTTCCGCAAGAATGAAAAACCCTAACGCGTGAACCACGGAAAGCATGTCAATATCTCCCTCCAATATTCCTGTGATTAATTACTGACGTTTCAAATCCAAACCCTGCGGTTCGGCATTGTTTTACCCGAAACTAAAACGATGTTGAAAACTACCTTTGCGAAAACATTTTATCTGTGTAACTCATTTCTGCTGGTTACCACTTCCTTTCCTTCTAACCTACTGGTTCATGGTACCCATGAGATGTCCATGGAAAAGAAGGCCTTGAGCTCAAATGACGGTTTAAAGCTGAATAGCCCGGCCAAACACAACAGGGGCCACGAAGTGGACTTGTCCGCCAATGGTGCAAAAAGCCGGCTTAATAAACCGCAGTTGGTTCTGAATAAAAAGGGCATGTTGTATGTCAAAAAATATATCGATAAAAGAAATGATTGTCTGAGCAGTGTAAAAAAAAGAAGCCAGGTCCCCTTTTACATTATCGACTCGGTGTTTACCCAATATGGTTTACCGGTTGAACTGAAATATCTAGCAGTGATCGAATCAGAATTGAAACCTTCGGCCACCAGTCAGGTGGGAGCAAAAGGTCCTTGGCAATTTATGCCCGAAACCGCCCAGATCCTGGGATTGAAAGTTACCCGTCAGTGCGACGAACGTTCCAACTATTATAAGAGTACGATAGCTGCCGCCAAATATCTGCGAGATTTATACGCATTATTTGATGACTGGTTATTGGTATTAGCAGCTTATAACGGAGGTCCCAAGCCGGTTTATAAAGCCATTCGGGAATCGGGCAGCAGGAATTTCTGGGTACTCCAGGATTATCTCCCTGCCGAGAGCAGGGAACACGTCAAGAAGTTTATTGCAACGCACTATTATTTCGAAGGCCGGGGAAGTGAAACAACGCTGACCAAAGCAGAAAATGCTGCATTCAAAAAAAAGATCAACACTTTTGCAAAAACACTCAGAGCTCCGAAGGTTAAGGTAATGGACCGCACGGGATCCTGCGTGCTGTTTGCGGTGCAAAAAGACAATGTACAGGAAACGATGTTTGGTTTGAACCTGATTTCCGCACCGGAGGACTTTGTACCCGGAAAGCATTTGCTGAAAACTCCCCAGGCAACTGCGAAGGCCGAGACGCCCGACGAAAAATTCAAAAGGCTCATGAAAGAATCAGAGGAAAGTCTGAAGAATGCAAGGAAAATAATGTAAAGTACCTGGTGTTTCTATGGTTTTTCGCCATCTGTGAATATTTTTTGAAGACTATCCAGGGAAATACCTAAGAGTTTTACCGCGACCTTGTTCAGTTCCACTGCACTGCCGGAGAAATGAAAAACACTGTGCTTGTGTAGCAATGTCTCCTTGGATTTTAAAAAAGCAGCCGGAGAAACACTTTCCATTTCATAGAAAGGTCCCATCTGGGTCCCGTTGGTCAGAGGACCGTCGTTATATGCATTTACCGCATCCCCGGAAAAGGGAGGTTTTTCAATATTCCACTCCTGGTTGAGATATCTGGATGTTCTTTCGAGGTCAAATAAAATAATGGTCAGCACGCTGTTTTCGGGATCATAACTACCTGCCAGAGGCTTTGCCTTTTTTGGCTGGATGCCCAGTTTGCCTCTGCTATTCCCATCTGCCCTTAAAAAAAGCATACTATCGTTATGTTTCAGCCTTTCTGGCGGAATCTGTCCAAAATAATTGGTTGTGGCAACCTGATCGAAGTTTTCTCCCCTGGCATACTCAAATGGGAGGATAATCAAGGTTCTGGAAGAAGGCTTAAACATATCGAGTATCCAGATACAGGGCATGCCGTTAGTTACAGTCCATGCCTGCTCACCCGTATTGGTAAGCAGATTTTCCGTTTCATATCCGACAATCCGCAATGAATCATTGTTGTGGAAGCCAAAGCAGTTTTCTATATCCTGATGGTTCAATATTTTGATACCTCGGTCAACCCGTAAAGACAGTCTGTTTCCGGAATAGTTGGTCAGATTCATATCTTTGGACAGGGTAATTTTATTAGAGTCGCGTTGGCTAAGATTCCAGCCTTCCGTGTCGAATGCGGGAGGGGTTCTCCAGTTATCGTAAATCATGACGCTGTCGGGCTTAAAGAAGAGCGAATACTTACCTCCTTCGGGCCCCAACCATAGGCGGTTTTCCCCGCCATACGCATGCATATGGTCGTCGGATCCATTTCCAAATACCTTGTAGTTTATCCAGCCAAAACTCAGGCCCCGATCACCCGTTGCCGTGGAAGTAAACACTTTGCCCTGATATTTGGGTGAGACGATAAGCTTCGCATCGCCGTCTTTTAAAACGACCAAGGTCGAATCCCATTTTTTTAAAAAATGAAGGTCATATCCAAATTCGCCTAGGCTAAAACTGGAATCACTTATGGGGGCCTGACTGGTCAAATCCGGATGTCTGCATGCCTGGTACAGCAAAATATAGGAGGTCAGATAAACGAAGAAGGCCTTAGTCATTTTGGTTTCCTTAGAAAAATATGTCTATGATTATTTATCTGCTTCAAGACAGGTTCCCTTCCGCATAGAGTATCCTCATCTTCTTCTTATCAAATTTTCCAATACCTGTCTTGGGAATGGACTTTAAACAAACATATTCTTTCGGGAGTTGGTATTTGACAAATCGTTTCAGCAAAAATTCATCGAATTCCCGGTCTGATGTTGTTTTGCCCTCTCTGAAAACGATACAGGCCAATGGCCGTTCAACCCATTTTGGGTCTGGGATGGCAATCACCGCAGCTTCAGCCACATGGGGGTGGCTCATTAAAAAACTCTCCAGAGCAACGCTGGATATCCATTCCCCGCCACTCTTAATCAAATCTTTAGTTCGGTCGGTCAGCTCCATATAACCGGCTTCATCGATGGTCCCGACATCACCGGTCCTGAACCATCCGTCTTCTGAATGAGAAGTTATTCCTTCCATCTTGTAGTAACCACTAATGATCCAATGTCCCCTCACCTCAAACTCTCCAACCGTTTTCCCGTCTCTGGGAGCGATGGAGCCGTCTTCCATCACTACCCGGATTTCCACTCCGGGCATCTCAATGCCCTGCTTTGCCTTAACCTTAATCCTGTCCTCATAACTCAGTTCCTGATGGAGAGGCTGCAAACGGGAAGTGGTTACGACGGGGGAGGTCTCCGTCATTCCCCAGCCCTGCATAATGCCAATTCCAAAATCTTCATCAAATCTCCGGATCAGGTATGGAGGGCAGGCCGATCCGCCGATCATAAACTCTTTCAAGGTCAGCTTCTCCTGCGGTGGCTGGCGTTTCAATTCTTCCAGGATACCCATCCAAAGGTGGGCACACCGTTGGCGAGGGTAATTTTTTCCTTTTTTATGATTTCGATCAGTGCCGCCGGCTGAAGGTGTTTTGAAGGCATGACCACATCGGCTCCGGCCAGCATCGAAATAAAAGGGAATCCCCAGGCCATTACATGAAACATGGGACATATAGACAGCACCCTGTCCAGGGCACTAACATTCGCTGCATTAGGTGATAAGATGGTAATGGCATGCAGATAGGTGGATCGATGGGAATACAGTGCACCTTTAGGATTACCCGTTGTCCCGCTGGTATAGCACATTGCGCAGGCCTGATTTTCATCAACGTCCACCCAAATAAAGTCCTCTTTACCCCCTGCAATCAGCTCTTCGTAGTATAATACATTGGGTAAATCGGTTTTCAGGTCTTCAGGAGCATTCATCAAAACAATATGCTTCACGCTGGGCAAACGATGTACAAAAGGCTCGAATACCGGAATCAGGCTGGCATCCAGAAATACAACCTTGTCCTCAGCATGATTGACGATAAACTCCAGTTGATCTGACGCCAGACGGATATTAAGTGGATGACAAACCGCTCCGGCACCGGGGATTGCAAAATATAATTCTAGATGTTGATAATGATTCCAGGCAAATGTGGCTACCCGGTCGCCGGGTTGTATACCAAGTTGTCCTGCCAGCGAAGAGGCTAGTCGTTTGGTTCTTTTGTACAGATCTGCATTGCTATAACGATGCCATTGTCCATCGGGCATTTTGGAAACGATCTCTTTGTGTGGGAATACCCGGTTACCGTATTCAATAATCGAATGGGTCGTTAAGGGGTAATTCATCATTTGTCCAAGCAGCATAATGAATTAAGATTTATGGTAAGCAATGATCATGAGGGGTCAGAGGGCGAAATGTCCAAATCGTTGATTTAAGTTACTACTTTAGTAACAAAGGGAAATACTTGACTTAACTATCCGAACCAGACACCAAATTCCGGATTGCAAACGAAAACCTGTTCAGTTTTCGAGACAATCCGGCCTCACCCGGGTAAAGAGAGTATAATGCTTACTTTTGAGGCTCCACTTTTCCACAGAAAAGGATAATGGCGGTTAAGTGATGTTTAGATTTGCCACCAGGTCAATTAACTCTCCATAACCCACTATTACCATGAATTCTTCCGAATTAAGAAATCTTCAGGCACCCCTGAAAGAGCAATACAAGACCCAACCGGAATCTGCGGTCATCACTTTAAGGGCTCAGGGAGCTTTGGGAGTCGGGATTTCCTGTAAGGTGGAAACGGGCAAGGCCTTTGTAGAGGCCGGCCTTCACCCGGCAACCGGAGGAAACGGCATGCTTGCCTGCTCAGGTGATATGCTTTTAGAGGCACTGGTCGCCTGCGCCGGCGTTACCTTAACGGCGGTAGCAACAGCCATCGGGATTAACCTAAGAAATGGAATCGTACTGGCCGAAGGAGATCTGGACTTTAGGGGGACCCTGGGTGTATCCAAAGAAGCCCCGGTGGGATTTAAGCAGATCCGCCTTCGCTTTCAAATAGACTCAGATGCCAGTCCCGAACAGTTGGCCAGTTTATTTAAACTTACCGAAAGATATTGCGTCGTTTATCAAACCCTGAGAAACGGGGTAAAGGTGGATACTTTCTATGAATAATTTTTTGAGGGCTGGCCTGCATTTCGCGGGGGAATGGCCATCGCTAGCTACCCCGGCTGTTTTGGGAATCCATATTGGTTAGCGCAAAAATGAGGTTCGCGGGATGCTCATCATCTATTTTATGCTGTTCCAGGGTAAACCCATTTTTTAAAAGCAGTTGAATTGAACGCAAATTTTTCTTGTGCGTATAAGCTTCTATGCGATTCAGGGAAATGTTGACGAATCCGTATTGAATAACGGCTTGGGTCGCCTCATAGATATAGCCCCTGCCCTGATAAGCCGGGAGCAGCTCATAGCCCAATTCAGCCTGGATATACTGACTTGAAAAATTCCAAAGACAAATCGTTCCAATCAGTTTGGAAAGACCCTTTAAAGTTATGGCCCAGTATAAACAGCGTTCTTCTGCTATACCCTTGTGGATGTTTATGATAAACTCCTCTGCTTCTGTCAGACTTCTCGGTCTGGGTCGTTCGATAAATTGGTTTACTTCCTGATCCGACCGAATAGAAAAGATTTCAGATAGATCAGTGATAGCCAGCTTTCTCAAAACCAGCCGTTCTGTGACCAGGGTGGGATATGGCGAAAATCCGGCTATCATTGTGCAAATTCGGATGAAGGAACAAGCCTGGCGGAAAGATCGGGACTGGCCATATTTCTATCGAATGGAAACATGGGCCGGTCAATTCTTTTGTAAGGTAGCCGTTGCAGGTCCTGGTCTACACCTCCAGGTGTGAGAGCCATGAGCCAGGCGGCCTTCATGGCATAAAGCTCAGGCTGGAGATAACCAATCTTCACAACGACGATATCCGTTTTGCGG
>Ga0075030_100005685_pt1 | contig 11231 bp, 10 predicted proteins | sample LitLauG_LLR_2012_FD_71393 | JGI IMG/M metagenome (GOLD analysis project Ga0075030, IMG submission 71393) | Freshwater sediment microbial communities from Pennsylvania, USA - Little Laurel Run_MetaG_LLR_2012 | ecosystem: Environmental > Aquatic > Freshwater > Creek > Sediment | place: USA...
GAGCCCGATCTGGAAGCCGATTACGAGGAGCCCGAAGCTCCGCCCGTGCGCCAAGTCCGCGCCAAGGAAGTTCGCGTGAGCGAGCCTCGTCCGAGCGATGGTCGTTCCGCTGAGGTACGCTCGCAGCCCGCCCGCCCGCAGACGATGTCCTCAGCCGCCATGCTGCTGGAAGGCCTCAAAGAAGAGCTCTTCGAACTCGAAGTCGAACACAAACAAGGCCGCATCTCGCAGCAGGAATACGAAAAAACCAAGGCAGCACTGGACCAAACCTTGCAGCGCGCCCTAAAACGCGAAGCCGCCAAGCAGGTCTGAGCCTTCTTCGCTGTGAACAGGGCGAGAACTCATGTAGGGACAGCCGCCCCCGGCTGTCCATCGAGCGGGCGCTCGACTGCCATGCATGCGACAAAACTGGAAGCGTGTGAAGAATGGCTCGCCCTAAGCCGCGAAGCGGCGACAGAATAAAGCCCACGGCGCAAGCCGTGGGAAAGGCCGAGGGACATCAAACAAGCCCCGTAGGGGCGACAGAAAAACCATGGCGCGAACTTCGTTCCGGACGGCTGAAACGCTCGCCCCAAGAAAAGTGAACGCCCACAGTGAGCCCCGCCGGCCAATCTAACCTAACCCCTTATTCCGCAAGATTTTGCCCGTAACTCATTGAGCCCCATAGATTATTTCTCGATCTTCCCGCTAACTCCATGATTCCAATAAACCAGGGGCGAGGGGGGTACCCCCACCTCTCGCCGCGTTTTTCCCAAAGCGGGCCCCATGCATCTCCCCACCACGCGTAACATCCAATCAGATAGGTTCCAACAAAATTATGGGAAATATGTTCAAGACCGCGTTCCTGCTGACGCTCATGACGCTGCTGCTGATGTTCATCGGCCGCGCCTTCGGCGGCCAGAACGGCATGATCCTCGCCCTCGTCTTCGCCGTGGTGATGAACTTCGGCGCCTACTTCTTCTCCGACAAGATCGCGCTGGCCACGTACCGCGCCCAGCCCGTCACACGTGAGGAACTGCCGCGCGCCTACGCAGCCGTCGAACGCCTGACGCAGAAAATCGGCATCCCCATGCCAAAGATCTACGTCATCCCGACCGAATCGCCCAACGCGTTCGCCACCGGACGCAATCCGAGCCACGCTTCCGTCGCGGTGACGCACGGCATTCTCAGCCTGCTCACCGACGAAGAACTCGAAGGCGTGCTGGCCCACGAACTCGGCCATGTCAACAACCGCGACATCCTGATCAGTTCGGTCGCCGCCACGCTCGCAGGCGCCGTCACCATGCTCGCCAGCATGGGCCGCTGGGCCATGATCTTCGGCGGCTTCGGAGGCCGCGGCGAACGCGACAATCGCGGAGGAGGACTAGCCGCGCTCTTCATGCTCATCGTCGCCCCCATTGCCGCAACCCTCATTCAGCTTGCCGTCTCGCGCTCGCGCGAGTATCAAGCCGACGCCACCGGCGCGCATTACACCGGCAATCCGTATGCCCTGGCCAGCGCCCTGCAAAAGCTCGACGCATATTCGCGTCGCTTACCCATGCAGGCGAGCCCGTCCACCGCGCATTTGTTTATCATCCAGCCCTTGCTGGGGATGAACTTCGGCAGCCTGTTCTCGACCCACCCGCCCATCGCCAAGCGCATCGAACGGCTGACCGGAAGGCCCGCGGAGTTTATGCAGTAAGAACAGCTGCTAGCTCCTAGCTTCTGCTAATTCGTCGTGAGAAGCTTTGACGCAATCCGCTCCGCAAGCATCGGAAAACCCGGCGTTCTCTCTGAGCAGGTGTGGAGAAGCGAAAGTGATTAGCTAGAAGCTAGGAGCTGGCAGCTAGAAGCTTCATGCACATCCGTAACTCCAACGCCTGCCGCAGCCGATAGTAGAATCGAGAGAATGTCGCCCGAGACCGCCAGCGCCGTATCCCACAAAGCCTCCGTTTCTCACAAGGCGACGGAACTCGAAAAAGCCCTCCGCCGCGTGATTCGTGGCAAAGACGACGTGGTTCGTCTGGCTCTGGTCTCGATCTTCGCCCGCGGACATCTGCTCATCGAAGGCGTCCCCGGTGTCGGCAAAACCACGCTCGGTCAGGCGCTGGCCCGCGCCATCGACTGCACCTTTCAGCGCGTGCAGTTCACCAGCGACATGCTGCCCTCCGACGTGCTCGGCATCTCCATCTATTCGGCGATGGAGCAGGAGTTCGAATTCAAGCGCGGCCCGGTCTTCACCAACGTCCTGCTCGCTGATGAGATCAATCGCACCACGCCCAAGACGCAGTCCGCGCTGCTCGAGGCCATGAACGAAGGCCAGGTCACCGTCGACGCCCGCTCCTACGAACTGCCGCAGCCGTTTCTGGTCATTGCCACGCAGAATCCAGTAGAGCATCACGGAACCTATCCCCTGCCCGAGTCGCAACTGGACCGCTTCCTGCTGCGCGTGCGCATGGGATATCCCGACGCCCAAGCCGAGCGCGAGATCCTGCGCTCCGAAGCCGGCGTGTCGCAAATGGATGGCCTTCGTCCCGTCCTGACTGGCGCGGACGTGGCCGAAATGCAGCAGGCGGTGAAGCAGATTCGCGTGGATGAATCGCTGGTAACCTACGCCCTCGAAATCGTGCGTCGCACCCGCGAGTCGGAATTCCTCTCGCTGGGCGTCTCGCCCCGCGGCTCACAAGCTCTCTATCGCGCCGCGCAAGCCATGGCCTTTCTCGAAGGCCGCTCGTACTGCACTCCGGAAGATTTCAAGCCGCTGGTTGTCCCAGTCTTTGCCCACCGAGTGGTGGTCAACGGCCTCTACGCCTCAACCCTGAAAAAATCCGAACAGTCGGACCAGGTTCTGCGCGAGATCGTCGAAACCGTCGCAGTTCCCGTGTAGAAGCCATCGTAGAGACGTAGCTTGCTACGTCTCTGCCGCTAGCGCCTCAGCCCTGTCCCTCCGTGAGAGAATCGGATCATCTTTGGCTGATACGCCCCGCCTGTGTAAACTACCTTCGCGATGAGGCATTCCCCCAGATCGACCACGGCGTCTCTCGTATTCGTCCTGGCCCTCGCCATGGCCGTTGCCGCACCGGTTCGTATTTTCGCCTCGGCCTATAACGGACACCCCAAGCTGGTCGTGGTGATCGTGATCGATCAATTCCGCGGCGATTACCTGGAACGCTATCGCGATCAGTTCGGAGACTCCGGCTTCCGATTTCTTCTCGACCACGGCGCCTATTTTCCCAACTGCTACTACGACTACGCCAACACGCGAACCGCTCCCGGCCACTCGACCCTGTTCACCGGCGCCTACAGCAATGGCCACGGCATCGCCGCCAACGAATGGTGGGACCAGAAGAAGAAGCGCATGGTGACCTCGGTCGAAGACGACGACACCAAACTGATCGGCGTTGAGGGTGACAAAGCCGGTGCATCGCCCCACAACCTGCTGGCCGACACGCTCGGAGATGAACTCAAACTCGCCACCGAGGGCAAGGCTCGTGTCTTCGGAGTCTCGCTGAAGGATCGCGCGGCGATCTTGCCCGCCGGCTTTGCTGGCGATGCGGCGTACTGGATTGAGCCGAAGAGCGGCGCCTGGGTGACGTCCACCTACTACCGGAACGAACCCCCGCGCTGGGTAATGGATTTCAACTCGACTCGTCCCGCGAAGTACTGGGACCGCGACTGGAAAAGCGCGGAGGGAACCCTGCTGCGCTCGACCGCACATCGCAAGAGCAAAGACGGTTCGGAAGCCGGTTTCTACGAGGTGGTGGGATCGACCACGTTCGGCAACGAGTACGAGTTCGAGTTCGCAAAAGAATTAGTGGTCTACGAAAACGTCGGCCGCGGCCCCGCCACCGACCTGCTTTCGATCAGCCTCTCGCCCAACGACATTCTTGGTCATCAGGTCGGCCCCGATTCCGCCGAGATGAAGCAAATGGCTCTCGACCTTGATCGGGAACTCGCCGACTTCATCAACTTCCTCGGCCACCAGATCGGATTAGCCGACGTTTGGATCGCCCTCTCAGCCGACCACGGGGTTTCGTCGTTGCCGGAGCAGGTAAAGAAATTGCGCATACCGGCGGCGAATCTCGACATCTCCAAGCTTGAAGCACAGATCAACAGCGCAATCGCAGCGAAGTTCTCTCCCGGACATCCCGCGGCCTATGTGAAGCTGGATTATCCCCTGGCCTGGGTCGATCCGGACGCCTTTGCCGCGGCTCACGTGCGCGAGCATGACGCCGAAAGCGCCGTGGGCGAAGCGATGAAGCAGGTCGGCCTGCGCGATTACTACACCAAGTCGCAACTGGCGTCGGGCGAAGTCCCCAACACGGCACTGGGACGAAAATATTTGAACAGTTATTCTCCCCAGGGGAGTTGGTACGTGATGGGCATCCCAGACATTTACACCGTCGGGCCAGGCAAAGGCACCGACCATACCTCGCCTTACAACTACGATACACATGTTCCGCTGGCCTTCTACGGGCTGCCTTTCGTGGCGGGGACCTATCGCACAAGCGTGGAACCGGTGGACATGGCAGCGACACTTGCCTCGCTGCTGGGAATCAACGCTCCCACTCACTCTGTGGGGCGCGTGTTGACGGAGGCCCTCATCCCCCCGCATCGCGCGACCAGTTCCTCAAGCGCGAGCGCGCACGCCGGAGACAGCCAGCCATGACCCCATCTTCCCATCCGGACCTGAGCGTCGACGTGGCTGGTATCCAACTGAGGAATCCAGTCATCGCGGCCAGCGGCACGTTCGGTTACGGCGTCGAGTTCGAAGACGTGGTGCACCTCAGCAGGCTGGGCGGCCTTGTAGTAAAAGGCCTGTCGAAGGAGCCGATGATCGGCAATCCGCCTCCTCGCCTGTGGGAGACAGCGGCCGGCATGTTGAATGCGATCGGACTGCAGAACATTGGCGCGCAGGCATTTCTGGATGAGAAGATGCCGCGGCTCCGTCAAATCAAGAACATCGTAGTGATCGCCAACGTGTTCGGCTACAGCCGAGAAGACTATGAGCGAACCATCGAAATTCTGAATGAAGGCGAAGGAATCGCGGCCTACGAGCTGAATGTTTCCTGTCCCAACACCGCGCACGGAGGCTTGCAGTTTGGCAGCGATCCGCGCACCCTCGATGAACTCGTGACCACCGCGAAGCGCGTCGCGCAGCGGCCTCTGATCGTCAAACTTTCGCCCAATGTGACCAGCATCTCCCAGATGGCCTCCGTGGCGGAGGAAGCGGGCGCCGACGCCTTGTCTCTGGTCAATACCTTTGTAGCGATGGCGATCGATCCTGAGACGCGCAAGCCCCGCATCGCCAACGTCACGGCCGGACTCTCCGGGCCGGCGATCAAGCCCATCGCAGTGCGCATGGTCTACGATGCGGCCCATGCGGTAAGAATTCCGGTAATTGGCATGGGCGGAATCTCAACTGCCGCGGACGTGATCGAGTTTATGCTCGCAGGCGCAACCGCGATTCAGATTGGCACAGCCAGCTACTGGGATCCATGCGCCACCGAGAAGATCGTGGACGAACTGCAGGAGTGGTGCAGCGAGCACCACGTCGCGCGAATCGCAGATATCACCGGCGGAATGCAGTTGGAATAAATCCTGGAGGTGGCCTGATAAATGGAGGGGTATTGAAACGAAGAGAGTTGCTCTACACAATCCTGAAAGGCATTGCTGTTGGCATCGCCACAGGACGGTCGGTTCTCCACAGGACGACCTTGATCCGGTGAAGATCATGCCCGACTCGCACAAGGTGCTTTTCGAAAACTCGTTTGTGCGCGTGGTCGAGGGTCGAGTGCCCGCGGGCGGCATGGAGCCGAAGCATAGGCATCCGCACAACGTCCTCGTGTTCCTGGCCGATTTTGACTCTGAAGTCAGACCCCTCCCCAATGGCCAGTGGACTCGTATACACCGCGGTTCCGGGACCGCCACGTGGAACGAGGCCGGTGTGCACGAAGTCAAGATTGTGGGCAACGTGCCGTCGCACACGATACGTGTCGAATTGAAGTATTGAGTCTGCGTTTGGTGAAACGCAGCTCTCCGTGTCCTACCGCCAGGCGCCCAGAATCGCTCCCATCACGACGTAGCAAACCGCCTGATATCCCGTATTGATCATGTAAAGCTTATTGCGCTGGTGGCTGAACAGGGCGTTGGTGAATTGCACGGTGGTGACGAATCCCAGCCACACGACAAGGCCTATCTTCAGGCCATCAAACGCGCCTGCCGTGCCCGATACCGCGATGATCTTCCCCAGCACGATCGCCGACAGAATGCTCGCGATCAGCGACATGGCATACGAGGGCCCGGCGCTCTTCTGCATTTCCGCGATTTTGGCCTTGTCGTTGGGATCGTAGCCCATCAGAACCATCCACGGCTTGGCGAACAGCATTGGTGAATACCACAGGAAGCCGACCACCATGGTGGCCAGCGCGGACACCAGCACAGCCCACAGATTGACTCCCAGAAAATGCATGCATTCCTCCGTCAGGCAAGATTGAAGTGAACCGCCGGGCCCGGGATCAGATCCACAATGCCACGATGAAAGGAGAGTCGCCTAAGAATTTCGACGCGGGGCTGTTGACTGCCCAGCTAACGACCGCGAGTGTACCAGATGGAGCCCGGAGATTTATAATCGCGCCCCTCGCCCCACACGGCATGGGTCGCGCCCTCACTGTCGATGGCAAGCCCGAAGTAGTCGCCGAAGGGAAAGCGGAACCCACCCGACAATACGTAATCGTATCCGCGACTGGGACTCGAGAGCTCAGCCTCGGGGCTCCAGGTAGCGCCGCCGTTGGTCGAGCTGCGGTAGAAGGTGTTCCACAACCGGCTGTTGGGGTGGCCGGGCTCGGGGAACCGGGCATCCATCCACGCGATGCGAACATCGCCGGACGTGCCTGCGACAATGGCCGGGAAGCAATGCTCCACACCCGCCCCGGCTGGTGAAACGCTGGTGCGCGCGGTCCAGCTCGCCCCGCTCGTTGTGGAAGACGAAAAATAAATCCGTTCTGGGGCGCCGCTGATGTTCCCGGCGTTCCACAGAGCGTAGAGCGAGCCGGCTGCATCCGACGCGAGCGCGATCTGCGCGCCTAGAAAGCCCACCTGACACTTCTGGGCTTCGCATGGCGGCGGTGCGCTCGAAACGTCCAACAGCATCGTGTTCCATGTGCGCCCGCCATCGGAGGAGCGGCTCACGTAAACGCTGACTGGGTGCAGCGGCATTCCGCGGCGAGCGTACGCCGTCCAGCCGAAATAAACGTTGCCTGACGGATCGACCGTAGCTCCACCCGCCAGCGACCATCCCGGCGCCGCCGCGGGATTCACCTTCACCACGCTAAACGTCTGCCCCGCATCGTGCGAAGCGGCAACAAGAAATCGTTCTTCGTGGTTGAACCCTACATAAACATCAGTGCCATGGACGGCGAGCACTGGCTTGTCGGCATCCTCACGGCCGTGCTCCGCAACCGAGAACGACCAGGTGCGGCCAAAGTCGAGCGACCGCGCAACGATGATGTCGCGCTTTTCGTTCTGCAGCCATGACGCGTACACCGTCTGCCGGTCCTGCGGGTCGACCACGATCTGAGGATCAAATTGACCCGTGGGGAACGGAAGCAGGGGACGCGAGGGCTGCAACGACCGACCGTTGTCATTGCTAACCAGCAGGGCGATGGTCGGAGCCGTGCAGGCTACACAATCGGGCACCGCGCCGTACTGCGGATAAAGCACGTAAACATGCCCATGAGCGTCGGCCGCCATGGCAGGTTCCCACTGATCGCCGGTGCGGTAACCCAGCCGCGCCGATGGTGCAAATCCGGAGACCGCCCGGGCCGCCTGCGACAGGGCTGCCTGAGACGCCGTGACGGCCAACAAGACGAGCAGCGCAAGCTTCTGCACAGCCCTTTTTGAGGCAGAGATTGGCGCGAACTGGAAGCGGCTGGTTGAGGACACCACAGGAACCTACTTAGGGGGGAACAAACCCTGCTCTCGGACTTTACCGTGATTCCAGGGGTGCGTCAATTGCCATTGGTACTTGGAAACGAAATTTACACTCTCGTGACTTTTCCGCTGGTTCGTCATCTAAGCTATAGACTTCTTAGCGTCCTTCGCGATCTTTACTTTGCGACCTTTGCGGTGAAAGCTCTTTGTCTTGGCCTTGCCGCAAAAAGCGCCGAACCGCAAAGCACGCCAAGAAGAACTAGCCCTCAGTCAGGAGGCGAATCAATGGCGAAAGCCACCTTCGCAGCAGGATGTTTTTGGGGAGTCGAAGCCACCTTCCGGCAGATTCCCGGCGTGACTTCAACCCGCGTCGGCTATACCGGCGGAAAGACTGACAATCCAACTTATAAGGAAGTTTGCACCGATCGCACCGGACATGCAGAAGCGGTGGAAGTCGAGTTCGACCCGGCCAAAGTGAAATATGCCGATCTGCTCAAAGTTTTCTGGGAGAACCACGATCCCACGCAGCGGAACCGCCAAGGTCCGGACTGGGGCACGCAGTACCGTTCGGCGATCTTCTTCCATTCGCCCGAGCAGGCGACGGAGGCGCAAGCCTCGAAAGAGGCATTGGAGAAGGCGCACCGCTACTCCAAGCCGATCGCGACCCAGATTGTTCCCGCCGTAGCGTTCTATCCCGCCGAGGAATATCACCAGCAATACCTGGAAAAGCGGGGCCTGGCAAGCTGCCACATCGGGACCTAACCGGCCGGGAAAAAACTCGCGATGATTCTCCGTGGAAGAGCGCTGTATTGCGCGTGCCCAGGACTTGTGGATAGTTTATGACCCACCAAAGACAATAAAAACCGGGTGCCTTCTCGCGCGTCTTGTGCGCGAGATGTGGGGATCCTCGACAAAGCACGGTCGAAGGAACCGCATAAAGAGGATGGAAATCAAAGCAGGCTTTACCCCGCTGAGAACTGTCATCCAACCTCCCCCACGGTTGTTCATCTGCTTCGACCCGCTCGCGAAACAGGGCGCGACTTCAGCGCAACCAGCGGGGAAGACCGGGTACAGGGCCGCTAGCAGGCTGAGGAAACCCACGGATGCTCAGTGTCCCGTGGAAGAGCGGCCCTTCAGGGCCGCGTAAAGCCCATGAATGAACATTGGGTTTTAGCCCCTGGTGGTCGTCGTTGGCGGGTCAACGGACTTTTTTCCGCACGCTGCTAGAAAAGGGTCAATGAGCGAGATGGCGATCTTGCAACCATTGCCCACCCGAGGGAAGTTTGGGGCGTAAAGGTAGGCGAGGCAGGGTTCGCTCAATCCATGCCACGCTCACCAATATAGGAACTCAGAGCACGCAGGTAAACCCGAGCCGCTCTCACGGCTCTGTCGTCCCCTGCCTTGCCATTGGGATGCTTCTGAAGCTGGGCTACCGCGTAGGCCACACGGAGCAGTTCGGCCTGTAACTCCTCCTTTAGTTCGTGGCCATCAGCTGTATCGTACCGCCGCTCGTAGAGTTCATAAGCGCGGAACTTGATTTCATGGTGGAGTGCGACATCCATGAGGTCAGCTGCATTGTTTGAGGAGTGGTTTTCGGGAGAGCGTTCGAAAATCATGGCGGAGGCACCTCCTATCGAGGTGGGTGACGAAATTCAATTCCGGCATGGCCATTCTCTTAACACAAGGGGCCGCGTAATTCAGTGATCCATCGCACAATTGCAGGTGACGGCAGGACTGGCTGCGAAGGGATTTTATCCCAGATCGGGCCAATGAGCGAGATCGGATGCTCCACCAGTTAGTATGTCCAGCTTGTTTTGAACGTCGATTCTAGGTCATCCTAGCGCAAATTTTTTTCAGGCGTTTTCCTGGGAGTGAGTTTTTCAACAGCCACAGGCCATTTCGCTCACTGACCCCATGACGACTGCTATGGCGATGTTTCACCAGTTGATCACCCTGGGGAAAACTTCGGACAAGGTCAACTCGATGCGTTGCACCGCGTCGGCGATTTGGCGACTTATTCCCAGCGACCCCTCCTCGACGCGTCCATCCTGGCCGCAGATCAGCACCTGCAGGGCATTGCGGATGTGGTGGTTGCACTCGGCCACTACCCGTAACCGATGAATGTTGGCATTGCGACGGTCACTCTCATACCTTAGCAACGTGTAGAACAGACCGCCAATGATCAACAACATGATCGAGCCGTGAATCCAACCGCCCAAGGACGGATAAAACGTATCGACTAGCCAGCGAGAGAACAATGCGGCCCCACCAGTCACGATGAGGGCAGTCAAGGTGGCCCCCAAGATGTAGAAGCGAGGATAGGGCTGCGGCAGACGATCGGTGTCCGCTAGCAGGGGCGAGAGCGACTTCTCGAAGTACGTTGTCCAAACTCTCTCCCTCTGAGCCTCGTCCGTGGCCAGAGACAAGCTCGGATGACGGTGAGCGCGGCGGGCGATTTCCACGTCGGCATAGGCGCCTGCGGCCCTGAAGCAACAATCACGGCACTGGAAATCAACCAAGAGATCAGTTGCGGGGGAGGAACGTGTCATCTGGAAATCTCCTTCCGACTGTCCAATGAGGCATGAGGAATGGGAGCGGTCAGACCATCCTCAGCAGTTCGGCAAACCAATCCGCGAGTCCAGGGCAGCTTTGACCGAAAGACAGTTTCACGCGACGATGACATTAAGTTCCTCCCGGGCATGTGACCGCGATCACCTCCATCTGTGACATGCATCACGGTTCAAGTTTCCAGGGAAAGACGTAAAACTGTTCCAGACAGGCGATGACACGTTTTGACCCAATGATGAGTTCTATGGCGGACATTTCGCCAGCAACGATGCAACAAGGTCCGGGCCGGACGGGTGTACGGCCCGGAGCACGCTCCTTTATTCCAACGGGTGGAATCGCACATTCCGCTTTCGACGGATTACTCGTAGATGTACGATCTCTTGCGTGCGACAAAAAACAGCAGTCCTTCTCGCCCTCGTCGTTGCTCTCCTGCCCTACGTCCGTCCCGCGTGGGCACAGGTCTCGGCTGATCATGAGAGCAGACTCTGGAAGGCGCAATGGATCGCGGCTCCGGGTGTCCCGCAGAGAGATGAAGTCGTGCTCCACTTCAGAAAGGTCATCGAAGTCTCCGAGCCGCCTCAACATTTTTATGTAGATGTGAGCGCCGATAACCAGTTCGTCTTCCAGGTAAATCAGCGACGCGTGGGTAGCGGTCCCAGCCGCAGCGACCTCGCACACTGGAGATATGAAACGTACGATCTTGGTCCGTTTCTTCGAGCTGGTAAGAATGTGCTCGCGGCGACGGTTTGGAG
>Ga0075030_100005687_pt1 | contig 11228 bp, 14 predicted proteins | sample LitLauG_LLR_2012_FD_71393 | JGI IMG/M metagenome (GOLD analysis project Ga0075030, IMG submission 71393) | Freshwater sediment microbial communities from Pennsylvania, USA - Little Laurel Run_MetaG_LLR_2012 | ecosystem: Environmental > Aquatic > Freshwater > Creek > Sediment | place: USA...
GCACCAGCGTATATTCTGTCCGAAATGCGCGCTGGTTTTCAGATAGGTGCCGTCATTTTTCTGCCCTTTTTGCTGATCGATATTGTAGTGGCGTCCGTCACTTTGTCGATCGGCATGGTCCAGTTGCCGCCGGCGATGGTGTCGGCGCCATTCAAGATCCTCCTCTTTGTGCTCGTCGATGGATGGAACCTCACGATTGGTTCGCTGATGAAGGGATTCTACGCGTGACGCCGGACGGAGTGGCACACATGGTAGGCCAGATGTTCATCGCGGCTTTTTGGATTAGTGCGCCGCTGCTGGCCATCGGCCTCACTACAGGAGTGATTGTGAGTCTGATTCAGGTGGTGACTTCCATACAGGACAGCGGCTTCAGTTCAATTCCGAGGCTGATAGCTTTTCTCGGCGGCTGCCTGCTCCTAATGCCTTGGATGGTGCATCGCAGTATGGCATATGCAGCGGACATTCTGGGAAATCTGAACCGATATGCGCGCTGAGACACTATTTACCACGGGAGCGCTCCTCGGGTTTTTATACGCGTTCGCGCGGATTTCAGCGGTCTTTGCTTTCTTGCCGCTCGCCGCCTTTAAGGCCGCGCCAGAAGGTGTTCGCGTGCTTCTGGCCCTGGCCTTCACGATAATGTTACGGTCCTACTGGCACCAGCCAGCCAGTTCCGATGTCAGCTTGGCCCACATTCTGCCGGGCCTGGCAAGCGAGGCGGCGATCGGACTCGCAATTGGGTTGTCGCTCGCTGTTGTGCTTGAGGCGTTTCAAATGTGGGCTCAGGTGGTGAGCCTGCAGGCGGGTCTGGGATACGCCTCAACCATAGACCCCACGAGCGGAGCAGATTCGACGGTGCTGCTTACGATCGCACAGATAATGGCCGGCCTGCTGTTTTTCGTGTCGGGCGCTGACCGACTGCTCGTCCGGGCGCTCGCCGAAAGCCTTAGGCTCATTCCCCCGGACTCCTTTGCCATGCGCCGAAACTGGGGCACGGCCATGATCCAGCTCTCGGCCAGCATATTCGCTTCAGGTTTTAGGCTGGCTGCTCCGGTAGTCACACTCCTGTTACTTGCAGACACATCCTTGGCTGTCCTCGGCCGAATGCAGCCTCAACTTCAGCTGATTAGCCTCACGATGCCGGTAAAACTTGCGGCGACGATGGTCGTAATTGCGCTCACTATCGGTATGTGCCCGGCTTTTCTTGAATCGATCATAACGGCATGGCTGCATCTGACCAAAAGCGTCTTGGAACCATCCAACTGATATGGCGGACTCGTCTCAGCGCACTGAAAAACCGACTCCCCGGCGGCTGACGAAAGCGCGCGAGCAGGGAGAGTTTCCCACGGCGAGAGAGTTCGTTTCAGCTTTTCAATTTACGACATTTATTGTACTCGCCTCCGCCTACCTTCCAGATTGGCTCCGGAACGTTCGGTTGGCATTTCGCTTCGGATTGGAGCGGGCGTTCGCAAAGTCTCTTACGCCCGGAGACCTGTTGGCGATACTCGTGCGGCTATCGAGCATAATTCTCCGTCCGTTAGCAATATTGGGGCTGGTGTTGATGGGTTTAACGTTCACTATCCAAATGGCCGCGACAAATCTGGGGTTCAGTCTTGCTCGACTTTCTCCAAAACTAGACCGCCTGAATCCTGTCCCGCGCCTCAGCCAGCTTCCGGGTAATAATATTGCCGCTTTTCTGCAGGCACTGTTGATGATCCCGGTTATGTGCTGGATTACGTGGAAATTGGTGCAGGACCGATTGACTGAGTTAGAAAGACTTCCTTTGCTCACAGTTAGCAGTGCTGCCTCAACTGCAGGCATGATGCTCCACGACGCCTTGTGGAAGGCGTCGGCCGTGCTACTGGTACTCGGCGTCGTTATGTTGATACGCGAACGCTCGCGTTACGCCAGCCGAATGCGGATGAGTAAACAGGAAATTCGGGAGGAGTCGAAGGAAACCGACGGCAATCCCCAAACCAAAGCGCGAGTGCGTCGCCTGCAGCGCGACATGCGGCGGCGAAACATGATGCGTGAGGTGCCAACTTCCACAGCAATAATAGTTAATCCTACTCATTACGCGGTAGCGATCCGTTATGAGCAAGGTCAAATGACCGCTCCCGTAGTGGTTGCAAAAGGCAAAAACTATCTTGCAGCGCGCATACGACAGCGGGCTATAGAAAATCAGGTACCGATCATCGAAAATCCTCCCCTGGCGCAAGCGCTCTATAAGACAGTTGAGATCGGGCAGGAAATTCCAGCCCACCTGTATCGCGCAGTCGCCGAGGTTCTTGCATACATATTCCGCCTGATGGGAAATAACAAAAAGGACATGCGATGAGCTCAAACGCCGTTCAGGCGCAACCAGTTGGGGTGCGGGGAAAACTATCGCTCGAGAACGCGGGGGAACTAATCGTACCCGGTGCCGTCCTCGCGATCGTCGTGGCGTTGATAACGCCTGTGCCGAGTTTTATTCTCGACCTGCTGATTGTAACGGACATTATGATGTCGGTGATCGTCATGATGGTGTCAATGTACATCACGCGTCCCGTAGATTTCAACGTCTTCCCTACGACCCTCCTGCTGCTGACGTTGTTCCGGCTCGCTCTGAATGTGTCGTCGTCGAGGCTGATCCTCCTGAACGGGCATACGGGGGCATCGGCTGCCGGAGACGTCATTCAGGCGTTCGGCAATTTTGTGGTCGGGGGCAACTACATAATCGGGGCCGTAATGTTTCTCGTATTGATATTGATTCAGTATGTGGTCATTAACCACGGCGCAGTACGCATTTCGGAAGTGACGGCGCGTTTCACGCTGGATGCGCTGCCGGGGAAGCAAATGTCGATCGACTCTGATCTCAATTCCGGGCTGATTGATGAGACGGAGGCCCGCAACCGCCGCAAGCAACTGGCTGCTGAAGCAGAGTTCTACGGTGCCATGGATGGCGCCAGCCGTTTCACACAACGCGATGCCGTCGCAGGGATACTGATTACAGGGATCAATATCGTGGCCGGTCTGCTGATAGGCGTCCTGCAACACGGTGTGGATCTCTCTCGTGCCTTGCAAACGTATACTGTCCTGACCATTGGAGATGGCCTTGTTACTGTGATACCAGCCCTGATGATCTCGATTTCGGGTGGCTTAATCACGACTCGTGCGAGCTCAGAGAGCCGGCTTGGTGCGGAGTTTCAAAAGCAGGTTTTCGGTGCAGCGCAACCGCTTTTTCTGTCCAGTGGTGTCCTCATCGCCCTCGCGGCTTTTCCCGGACTGCCCAAAGTTCCATTCATCATCCTTGGCGCTGGCCTCGGAACACTTGCATGGCAAATAAGAGGTAGAGCCAGTCAGGTCTCCCGCGGTCCGCAAGGTGAGCCCGCGCGCCCCGTCAGAGAGAACCTTGAAGACCTGCTGCGGGTCGAGTTGCTTTCCCTTGAGGTCGGTGTTGGCTTAGTCTGTTACATCACCGACGGTGCGAACTCTCCGCTTCTGCGGCGAATTGCGACGATACGGAAACAACTCGCTACTGAGCTGGGCTTCATCATTCCATCGGTGAGAGTCACGGACAACCTGAGCCTCAAGCCACGCGAGTATTCAATCCTGCTCAAGGGAATCGAGATCGCCAGATTCGAACTGCCGCCCGGCATGGAACTTGCTATAGCTCTTACCGCCTCGGGCCAGCCACCGGGTGGAAGACCCACAACGGATCCCGCGTTCGGAGTTCCCGCATGGTGGATACCTTCTCAGGAAGGAGAAAACGCACGATCGATGGGCTACACAGTGGTTGACGCGCTTAGTGTAATGAGCACGCACCTCGGCGAACTGATCCGGCGATCTGCTCACGAGCTTTTTACCAGGCAGGAGGCCAAGAAGCTTCTGGATCGGGTAAGCGCGGACAACGCGAAAGTTGTCGAAGACCTGGTACCGAAACTTGTACCGCTGGCGACTGTCCAGCGAGTGGTTCAGAATCTCCTGCGCGAGCGGGTCTCGATCCGTGATGCGCCGTCAATCCTGGAAGCGCTCGGAGAGGCGGCCTCGGCCAGCCGAAATCCGGTTCTGCTTACAGACTACGTAAGGCAATCCATCCGACGCGCCGTTGTAAAGCCCTATCTCAACGCCGCCGGAGGGCTCGCTGCGTGGTTTGTTGACCCACAGCTCGAAAAAATGCTCGAAAGCGGAATAGAACATAGCGACTCAAACAGCTCGCTAATGCTGGCGCCAAATGCGCTGCGTGATGTGGTTGACCGCGTGGCCCGTTCTGTAGGGCCGATCGAGTCGCCATTTGTGGCAATAACCAGTTCATCGTGTCGCTATTTCTTTCGGCAAGCTGTCGAATCGTCGCTCCCGAACCTCTACTTTCTGGGGCATAGCGAAATTCCAGTCGGTGTAATAGTCAGCTCTCTGGGAGTTATTCAATAGCATGGAGACAAAAGCATACTTTGCGAGCAGTATTCCCGCGGCAATCGAGGTCGCGCGCCGCGAGTTGGGTCCGGAGGCTCTGCTGGTTGGCTCAAGGCCCGCCCCGCTCCAGGCGCGAAAATTCGGACGGGTCGAGGTGACCTTTGCCTGGAGTCCACCAGTCATACCGAGCGAGGAGGACACTCGTCATGTTCTTCCGATGGCAATAGCTCGCTCAGGCCAGAGTATTGTGCGACACCCAGCCGACGAAGAGTTTGAAGATATTCGGCGCCAGTTGCGCGCCGTTCGGTCTGCACTAGGTCCAAACACAGCCCAGCCTGCGGTCAGGGAGTGGACCGAACGCCTGGTTGAGATGGGACTTGAACGGCAAATCGCCGAGGAAGTGACTAGCGACAGCAAACAACCTCAGAGTGATCCTCAACTGGAATTGCCCGGCATTCTCGCGCAGCGCATCAAGGTAGCTCCATTTGTGCCCTTAAAATCCAGCGAGAGCAGGATTCTTGCTTTTATTGGGCCTCCGGGGCGGGGAAAGAGTACTACGCTGATCAAAGTAGCTGTGGCGAAAGCGTTAGCGAGCCGGACGCCCGTGCGCATCTACACCGCTGGTGCGCATGGTGTAGGAAAAAGTGAGCAAATGGAACGCTACTGCTCAATTCTCGGCGCGCCCCACCAAGGCGTCGAGTCTTTGGAGAGCCTGGCGTTGATACTGCAGCGAGAAGCGTGGAAGGGTATGACGCTGATCGACACACCCGGGCTGTCACCGTCCGAGACGCAGGAGGTAACAGCTTTCTCGCGATTCTTCCAACGCCATACCAACATCGAAACACACCTCGTTCTAAGGGCGGACTCCCGATATGTCGATATGCTGACAGTGATTGAGCGCTTTGCCGAACTGCGTCCCGGACGGCTGTTATTTGTCGGAATCGATGAAACCAACGATTGGTCTGCCATGATCAATGCGCTTGTTCGGACGTCAACGCCGGTGACATTCGAGGGCAACGGGCCGCGGATACCAGAAGATCTGGCGGAACCTGATGCTATGAGACTATACCGATGTCTTGTTGCCCGGCTCCCCCGGGAAAGCGGATCTGGGGCCGGAAGAGCTTTGGCCGCGTAAAGAGAGGAATTCTTGTCGTCAGCGGCATACTATTACTCGGCTGGGGTGGTGTCCGAAGATGAGCGTGAACGGACTATCCTTGAGCACCTTCCGCAGGTGCGCCTCATCGCCCGGAAGATCCACGAGCGACTTCCCGACACAATCAGCCTTGACGATTTACTCTCGGCTGGTGTGATTGGCTTGATTCAGGCAGTTGATAATTATGACGCTCGTCAAAACGTGAAGCTCAGGACCTACGCGGAATTCCGGATTCGCGGGGCGATTCTGGACAGCCTTCGGGAATCGGACTGGGCACCGCGACTCAAGAGAAAGCTGGCGCGTGAGCTCGAGGCTGCGATGTCCCGCGCGGAGCAGAAGTGCGGCCGGATCCCGGAGGAGTCCGAAATTGCCGCAGAATTGTGTATCGATGTTGAAGACTACAGGAAGAAGTTGGCCGAAGTCGAAGCACTGAACATCGGCGAGTTGGAATTCCAGTACGATGACAATGGCTCTTCGTCGCTTTTGCGCTACGTTGCTTCGCCGGACGAGGATTCTCCTGCCGTGACGTTGGAGCGCGCCGAACTGGAACGCCTCATCGCCAGTGCGGTAGAAAGAATTCCCAAAATAGAGCGCACGGTACTAAGCCTCTATTTTTATGAGGAGCTGACACTGCGGGAAATTGCGGATGTCATGGGTGTCCATCTATCGCGGGTATCGCAAATAAAGACGCAAGCCATTCTTCGGCTTCGTTTGGCGCTGGGAAAGCGCTGGCCCGGGGGAAGGCGCTAAACAGGGGTTTGGCCATGAAACTGATACGTGGGCATGGGAGAGAGCGACATGAATGGTTCGGAGCAGCCAGCTCGGTTAGTCCATCACTTTGAATCGGCACTAACTCAGGCACTGGACGGTTTGATTGGTGGAGAGTTTGTAGTCACCGGTTCTGATCTGGAGGGCGAATTGCCCTCACTTGCTCAGCCACATATATGGGAGCAGGCGCTGTCATTGGTTGCGGGTCCATCTCTCTGGCTTGTGGCAGGGAAGGAGGTATGGTCATCTCTTGCGGGACTCACGTTGGAAGCCGCAGGCGTCAGTGACGCAACGGAAGGAGATATCCGTTCCACCTGGCAAGAGCTTGTAAGCCAGACTATGGCTGGCGTGGCCAACGGTCTTACCGCGGATATGCTGCGCGAAGTGACTGTGTCTGAGGGGAAAGAGCTCTCGTCGCCGCCCGAACTACGTCAATGGGTTACGTTGACAATCACGCACGGAAAGTCGAAGAGTTGGGCCCTGCAAGCTGGCTGGTCGGAGCCGCTCGCGGCGGCGTTGGCGCGCAGACCCGGAGAAATCCGAACGCAGGCCGGAAAAGAAAGCAAGATGTCAAAAACCTTCGATCTTTTGCTCGACGTTGCTCTGCCTGTCAGTATCTCGTTCGGAAAGACCGCTCTTCAAATCCGGGAGGTGCTGAAACTAAACACTGGTTCGATCGTGGAATTGAATCGTCTCATCTCGGATCCGGTCGATGTCGTTGTGAACGATTGTGTCATTGCGCGCGGGGAAGTTGTTGTAGTCGACGGGAATTATGGTGTGCGAATCAATCAGCTTGCAAGCCGGGAGGACCGGCTTCGATCAGGAATTGCTGAAGCGTCCGCGATCGCGGGAAATGGAAAATGACGTCTCCGGATCCAGCAACACTCTGTTATGTCGCGGTCTCTCTGGGCCTGATCGCTTGTGCCACTGGCGCTCTCAGTATGATTGCCGTCGTCCGGTATCGGAGGAAGACAGAAGCGCTTCTCGATCGGAAGTCTCTCAGCCTCAGCACGAGCATCGATGAAAGAAACGCAGTCATCTCTGCGCGCCTGGAGGAAGCGGTACTTGAGATCGGGTCCCTCGATGTCCGCACATCCGGCGCAAGCGCTCCAATCGGCGCGGATATGGGCCGCGGCGTGCGGTCCCGGGCGATGCAGTTACTCCGGGATGGCCTTGCTCCCGCCAGCGTGGCCCGCACGCTCCATCTGGGAGTCAAAGAAATCGACCTCATATCCGCCGTGTCGGAGGCGCTTTCGATCCCACACAGTGCTCCACACTCTAATGGCGCGAGAGGAAGAATCGCTCAATCGAGGTAGAGCACATGACCGGAACTGACGTACTCTTGACGCAAATCGTTGAAGGAGCGCTTAAATCTACCTTCTCCAGCTGGAACCTTCGGAAGAACCGGATTTACTGCTTTTTTTCTGAGCCCGAGTGTATCGGAATCTGGCCGTGGGTGCCGCCGGACTCCACGATAAGCCCGATGGCCTGCCCTATGGCTTTCCCCGCGCCGGTGCCGGATCAGCCACCCCCGTCAGGCCCGCCCGTTCAATTGCCCCTCGCACGAGGCCAGACTCTTTGGCCTCGTCCAGAAACCGGTTCACAATCTCCAGCGCCGCCGCATTCCCCTTAGCCACTGCGATCGCCTGCTCCACCGCAAAGAAGTTATCCTGCAACACCCGGATCTCCGGCCTGCCCGCTACCGCCTCCGCCAGGCGCTGCCGGTTCGTCGCATACGCATCGACCTCCCCTTTCGCCATAAGCGCCAGCCCTTCGTCGATATTCTTCACATGGACCAGCGTCGCGTTCTTAAGACTGCGCGCCAGAAAAAGGTCCGGCGAATCGCCCGAATTCGCCGCAACCCGCACCCCCGCCCGGTCCACGTCCAGCACCACCTTCATCGCCGACCCAACCGGCACCACGTACGAACTCCACCCCAGCAGGTACACCTGCGAAAAGTCCACTTCCGCCGCCCGCGTTGCATCGTACGCCGCGAACCCGATGTCCGCCGCATGCGTCTTCACGCTCTCCATCACCGCCGGCACTCCCGGCAGCGGAGTGATCTTTACCGGCACTCCCAGTCGCCGCCCCAGTTCGTCCGCCAGTTCCCTCACCGGCCCGGAGATGGCGCCCGTCTTCGCATCCACCTTTCCCTGTGTCGGGTTTCCCCCGAGGAACGTCACTCGCAGCACCCGCGTCGGCGCGATGTCACCCGCCGAATCCGCCGCCATCCCGATCCCGGCAAACAACGCAATCCACACAATCGTCTTCATCCGGACCTCACAAAAGAATGAGTCTACCTTCTTTTCCCTGCGAACTTCCGCCACTCCCCTTCAGTCACAACAACTCGTTCGAAACCATGTACTGGCTGGAACCTTTATCGGAAGCTCTCAGGCCCCGTCATTGGTGCGAATGTTTACAATAGTTTCCACCATGTCAACGCTTCCGATGCAATGTATGAGCCGCCGCCGGGTTCTTGAAATGTTAGGAATCGGTGCGGCTGCTGCTGCGATCCCAGGGGTTGCATTCGCGCAGGACCCGGTATTTCCGAAAGGCGCGATCATTAGAACCATCCTCCGGGACTACGCTCCCGGGGAACTGGCAGGCGGCGCCACACTGTTCCATGAGCACATGCAACTGGCTCCCGATTTCACCGCGAGATTTACAGCCGCCGCAGCCGCGGCCCGTGCTGCAAATGGTTTGCCTCCGGCCCCTGCCCGCGCCGGTGGCGGTGCCCCCGCAGGCCCGGACATCATGCACAACGTGGATTTGATGTCGGCCGAAGTTGCCGCCACCAAACGCGAAGGTGTTGCCTGCATCGTCGACGCCGGACACGCGGACATGGGGCGCAGCATCGACTTCCTGCGTCAGGTCTCGCTGAAGTCCGGCATCCCGATCGTCGCCGGCGGCGGCTTTTACTCGCAGCCGTTTTATCCGAAAGAGATCTCCACAATGAGCGAAGAGCAGATCCTGAAAGCGCTCATCAGGCAGGCGGACGACGACAGGCTCGGCGTGTTCGGCGAAATCGGCTCGTGGGACGAGATCACCGCGGATGAACGCAAGGTCTTCCGGGCCGTCGGCAGGGCGCACGTCGCCACGAATCTTCCGATCATCACGCACACCGGAATTCCAGGCAAGTCGGCACTCGAGCAACTCGATATCCTTGAGGACGCGGGCGTCAGGCCGGACCGCGTAGTCATCGGGCATCTGGGAAATCTTGTTGACACGAACGTGTATGTGCACAAAGCAATTTGCAGACGCGGCGCATTCGTCGGTTTCGATCGGCAGGGCGGAAATGGTGACGCGCAGCAGGTTCCGATGGTAATGGCAATGATCGACGCGGGGTTCGCCGACCATCTGATGTTCTCGGCCGACGCATCGAGCGGATACGCTAAGACCCTGACGGTATTCCTGCCGAAGCTGAGGGCCGCTGGTGTTAACGAACAGGTCCTGCACCGGATAATGGTGGACAACCCCCGCAGGTTTCTCGCGTTCGTTCCGAAGCGGCGTCGAAAAGGATAAACCTCACAGGCCACAGAGTGCGCTCTGCTCGATATGACGTTTGTTAGGCAAGCCCGATTACATCTGCGGCAGCGTACGGAAAGCCTGTTTCTGACTCCGCCGGTTTCCGCTCCGATTCAAGCGACTTACATGAGCGGATTCTATGTGCGATTAGTTCAAAGCTTTCGAACGGAGGCGCCGTGACGATTATCACTTCGCTATCGGGGCTCGTACCACAGTTTCGGATTTGTGAGATTGCTTATCGCCAGCCTTGGAATCCTGCGCTGAGCACCTCCCTTGTCGTAACTCCAGACGGTACCCGCTCCCGGTTTGATTTGCCAGACCCATTCAACGTCGTTGCCCTTCATAAAAAAATACTAAACAGAAAGGGTCGCCCTCGCAGACCAGCGGGAATCTGAGGGCGATGCCTCTATTCGACAAATCGATTCGCTGCTGAGCAACTACCGCCGTCGCCGCAAGCCGACGCGTCTGTTCGAGGTCAACTTTACATTGGGCGAGAGTGCTCGCCTGAATAGATAAAGCCCTTATAACCGGATTTTGCGGCGGGCCCGAGTACCGATGGCCCTTAAAGTTACGTAGCTCATCGGCGAAGCCCGAAAGAGCCCGCGTGATGTTCGTGGCCATTGGCGCTGAGCTTGGCGGCATGTCAAGGTCAATCGCCAGTGGCCCGGGCTCACAAAACGCGAATTGTGAGATTGAAAAGGAAGCCACTGTGCAATCCATTGATTTGGCCGTGGCTGGCAATTCAGCGATCCAACGGTAATACCATCTCAAGGCCCCCACAAGGCCATCTTCGGAGCCGGACGCCGCACAACTCCAGCACGAAAGGGCAACGAAAACCAACAGACGAAGCATCGTCATTGTGGGTCGCCTTTGTCTGGCGCATACCCGTAGTAATCCATCCCGCCGCCTGTCTCCTGCGCCGACACCACCCGGTTCGCCTCGTCGTACTCCATCGTCGCTCCGCTCCCGACGTCGCGTTCCCATTATTGTCAAAATTCCTCGAGTTCCGGTTCGTCGTCGGATCGATGGTCGACCTTGGCTGCGCTGTTATGTTCAGCAAATGCGCCGTCAGATTCCGGAACCCATCATACTGAAAAGTTTTCCGAATGCGCCGCCGGGCTCGACCCGTTCGTCAGCCCCGAACTCACCGTCGTCGGTCGAGGTCAACTGCATCGTTTCGGACGTGATGTCCACAGCGTTGCGTTCCAGTTTCGGAACAAATTTCGACCAAACAGCCAAATTTTAACCTTGTCTTATGATTAAACCTTTTTCGGTAACAGCGAAAATATATTTCTATTTCCGCCAATATCAACAACTTTCCTCCGAACGCGCCCGATCTCCCCTACTCGCAGGTGCACAATCGAATCGCATGAAACACGCAACCTCAGAACAC
>Ga0075030_100005689_pt1 | contig 11225 bp, 8 predicted proteins | sample LitLauG_LLR_2012_FD_71393 | JGI IMG/M metagenome (GOLD analysis project Ga0075030, IMG submission 71393) | Freshwater sediment microbial communities from Pennsylvania, USA - Little Laurel Run_MetaG_LLR_2012 | ecosystem: Environmental > Aquatic > Freshwater > Creek > Sediment | place: USA...
TTCGGCTTGGTCTTTTGCGTTGCTCGCCATCTGCGGATAGATCGGCGGGTGAATCGTGATGGTGACGCTGCTCGGGCGCGGCAGGTACGTTCCATCACGCAGAAACTTACGCGTTCCAGCTAGCGACACCGGAAGGATCGGCGCGCCGGTCACGACGGCGGCTTTAAAAGCACCGAGCTGGAACGGCCTTACTCCGTCTTCCGGGCCAAAGGTGCCTTCTGGAAACACAAAAACCGATTCGCCATGGGTCAACAATTCTTCCATCTCCTGCGCCTGACGCAATCGTGATTCCGGACTAGAGCGGTCAAACTTGAGATGCCCCATCTGCGACAAAAACGTGCCGATGAATGGCATGTTCCCAACTTCCATCTTTGATACGAACCGGTACGGCACGCCCAGCCCCAGCATCAGCGGCAATACATCGAAATAGCTGGTGTGATTCGAAGCGTAAATTTTTGCGCCCGGCGTCTCCATATATTCCTTGCCAACGACGCGCACCTTGCAGCCGATCATCGCAAACAACACCTTCAGCGCGGAAGACGTGAACCGCCCTGCCTTCTTGTAATCCTTGATGAACTGCACCATCACCCACGTGGGGACAATCCAGAGAAAAAACACCACGCCAAAATACAGTCCGTACAGAATTTCTAGGCTGCGCTTTACTCCTGCAAGGAGTTCGCGACCGAGATTGCGGTAGGCGCTCCCCGTTCCCAGTCGCGCGATTTGCAGCCAGGCCGGCGCACGGGACGCCGAAAGTGTTCCCGCAAGATAGAGTTGCTTGGTTTCTTCACGGCGCAATTTTCCGCTAGAAGTCTTCGGGATGCTCCCCGGCGGAATGAGTTCCACGCGATCTGGCGGCAGCCCCAATCCCCGCGACACCAATTCAGTGACTGCCGAAGCGATTGCCGAACGCCGCGCCGAGTCGCGTTCACGTGTCTCCGCCACGACCACCATTTTTTCCGTGCCCGCGCCTTCATCCGTCAAGCCGAATGCCACGATGCATCCTTTGCGAATTCCGTCTGCGCGCGCCGCCAGTTCCTCGACTTCGTGCGGATACAAATTCCGCCCGCCCTTGATGATGATGTCCTTCACGCGCCCCGTAACGTAGAACTCGCCATCGGCGCGGTACGCGCGGTCCCCGGAGTTCACCCAGGCGTATTCATCCGGAGTCGTAGCGGGCCCACGTTGCAGCAGCGCTTCGGTCGCCTTGGGATTTCGGTAATATCCGGCCGTCGCCGAAGGCCCGCGAAACCACAAGAATCCTTCCGTGCGGTCTGCCACTTCGTCGCCGCGTTCATCCACGATGCGAACTTCATGCTCACGCAACGACTTACCAGAGGAAACAAACGCAATTGCCGATTCGTCCCCGGGGGCAGAGGGCACCGCGCGTCCCTGCGCCGTAAACGTCTCGCGCTCGACGCGATCTACCAAAGGGCCGCGACCCAGTGGCGGAAAAGTGACCGCCAGCGAAGACTCCGCCAATCCGTACACAGGTAGCTGCGCTTCGCGGCGGAATCCATAACTCGCGAATCGCTCGGCAAACCGCTCCAGCGTCTCAGGATTTACCGGCTCGGCGCCATTCAGCGCCGCCCGCCAGGAGCTAAGATCCACGCCCTGAATGTCCTTGTCCGCAATCTTTCGCACGCATAGCTCATAAGCAAAATTCGGCGCCGCCGCGATCGTTCCGCGATGTTTGTGAAAGGCCTGCAGCCAGCGCTCCGGTCGCGTCAAAAAAGCCAGCGGCGACATCACCGCCAATGGCGTCCCGAAATGCAGCAGCGTCAGCCACGCCCCAATCAAACCCATGTCGTGGTACAGCGGTAGCCAGCTGATGCCCACATCATCGGTGCTAAGCTGCACCGCTTCGCCAATCGCCCGCATGTTGGCAAGCAGATTCGCATGCGTCAGCATCACGCCCTTGGGATCGCCCGTGGAACCAGACGTATATTGCAGCAGGGCGATGTCGTTTCCCTGGCGCGTGCGGCTTCCCGTGACGTGCAGCGGCGACACGCCTGGCGATGGACCTGGAGCTTTGTCCGCCGCTTCGATCAGTCTTTCAGCGTCCACGACTCCCGTCAGCGAACGCACGCGCGGCCGCAGCAATTTCGCCACAGCCTCCGCCTGCCGAAACGTCAGCAGCAGGCAAACTTCCGCGTTGTTCAGGATCGCCGATTGCCGCGCCGCATATTCCTCAATGCGGTCCGCGCGAAACGGCGGATAAATCGGAACCGGAATCGCTCCCGCGAGAAGTATCCCCGCATAAGAAACGAAGAAAGCTCGCGAAGTCGGCAACATCAACGCCACGCGTCCGCCCGCCGGCACACCACGCCGAGCCAACTCCGCCGCGCACCGGTTCCCGGCGGCGTAGAGTTCGCCGAAGGTCAGCGTTAAGCTGTGTTCACCGGCGTCAGTTTCCTCGGTAATCAGGAGGTGATTTCGTTCCGCGTCGTGCGTCGCGCGATACCGCAGCACGTCGATGAGCGTCTCCGCCGCAAAAACGCCTTCGTCCGTGACCGCGCGGTGCAACTTCTGCACCGTCATCGAAGCCCGCAACGCGGAGTCAGCTTCCTCGGCCTCCCCATTCGTTCCCGGAGCCGCTAGAATCGCACGCGCTAAATCTTCCGGCGTGTTGGCCTCTGAAGCGACCCGGTCCGGCAGCCGCAATTCGAACGCTGTTTCCAGTCGCGCCAGAAGTTCCACGCGCTCCAGGCTGCCTAGCCCTAATTCGCGGTCCAGTTGCGAGTTGGCATTGAGCATTGGCAGCGCGCCCTGGCTGCCCAGCTCATCGAGCAGACCACGAATCACTTCCAGCACGCGTTCGCGCACGTTCGAACGGTCGACTTGTGTTGCGGGGGTGGCCAAAGGACTCACAAAGAAGTTCGTTTTCTTCCGCGAGAGGCTACCACGTCATATCGCGGATTGCTATCGTCGGCCCGTGAAAATCCGCTCCAGGTGCTCTTTTTCGCAGCTTGCACTGCCGCAAACCCGTCGATCGCCATGCGCTGGCATTCGAATGCCGCCCTAGGCGCCTTTCTTTGCGGCTTGCGCCTGCGAAAAGCCTTTCGGCATCAGCGTGGTCGAGAGGTCCACGCCCGAAAGATCCGCGCCAGTCAAATCCGTCTCTCTCAAAATAGCCACACCCATGTCCGCGCCAGAAAATCTCGCTCCATTCACACTGGCAAGCCGGAAATTCACATTTCGCAAACGGGCGCGCTGAAAATTTACGTTCGAAAGGTCGCATCGAAAAAATTCCACGCCGCTCGCCTGAGCTTCGGTCAAGTCCGCTCCGGGCAGAATCGCTTCCGTCATGTCCGTGTTTCTGAGATCAGCTTTTTTGAGGTTTGCTCCGGTGAGGTCGGCGCCGGGTAGCTTCGCTTTTCTGAGGTCCGAGCCTTCGAGACTGACGTTTCGCAAAATGGCGCCGGAAAGATTCATTCCGGTCAGGTCGGCGTCCGAAAGATCGGCCCCGGTCAGGTCCGCTCGCGTACCGCCGTCTTTCCCGCTGAAAAAGCGCTCGTGTGCTTCCAGGATTTCGACCAGCGATTTTCCGTGGTGCTTGATACTCTTCGGTTTTCTCAATCCCATAATCCGTCCGCCATCGAAAATTTCACTCTACAGTTTACTCGATGTAGCGGCCGCGCGGAACACCATGAGGTCAGCTCTGAGGTGGAGCCGGCGGGGCAGTCCGCGCCGGCGCGGCTTGCGCCCGCAGAGAATTGAGTACCGCCTGTGTGACGTCTTTGCCGCCCCGTGAGTTATTGTAAACGGACTGAATGGTGTAAATCGGCCCCCAAGGAATGCCCCACCAGCCCGCCACTAGCGATAGCAACGTAAACGGCAGACCTTTTGCCACGGCGTTTTCACCCTGCCGCAGAAAATAAATGTCTGAAGGCCGGCGAAACGTGAGAACGACCACGGAAATGCAATACTGAAATAGCACGAACTTCGCCCCGCGCTGGATTTCGAAGTCCAGTTCCCCATGTTTCATGCCTTCGATACCGCGAATCTTAGTAGCCATAGCGACGATGACTCTATTGCAACGCGAAGGCTAGCACGCAGTCAAGAAGGCTTTTGCAGGCACGTCGCGGAGATCACACTTCCAGCAGCGCCTCCCGGCGTGTGATAGTGTGAGGCAATGGAAGCTGGGTTGCCCGGATCGGTCGTGTCGCGTGAAGTTTCTTGTCAAAGTATCTTTCCTATTTCTCCTGAATTCTCTAGGAACTCGTGCCGCCACGATGGTTCCGCTCGTTTTGCAGCACATCACCGTCATTGATGGGACGGGTGCCGCTCCGCAGCCCGACCAAACTGTGGTTATTACCGCCGGCCGGATTACCAACATCGGGCCCGCCAGCCAAATCAAATTCGACAAAACGGCCCGCGTCATCAACGGAGAAGGAAAATTTCTAATTCCCGGGCTGTGGGACATGCACGTGCATATCGCCGGCGTGAACGCCGATCCATCGTGGAGCAAAGAGGTATTGCTCCCACTGCTTCTCGCCAACGGCATTACCGGGGTTCGCGACATGGGGGGAGACCTCGATACCCTCCTCTCCTGGAAGCGCGATATCGAATCCGGCAAACTCCTTGGCCCTCACATTGTTGCTGCTGGCCCGTGGCTCGCCGGAGGTGGCAGGAAAACGCCCGAGCAGTTGCCGGTAGCAAACGAGGACGAAGCCCGTGCTGCCGTGCGCGAGTTGAAAAAGCGCGGCGCCGATTTCATCAAGGTTATCTCATTGCCCTCGCGGGAAGCTTTTTTCGCCGTTGCTGACGAAGCCCGCAAACAGGACATTTCGTTTGTGGGCCATCTTCCCCTCGAGGTCGGTGCCTCAGAAGCCTCCGATGCCGGCATGCACAGCATCGAACATCTTTACTACAGCAGCTTCGCGCTTTCTGTCTCTTCGCGGGAGGAAGAACTGCGACAGCGTCTGGCAGAAGCAGCGAAAAAGAGAGATTCCGACGAAGAAGAAAAGATAATGCTCGAAGCGAAGTCCAGCTACAGCGCAGAAAAAGCAGCCGGCCTCTGGAAAACCCTGAAGAAGAATGGAACGTGGGTGACACCCACGCTCGCGTCGCTGGAGATTTCTTCTCATCCGGGACAGTGGGATTCGAATCACCCCGACCTCGTGTTTGTTCCGCCTGGCCTGGCGAAGCAGTGGCGGGATTCCATCAATGACCAGAGGGTGAAGGATGGCGCTGCCTCGCAGCTACGGCAGTCCTCGAGCGATCTGTATCTGACCGGCGAGATGCATGCCGCCGGGGTCTCGCTCCTTGTTGGTTCTGATTCTCTCGACCCTTTCGTTTTCCCGGGGTTGAGTCTTCACCAGGAATTAGCCCAGCTAGTGCATGCCGGATTAACGCCGATGGAAGCGCTGCAGGCCGCGACCCAGGGTGCGGCGCAATTTCTCGGCTGGGACAAGAAGTTGGGTACAATTGAACGCGGGAGAATAGCGGACTGTGTATTGCTCAAGGCGAATCCGCTGGTGCGCTTCAGTAATGCCCGTGAGACTGCAGCCGTGATTCTCGGTGGGCGCTATCTGGATACCGCCGCATTGGGCAAAATGCTTTCGAAAGCCTCGGCTGCCGCCCAAGCCGCGAAGTCAAAGTGATGTGGGAAATGCGAGTACTCCGTTCAGAGTCCCAACAGCCCTTGCTGGACAGCGGTCGAAGAATCCCTCTGACTCATCGCGCGCCATCGGCGCGGCGCATCACCCTATTTCTTTTGTTCGGCGTCCTCGGCATGTGCCGGATTGACGCTCTCGCCCAGGAACAGCATGAAGACGAAATTGTCGCGAGTCTGGCTGGTGGCCGCGCCATCGTTCACGTGGCCAGGGACGTCATCGTGTTCGCCGCCATCGACCAACCCGTGGAGAAAAACTCCGTTCCGCCACGAGTAATGAATCTCGACGCCACGCACATCGGCATCCTATTTGGCGCTTCGGAATGGCGCATCCCGGCCGACCCCAAGCCCATTCGACTAGACCGCAGTTTTCAGCGTGTCGGCCGCGCCGATCCCCACTACCAGGTTGCGCCGGGTGAAGGTGAAACGGATTTGGAGACCATCGGCATCGCATTCCTGGAAAAACTTCGCCCGCTAGTCTCGCAACTCCATCACAAACTCGATTTCTCTCCCGATGACCCGATCTTTCAGATCGTCATGATTGGCTATGCTCCCAATGATTACGGCCCCGAAGTCTGGGTTCTCGAATACCGAATGGAGCAGGAGCAAATCGCCACGCGCGGCGACTATTGGCAGACGCGCATTCAGCGGCCGCGCTTCACGCAGCTCTATCCGCCGGAAAAGCATGCTCCGCGCACTATCGTGGAAAGCCGTTTTCCTCCGGATGCGAAAGGTCCGACATTGGCTGAGCTAATTCAGGGCAACGACCCCAATATTACGCATCTCGGTTCCGGCGAGCCGCGCTTCGTTAAAGTACTGGAGAATATTTACAAAGGCCAGGCGCAGAAGGCCGCGCCTATCGATTCCGCCGATTTCATGCGCACCGCTCTGCCTTTGATTGCCAAGGGCGCGTCGTTTTTTCTCGGCACGGTAGGCGAGCGGCAGGGCCTTGATTGGGTGGTCCCGCCGGAGGAGCCCGTGGAGAAAGCGGAGGAAGACAAGAATCGCCCGCCTGATGCGCCCACGCTCCGGCGAACGCCAAAGCCGTAGCCGTCAGGTGAGTTTTTCGATGGAATCGCCGCGCCGGATCATTCCGCCGTCAAGAACGCGACAAAGCATTCCTCGCCGTCCCCAGAGCTCTTTCCGCAGACCAGGCCGTATCGCCTCCATTTGGTCGCAGGGCGTACATACCCCGCTTACTTCCAGCCGAGCTTCACCGATGCGCAGAAGTTGGCCAACCTCCAGGCCATTCACGTTTAGCCCGTCAGTCGTGATGTTCTCCCGAATGATTCCCGGCCGCAGACCCATGGCTTCCAGCGTTTCGCGATCGACCAGCAACACCTGGCGGTTGCTCCCGGGCCTGCTGTGAGCACAACCTTCAAAGCCCCTGTCTCCGACTGCCTGAACCTCAGATATCTCCTCCATAGGTAGGCGTTTCTTAGGAGCGCGAAACAGGTTTTGCACTTTTGCCATGGGATCTAATCACCCGCTGCCTTCAGATGCGTGGCATGAGCTCCGATGTCTTTTCGGTAGTGCATTCCCTCGAAGTGAATCTCAGAAGCAGCGCGGTAACAGATAGCCAGAGCGTCCTGGAGCGTGACGGCGGCCGCTGTTACGCCGAGCACTCTGCCGCCGTTCGTGAATACCGTTCCCCCAGTGAGCTTCGTTCCCGCGTGGAGGACCTTCACACCAGCAATCGGCTCTAAAGTGGTTAGGCCCTCGATGGGTTTACCGCTCTCGAATTTCCCGGGATAGCCACCTGAAGCCAAAACCACGCAGGCGCTTGCTCCAGGCTTCCAGCGCAGTTTTGACGGCTCGAGGCGCCCAGCAGCCACATCACTCAGGACCTCGGCCAAGTCAAAGTCCATGCGCACCAGTATTGCCTGAGCTTCGGGATCTCCCAACCTGCAATTGAACTCCAAAACCTTCGGTCCGGACTTCGTCAGCATCAGACCGATATACAAGAAGCCTTGATAGGGGATGCCATCCGCAGCGAGGCCATGCAAGGTTGGCTCAACGATCGTCGAACGAATCGCTTCTCGCAGCGCATCCGGCAGCAACTCATCGGTGGAGTACGCACCCATGCCCCCTGTATTGGGGCCTCGGTTTCCGTCGAAAACTCGTTTGTGATCGCGCGTTGGTACGAGTGGAGCGTAGTCTTTTCCATCCGTGAGGATGATGAACGACAACTCCTCGCCTTCGAGCGTTTCCTCAAGCAGGATTCGCTTTCCGCCTTCGCCTAGTTCGTTCTTTTCCATCACGCGTTCGACAAAGTCTTTCGCGGCGGCGAAATCCGGCGCCAGGAAAACGCCTTTGCCGGCGCACAATCCATCCGCTTTAATCACCACCGGCCAAGCCACGGATTTCAATGCTTCGCAAGCACCTGCGGAAGAGTCGTATGTGCCGTACATCTTTGCGGTAGGAATGGCGTGGCGCACCAGAAATTCTTTGGAGAAAATCTTGCTTCCTTCGAGCTGCGCCGCCTGTTTGGAAGGCCCCACAATGGCCCAATTTCGCTGCCGGAACGCATCTGTCAGCCCGTTTACCAGGGGCAACTCTGGGCCGACAATGGTCAAGTCGGGATGAGCCTTTTCTGCAAATGCGACGATTGCACTGACGTCACCAGCGTCGATCGCTACGCACTCCGCTTCTGCGGCAATGCCGCCGTTCCCCGGCGCGCACCAAATTTTTTCCACGTGCGGGCTTTCTCGAAGCTTCCATACCAGGGCGTGTTCGCGCCCTCCGCCGCCCAGCACAAGAACCTTCATCCGCAACCCCTCACCAACGACTCTTTCGAACGATAGACGCCACGGTTTGACGTGTCAACCTGAAGGCCCGACGCCCACGTGAGACTCGATGAGGCGCAGATCTGCGCAAGTAAGGCAATTCGTTGTCGGTATTAATCAATTGGCTATACCCTGTCCCAACGACCAGTTACTGCGCCTCGAATCCGGCTTCTACACTCGACAGAGCTATTCCTCTCTTTTATCGATTGGAAGGGGATGACCGATGTTGATTCCGCTGAACCATGACAACCTGGAGGGCCGCCGCTGGCCGGTGATTACCATCGCCGTGGTTCTCCTGAATTTCGGCATTTTCCTCGCTACCCGCGGGCAGATCGACAATGAGAATCCCCAGCGCACGGAGGTTCGCGCGCACATTCTGCTCCTGGCGGCATCGCATCCCGAACTAACCTTGCCCGAAAATGTTCAGAGTTTGGTAACTACATTTAAAACTAATAATCCAGGTACCTGGAACGAGGCGCAATCGCAGACTCGCGAACTGGCGGATGCCTGGGATGCCCGCATGCGCATGATGCAGGATGAAACCCTGCTGCAGAACGAGATGGATTCCCTGGCGGAACAATGGGCTGCCTTGGAAAAGAGCGGGTTCCTCGAGCAGTATGCTTTTGTCCCCGCGCACCCCACTGCCATTAGCTATGTAACGGCGAATTTTCTTCACGGGGGTTGGCTGCACTTGATCGGCAACATGTGGCTGATATGGCTGACTGGCGCCATTCTCGAAGATACCTGGGGCCGCGTCATTTATCCCATTTTCTACCTTGTGGCTGGCGCCGCTGCTCTCACGTTTCATGCCTGGGCGAACCCGGGCAGCACGATACCTACTATTGGCGCATCGGGGGCGATGGCTGGGCTGATGGGCGCCTTCTTGGTTCGATTTCCGAAGACGAAGATCGAAGTAGCCTTGGTAATGGGTTTGCGTAGCTTGTCGAATTTGGCTCTCGGGAAGGGGATCCGGTTTAAGGCAGCATCGTATTGGCTGTTACCGATGTGGCTTTTGATGGAGATCCTGTCGGGCACAATATTTGGCCACTACTCGGGGGTGGCTCACTGGGCGCATGTGGGTGGATTCGTATTTGGAGCGGCAGTCGCTCTAGGTTTGAAGTATTCCGGTCTGGAGCACAGGGCCAATGCAGCGATCGAGGCCAAGGTGACTTGGACTGCGGATGCTGGCATCGTGCAAGCTACAGAGCAGATGGAACACGGAAAGTTGGATGAAGCCATCGCCACATTGCAGAGTTATGTTGCCACCAAGCCAGACTCGACAGAAGCCTATACGCTCCTCCAGCAGATCTACTGGCGCAAGAACGACATTCCCGCTTACCAAAATGCGATCATCAAACTGTGCCAATTGCATTTGAAGGCGCAGAACTCTGAGGAAGCGTTGCACGATTATGACGAGTACACGAATTCAGGTGGCGCTTCGATGCCGGCCGCCTCGTGGTTGGAGCTTTGCCGCCTCTTCGAGGGTCAACAGAATTATGATCGGGCCGTAAGCGAGTACGAGAAACTTGCCAAGGCTTATCCGGCTGAAAAGCAGGCGCTTTTGGCGCTGCTCTCCGCTGGACGACTCGCGTTGAAGCAACTCAATCGTCCCTCAGATGCCTTGCTCTATTACAAGGCAGCCAAAGCTTCTAAGGTACCGCATTTAGATTGGGACTCAAACATACAGGCAGGAATTCAAGCAGCCGAAAAAGCTGTAGGCGCTTCCCTCGCGCCAACAACAAATTCGTAGCTTCTCCGCAGTCGTTTGCGCCAAGGGGAAGCGTGTGAGAGTTGGGGAAGCTCCGCGTATCTGAGGAATGCGTCTCCCACGTGCAAGCAGCTGACGATTCCGGAAATCTTAGCCGTTACCGACTGCGCGAATAGGAATCGTCACTGTTGAAGCGGTTTCTGAAGATCCCAGCATGTGGCAGCGGCCATCGAAAATTCCGCCTGGATCGATGACCATGCACGGCGAGTGAACCTCTCCCGTAACCACGCCCTTCGCTTCGATTTCCACGCGGCCCTTTGCGAAAATCACGCCATCGAAGCGGCCGGAAATCACCACGCGATTACCTTCGATTTGACCTTCGACCTTCGCGCCATCGCCAAGAATTACCGTTTGTTCGGAGATAATGTTTCCCTTCACGTTGCCGTCAATTCGGAACGTGCCAGTGACCGTCAGCGTGCCTTCGAGCGTTACGCCCTGGTCGATGAATCCGGTCCACTCTTCACTTGCGCCACCACTCTTTGCAGCGCCGGGCCACTTCCATGCCATATCCATTCCCCCAAATAAAGACTCTTCCACTTTAGCTGCACGTGCAGGGAAGTCAACGCAACTCAGCAGGCGTGTTGTCGTATGAAGCGACTGAACGAATGGGCAGAGCTTGCGATTTTTGCGTGCGGGGTTACTTCATCAAGCGATCGTACAGGCCCATGAGCTGCGCATCGTCATAGTATTCGAGCACAAGCTGGCCGGGGCGTATTTTCGTCTTCTGGTGCAGAAGAACTTTCGTGCCGAGGTGGCGCTGAAGCTCTTCCAGGGCTGATTTGATATTCGCATCCAAATGGATGTCGGTTGGAGCATGTGCACTGCGAGAGCGCCTGGAAGCCAATCTTTCGATCTGCCTCACGGTCAATCCGCCGCGGGCTGCACGCTGCGCGTAACGCATGCGCAGCTGCGAATCGGGAACAGCCAGCAAAGCACGACCATGTCCGGCGGTCAGCTTCCCTTCTTCAATCCAATCCTGAATGGTTGGCTCCAGTTTCAGCAGGCGAATTGCGTTTGCCACCGTAGCGCGGTCTTTGCCAGTACGCTCTGCAAC
>Ga0075030_100005690_pt1 | contig 11224 bp, 6 predicted proteins | sample LitLauG_LLR_2012_FD_71393 | JGI IMG/M metagenome (GOLD analysis project Ga0075030, IMG submission 71393) | Freshwater sediment microbial communities from Pennsylvania, USA - Little Laurel Run_MetaG_LLR_2012 | ecosystem: Environmental > Aquatic > Freshwater > Creek > Sediment | place: USA...
ATCGGGACGCGTTTCCCCACCCTGATTCTGGCGGGCAAGGGCGTTATTCGTCCGTGGCGGCATCTGGCGGGTTCGATCAGCCTTGCCGTCTGGACGCGTGTCTTCAGTTGGCATCAGGCTCTGTTGGGCTTGGGCCTGGAAGGGTGCAGCCCACAATCCGGCGAATAGGATCCCCGTAGTCACGATCACGTAAGTCAGCCGCATGTTACCTCCAATAGAATCCGAGCCTCGGCCCTGGCGTAAACGACCCCTGTTCGAATATTTGACATCCAGGAACTGGCTTGGGTTCTGATGGCGCGGATTTTAGGACGGACTTAACAGGCGGTCAACGGTAGTTAGTACCGTCTTGTTAAGAGGAAGGGCACGGCCCTTCTCCCTCTTCTTCTTAATTCTTAGGTTCTTATTTGCTCATGAGGCCGAAGTCTCGAAGTTCACAGAAGCTCGCAGGTCAGGTTTTCGTCGGCCATCCCACATTCGTCCCGCTAGGACGGAGATCTTCGCGTGCTAGCTCGGACCCACATCGGCGGGTTGGCCGATCAGCAATCTTCAGCAATCTTCTGTGGTGCGTATCTCTAGAATTCGTACCTCAGCGCGAACTGCATGACGCGTGGCTGGGTCAGTAATCCGGAATAGGTGCCGAAGGCGCTGGGGGCTTGCAGCAGCGAAGGCACGGCCGACCCGACACCCTGCGCGTTGAAGCGAACCTGGTTCAGGACGTTGAAAGTTTCCCAGCGGAACATCAGGCTCTGGTTCTCGAAGGTCTTGAAACTCTTGCTGAGGGCCATGTCGAGACCGGCGTAGCCCTGGCCGCGGAGCACATTGCGCGAGCCGCTGCCGCCGGGGAACGGGATCGCGAAGTTGGCCTGCGCCGTGGCCGGATCCTTGAACAGACTCACTGAGCCGTTGGGCTGGCGGAAGGCGCCGGCCTTGGTTGGCACAACCATCTGCGCGAGACCGGTGTACTGCCAGTCGGTTGGCCAGTTCTGGCCGACGTCGATGCTCACGGGCAGGCCGCTGGTGTAGCGCGCTACTCCGGAGAGTTGCCATCCGCCGATGATGGTGTTCGCTATCGAGCCTGCGTCGGCGGCAAAACGCTTGCCCCGTCCGAAGGGGAGATCGGCGATCCAGTTGGCATTGAACTGGTGGGTGGTGTCGAAGTCGGAGACGGCGCGCAGGTCGTTCAGGCGGAAGGCGTTCTCCAGGCGGCTGCCGAGCAATCCGATGTTCTGGTAACCGACGAGCGCGAAGCCCACGCGCGAGGCGGTGGAGGTGATGTCGATCGACTTGGAGAAAGAGTAGTTCAGGTCGAACTGGAACCCCTGGCTGAACTGCTTGCGCAGCGAGACCTGCAGGGCGTTGTAGTTGGAGTTGCCCACCGAACTCCAGCCGTAGGCGGAGATGGCCTGGGAGTTCAGGTACTTTCCGGAGCCGTTTCCGTTGGGTCCGGCGGGGCCGTTGAAGAAGAGCGAGGTGCCGCTGCTGTTGCCCAGTCCGCCGTAGAGGTCGACATCGGCCAAGCCCACGATCTCATTGCCGACGTAGGAGACGTTGGGGTTGTAATAGAGGTCGTAGACCGCCTGCACGACGTTGGTGAAATTCGGGGAGGTCAGCGGAGGGCAGCCGCTGCATACGGGCACGTATTGCAGGAGCGTGTCCTGGTAGCCGCCGGGCGAAGCCGGCAGCATGTTGTGCCAGTAGGCCGCTGTCGGCCCAATGGTGGCGTCGCTGAGCGAGGTCACGAAGTTCACGTAGTCCTGGTAGGTCGCGAACGAATTGTTAGCCCGCGCGATTTTTGACAGCGCCGTCCCCGCGGCGTAGTAATCGATGCCGCTTTTGGGATCGACGATGTCGAGGGGCTGATTCAGGTCGCGCTGCGTCATAAGGTGCCCGCCGAAGCGCCCGATATAGGAGATCTGCAGCGAGAAGCGTTTGGGCAGCTCGCGACCGATGGAGAAATCCAGACTGTAGGAGTGCGGAGTCTTCAGCGTATCGTCGGCGACCCATAAGTTGGCCTGGGCGTTCAGAGCCAGCGTCTGTGGAAAGGCTCCCGGAGGAGCGGGGGTAAGGAACACGGCGCCGTTCCGGTTCACGCTCGGGACCGTGTGGATCCCTGTGATGCGCGGCACATCGGCGGCATCGTCGACGCCGGGGATGCAACAGGTGTTCTGCAGAGTGTAGGAGTAACCGCCGGGGGCGTTCTGGTCGAAGCTATTGAGCAACTGAAAGCCGGCGCGGTCGTAGACCTCACCGAACCCGACGCGAATCGAGGTCTTCCCGGCATCGCCGAAAATCTTCCGCCCCCAGTCGGTGCTCGGGCGTGGAGAATAGGCCAACGAGATGCGCGGGGCAAAGTCGCTCTTGGAGAGCGGGTAGAAGCCGGGCGCGTTGTTTGCCGGACCGCTCTTGACCATGGTCAGGACCGGCTCCGATGTGTAGCCCAGTCCCTGCTTCATAGCCTGTTCGTTGACGCTAAACTGCTTGCCCAGGCTGAACCCGGTGGCCGCCTGCAGGCCGTTGGTCTCCCAGGGTGCCGGGAACAATGACCAGCGAAAACCGTAGTTGATGGTGAGATTGGGCTTCAGCCGCCAGGAATCTTGGGCATAGAACTCGTACCAGTTCAGACCATAGTTCCGTTTCATCGGCACGTCGGTGGGTGAGAGCGGATTGCCTGCGGAGTCCACGTTGTAGTTCTGCACCGTCCCGTTCTTGTTGTAGTTGTACTGCGCCACAACGTCAGAGACCATGCCGAGCAGGGCGATCATGGGGCGATCGTAGCCGGCTTTGTCGGCCAGATCGACTTCGGGAAATCCTCCGTTGGTCGGGTCGAGAGAACTGGCACTGTCGGCGAGCGCGGTGGGCGACATCCAGCTCGACGTGCCCAGCCCGAAGTTGAAGGAATGCTGGAATCCGGTGTGCGCACTGCGCGAGAGGCCAATGTTAGTGCCGAACTGAAGGGTGTGCGTTCCCTTGGTCCAGGAAATGTCATCCGCCAGATTGTGAACTGGCACCTGGAAGTTGCGGCTGTACGCGATACCCTGGTCCAGGCCGATAAATGTGTTCCACTCCTGACCCGAGTTGGCGGCGATGCCATAACTTTGCCGCGTAAAGCCCCAGTGAAATGAATTGACCAGAGCCGAGTTGAGCACCGTGGTGTAACCGAAGGCGAATCCCTTGCTGTGATCGACGACGGTCTGGATCGGAGCGTCGCCGGTCAACAAGGGCGCCTGTGGGTTGTTCAGATTCTGCATGGCGCCCCGCCAGAACACGGTGTGCTTGCCCGCGCCGTCGAGGTGATAGTCCAGGCGCGCTATGAGCGCGTTGTTGTCGAGGCTGACGGGCGCGCGGAAACGGTAACCGGAGTAGTTCAGTCCGTCCCCAACCGAGGTGTCGTTGGTGACGAACTGGCCAGTGCAATAGGTCGTGTCCAGGTAGCCGGTGTGATTGACCGGGTCGAGCATGACCGCGTTGATCCCGGTTTTTAGGGGATCGAGGTTCTTGATGTCGGTCGGCGTGAGGGTCGTGACGGTGCCATTGACGTTGACATAGCTGAGATTTCCCGCGCACATTGACGGCGTCGGGATCGAGCGCACGATGCTCTGGTCTTCCCTTTCGCGCGTGCCTTCATAGTTAGCGAAGAAGAAGAGCCGATCTTTGCGCAACGGCCCTCCCAGCGACGCGCCAAAAATGTTGCGGTTGAGCTTCAGAGCTTTGTTGGGCTGCCCGTCGCGGATTTCCGCCGCCTTCACCAGAGAATCGTTTGCACTGGTAAAAGTGTTGCGGATGTATTCGTAAACTGAGCCGTGAAAACTGTTGGTGCCGCTCTTAGTGACGAGCGCGACCTGCGCTCCCGAGCCCTGGCCTTGATCGGCGCCGTAGTTTGTGGTCGTGACGCGGAATTCCTGGACTGAATCGAGGGTCACCGGCAGGACCGACGTGAAGGCATAGCCGTTGGTCTGGTCGTTCACGTCGACGCCATCGAGGGTGATGTTGCTCTGGTCGCTCCGCGCGCCGTTGACGGCGCCGTTGCGGGTGTCCTGGTCTTTGTCGATGTCGGTGCGATTCCCGGTGTAGGCTACGCCGGCCTGCAGGCTAAGCAAGTCGGGCACGTTGCGGCCTTCGAGCGGGACTTGCTTTACCTGGTTTTCTCCGAACGAGTTGCCGATGGACGCGTCCACCAGGTTTAGCGCGGGCTGCTCCGAGGTGACGTTTATCGTTTCCGTTGCGACTCCGACCTTGAGTTGGGCGTTAAGGGTGGCCGGAGTGTTCACCAGTAACTGGACGCCGGTGAGTTCGTAGCGCTGGAATCCGGGGGCAGTGACAATCACGGTGTACGTCCCGGGCGGTAGGAAGAGGAACTGGTACTCCCCTTGCTCGCCGGTGGTTGCCGCTCGTTCTACCTTGGACTCGTTGTTGGACACGACGACGCTGGCGCCGGCGATGGTGCTACCGCTGGGGTCCGTGATTGTTCCTCGTAAAGACGTACTGGCTTGCCCCCATGCGGCGCCGGTCAGGAGCAACGCACAGCACGCCAAGACCAGGGTTGTGAAGGCCAACGGGCGACGCGGACTGAAAACACCACGGGCCGTAGAGGACATCGTGTGTCGTCCAATCATATGTTTCCACCTTTGGTCTTTCGGAATCGGGAGAGCCCCGGGAACATTACTGAAATTTCGGAAGGTTAACGATCCTCGCTTGCGACTGTCAAGAAGGAAATTTGGATGGCGGCGATCAAAAGCTTACTCAAATCAGGCAAGGGTTTGGCCGAGCGATTCGGGGCTTTAGACGTCCGGGAACCTGGGGCAAGAAGCCGGGAGCGGGATCACTGCATGCCAGGGCTGCGGCCTTGCTTCAAGCTCCACAGTGCAGCGACGAGCGCGTCGATATCGTCGCAGGCGTTGTAGACGCCGAGAGACGCGCGCACCGTGCTCTCCAGGCCGAAGCGCCGCAGGATGGGCTGGGCGCAGTGATGTCCGGCACGGACGGCGATTCCATTGCGGTTGAGATAATCGCCGATCTCTTCCGGGCGGAATCCGTCCAGAATAAAGGACAGCACGCCAGCTTTTTCGGGGGCCGTGCCAATCATGTGGAAGCCAGGGATGCGCTCCAGAGCAGTGGTTGCGTAGACCAGGAGTTCGTGCTCATGCCGGGCTATGTTGACCATACCGATGCGGTCGAGATAATCGACTGCGGCACCCAATCCGACCGCGTCCGCAATGTTGCCGGTGCCGGCCTCAAAGCGCTGCGGGGGCGGCTGATAGATCGTCTTCTCGAAAGTGACGTCCTGAATCATGCTGCCGCCGCCCTGCCAGGGAGGTGTGTTGTCGAGGACTTCAGACTTTCCATAGACCACGCCAATACCGGTAGGAGCAAACATCTTGTGTCCAGACAGAACGAAGAAATCGCAGTTCAAGGCCTGGACATCCACGCGCATGTGCGAAACGGCCTGTGCGCCATCCAGCAGGACACGGGCGCCGTGGCGGTGCGCTGCCTCGATCATTTCTTTGGCTGGGGTGACTGTGCCCAAAGCGTTCGATACCTGCGGCAGAGCGACCAGGCGCGTCTTTGGATTCAGCAGTTTCTCGTACTCGTCGAGCAGCACTTGGCCGCGGTCATCGACCGGAGCCACCCGCAGGCGCGCCCCCGTTTCCGAGCACAGCATCTGCCAGGGAACGATGTTGGCGTGATGTTCGAGCCAGGTGATTACGATTTCATCGTCCTTCTGGACGTTGCGCCTGCCCCAGCTCTGCGCGACTAAGTTAATGCCCTCAGTGGCTCCACGCACAAATACGATTTCACGAACGGATGGCGCGTTGAGAAAACGGCGAACCTTCTCGCGAGCAGACTCGTAAGCGTCGGTGGCCCGGGCAGCCAACTCGTGCGCGGCCCGATGCACGTTCGAGTTCTCGTGTTCGTAGAAATACTTCAGGCGGTCAATCACGCTCTGCGGCTTCTGCGTGGTCGCTGCACTATCGAGCCAGATCAGAGGGCGTCCGTTCACACGCTCACGCAGGATCCGGAAATCGCGTCGAACGGCCTGAACGTCAAAGGGATATGACGACAAGTTCAGTTCCGAAGGCACATTCGATTCGAGGCCGAGCGGTTCCGGCACCGGAACGGTGTCCACTCGCGAGAGCGGGCGCGCTTGATCGAGAAACCCGAATGGAGCCGCCATCGTCGGCGCAATCGCTGGCCTGACGACGGCGCCCGGCACTTGGGGCGCCGTGACGTCTGCGATCGACTCGACTGCCGGGAACCTGGGGAGCTGACTATTCGCCGGAGCCGTAAGCTCGGCTTCAGTTGGGAATGATGGAACTGGGCCCGGAATAGTCGGTGGATAAGAGAAGAGCGGGCGCGCTTCCTCCAGGAAGGAAAATGTCGGAAAGGCCGAAGAGTCCACGGCCCCGAACACGCTGGGAATGGTTGGTGTGGAGGGCTGAAGATCGGTGGCGAGCGTCGGCAGTGCAGGAACGTTGTCCAAGCTGATGGGGAGCGTCTGGAAATCCATCTCGGCCGGGACGTACTCGTCGGGGACTTGTGCCGAACCGGTCGGAATCTCTGGACTGTAGACACCCTCTGCAAACAGCGGACGAGCTTCTTCCAGGAACGAGAAGGTGGGTCCGGGTGAGGGATTGGCCAGGCTCCGACTTCCAGATATGGCCGGGCTGGTTGGCGACGACGGTGTGGTGACTGCGGGTGCGGCATGCCGGCCTTGGGGAGTTGCCGGAGCGGCGAGTCTCGGTTCTGCAGCAGCCGACACGTCCGGCGGCAATGTGATCACGTTGGGGGTCTGAGGTACAGGAGTGGCCAGACCACCTGGAACCTGCTCCGGAGGGAAAGTATCCCCTGGCATTGACGAGAACTCGGGCAGGGCGGTGAAGAACGCGTTGGCCATGCGCGCCAAAATCGCCGGATCCAGAACACCGGCAGGAGCGCCCGTTCCATTCGGTACCGTTGTCCAGTTGCCGGGCGCTGCGGGCGCGCCCGCTCCCGGCCCAGGCTCATTTGTACTCATAGTAGTGTTCCACGGCTACGTCTTCGAGCACGGCAATCGCGTCGTCGGTAAGAACCGCTGCCGAGCAGTACAGTGACACCAGGTACGAGGCCAGTGCCTTATCGCTGATGCCCATGAAGCGCACCGAGAGGCCCGGGCTTTGCTCGCCCGGCAGTCCGGCCTGAAAGAGTCCGAGAACGCCCTGCTTCTTCTCGCCAACGCGCAGCAACAGAATTTTGGTTTTGGCTTCCTTAGACTTTACGTGGATCTTGTCGGTGGGAATGATGGGCACGCCGCGCCACGTAAGAAAAGGAGTGCCGAACAGTGTGACGGTCGGCGGGGGTACGCCACGGCGAGTGCATTCTCTCCCGAACGCAGCGATCGCCCGGGGATGAGCCAAAAAGAAGGAGGGCTCTTTCCAGACCTTGGTAAGTAACTCGTCCATGTCGTCCGGTGTAGGGGCGCCTTTCCGCGTCTGAATGTGTTGCGTAGCCGGAACGTTATTCAGAAGTCCGTATTCGGCGTTGTTCAGGAGTTCCGTTTCCTGGCGCTCTTTGACGTTTTCGATCACCAGCCGGAGCTGTTCCCGGACCTGGTCGTACGGGTTGCTGAACAGGTCGGAGACGCGGGTATGCACGTCGAGCACGGCGTTGATGCTGCTTAACCGGTACTCCCGAGGCTTTTCTTCGTACTCGACGTAGGTCTGCGGCAGAGCCGTCACGTCGGTTTGGCCGCAGGTGACTTCGATGGCCTTGCCTTCCGCGACACGATTCAGGCGAAAGGTTCCGGCTTCCAGCGGTTTCCAGTCCAGCAGGCGAACCAGCCAGCGAGGAGTGATAGCCCCATATTGCGGCGGGGTCTTGGTGACATTGGCCAGTTGAAACGCAGCTTGTTCGCCTAAGGCGTGACGAGTGACATCTGCCACAGGTGTATCTCCTTTGGGAATGACGTGTGCAAACCGTTCTTCGCTCGGAAGCAAGCCTCGCCGTCAGCGACTTGTTGCGCGGCGCGATTCCGGTTCGGTGTCGAGGTCTGCAGGGACAACGTTTTTGGGTCGAGTCATTCTACCAACAACATCGGGCAACTCAATCCTAGTGAGGTCGTCGACGGGATGAAGGCGCAGGGACACCCCGAAAGACCGTTACGGCCATGGCGCGTAGTTCTTGACCCATGTTGCCGAGTCTGTTACACCTTGCCGGTCTTTTCGGAGGGAACCCAGCATGCGTCCTTTGGGCGTTTCTGCAATTGCGGTCCTGACGTGGCTACGCGGAGCTATGTATGCTTTGGGAGGATTGGCGCTGATCGGTATCGTACATTTGAGTACGAGGCTGATCGCCGCGGCTGCCACGGATACGTTTCTCGAAAACCTGATTGCCCGGCTGGGAAAGGCGCTGGGAATTGGCGCGCTGTTGGTGGCCGTGCTCTACATCGTGGTGGGTTTCGGTCTGTGGGAACTGAAAAACTGGGCCAGGGTGCTGACTCTGATCTTCGTCGCCTTGTGGTTCCTGGTCGGGCTGGTAGGTCTGGTGCGTCACCCAACCAGTTGGCACGTAGTCCGGGCGGTTGTGGACGTGGTGATCCTCGCCTACCTGATGCTTCCCAACGTCAAGAGACTCTTCGCGACCGCGTAGCGGGATCAGAGGAAGGGCTGGCAAAGTTGCCCAAAATTTAAGAGCGCCCCGGACTCAATCGAGTCACAGGACGCCCGAACAGCCCTCCCCCAGAACTGCTCGGCGCTCACCTTAAAGAGAGGTGGATGGGTTGTAAATAACACTTCCGTGCCATGGGCATGGCACGAGTCGGCTATGGGAGTTGAACTGGTTGGAGTGCCATCCCTGCTACTTCCGCGCTTCGAAAGGTTGGCGCAGAATGGTTGCCAGTTGCGGACTTTGGGGCGAGTACTAGGATCGTTCGATGTTCGCTCCCACGGGCAAAACCGCAAACCTTTGTGTTGAGTTGTGCAGATGTTTGCAGTTGTTTGACCCAGTTGGGGATTGTTAAAATTGCATAAATGCAAGAAAAATATAGCCTTATCGTTTTGGTTACTTTTGGCACCACAGATGCTGTTACTAGTAACGTAGTGGTATGTTTTCGCTGCTCCTAGGCAGGTCTCGATCCCCCGAGACTGAGGCTGATGTGGTTTTGGATGGCGGGTTCAGGAGGGTTGTTTATGAGGCGAGTTGTTCTATTGGCTACGTTGGCTCTGGTACTGCCCCTGGCAGCTTGGGCTAATAGCAGTATTGACATCTCCAACGGAGACGGCACGATCACGGGCAGTTCGGCCGGGCTCTCTCTTTCCGGCTCCACGTTGTTCAAGTACGGGTCGATTGTAGGCCCTAACCTCGGAACGGTCAGCTTCACCACCGGTGCCTTTACCAGTGGCGACGTCCAAAACGGCGGAACGCTCGCTCCGGGCGGCACTTTCACGATCATGGGGAACGGAAACAACGGCGTTCCCAATGGAGTGATCTTTTCAGGCACGTTCACGTCGGCTACTTGGACTTTGGTTACGCTGTCCAATGGCACGCATAACTACACTCTGCAAGGTGGAGCAGTGAGCAGCAACGGTTCGGTTGCGGCCACTGTGCAGATCAGCGTCAATACCGGCAAGGGCTTTTTCTCCGGCAGCGTCCTTCTCTCGAGCGGGGATACGAGCCTAACGGTTCCGGAACCGGGGACCTTGGGTCTGCTTGGTACCGGACTGGTGGGTGTGGCGGGCGCTTTGCGACGTAAATTGCACATCGGCTAGACAAAGCATTAATCTCTTATATGTGAGGCCTCACCCATCGTGGTGAGGCCTTTTTCTTTCCGTTATCCCTGATCGCCCTATAACTCCCTGCGCGGTTTCCGCCCGCCCCGTAACCACCGGGTCCGCCCAGAGCGGCTCTTCGGCGTATTCCTGACACACGACCCTACTCGTCGGAGAAACAAGGACTTTTGGCCTTTCCTCCCTGGTTGAAGGGTTACCCCCGTAATCAGCCTCGGGGGGATTCGTATTGACCCTGCCCCTGCCGAAACTTACATTCGGCCCTAGGGGGTTGTATGAAGGACATCCATGAGGTCCTGCGGCGTAAGCAGGCCAAGTACGCACAACTCGCCAAGCAGATCGAAGCCCTGCAGCAAGCTGCAGAAAAACTGCGGGAGGTCGCACCTCTGCTGGCTGAGAACGAAGAAGATGACAACGTCGTCCTGGCGGAAATGGACGAGGAAACCAATCAACCGAGCGCGATGGCAGCCAAAGCATCGGCTTCGCAGGGATCCGCTGCGCCCGCAAAAACGGGGCGTCCGGTGGCTCCTCGTTGGCCGTAATCAACTGGTGGGAATCGGCGAGAGTAGCGCAGTATGGCCCTTCAAGCATTGCTCGTATCCAAGGACGACTACGCGGCTGAGGTTCTGAGCCGGGCGCTGGCGAGCTTCGGTGTGGCGGTGGAACGCTTCAGCGAAAGCGAGATCGCCTTGCATCGTCTGGGAGAGCACCGCTTCGACGCCGTGATTGTAGATTTTGACGAGCCCGAAACCGCCAACCCGGTCTTACAGACGGCCACAAAGCCCGAAGCCGGCACCTTGGTTACGATTGCACTGTTGAGCAATGAGAGCAGTGTGCGTCAAGTTCTGAAGACCGGCGCAAAGTTCATCGTGTACAAGCCGGTCACCGCGGAGAAGGCTGCCGCCAGCTTGCGCGCCGCAACTGCGTTGCTGCGCAAGGAACGGCGCCGTTCCTTTCGAGTAGCCGTGCAGGCACCGGTTCAGCTCAGCCTGCCCGGCGGCGACCCGATCGAAGGCATCATGCTCGATCTCAGCCAGACGGGCATGGACGTTCTGGCTGCACAACCTCTGCTGCCGGCGGCCCTGATTGGGCTGCGCTTCACCCTGCCGGACGGCAGTCTTGAGATCGATGCCCACGCAGAGGTAGCTTGGGCGAATCCCAACGGGCAATCCGGGGTGCGCTTCCTCGATCTGCCTGCGACTCAGGTCGAGAAACTCAAAGCCTGGCTGCTCGCCAATGCCCGCGAAGTTCCTCCGGAGGAAGCCGACCCGGTCTCTCTGTGTAAACTTACCGACCTGAGTTTGGGCGGCTGCTACGTGGACACTGAGTCGCCGTTTCCTGAGAACGCCCTGATTGATCTTTGTCTGAAAGCCGCCGACATCGAGATTCACGCCGACGGCATGGTTCGGGTCATGCACCCGGAATGCGGGATGGGCGTGGAGTTCCCTTCCCGCACAAACGAACAG
>Ga0075030_100005692_pt1 | contig 11221 bp, 5 predicted proteins | sample LitLauG_LLR_2012_FD_71393 | JGI IMG/M metagenome (GOLD analysis project Ga0075030, IMG submission 71393) | Freshwater sediment microbial communities from Pennsylvania, USA - Little Laurel Run_MetaG_LLR_2012 | ecosystem: Environmental > Aquatic > Freshwater > Creek > Sediment | place: USA...
CCGTCTCGGTGGAGGCCTGGGCGTGCGCGACCCTGAGCTCGGTCTCGAGCGCCAGGAAGTGCTTCACGAGCTCGGGGTCGAGGTGGGTTCCGCTGCAGCTGCGGATCTCCCCGAGCACCTCCTCAAACGGCCACGGCTCCTTGTAGGGGCGCCGCGAGGAGAGCGCGTCGAAGACATCGCAGATCGCGCAGATACGACCCACGAGGGGGATCTCCGTGCCCTTCAGGCCGTTCGGGTAGCCGCTCCCGTCCCAGCGCTCGTGGTGCGTGCGCGCGATCATCTCCGCGAGCTGGAAGAGGGCTGTGCGCGAGCCCGACAGGATGTCAGCGCCGGTCGTCGTGTGGGCCCTCATGACCCCCCACTCGAGCTCGTCGAGCTTCGCGGGCTTCAACAGAACGCGGTCGGGCACGCCGATCTTGCCCACGTCGTGCAGGGCGCTCGCGATCCGCAGCTGCTCGGCGTCCTCGCTCGACATCCCGGTCCGCAGCGCCAGCAGCTCGCAGATGTGCCCGATCCGCTCGATGTGCATGCCCGTGTCCTCGTCCTTGAGCTCGGCTGCGCGGGCGAGGCGGTGGATCGCCTCGAGCTGGCTTTCGCTGAGCTCCTCGGCGCTGCGCTCGAGCTCCGCGGCGCTGCGCTCGAGCTCGACCGTGCGGTCGCGCACAGCCGTCTCCAGCGTCTGCCCGTAGCGCTCTGCGAGCTCGTGCTCCCAGCGCTCCACGCCGTAGCTCACGATAAGCGCACCGAGCGCCGCGAGCGCCGCGGTCGCGAGCGGGTAGGTGACGACCATGATCAGGTGGGCGTCGAAGGCCGCCTGCGCGGCCAGCGCGTACGCCGCCATCGCCACGAGCCCGACCGTGAACGCCCTCGTGGCGCGTAGCTTCAGACAGCAGACCGGGGTGATGAGCGCCGCGAGCAGGATGCTCAGCAGCGCCACCCAGCCCGGGACCGAGCGCAGCGGGTTTCCGTGCAGCGCCGTCCAGATCGCGTCCGCCTGCACTTCCGGCCCCGCCATCGGGTTGCTCGAGGTGACCGACGTCGCGTGGATGTCCTGCAGCACCGGGCTGGTCGCGCCGATGACGACAATCTTGCCCGCGAGCTCCGATCGCGGCACGCGGCCCTGCACGAGTTCCAGGAAGGACACGGTGCGGATCGTGCCGACGGGCCCCGGGAAGTCGATCCACGCCCAGCCGCCTTCGAAGTCCGACGCGCGCACCGGGTGCCCGCCGGCGCGTTCCGCTGCCGTCACCGCGAACGATCTGAGGCCACCCAGCGAGTACGGGTATCGCTGAAGCACCCCGCTCGAGTTCGCCACGAAGTTCGCCGCGCCCACGCGTGCGTGCGCGTCGGCGACGTTCCTGTTGCCTCCGAACACCTGCGTTTCGCCGCCCGGCTCGATTTCCGTCGCCGCGAGCACAACGTTGCCCGCACGCGAGATCGCCTGATAGAAGGCCTGGTCTTCGGCTTCGTTGGTTTCCTGCGTGAACTGCACGTCGTAGGCGATCGTGCGCGCATGGTCCTCTCGCAGGACTTCGACCGCCCTCGCGTCCCATCTGCGGGCGAGCGGCCAGCGCATTCCCGGCGCGTTCAGCGTCCTTTCATCCACGCCCACCAGCACGATTTCCGGCGGGCGTTTGGAGTGCACCATCGAGAAGCGCAGGTTTACGCTCGCGTTCTCAAGTCCCGGCCAGAGCCCGAGCAGGTATGCCGCGCAGCCGAGGGTCGCCGCGAGGAGCGCCACGACCGCCATCGGGCGGCGCTGCGCTGACCGTGTGCGTGCCCCGGCCTCAGACCTCTCCGGATCGCTCGCGCGCGTCATCGCGTGCGTTGCGCGCGCCCGTCAGGGACGCGCGAGGTAGCTGTGGCCGGCGCTCACCAAGATCGTCCTGTGCGTGTGCGAGTTGCGCACGCGCACACGCCCCTGCAGGACCCGCGTGAGCGTCCCCGCGCAGCTGTCGACCGTCTCCCACTCGGTCCCGAGCACGGTCGCCACGCTGTTGGCCCCGTAGGTGCTGTAGCGGCCGTTGCTGTCCTTCGCCCACAGCGTGCGGGTGCGCACGCCGCGGCGCCTGCTCGCCGCGTGCGCACGCCCATGCCGGCGGCACGCGAGCGGCGTTTTCAGCAGGATGCGCGTGAGACCGTTCCCGTGCCTGCTCTGCGCGACGCGGAAGATCCCCCCCCAGACCTTCAGCGCCTGGGTCCTGCCGCGGGCCGGCAGCGCCGTGAGCACCTTCACGACGCCGTGCGTGGTGTCGATGACGGCGCCGACCGGCAGCGTGGTCGCGCGCGTGAGCGCCACGAACGCGCCGTGGGAGTTCTGGAAGCGGACGCTGCCCGACAGCGGCTCGACGCCCGCGAGCTTGCCGATCACGGGGGCGGGGCCGGCGCCACGCGGGCCCGCCGCGCCCGTGCCCTGCGTCGTGAACACGTTGTCGGCGCCATAGGTGGTTCCCGTCGCGTTTTCGGCGATGACCCTGAAGTGGTAGGTGGTGGCGGGCGCGAGTCCGCTCACGCTTGCGCTCACGGTCAGCGGCGTCCCCGCCGCGCCCGCCGACGTCGTCGCGGTCCTTGAACCGTAGGCGGCGTCGGTGCCGTATTCGAAGTGGTAGCTGGTGGACTGCGCGTTGGCGCGGACGCTCGCGGTGAGGGTCGCCGACCGCGAGGTGACGCTCGTCGCCGCGCTCGATGAGATGCCCGGGGCCAGGGTGAGGCGGCCCACCCTCGACGGGTTCGCCTTCAGCGTGAACCAGATGTTCCCGTCCGGCCCCGAGGTGATCCCCCACGGTTCGGGCTTGCCGGCAAGCCCTTCGCCGTACTCGGTGATCACGCCCGCGGGTGTGATCCGGCCGATCGCGCCGTTGCCTTCGCTCGCCGTGAAGTACAGGTTGCCGTCGTCTCCCGTGACGATCCTCTGCGGTGCGCCGATCGTGAGGCCCGTCGAGTACTCGCTGATCCTGCCCGTCGCGGGGACGAGTCGGCCGATCCTGCCGCTGCCGGCGGACTCGGTGAACCAGATGTCTCCTTCGGGCCCCGTGGTGATGCCCGCGGGGCGGCTGTTGGACGTGAGCCCTTCGGTGAACTCCCTCACTTCCCCGGTCGCCGGGGTGAGCCTCCCGATCGCCCCAGGGCCGGCGTTCTCGGTGAACCACACGTCGCCTTCTGCCCCGACCGTGAGCTGGTCGGGCTGGCTGGATGCCTTGACGGCGATCGCGGTGTTTGCGAGTTCCCCGGCCGCTTCGGAGGGCGCCACCCGAAGGATCGCGGCGTTGGGGCTGCTCACCGCGACCCACAGGGCGCCCCCGGGCCCGCCGACGATGCCTTCCATGCTGAAGTTGGTGGCGAATGGGTGTTCGGTGATTTCTTCCGTGAGCGGGTTGACCACGCCGAGCCTCGAGGTGCCGTGGGCCGTGAACCAGACGCGTCCTTCGGGGCCCGTCGCGAGGTCGAGCGGGTGGGTGCCGCCACCCGTCAGGATCTTGCCGATCAGACCGGCGGGGGTGACCCTGAAGAGCGCTCCCGAGGACCCGATCTCGCCCGCCCACAGGTTGCCGTCGGGGCCGGTGAGGATCGATTCCGGCGAGGCGTCGCCGGGGATGCTGCCGGTGTAGAGGTCGATACGCGCAGCGGCGCCCGCGGACGCCGTGAGCCACAGCGAAAGGACCGCGCCGCAGATGGCGGCGTTGCGCAGGCGTCTCATTGGAATGCTCTCGCCACTTCCGCGTCACCGCGTGAATCGTGCACGGCGCGCTGCAGGCTCACGAGCGCGGTCACAGCGCGTGGCGCCGTCGCGTCAGCGGCGCGCGAGGTAGCTGTGGCCGGCGCTCACGAGGACCGTCTTGTGCGTGTGCACGTTGAGCACCTTGACCTTGCCGTCGACGACCCGCGTGAGTGTGCCCGCGCAGGTGTCGACCGTCTCCCACTCGGTGCCGAGCACCGTCGCGACGCTGTTGGCGCCGTAGGTGCTGTACTGGCCGTGGCTGTCCTTGGCCCACAGTTTGCGGCTCTTGGGAGCGCTCTTCTTCGCGGCGTGCGCACCCTTGTGCCTGCCGCAGGAGGGCGCGGCGCCCTTCAGCAGGATGCGGGTGAGCCCGCTGCCGCCCTTGCTCTGGGCGATCTGGAAGATGCCTCCCCAGACGGTGACGGTCTGTGCCTTGCCCGACCTCAGCGCGGTCAGCAGTCGCACGACGCCGTGGGTCGCGTCGATCACGGTGCCGACGGGGAGCGTCTTCTGGCTGCTCAGCGCGACGAAGGCGCCGGAGGAGTTCTGCACGAGCACCGTGCCGGAGGCGGGTGCCGCGCCCGCATCGCTACCGAGCACGGGCGCCGTCGTCCAGTTGGGAGTCAGCGGGCTTTCGAGGCCGGCTGGGAGCTTTTCGAGCGCGCCCGGCTTCGGCGGCAGCGCCGCCGTGAAGACCGCGTCTGGGCCAACGGTGGTGCCCGTCGCGTTGTAGGCGACGACCCTGAAGTGGTAGCTCGCGCCGGCGCTCAGGCCTGTCAGCGGCAGCGACACGGCGACGGGACCGCCGGAGCTGCCGGCGGAGAAGGTGGGCGAGGTCGTCCCGTAGGACGGCGTCGGCCCGTATTCGAAGAAGTACTCTGTCGCCTGCGCGTTCGCGCCGAGCTTCGCCGTCAGCGTCGCCGACTGCGTCGTCACGTTCACAGCTTCGAGCGAGCCCACGGACGGTGCGACGGTGAGCCTGCCGATCCTTGCGGGTTTGGCCTTCTCAGTGAACCAGATGTTGCCGTCCGGCCCACTGGTGATCCCCCACGGTTCGGCTTTTTCGGAGAGTCCCGTCTTGAACTCCGTGATGACCCCCTGCGGGGTGATCTGCCCGAGCGCTCCGGTGCTGTCGGTGAAGTAGAGGTTCCCGTCGCTGCCGGTCACGATGGCCTGCGGCGTGCCGGCCCCGAGGCCTTTGGAGAACTCGGTCACTTCGTAGGTGGTCGGGTTGAGCCGGCCGATCGCGGGGAGGGTTTTGCCGGCCAGGGTGAACCAGATGTCGCCTTCCGGCCCCGTGGCGATCCCCTTCGGTTCGTCTTTTTCGGTGATCCCGCTCTTGTAGTCGACCGGAACCTTCGTGATGGTGTTGAATTTGCCGATCCAGCCCGTGCCGGGCTCGGTGAACCACAGGGCGCCTTCCGCGCCGACGGTGATCTGCGCCGGCTTGCTGGCGAGCGTCGGGAGTTTGTATTCGGTGATCGCGCCGGTGGCAGGCGCGATGCTGCCGACGAACGATTCGCTGCCGTGTTCATCGGTGAACCACACGTCGCCTTCGGGACCCGCAGTCAGGCCGGCTAGGGTGGTGCTCGCGGTCTGCGTGTATTCGGTGAGCAGGCCGAAGGCCGGTTCGAGCGCGCCGATCTTCGCGCCGGGGCCGCTCTCGGCGAACCACAGCCTGCCGTCGGGGCCGAGCGTCACCGCGGTGGTGGCTGCGAGCGTCGAGTAGCTCGAGATCCCGCCCGGGAGCGTCATCCTGCCGAGCGCAGCGCTCGAGCTGGCCTGGGTGAACCAGAGATCCCCTTCGGGGCCCGAGACGATGCCGAGCGGTTCAGCGCCCTGGGCCAGGCCGCTGCTGAACTCCGTGATGGTGGGCGTCGGCGCCGAGGCGGCCACGGCGGGAGCGGCGCACATCAGCGCGAGCAGCGCGACGACAGGGGTAGTCAGCGTGCTGGATCTCATAGACGGCGCTTCGACCAGCGCAGCCTCGGGCTTTAGCGCGAGCGCCGGTTGGGCGAGACCTTGCAGGCCGCCGGCGCGTCGCCCGGCGAGATCAGGGGACTGCGTCCCTCAGGCGATCACGGGTCGTACACGACGACCTGGTTTGAGGTGTGGGTCAGCGACTTGCCGCCTCCGGTGCCGGTGACGGTGCCCGAGTTGACCCACCCTTTCTGGCTCGTGATCGTGTGTTCGCACGTCCAGGTCGTCGATCCGCCCGGGGGGACTTCGATCGCACCGGGGCCGCCCGCGATGTTTTCGCATCTGGTGTCGATGAAGTTGGAGAACGTGAGCCCCACGTTCCCGGTGTTCGTGACGATCAGCTCGTAGTCGACGGTTTCGCCGAGGTTGGCATAGAGGGTGTGGGTCGTGAAGCCCTTGCCGCTGCCTTCGATCTCCTGGTACTTCTTGATCGTGAACGCGGGCATCGGTTTGCCTTCGATCACTTCCGTCTTTTCGGCTTTCACGACGACTTCATTGGATTGCATCGTGCCCGTGCCGTCGCCGCCTTCGACGGCCGCCGAGTTGATGTACTTCCCCGTCGTGGTGAGCTTGTGTTCGCACGTCCAGGTCGCCGTCTGCCCGGGCGTCAGTTCCTTGGCGCCGCCTTTGATGTTGGTGCAGGCGGGGTCGCTGAAGTTGGCGAACTTGAGGGGCACTTCCCCGGTGTTGGTCACGATGATCTCGTAGTGGACGGTCTGCCCGACCTTCCCGGTCAGTTCGGACTTCGTGAATTCGCCGCCGATCCGCTGGAGCTTTTCGATCGTGAAGGCGGGCTTGGGTTCCGGTTCCGGTTCGGATTCGGGCCCGATCGTGGGCCGCGGCGGTTCAACCTTGAACGTGGTCGTGTAGGTCGTGTAGGGCGCTTCTTCGAGGCTCGCTTCGATCAGGCTCGTGCCGGGCGCACACGACCCGCCGCCGAGCAGGACGACGAACGCGTTGCCGTCGTTGTCGAGCTTGACCCTCGTCAGTTCTTCGGCTTCGGTCGCCGCGAGGATCTCGTCGGGGCCGACCCACACGATTTTGGGTTCCATCAGGCATCTCGAGAACAGGCCGAGCGCCTTGATGTTGACGTACCTCCCCGCGAAGACCGGCGGGAACTCCACCTCCACGATCGTGGCCACGCTGCTGTTTTCCTCGCTCTCAACCTCGCTCGCCGGTTCGGCCCTCACACCCGCCGGCGTGGGAGCGGGCGCGAGCACCTTGAAGGGCGTGGTGACGGTGGTGTAGGGGGCTTCTTCGAGATGCGCGGAGATCAGCGTGCTTTCGCCGGCCGCGCACGAGGGCCCGCCCCACAGCACCGCCGTCGCGTTGCCGTCGTTGTCGAGTTTGACTTTGAAGTTCGGGCCGGGAAGCGGCGCGTAGGGCACCGGTTCCGACCAGCTCAGTTCCCTGTTGCAGCTGTCGTAGAGCTCAGTCGCGCTGAACTTCACCATGTGCTCGGCGTATACGGGCAGGCACTCGACTTCCACCACGTCCGCGACGCTCGATGCCGTTTCGAACTCGCCCTGGTCCATGAACGAGGGCAGCGAGTGCACGACGCACACGGGTTCTTCCGGCGCGAGCACATACGCCACCGCACCGAGGCTCGTGCCGGCGTTGCTGAGGTAGGTCGTCGACTTCCAGTGCGCGACGTGGTGGCCGGCGGGAAGCGACGCGCTGTAGATCGCGGCCGAGGCCATCACCTGCGCGCCGGCGCTGAAGCTCGCGTTCTGCAGTGTCGTGGCGGTGATGCCGCTGAGCGCGAGGCTTCCGGTGCCCTGCCCCCCCGCGACGATCAGCACCACGTCGCCGGCCTTGGTTTCAAACGGGAGTTCCAGGCTCATCCCCGGGGCCGGCGTTTCCGGCCCGCCGCTTTGGCCGGGGCCGACGGCGCTCGCGTGAGCCGTGAACGTCTTCGCCACCGCGAAGCCGTTGATGCCCACCCCTGCGATCGCGCGGCCCGCGGCAGTGGTGAGATAGGAGCGGCTGTTCGACACCGAACGTCCGATCGAGACCGCCTCATTGCCCGAGTACGCGGCGCTGACCGCGAGGTCCTGAGACCAGGACACCGCTTCCATCGGGCGCGCGCCCGCGGTGCTTCCCACGAACACGTACTGGGAATCCCCCGCGGGCAGGACGAGGGACTGGCCGGCCTGGATCGAGGAGACGAACGACGCGCGCGCGGCCGGCGTCCACGCGCCCAGCGCGAGCGCGAAGACCGCGGCGGCCAGCAGCCAGAGTGCGGGGCGGGACGCGATCCGGCGGGTCGCAGCGCGAGGATCGCTCATCCGTGCCGCGAGGGTCACATCGCCGCCGACCCCCCCGCCGCTGCGCGCTCTTGCAAAGGCCACCAGAACACTCCGTGCTTGGTTAGTTGGCGCTCGCCGGCTCGTCCTGTGAGCCCCGAACCTGAGGCGCGCAAGCTAACAGAGCCCCCCGACGGCTCGATCGGGGTCCCGGCAGGGGACGGCCCGAGGGCCGGCCCCGTCCACGGATCGCTCGCGGATCGCTCCCTCAGGCGCCGGGCGTGGCCGGCGGACGGCCGCGCGCGGCGTGGCCGCCGCGCGCGGCTCCGCGGGAACCCTCGGCGGCGCGTTGGGAGAGGAACTCGGCCATCGCCGCGTGGGTTTCGGCCGAGCGCTCGATCTGGGGCACGTGCCCGCATTCGAGCGGCAGCTGCTGCGCGGAGGGCAGCGCCTCGCGCACATGGCGCGAGAAGGCGAGCGGCACGAGCCTGTCGTGCACGCCCCACACGAACAGCGAGGGTGGCTGCAGGCCGGCCAGGCGCGGCCAGAAGCCGCGCTCGCCGTTGGGCTCGTCGAGGTAGATGTGGCGCGCGGCGGCGTAGAAGGCGGCGCGACCCGCCGGGGTCAGGTAGGCGCGCAGGAACTCGTCCACGCCGGCCGCCGTCCAGCCCTTCTCGGCATCGGGTATCACCCTGCGCACGATCCCCTCCACGACCGTGCGGGGAGCGAGCTGCACCAGGCCAAGCTCTGGCCTGGTGAGCCTCAGCAGCGGCACCCACGGGCGCTCGCGCCGCCAAGCGAGCGCGGGACAGAGCAGCACCAGGCGATCCACGCGCTCGGGGTGCGCGAGCCCGAGCTCCAGCGCGACGCGCCCGCCGAGGCTGTTGCCCGTCACGTGCGCGCGCTCGAGCTCGAGCGCGTCGAGCAGGTCCACCATCGCGCTCGCGAAGAAGTCCGCGTCGTAGCGCGCGCCCACCGGCTTGTCGGAGTCGCCGAAGCCGGGGAGGTCCACAGCTATTACGCGGAAGCGCTCGCTGAGCTCCGCGACGGTCGGCAGGAACGAGCCCTTCGTCCCGCCGAGGCCGTGGATCGCGATCAGCGGCGGGCCGCTGCCGGCCTGCAGCGTGGAGAGACGCGCCGAGCGGGTGCGCACGACCTCGAAGCGCAGCCGCTCCGGATCGCTCCTGCCGCTCGTCGCCGCGAGGAAGCCGATCCCCAGGTGCAGGTTCTTGCGCACCGTCAGGCGGCCCGCGCGGAATGCGTCCATGCCCCTGCCGAGGTCCTCCGCGATCCCCCGCCAGGTCCGGGCGTCCGCGGTGAGGGTGGCTTCCGGCACGCCACGGGGGGCGGCGATGCGCGCCGTGCCCACCTCGAGCAGGACGTCGCACTCCTGCTCTGCGTCGCTGACCGTGAGGCGCAGCCGCGCACGGGCGCCCTGCGGCTCGAACGTCGTGCGCTCGTAGCGCGCGACGAGCTTCTCGAGCGTCCTCATCGGCGTACCGGCGCGGGTGCGCTCAGCGCCGGGCACTGCCGCTCCTCCCCCCGCGGTTGCGCTTCGCGGGCCGGCCCGCCGTCGCGCACGGCAGCGTGGGCGCCTGTGCGGCTCGGGGATCTGGGTCGTGTGGGGCGGGCACGAGTCCGTTCATGTGGCCGATGCGATCACCGGCGGCGCCTGGAAACGGTGATCACCGACATTTCACCACGCGCGCCGGGGATGTAGTGTCGCCGATCGCGATGCGCGTCCACGCTCTCACCACGGGCGGCGTGCGCCTGAAGCGCGCCTTCCTCTTCCCGCGGCCGGGCGCGCGGCGCCGGCTTGACCTGTTCCTGCCCGGCTCGTGGTCTGAGCCCTACCCGATCCACTGCTGGGCGATCGAGCACGAAGAGCGCCTGCTGCTGATCGACTGCGGCGAGACGGCAGGCGCGCGCGACGTGCCGTTCGCGCGCTTTGAGGTGCAGCGCCGCGACGAGCTCCCGGCGGCGATGGCAGCGGCGGGCCTGTCGCTCGCGCGGGTCTCCGAGGTGGTCTTCACCCACCACCACGGCGACCACGTCGACGGGGCGATTCACGTGAGCGCTCCCACGCGCATGCACGAGGCCGAGCTGCGCTTCCTGGCGGCAGGAGCTCAGCGGGTCACGCGCCGGGTGATGCGCCAGCCTCTGCCCGCCGGCTTCGCACCGGCGCCGTTCGCGCTCGACGGGGCACCGTTCGGCGCCTTCGACAGGAGCCTCGCGCTCAGCGCCGACGGGCGCATCGTGGCCGTGCCCACGCCCGGGCACACCCCGGGGCACGTGTCGATCGTGTGCGTGGACGACGAGGGCCGCCACGTGATGCTCGCGGGCGACGCCAGCGACACGCTCGAGCAGCTGCACGCGCGCCGCGCCGACGCGGTCGCGCCGGATCCCGCGGTGCACGTCGCGACGCTCGAGCGGATCCTCGCCCACTGCGCGCAGCATCCGACCATCTTCCTGCCCTCCCACGACCCCGAGTCGATGGCGCGTCTGGCGGGTGCCGTGACCGTGGCCTGAGACGGGCGAGCGCCGAGCGGCCGCTCGGGGAGCGTGCGCCGCGCTCGAGAGGTGCTAGAAGTGGTGGCGTGACCCTCGTGCTGATCACAGGCGCCACGCGCGGCATCGGCCAGGCCGCCGCCGTCGAGATGGCGCGTAGCGGCGCGGAGGTCGCGATAGTGGGCCGCTCCGCCGAGCGCGTCGCGCAGGTCGCGCGCCAGGCGCGCAGCGCCGGCGGCGGCGCGGAGGTGCACGAGCACGTCGCCGACCTGACGCTGATGGCCGAGGTGCGGCGCCTGGCGCAGGAGGTGAGCGAGCGCTACCAGCACATCGACGTGCTCGCCAACAACGCCGGCGCGGTGTTCGGCTCGCGGCACGAGACCGCGGAGGGCTTCGAGCAGACCTTCGCGCTGAACCACCTCGCGCCGTTCCTGCTGAGCAACCTGCTGCGCGAGCGCCTCGTGGGAGCGCGCGTGGTGACGACCTCCTCCGACGCGCACAGGAGCGGGCGCGTGGACCTCGAGGATCTGCAGTCCGAGCACTCCTACTCGGCGATGCGCGTGTACGGCACCTCGAAGCTGTGCAACGTCCTCTTCACGCGCGAGCTCGCGCGCCGCGCGCCGGAGCTGCACGCCAACTGCTTCCACCCGGGCGTCGTGCGCACCGGCTTCGGCAAGCAGGGCAACAGCATCTGGCGGGTCTTGACGACCGTCGGAGGACCTTTCTTTCGCTCGCCGGCACGCGGCGCGCGCTCGCTCGTGTGGCTCGC
>Ga0075030_100005694_pt1 | contig 11219 bp, 7 predicted proteins | sample LitLauG_LLR_2012_FD_71393 | JGI IMG/M metagenome (GOLD analysis project Ga0075030, IMG submission 71393) | Freshwater sediment microbial communities from Pennsylvania, USA - Little Laurel Run_MetaG_LLR_2012 | ecosystem: Environmental > Aquatic > Freshwater > Creek > Sediment | place: USA...
GATTCCCAGCAACAGTCCGGGAAGCGTCAGCAGCGCGCTTTCGCGCGTCACCATCTGCACGACCTTGAAGCGGCTCGCGCCCAGGGCCATCCTCACTCCGATCTCTTGGGTCCGCTGGCTGATCGCGTAACTCATCACGCTGTACAGCCCGACGGCCGCCAGCAGCAGGCAGAGGGTTGCTGTCGCCGTCAGCAGGGTGGCGGCTACCTTTTGCGGATAGAGCGAATAGCCAACTGCATCCTCCAGCCGAACGGTGTGAAAGAAAGCGTCCTGGTTCAGCGCCAGCGCTTCCCGGCGGAGATCGGAAATCACGGTCATGGGATCGCCCGTGGTCCTGATCAACATGGAAAAATTCAGCCCCGGGGCGAACACTTGCTGGAACGGCACGTAGAAATAAGGGATGGGCGCCTGCATCGGCGTGTCGTATTTACTGTCCTTCACCTCGGCAATGATGGTCACGTTGGCGCCCGAGATGTGAATCGTCCGGCCGATCGGGGTGGCATCGCCGAAAAAGTGCCGGGCAAAGGTCTCATTCACGACCATCACGGCGGGCGCCGCGGCTTCATCGCGCTCGGTAAAATCGCGGCCTTCGATCATCCGGATGCCCATGAAGTCGAAGTACCCTGGCGGCACAGTGGCCCGATGGAGCAGCATCTGCTCGTTCGGCGCGGGCACGTAGCCGTCCACCACAAGTTGATCTTCCGGACTCGTACCCGGCGAAGTCAGCGGGACGAAGTCCGAATAGCTCACGCCCGTGACCCCGGGGACTGCTTCCATGCGCTCGCGCAACCTGCGGCAAAAGCTTCGTTGCTCCTCGGCCGTATAACCCGCATTCGACAGGTAGAACTGCGATACGGAAACGTTCCTGGTGTTGAACCCCGGTTCAATGCGGCTGGCGTTGCCGAAGCTGCGCAGGAACAATCCAGCGCTGACCAAGGCGACCATCGCCAGAGCCACTTCAATTCCGACCAGGAGTCCTCTCAGGCGATGTGTGCGAGTCCCGCCAATCCCGCTCCGCCCACCTTCGTTCAGCGTCTGGCTCAGGTTCCCACGAATGGAGAGCAGGGCCGGAATCAGTCCCGCGGCAACCGTGACCACCATGACGACCAGCAGCGTGAAACCGATCGTCGAAAGACTCAGACCTCCCCGCAGATCAAAGGGAAAATCCACTCTGGGCAGCAGCCGATTTAGCGACCTTTCCATCCACACCATCAGCAGAACGCCTAAGACTGAACCGGCTGCTACCAGCAGAAATGTCTCGGTCAGCAATTGCCGGATGATTCGGCTGCGTCCCGCTCCAAAAGCAAGCCTCAGACCAAATTCCTTCTGACGGGTCACCGCACGCGACAGCAGAAGGTTGGCAACGTTCGCGCACACGATAATCAGCAGGAGCGCGCACACGGCCATCAGAATCTGGAGCGGCTTCAGCAGCACTCCTTGTGCGCCCAGGTGCCCGGCCCACACCGGCACTACCATTGCATCCACCCCACGGTTTGTATCCGGATACTGCGCGGCCAATCTCTTCGACAATGCGCTGATCTCGTCTGTCGCCTGATCGAGCGTTACGCCGGGTTTCAGCCGCACGATCGTCGAAGTCAGGTCGCGGCATCCCCGGTAGGTGAATTCGGGTCCCGTGCCCATTTCTTCGGCCATCGTGATCGGCATCCACACGTCATAGACCAGGCCTACGGTGCTGCCGCGGAAATCGGGCGGAGCGACTCCGATGATGGTCAGCTGATGCCGGTTCAACCGGATTTCTTTTCCCAAAACATTGCGGTCGCCATGAAAACGGTTTTGCCACATTCGGTAGCTGATGACGGCCACTGGAAACGCGCCCGGTTTTTCCGCCCCTTCTTCCGGAAGAAAGGTGCGGCCGAGAATGGGTTTCACTTTCAGCACGTTAAAGTAGTTCGCTGACACAAGTTCGGCCCACGCCCGGTCCGCGTTACCTTCCAATCCAAGAGTGAGAGGCGTAAACCGTCCGATCGCCATCTCGGAAACAAGCTTCAGGTTGTCGCGGTAATCGCGATAGTCCAGGTAAGACGTGGCGACCAGATGTTCGCCGCTGAGAGTCGCCGTTTCGATCAGAGCCAGCCCACTGGTGTCGGTGACTCCGGGGTAGGGATGCAGCAGAACACTATCGATCCAACTGAACACGGTAGCGTTGACTGCGATACCGAGCGCCAGTGTGAACACTGCGACCAGCGCGAATTTCGGGTTCGAAGTGAAGAACCTGACACTGAACCGAATGTCCTGCAGGAGTGTCTGCAAGTTGCGAGGCAGAAATGAACGATCCGTTGTTGTTGTTGTCTTCATCAGAACTCGCCATCTGCTCTGAGTGTGGCGCTCCTGAATAGCACCGTTGCAGACGCCAGCACGGCTCTCTCAGAGAACTGCGAAAAGTATGTGCTCAACTTTACGAGAGTACTTGGCGAGAACGGCCCTTGCTGTGATCTTCGTCACTTTTCTTGGTCGTAGACGCCTAAACTCCGACCTGAGTTATATCTATTGACGATTTCAATACGCGGAATTATTCGAAAGAGTCTGCATCGCCACCCTCACACTTGGCCTGGTTGAACCAGCGGAAACACCTTTCTTACAAGGAATTTACAGCCCAATTACAGGCTTTTTGCCGCCACGTCTCTTTGACTGGGGTTAAATGTTTATAGGCGCAAACCCTCCCCATGGCCTGTGACAGGAGGCAGGGCTAGCCCGGCAAGCGCATTTGTACTGTCGATGACAAGGGGAGTGACGATGTTAACTGAGATGGGATCAACGGGAAATCACACGCTGCAGAGCAAGGCCGAATCCAGTTCGCTAGACGAGAACGCAACTCCATCGGAGCGCAAACGGCTGGCCGAAGCACTTTCCGAGCTGCAAGATCTCTTGGAAGAATATGCGCCGTCCTGGTACACAGAGAAACACCATCGTAAAGCCGAGTCGGCTTTGCATCCAGGAAAGAAGCACTGAACGGCCGTGTTTCACGCCTTGAACTTGTAGCCCATGCCCGGCACGGTAAGGATCAGTTCCGGGTGTTTGGGATCTTTTTCCAGCTTCTGCCGTAGACTGGCAATGTGCACATCTACCGTGCGCGTGAACGTACCGTCTTCATAGCCCCAGACTTCCTGCAGCAGTTCGCTTCTCGACAGCGTCGCACCTGGATGTTCCAGGAAATGCCGCAAAAGCTGGAACTCCCGCGCAGAGAGCGGGATCTCCTTGCCATCCCGAGTCACCTCCGTGGCGCGAACATCCATCCGCAGAGGCCCCAACTGCAGAACTGCATGAGCCGTGCGACCCGGGCCACGCCGCAGCAGAGCCTCGACTCGGGCCATCAACTCCAGCGTGTCAAATGGTTTGGTGACATAGTCGTCGGCGCCAAGTTTCAACCCGATCACTTTGTCAGCGGTCTGATCGCGTGCGGTCAGCAGCAGAATTGGTGTCGCCAGGCCGGCAACGCGCACGTCGCGGCAGACGTCGAGCCCGCTGCGATGGGGCAGCATGATATCGAGAATGATCAGGTCGAACGGAAGGCTAGTCGCCTTGTTCAGTCCCTCGTCGCCGTCAGCGGCGAAATCTACCGCGTACCCTTCACTGCGAAGCCGGTCGCTTAAGGTCATTCGCAGTCCTTCTTCATCTTCAACCAGCAGAATGCTTTCATTCATGATTGCGCCACTGTCCTTCCTGCAGCTTCACTGGGTTCGTTGAGTTCTACCGCTACCGGCAAATACAGCGTAAAGGTGCTGCCGACTCCAACTTCGCTGGTAACGGAAATTCGCCCGCCCATCGCTTCCGCCAAACTCTTTGCGATGGGCAATCCCAAGCCTGTTCCGTGAATCTGCCCAGCTACAGCCGCCCGCGCCCGGTAAAACGGCTCAAAAATCTGATGCAGTTCCGAGCGGTCGATGCCCTTTCCGCGATCCTGCACGCTGATGCGAATCTCAGGATGGTCCCGCCCTCCTTCGGCGCTGGCGCGTATCGCGATCCAGCGTGCCTGGTCGCCGTACTTCAGAGCATTAATGATCAGGTTCTGCAGGCATTGCGAAAGTGCGGAAAGATCACCCATGATCTTAGGCAAATCGGGGCCGACGTTCTGCTCCAGGGCAAATCCCGCCTGACGAATAAGCTCCGCGGTGCTTGTTATCGCGGCGTCGACCACCGCGGAGACGGCCAGCGGCTCCAGCGTGTAGCGCCCTTTGCCGTCCTGGGTCGAAACGAACAGGATGACCTGATTGACCAACCCATTGATCTGGCTCGATTGGTTGCGGATCACGGCTCCGTACTTCGCCAACTGCTCCTTCCCGCTCACAACTCCATCCGCAATATTGTCGACCGCGGAACACAAAACCGCCAGCGGAGTCCGCAGTTCGTGCGAGACCGAAGCTGCGAAATCCATCTGCATCCTCGCCATCTGCATCGTGCTGGCCATTTTGTCCTTCTGCAGAACCCAAACGAAAATGCCGGCGATCAGAACCGTCACGCCCAGCACGGTCACCAGCCGCGTTACCGTCCGATTGGCCAGCGTAGCCACATTCGCCAGGCGCTGCGAAGCCTGTTCGTCGTAAAGACGCTGCGTTTCTTCCAGGTCCTGCCGCACCCCCTCAAATAACGGAACGCCATGGGTCATGTCGTAGGCTACGGCGTCTTTGATGCTGCCTTCAAGAATCGACCCCAGCACTTCGTTGCGCGCGGCCAGATAGGCCTTCCAATCTTGCTGCAATCGATTTCCCAACTCGATCTCATGCGGCAGTTGGGCCTGCTGCAGATACGCGGCAATCCCCGCCGTGACGCGGGCATCTGCCTCTCGCGACTGATCCGCATACAAGACCTGTAGATTGCTGTCATTGGTGGTGAGAGCGTATAGCGTGCTGCGTCGCGTTTCCTGCGCGTCGTATTGCAGGTTTCCAATGCGGCGCAACCCGAGTACCGACGAGGCGTACATCCTCTGCACTTCGTTGTCCGCCGACCGAACATCGCGGACGACGAAGCGCACTACACCGGCTTCCAGGCCGATCAGCAGCAGCAGGAACAGCGCCGAACTGTAGCGCGTCAAAAATGCCGGGCTCCTCCCCACGCGCGGAGCAAAGGTCGTCGCTCCTTCATGGGTCGTGAGTTGGGCGCGTTCGCTCATCCTAGCTACTCCGTGATCTTCAATGGATACTCGGCATCATTGGGAAGATGCCCGTCGATGCGAATGATTTTGACGGAGTCGTCCACATCCTCGGGGCGCAGATACCCGATGGCTCCCGGCACGTTGAACACAAACTTGCGCACGCCCACCGGGCTCGCCAGCGTCTTGGGCGAGACCAGCACTTCTCCCGTCAGCAGTCCTTGGAGGTAGCGGCGGCGAAGGTCTGACTCGCTCATGCGGCAGACATCGCGCACCAGTGTGTCCCGCTCGGGCTGTCCGGGCTCCATCATCACCAGGGTGATTCTGCGCCCGTTGGCCCAGTGGCTGCGCTCCCCCAGAAACACGGTTCGCAACTCCGCCATCGACAGGTTCTCGATGGGGTTTTCCCGGTTCACGATGATGGCCAGGCTCTCCTTCAGGCGGGCAGCTTGCACGAGTGATTGCGGCATCGGCTCTACCAGCGCAGCCGTCGTCAGGAGGACCACAATGATGGCAGGGTAGCGGATCATCGTTTCGCCGTCAGAACGTGAATCCCACCTGAGCCTCAAGGCCCTGCACCGAGTGCTGGTTCCGCAGGGACGTGAAGTCGTACTGCAGTTTGAGCGCCACCGATTCGCTGGCATCATAGCGCAACCCTGCCGACGGTCCCGCACGCAATGCAATATCCGGGAATATCGGCTCGTTGGGGCTGGCATTGATGTACTGATAGCGGAAGTACGGCCGGTACGCCCCGAAGCGCTTGGAAATCTGGCTGTACCATCCCGGCGTTTCGTAGGTGTGCCCGCCTTCCGGCGTGTGCCGCACTACCAGAGCTTCGTTGAGCCACTCAAAATTGGGCGTGGAGTACACGACATGAGCCGAGAGGATTGTCTCGCGAACGCCTATAGGCAAGGTCTCCGGAACCAACTTATCCCGGTACATCGAGAATCCGAACTGCAAGCCAGGGACTTTCGTCGGACGCGCGAATAGCTCGAAGTTGATAGCTTTGCCGTTCGAATCATCGACAATGTTCTGGACAGGCTCGTCGGTTATCGGAGAACGCGATTCTCTGCCGTTGCCCACCTCGGCCACGTAGTGCAGTCCAAGCGATCCGGAAGGGATGCTCCCATAGGCTTCCACGCCAACGTTGTGAATCGGCAGAATGCCGCCTTGGTCCTCGAATGCGAACAGCAGAGGACGCCCTGTCGTCGTCTGCAGCCAGGTGCTGTGATGAAAAGCCGTGTTGTAGTAACCAATTGCCGTGTGGTAGCGGCCAGCGGAGAGATTGAAGTACTCATTCTGCGAGTAAGTGAGCAGGTATCGCTCGACGTCCACGCCGAAGGTATTCTCGGTCCCCCGCGTTACGCCATAAATGTTGTCAGGCCCCGCCTCGAAGACAATTTCGCTCAAGAACTTGAACTTGTCGGAGATATCGGAGGTCACGAACAAGTTCAACTGACCTAAGGTAAACGCCGTTTTGTCTCCTGGTTGACCCGCCGGGTGATAGTTATCACCGTGAAGATTGACATCGCCGAATCCGCGGATTCGCAAAAGCGTCTTGCTCACGTCCATACGCTCGGCTTCGGCATGCTCAGTGGGCTCCGGTTCGTGTTCCTGCCCCGCCGCTTGAGATGGCCCGTGAGTCGGAGACTCGGCAGACTGCTGTTGCCGCGCTTCGACACTTGCCGGCGCCGGCGCGGCAGGATGCTGCGCCGCCTCCAACTGCTGCACTCGGGCCTCCAGTTGATCGATTCGCTTCAGCAGCGCCTGCATGGTCGCCTGGTCCACGGTCACCGTCTGACCCGATTGCGCCTGCATCAGATTCGGGCTGATCAGGATCCCGGCGAGCGCCAGCCATAGCACACGCCTGCGCACAGAATGAATCAGCAAACCTCTGGAGAACCCCATCACACCCTCCTTGAGCGAATTCATCCCCCGATGAGTTCACACCATCGCGGCAGGACCCATCCGCGCCTTCGGCGGAGATTAGGCCTGCTGCTCGTTTATCATTCTCGACTCTTTCCGGCCCTCAAAATCCTGGATCTCTGGACCGGCGACAGACAGATCCGTCTGCCCAAGGGGGAGGAGAAAATAGCTAAACGTACCTTATTTTTCAGCGTGTTGCAACCCTGGGGGACAAAATGATGCACCATGAGATCGGAGGCCTCGTCCTGATTGCCAACTTCACCAATTCACTTAGACTGTTTGGCAGAAACTTCGTCTGATTCAGGCGCTGGAGGCCCTCCGTGCGGAAACCATTGGAAACGATGCAACAGGAGATCTCAGTCACCACCGTAGGCCATGGAGATATGCATGACATCACCGATCGAGTGGCCACAGCGGTAACCGAGTCCGGTGTCAAAACCGAGATCGTCAACGTATGCAACGTGGGGAGCACTGCCGCGATCGGCACGATTGAGTTTGAGCCCGGATTGCGCGCCGACATGCCGGCCATTCTAGATGCGCTGATTCCGCCCAACCGCAACTATGGTCACGAACAAGCGTGGCACGACGGCAACGGCCATTCGCATCTTCAGGCCTCGCTCCTCGGGCCGTCACTGACCGCGCCCATCGCAGATGGCAAGCTCGTTCCAGGGACCTGGCAAGAGATCTTTCATCTCGAGTGCGACGTCCGCGGCCGGCAGCGCACCGTCATCGTGACCGTCATCAGGCAATGAGAACTTTTCTCATGAATAGTTTTGAAAGGGCGCGGCTCGAGAGCTGACCGCTTGGCAGGCGAGTGAAACACGACCGACCCAGATTCGGCCGCGCGGGGGCCGTAATGTGAAAGCTCGCCACGGAAGTACCTCGTCACTCGGAAACAAACGCGGGGGCCCCTAGGACGACACCCGTTCTCATGCACGTTCGGGATTGAGGTCGGCTATTTCTGCTTCTTCTCCCACTCCTGCCGTGACATCGCCTTGAGCGGCTCCATGCTTTTGCCTTGAAGACCCGCATTCAGCGACTGTAATGCCGGGCCGCTGATGGGCTGGAACTGGCTCGCTGCGTCATCAAGCTTCTTCTGAAATGACATCGTGCTATCGATCTGCGATTGCGTCGGGCGTCCGCAGTAACCGTTCACTCCGCCATAAAGCTCGCCTAGTTTTTCGCGCAGCTTTTTCTCGCCCGTGATCATCCCGCCCTCTTTCACCGAAACGAGCGTCGACCGATAATCCTCCAGCTTCTGGATCAGAGCGTTAAGCTGATCCCTCAAAGCGCTGTCGCTAGCGCTGGCCGCACGCTGCCGTGCCTGGTCCCGCAGATCGTTGGTCGCATCGACGATGAACGTCAACCGGCCCAGCATGTCATAGAGCTGCATAACCGTCTTGTGCTGCAACGCGCGGTCCGCAGCGGTGCTCTTGCTGCGCGGATCAGGCACCAGCTTGATGTCGGAGGAATACGTGTCCTTGCCCTTGGTCACTTTGACGGCGTAGGTCCCCTCCGGCACCTGTGGGCCAAAGAACACGAATTCGTTCTCCACCAGCCCGGCCGCCGGAGGCATTTTCGGAGGCTTCGCGCGCTCCGGCCATTGCACCCGGTTCAACCCCTTTCGCTTATCCCCCTGAATCGAGGTCAGCAGGTTCCCTTTCTCGTCCGCAATGTCGATTTTTAGGTCACCGAAAATGTGACGCTTCTTTTGGTAATAGACGATGGAGGCTGCTTCGGGTAGGGTGCGTCCCAAGAATTCGGCATCGCCATCGAACCTCTGCTCGCCGGCCGCGAGGGTCAGCACCGACGACCGCGAAGGCAGCATCGCGAAATCCTTGGCCAGGATCTCGGGCGTCAGCGCGCGGATGGGGGTCAGATCGTCCAGAATGTAGATCCCCCGGCCATGCGTCGCCACCAGCAGATCGGACTCGCGCGGATGAATCGCCAGATCCCGCACTGCCACGTTCGGCAAACTCCCTTTGAATTGCGCCCAGTGTGCTCCGCCGTCAATGGAAATAAAAAGTCCGAACTCAGTTCCCACGAATAGAAGGTTCTTGTTTATCAGATCTTCGCGAATCACGTGTGCATAGCCATTCAGTTCGGGCGTGGAAAGCGAAGTCCAGGTCTTCCCGTAATCCGCGGTGCGGTAAACATAGGTCTTCATGTCTCCGGCGGCGTGCCCGTCAAACGTCGCGTACGCCACTGCCGGATCGAAATGGCCGGCTTCGATGGTCGACACCCACGTATTCCCCGGCAGTCCGGGGACGTTCTTCACTACGTTCGCCCAGCGCTTCCCGCCGTCGCGTGTGACCTGCACGTTGCCGTCGTCGGTCCCGGCCCAGATTACACTCGCGTCTTTCGGAGATTCAGCAATCGTATAAATCGTCTCGTACTTCTCCGCGTCGGAATTGTCGATAGTCAAGCCGCCGGACGTTTCCTGATGCTGCCGCGCGGGATCGTTGGTCGTGAGGTCCGGCGAGATGCGGTCCCACGATTCTCCATGATCATGCGAACGGAACAGGAATTGTCCGCCGAGGTATATCGTTCCCGGCTGATTCGGGCTAAGGTGTATCGGCGAATTCCAGTTGAAACGGAACTCAGGTTCTCCCGGACGGGGCAGCGGCTTGATGTCCTTGGCCTCTCCCGTCGACTTGCGAAAACGCGAAATCATTGCACCCTGATATTCGACATACGCGTAGTCAGGGTCGGCGGGATCGGAGAACGCCCAGAATCCGTCACCCTCACCGATCACCCGCCAATGCCGGTTGCCGATCGCCCCTACCGCGCGTGAGGGCCCCATCCACGTACCGTTGTCCTGCAGTCCGCCGTAGACGTTGTACGGGTCGGCCATGTCGAAGCTCACATGGTAAAACTGCGAAACCGGAAGGTTCGCGAGGAATCGCCAATGGGTCGCCTGATCGAGCGATTGATAGACTCCGCCATCCGTGCCCACCAGCAACTGGTCCGGGTTTTCCGGATTGATCCATAGCGCGTGCATGTCGCTATGCACGCCGGCACCTGTCTCCCCTTCGCTCATGGAGAACGCCGCGCTGAAACTTTTGCCTCCATCCTCGCTCACGGTCAGGAAAAAACCCGGCTTGTACACGCGATCCGGATTCTTGGGATCGACCGCCAGCCGCGCAAAGTAAAACGGACGCCCACTTACATTGAACGAACTGTTGACCTCGGTCCAACTGTCGCCCGCATCATCGGAGCGGAACAGCGCCGTATGATTCTTCGCTTCCACCACGGCATAAACGCGGGCGGTCTTGCTGGCAGCGATGCCGATTCCAATCCGCCCCAGATCGCCCTCGGGCAGCCCCTTGCGCAACTCATGCCAGGTCAAGCCTCCATCCGTGCTCTTGAATAATCCGCTCCCCGGGCCGCCGGAACGAAAATTGTGCGGCTCGCGGCGCACGTCCCACATGGCGGCGTAGAGCACGCCGGCATCCTGCGGATCCATCGCCATCGCCGCGCAACCGGTGCTGTCGTTGCGGTAGAGAATCTTGTTCCACGTCTTCCCGCCATCAGTTGTCTTGTACACGCCCCGCTCGCTGTTGGAATTCCACAGGTGTCCGAGAGCGCATGCGTACACCGTATTGCTTTCGTTGGGGTGAACGATGATGCGGCTGACGTGCTCGGAGTCAGCGAGTCCCACGGCTTCCCAGTTCTCCCCGCCGTCGCGGGAGCGGTACACGCCCGTTCCGACCGATACGCTGTTGCGCACCCACGATTCGCCCGTGCCCACCCACACCGTCTTCGAATTCTGCGGATCAACCGCAATCGAGCCAATCGAAAGCGAAGGCTGCTTGTCGAAGATGGGCTTAAACGTGGTGCCGCTATCGACCGACTTCCACACTCCACCGCTCGCCGAGCCGACGTAGATCGTCAGCCGTCCTCCTTCGCGAACCGCAGCGATGTCGGCTATGCGGCCCCCCATCGCGGCCGGACCAATGGCGCGAATCGGAAGCCCGCTTATCGTGTCTGAATCAAGCGTGACGTCCTGCGCTGTAAGGGTCAGAGCGACAAACAAGAGGCAGACAACCAGCAACATACGCGAACGATTACTCATGATCACCTCACAAGGAAACCGCACGACTCGGTATCGCTACTTTCTTACTGACAGTTTTAAGGGGACGCCCGATCCTTGTCTCCGCGTCTTTTGCAGAGACAGGGTGGGGAA
>Ga0075030_100005695_pt1 | contig 11219 bp, 10 predicted proteins | sample LitLauG_LLR_2012_FD_71393 | JGI IMG/M metagenome (GOLD analysis project Ga0075030, IMG submission 71393) | Freshwater sediment microbial communities from Pennsylvania, USA - Little Laurel Run_MetaG_LLR_2012 | ecosystem: Environmental > Aquatic > Freshwater > Creek > Sediment | place: USA...
GCTTCATGGCCGCGCCCGTCTCGGCGTCGCGCAAATCCAGTTCCCCCAACCACGGCGGCGTGCGGTCTTCATCGGCCCAGATGTGCAGCAGCATCAACTCGTGTCCGAAATCGGCCAGGTACCCGAGAGCCTTATCGCAGCCGGCATCGTCCAGAAAGTCCGAGATAATGATCGTCACGCCGCGTTGCGCGTAACTCCCGATGAACTCCCGAACCACTCCCAGGTAGTCGGTGCTGCCCACCGGTTGCATGCTGGAGATGGCATCCATCACCCCCGAGATCCGGTGCCGGCCGCCGGTGGAAACAAAGCGTTGCGAGAGCTTGTCCGAGAAGCTGTGAACCTCTATACTGTCCAGCCTGACCAGCCCCACGTAGCACAGCGCCGCAGCCAGCTTCCGGCCATAGTCGAGCTTCGTTGCGCCATGCGCCGACATCGAGGCGCTTACGTCCAGAAGCATGCGAACGGGCACCCGCGGTTCCACCTGAAACATTTTGAGAAACAGCTTTTCCAGCCTCAGGTAGGCGCGCCAGTTGATCGCCCGCAGGTCGTCGCCGTGGTGGAAATTTCGGTGGTCGAGAAATTCCTGCCCGGAGCCCGCAAAGTGGGACGAGTTGTGTCCCCCCACCAGGCCCGCGAACGATTTTTGCCAGTGGATGGTGAGCCGTTCCAGTTTTTCCAGGAACTCGCGATCCAACAACGGCGTCGCCTCAGACATCACAAGAATCCTACGCCGCCGAAACCTGCGCGGTTACGCCCTTGATGACTGCGGTGAGAATGGTCTCCGGCGTCTGGCCGTCTGCATGCGCGTCGAAATTCAGGATGATGCGGTGACGCAGCACCGCGGGCGCCACCTGCTCGATATCTTCGATCGAGAGATGGTAGCGGCCCCGTATGAGCGCCCTCACCCGCCCGCACTCGACCAGCGCCTGGGCGCCTCGCGGCGAGCTGCCGTAGCGCACGTACTTCCTGGCGAGCTCGTGCGCTTCTTTCTGCTCCGGCTGCGTGGCCATCACCAGGTGGATGGCGTACTCCTGAACGTGCGGCGCGATCAGCACGCCGCGGCAAACTTCGCGTACCTCCATGATGGACTCGCGGTCCATCACCGGAACGGGTGTCTCCGTTGCCGACTGAATCGTCCGCGCCACGATCCGGTTTAGCTCTTCGCGATTGGGATAGGTCACCAGTATCTTCATCAGGAAACGGTCCAGCTGCGCTTCCGGAAGTGGATACGTGCCTTCCATCTCGATCGGGTTTTGCGTGGCCATCACTAAGAAGGGCTGGTCCAACTCATGCGTGATCGTGCCGCTGGTTACCGTCCTCTCCTGCATCGCTTCCAACAGCGCCGACTGGGTTTTCGGCGTGGCGCGATTGATTTCATCGGCCAGCACCAGGTTCGCGAAAATAGGACCCGGCTGGAAGCGCAGAGTCTTGGAGCCCCGATCGTCACTCTCGATAATCATGCTGCCGACGATATCCGCCGGCATCAGATCGGGCGTGAACTGGATCCGCGAATACCGTAACTGCAGCGCGCGCGCCAGAGTCCGCAGCAGCGTTGTCTTCCCCAGTCCCGGCACTCCTTCCAGCAGTACGTGCCCCGACGAAAGCAGACAGATCAGCACGCCCTCGACTACATCATCTTGCCCTACGATTACCTTGCCGATTTCCCGGCGAACGGCATTCAGCCGCTCCACCGCCTCGCGCAGCGTCGCTTCATTTCCCACGTTCTTCATTGTAGAGCACGGCGAAGACTGGAATCGCGGGCCCCTTCATTTATTAGTACGAAATCGATTTTGCTGGGAAGCCGCCGAACTGCGTGGTACTAAATCTGATTCTGAAGAGCCACCTGCGCGTCCATCCTTCGCGTGAGACAAGTTAACACACCGGCCATTTCTACTACGGCGCGCCGGGCCTGTTGCGGAGCTATCGTGCGGGTTATGCAATACCAGGTCTGCATCAACTTGTAATCCAGTCTCAGCAGCCGATCCTCCAACGACTGCGCTCCCAGCGTCGAGGAGTGCTCCAGGAAGTACGTGACCACGCGGTAATCGCGTTCGAGCGAACGAAGTAGCGGCTCAAGATTGGGTTCTGTATGGAGACGCTCGCGCACCTCCCCCAAACTCAGCCGGCCTGGCACATCCACCGATTGGTCTGCCTGCGTGCGTAGGAGGAGCAAACAGCTAGAGCGAAACCAATAGCCCAAAAGAACTACTGAGACGGCGCTGATCACTATGCTCGCCAACATAATTCCCAATCCCGAACCAACGGTACTATACCATCCATAACGAGTCTAACATCGGCGGGGAGACCGCGCAACACGTATTTGCGGGCAAAAGTAAACTCTTTTTATACCCACAAACTGGGGTATTTCTTCGTCGCAAATGGGGGGATAATACCAGGGGAATATCTTTGGATAGCTTCGTAATTCCCAGTACCAAATAGACTTAAGTCCTAACGGGTTTCGGGGTCCGCCGGCTTACCTGATCTCTAGTGTGATTGAATCGCTGGTAGAACAGCCGAGAATCTGGGCCGCCGACCCCTGGTTTACGGAGATCTCCAGATACCCGGAACTACCCGCGATCACAAATAATTCCCCCCGCCGCCGCTCGGCGTAGTTCTGCGCCAGGGCACGGATGTTTCGATGGCAAAGCGACATTTGGAAGTCTTTGCGCGCGAGATTCGGAAAATCGTTCACGTGAAGGTTGGTGATGACGTTTCCGAAACGGTCGATCTTCAGGATGCAGCCGTTCCACGAATGCCGGCCGGTACGGATCGGTTTTTCGAACGGCGGCCGCACGTAATCCTGGATGATGCTTCCCATTTGCGCCGGCCTGGTCCCGGCTGCCAGGTGCGCCGCCACCGGTGAGAAGATATCCCGGCCGTGAAAAGTCTGGCTGACCGGTTGAAGAAAGAACCGGCGATTCGTCAGGGCGCGAACCTTGTGTTTTTCCCTCGCGTATACCATGGCCAGCACGCCGTTATCGGGCGCCACGAAATACTGCCCCGCCGCTTCCAGGAGGATCGGCCGCCGGGCCGTGCCGACCCCCGGGTCGACCACCACCACGTGCGCCGTCTTCTTCGGAAAACAGCCGTACGCTTGCGCGATCAGGTAGGCCCCTTCGGCGATGGCGAACGGCGCTACCTCGTGGCTGATATCCACGATGTGCGCCTGGGGGCAGATGTTCAGGATTACGCCCTTCATGGCTCCCGCGAAATGATCGGAAAGCCCGAAATCCGTGGTTAACGTAACGATCGGCGGGGGCATTGTTAAAATGAGTCTAAATGCAGCGCGCGTATTTCGATCACAACGCCACCACCCCGGTCGCTCCCGAAGTTCTGGAGACGGTGGTGTCGTGTCTCGGTCAAACGTATGGTAACGCGTCGAGCATTCACCATTTCGGCCAAGCCGCCAAACAGCGCCTGGAGGCGGCCCGCCGCCAGCTCGCCGCCCTGATTCACGCCCATGCCGCGGAACTGATTTTCACCAGCGGGGGCACCGAATCCGACAATATCGCCCTGCTGGGCGTGGCGCGCGCGGCCTCGGGCGCCCGCCACGTGATCACCACCGCCATCGAGCATCCGGCGGTGCTCGCCGCAGCGGCGCAACTGGAGCGGGAAGGCGTGGCGGTCACGCGCCTGTGCGTCGGCTCGCGAGGCGTGGTGGATCCCGGCGACGTTCGACGCGCACTGCGGCCGGAAACCGTGCTGGTCTCGGTAATGCACGCCAATAACGAATTGGGCACCGTGCAGCCCATTGCCGAAATTGCGCGCATTACTGGCCAGGCTGGTGTCCTGTTGCACGTGGACGGTGTGCAGGCGCTCGGCAAGATCCCCGTGGATGTGAAGGCTTTGGGCGCGGACCTGTACAGCATGAGCGCGCACAAGCTTTATGCGCCCAAGGGAGTCGGCGCGCTCTACATCCGCAAGGGAACGCGTCTCGCGCCGCTCACCTTCGGCGGCCACCACGAGCGCGACCGCCGTCCGGGCACGGAAAACGTCCCCGGAATCGCGGGTTTTGGCGCTGCCGCCGAACTGGCCGCGCGCCATCTTACGGCCGGCGCCGATCCGATGGCGAGCCTTCGCGACCGCCTCGAGAACGCCGTTCTCGAACGCATCCCCGAATCCGGAATCAACGGAGCGGGCCCATCCCGCACGCCCAACACCACGAATATCTACTTCGACGGCATCGATGGCGAGGCCTTAGTGATCGCGCTCGATCTGCGCGGGTTTGCCGTTTCCACCGGCTCGGCCTGTTCCAGCGGCGCCGTGACCCCCTCGCACGTGCTCACCGCCATTGGCCTGTCCCCCGAGCGGGCGCGCGCCAGCATCCGGTTTTCCTTGGGAATCTCGAACACCGGACAACAGGTCGATGGCCTGGTGGAGGCACTCGAGGCTGCCGTAACCCACCTGCGCCGGATTTCCGTGCATGCTTGACGCCGCTATGCCAGATCGCAGTACCATTGAGGGTGGGAGATGGCGCCGGCCTCATGACTGACACCCAACTCCATTTAGCCATCGGACTTCCCTTCGTTGCGGTGATCACCATTCGCGCCGGCATCCGCGAAATCCGTTCCGGCCTCAAGCTGCTTACCGGAAATGTCTACGAATGGATGGGGCAAAAGTGAATCCGCCCATTGCCGTCGCCATGAGCGGCGGCGTCGACAGCTCGACCGTCGCCGCGCTCCTGGTCCGCCAGGGACAGAGCGTGGTGGGGCTGACCATGCAGCTCTGGAACCAGCGCCGGCTGCCGGAGATCGCAAGCGAAGCCGCCACGGGCCGCTGCTGCTCGCTTGATGATGTCTATGATGCGCGCCGCGTGGCCGAACAGGTCGGTATTCCTTACTATGTCGTCAACTTCGAACAGCAGTTCGAAGATCGCGTGGTGAAGCCGTTTGTCGAGGAATACCTGGCAGGCCGCACGCCCGTGCCCTGCACCCTGTGCAACAACTACCTCAAGTTTGACCGCTTCCTGGAGATGGCCGACGCAGTAGGCGCGCGGCACATCGCCACCGGGCACTACGCGCGCGTGCGTTATTGCGCCACTTCGGGCCGCTATCAATTGCTGCGCGCGGTGGATGGATCCAAGGACCAGACTTACTTCCTGTTCGGCCTGACCCAGCCGCAACTTGCCCGTACACTGTTCCCCCTGGGCGGGATGACCAAGCCGGAAGTGCGGGAACTGGCCCGCTCCCTGGACCTTTCGGTGGCCGCCAAGAGTGACAGCCAGGAGATCTGTTTCGTGCCCAACGGCGACTATGCGGCCTTCCTCGGCGCCTATCTGAAGGAACGCGGAGTGGCGCCGCAACCCGCCCGCGGTGCCATTGTGACCAGCGGTGGCCGCACGCTGGGCGAACATGAAGGGGTGCACCATTTCACCGTCGGCCAGCGGCGCGGGCTCGGCATCGCGACCGGCCGGCCGCTCTACGTGATCTCCACCGACGCCGGGTCGCAGCGCGTCGTGGTCGGTGGCAACGACGAATTGCTTTGCCAGCGGTTCTTTGCCAACCGCGTCAATTGGATCTCCCTGGCCGGATGCCCCGAAACCGTGCGCGCCCAGGTCAAGATTCGCAATAAGCACTCCGCCGCTCCCGCGACCTTGCGCCCCGCCGGCAGCCCGGAGCGCGTCGAGGTGGTGTTCGACCAGTCGCAGCGCGCCGTGACCCCCGGCCAGGGCGCCGTTTTTTACGATGGCGATCTCGTCTTGGGGGGTGGGTGGATCGAGTGACTGCGCCCTCGGCTGCCCGCACGCCGGCCCCCCACGACGATGGCCTGCGCCGCGCGCCTTCTCCCCGCCGCTCCGGCATCCGCAATTTCGCCGAATACCTGCTGGCGCTGGGCGCCCTGAAATCGCTCGAGTGGACTCCGCTTCCCTTGTCTCATCGGCTGGCTCGCGGTTACACCCGCCTGCTCGATCTGGCCCTGCCGCGCTTGCGGCGCGTCGCCGCTCGCAACCTCGCCCTGGCGCTGCCGGATCTCGAAAAGGCCCGCCATCAGGCCATCATCGACGGCGTCTTCCGATCCATAGCCCGCCTGCTGGTGAGTTTCGCCAAATTCCCTTCGATCCGCCGGGACAACCTCCCACGCTGGATCCGCCCGGAGGGCTATGAACACTTTGAAAACGCGCTCCGGGCCGGACGTGGTGTCCTGTTTGCGACGGCTCACCTGGGCAATTGGGAGTTGAGCGCCTTTGCCCACGCCTTCTTTGCCGGCCCCATGAACGTGGTGGTCCGCCCTTTGGACAATCCCATCATCGACCGGCTGATCGCGCGCCGCCGCGCGCTTTCCGGCAACCGCATCCTGTGGAAGAAGGATTTTGCCCGTGCCATTTTAAAGGCGCTGGCCGCTAATGAAGCCGTCGGCATCCTGATCGATCAGAATGTTTCGCTTGAGGCCGGCGTGTTCGTCGATTTCTTCGGGGTGCCCGCCTCCGCGGCTACCAGTTTCGCCAGATTTGCGGCCCATAGCGGCGCCGCCGTGATTCCCGGCTTCGCGCTCTGGTCCGAACCGGAACGCCGGTACGTTCTTCGCTTCTACCCGGCGTTGCCCATTACGGGGGACTTCGTGCGCGACACGCAAGCCCTGCAGACCCAGTTGGAGGCCGTCATCCGGGCCTATCCGGATCAGTGGCTGTGGGTTCACCGCCGCTGGAAAACGCGGCCGCCCGGCGCTCCTTCCTTGTATGAATCCATATCGGCGCATCCCGATGCGCTGTAGTATGCTGTACCGGGATTTAGGGGAATGAACCCGCTCAAACGCTCGCCCCTGCACGGTAGCGTGCTCGCCCTGGTCCTGACCGCGCTCGCGATTCTCCTCTCGGTTTTGACCCGCCCTGTCCTGGAGCCCGACGCCTACCTTTTGTTTGTTGTCGCTATTTGGGTCAGCGCCTGGTTCGGGGGGCGCACCGCGGGGTTAGTCGCCAGCGCCTGTTCCACCGCGGCGATCCTCTATTTCGTTCTCGGTTCCGGTTTGTCTCAAGCCCCCAGATCAGTCGCCCTTCTCCGGGTCGCCGGTTTCCTGGTGCTGGCGCTGTTCATCACTTGGCTTACTTCCTCCTGGCGGGACAGCCGGCGGCTGCTGGCTGCCACCCTTTCCAGCATCGGAGACGCTGTCCTCGCCACCGACCAGGAGGGACGCATCACTTTTCTGAACTCAGTGGCCGAGACCCTGACGGGCTGGCCCGCTTCTGAGGCGCGGGGAAAACCCATTACCGAAGTGATGCCCCTGGTCGAGGAAAAGACCCATGAGCCGGTCGAGAACCCGCTCATTCGCGCCCTGCGCGAGCGCGTCACGGTGACCTTGCGCGAACACCCGATGATGGTCTCGCGCAGCGGCGCCGAGGTTCCCATCGAGCAAAGCGCCGCCCCCGTCCGCGAAGATTCGGGACGAATTCGCGGGGGCATTCTGGTGTTCCGCGACATCAGCAAGCGCCGGCGCCTCGAAGAGCAGGTGACCCAGGCGCAGAAGATGGACGCCGTCGGCCGCCTGGCAGGGGGCATTGCGGGCGATTTCAATAACGTCCTCACCGTCATTACCGGATACGCGGAACTGCTGCGCAGCGAGATCCCCTCCACCCATCCCACGCGCCGCTTCGTGGATGAGATCATCTATGCCGGCGAGCGTGCCGCCGCGCTCACGCGCCACCTGCTCGCCTTCAGCAAGGGGCCCGCCGTTCAGCCGCGCGTGCTCGATCTCAACTCCGTCATCGCCACCATGGAACCGATGCTGCGCCGCTTGCTGGGCCCGAATATCGAGCTGATTCTCCTCCCCGGTTCGAGTCTCGGCCGCGTGAAGGCGGATCCGGCGCAGATCGAACAGGTGATCGTCAATCTGGCCACGAACTCGCGCGACGCCATGTCCGCCGCTGGCAAACTGGTCCTCGAAACCGCTAACGTGGAGCTCGAACAGGCTGGTAGCAAGAGCCTGGGGGTCGCGCCGGGCTCCTACGTCATGCTGGCGGTGAGCGACACGGGAGCCGGCATGCCGCCCGAAACGCGCTCCCGCCTCTTCGAACCCTTCTTCACCACCAAGGATCCGGGAAAAGGCAGCGGACTGGGCTTGGCCACCGTTTATGGGATTGTGAAGCACTGTGAAGGCCAGATCACCGTCTACAGCCAGCCCGGTTGCGGGACCATCTTCGAAATCTACTTGCCGGTCGTCCGCGAATCGGTGCCCCAGCCGGAACGTAAGCTCTCGCCCAAGGGTTCCGAGACCATCCTCCTGGTGGATGACGAAGAAGGCGTTCGCAAACTCGTAACGGCCGTGCTCAAATCCAACGGCTACGATGTCTTGGAGGCCGGCAACGGCGCCGCTGCCTTGGCTGTCTATGAAAAGAACGGGCATAAGATCGACATGGTGCTCACCGACGTGGTGATGCCGCAAATGACGGGCTTCGAGTTAGGCCGCGAGCTGACCGCGCGCGCCCCTGCCCTGAAGATTCTCTATATGTCCGGCTATCGCGACAACACCATCGTCGGCGATTCCGGCGAGCCGCCGAAACCGTTCCTGCACAAGCCTTTCACTCCCGACCTCCTGCTGTCCAAGGTGAGGGAAGTGCTGGATGCGGGAAAAGAAGTGCAGGGCGGCTGCGCCGATTAGTTATAGTTAGCCTTTCCCGTCATCTCGAGCCAGGAGATCAACCCGTCGCATCCGCCCGCGGCGGCGCCCAGCCGCTATGGGCCGTTTAGTATCTGGCGCCTTACCAAAGAGAACTCGTGGGCATCTGGGAAGGCCGTTAGGATTGCAGCAGAGGGGTTCATGCCCTCGGTATCACATCCTAAATAAAGGACGGTGTATGCACCAGATTAAGAAACGGTGGCGGTTGACGCTGGGTTTCGCGATCGTCGGTACTGCTGCGGCCATCTCAGGCGGAGGCGGCGGAGGCGGTGGAACCAGCCTCCCCGGGCGCCTCACTGGAGGCGGCTCGATCATCAATAACGGTATCCGCGTAACGCATGGCTTTGAACTGAACTGTGACGCCACGGTGAACCCGCAGAATCTTCAGATTAATTGGCCCGGCTACAAATTCCACCTGCAGCAGCTCAACTCCGCATTCTGCTCCTATGATCCTTCCATTAACCCCGGCCAGCCGGCTGCGGGTTTCAACACCTACACGGGCTCGGGAACGGGCCGATTGAACGGAGTGGACGGCGCGACGGTAGACTTCATTTTCACCGATGCCGGTGAGCCTGGCATCAACGATACGGCGGCTTACACCATTTCCGACAGCGGTGGCAACCTGGTGCTGACCGCTTCGGGATATCTCGATAAGGGTAATCAACAGGCCCACAATCCATGAGTAGCGGCCTGGCGCAGCTCCTGTGCGTGCTGGTCCTCGCCGCAAGGGCGGCGGATCTTGAGTCGCCGGAACTCGGAAGCGTAATTGGCCAGGTGGTGAACGCGGTGACCGGTGAGCCGGTCACCGGCGCGCAACTTACGCTCAGCGCCATGACCGCCTCCGATAGTTCCTACCACGCGACCAGTAATGAGTTGGGCAAATTCTCGCTGACCAAGGTGCCCTCCGGCGCCTATGAACTGGTGATCCAGAGGCCAGGCTATGTCCAGGAGGGCAGGTCTCTGACACTGGCTGCCGGGCAGGCCGCCAGCGGCACGGCCTTCCGCCTTATGCCGCAGGCAGTGATCGCTGGACGCGTAGCGGATGCCGATGGCGGCCCTATCCCGGGCGCCATCGTGCATGCCATACAATCCCTCTATACGGGCGGGATCCGCCGTTATCTCGTTTCCGGTACTGGAATCACAAACGGCCGCGGCGAATATCGCATCTTGGGCCTGCCGCCAGGGCACTATTATTTGGGGGGCGCCGTTCATGGGAAGACCGGCTATGCGGCGGCCTACTATCCGGGAACTCAACAGGTGAGCCAGGCAGTGACGATTGATGCTGTACCGGGTGGCGAGGTGCCCGAAGTGAATCTGACGATCCCGGAAATGCGCACCGCACGGGTTCGCGGCACGATTCAGAGTACGCCAGGTATGCCTGTATATGGGATGAATGTGACCGCGGTGCCGTGTGACTCGGGCCCCTTGAATCGAGCCACGGCGTCCATCCAGGACCCGGATGGCATGTTTGAATTGCGGGATCTTGCACCTGGCTGCTACCTGCTTGCTGCCGACTCGTTTCGCAGTGGACAGCGGTACAGCGCAAGATCCTCTCTCAACATCGGGGATACCAACATCGATGGCGTTCGGCTGAATCTGCTTCCTCCCACTCAGGTAACCGGCCAGGTGAAAACCGACGGCCGCGACCTCGCGCCCGATCAAGTGGTCGTCAACCTTGCGTCGTACCAATCCAAGGTGACAGCCAGCGGCGCGCCCCGGGAAGATGGCAGCTTGGTTCTCAATAACGTGGTCCCCGAGAGTTACGAACTCACGGTTCGGACTCCCGAGGGCTACTTTCTGAAATCCGCGCGATTCGGCAGCACCGACGTGCTGGCATCCGGACTCGATCTGAGAAACGGCGCCCAAGGCACGCTCGAACTGGAGATCAGCAGCGCCGGAGGCCGCGTGGACGGGTCCGTGACCGATCCGGACGAGCGGCCCATTCCGGGTGCACGCGTCGTTATCATCGCGGAGGATGCGCGCGATCGCCCGCCACGTTTCCAGGTTTGCGTTACGGACCGCACGGGCAGCTTTAGCCTGAAAGGCATCGCTCCAGGAGAATACCGCATCTACGCTTTCCAAAGCGTCGATGCGGGCGCGTCGCTCGATCCCGGCTACTTCCTACGGTTTCAAAATCAAAGCAGACGGGTCTCGGTTAGCGAGCATAGTCAGACCCTGATTCAGCTTAAGGCCATCCCCGCCGATTCCGGCCGTCTGGCGGGCAAGTAGACTGAAGAAGCCTTTTTCAGTTTCACCAAAACCTACAAAACAATTCGAATGGTCTTAGCGACTTCCAGATCCGTAAGGCCAGATCGCACGACCGGCAGGGGATACTGGAATTGGGGCGAACTTGTACACTACCATTCCCACCATACAACTGGCCCGACGCTGCCATCCCCGGCCCCTGGTGCGCGACTTCCCTCCATAGCCTCCTGATGACCCCCCTCACTCTCATATCCGCCTCAAAAGGTGGCACTTACACAGAATCATCTACCTCCACGAGCTGCCGGGAGACGCAAACTGCAAAAAAACCCTTCCATCTTCGTCTCCCAATTTTCACTCATGTCCGCAACCTACAGAAAAATAATGCTTTATCCATCCTGCAATTT
>Ga0075030_100005696_pt1 | contig 11218 bp, 11 predicted proteins | sample LitLauG_LLR_2012_FD_71393 | JGI IMG/M metagenome (GOLD analysis project Ga0075030, IMG submission 71393) | Freshwater sediment microbial communities from Pennsylvania, USA - Little Laurel Run_MetaG_LLR_2012 | ecosystem: Environmental > Aquatic > Freshwater > Creek > Sediment | place: USA...
CGAGACTCCAAAGACGTGAACCACGCGCCGTTGCTGGCTAATCTGCGACGCCTACAGTCCGCACGCGACCAGGACGGCAAACAACTCACCGTGGTTGAACTCCCAATGCCGCAGCCGGTGGTTTTCGAAGGCCACCGCCTCCCCGCCAGCTATGCCAATTTCTACATCGCGAACGGAGTTGTCCTCGCACCGGTCTTCAATCGTCCCAACGACCGCACTGCCTTGAACACTTTGGCTGAGCTCTTCCCTACCCGCGAAGTCGTCCCTATCTACTCGGGAGACTTCATCTGGGGCCTGGGCGCGATGCACTGCATGAGCCAGCAGCAACCCGCGTAGGTCCGATTGCAGATTTCAGATTCTAGATTTCAGATTGAACGGAGTACCTAGTCACGAAACCATGAGGATGTTCAATCTGAAATCTGCAATCAACAATCTGCAATCCTTCATTCTGCCTTCTGCATTCTGAATTTCCCTATGCTAGATTCTTCCGCATGCCCCACCGCGAAATGACCACCAGCCGTCTGGAAGCCTTCAGCGACGGCGTAATCGCGATCATCGTCACCATCATGGTGCTCGAACTCCGCGCCCCTTCCCAGCCAACGTGGCCGGCACTGCTCAAGGTCGCGCCCGTCGTCCTCAGCTACGGACTCAGTTTCCTTGTGGTCGCCATCATGTGGGTGAACCATCACCACCTGATTCACGCGGTGCACGAAGTGACGCCTCGACTCTTGTGGTCGAATCTGAATTTGCTCTTCTGGATGTCGCTCGTCCCTTTCGTCACGGATTTCCTCGGCAAGAACTATCACCAGCCCATGGCTGTTTCTCTCTACGGCTTGGACCTGGCCTTGTGTGGCAGTTCGTTTTATATCCTGCGCACCGAACTCGTCCGCCAGGATGGCCATGACGGGAACCTGCGTGACTATCACGCCGGCGTGCAGAGAAAGAACGCTTTCTCGGCTCTTCTCTATTTCCTCTCGGTCCCACTCGCGTATGTCTCCGTTTACGCTTCGTTCTTTATCTTTGCCCTGATCCCGGCGATGTATTTCCTGCCCGAAAAAAAACTGGCGGTCTCTGTTCACGAGTAGTGTGTTACTTCTGCAAAGATAAATACGCGTCCCCGTTCTGGGCCAACGCGTGCCATCGGGAACATCGGGTAGCGCCGGCGTCTCGCCGGCTGTGGCGGGGGCGTCCCGCCCCCGCACCCGGTACAAGTCAATCGATCCTTTGTGGGTTCTACTTCCGATACAGCGTAGGCTCCGGCCCCTTTTCCAAGGTCGTCCGGTCCCAGATCCATCCCTGGCGGGTGTAGCTGGCGAGCTCAAAATCCTGCGTCAGTTCCAGCGCGTCGGTGGGACACGCATCTTCGCACAGCCCGCAGAACATGCAGCGGCTCAGATCGTAGGTGAAGTTGGTGAGTTCTTTGCGGCGAGTCTTCTCGTTGCGTTCACTCGACACGACAATCAAGTTTTCCGGGCAAGCCAGCGCGCACAAATCGCACGCTATGCACATGGTCTCGTCGGTATCCGGGTTTACGTTCAACCGCGGCGCTCCACGGTACCGCTCGGCCACTTGCGGCCGCTCCAACGGATACTGCTCGGTATAAATCTCCTTCGGATCCTGGTAACGGAAGGTGATCTTCAGTCCTTGCAGCAGGTCGACGAGAAACACTTTGCGGAGCAAGCTCGGCAGGCCCATAACGCGGCTAGAATACCACGGCCCGTCGCGTTACCCCAATTGGGTGAGGTATCTTTTCCGAACCACGTTCGTCCACAATACATATTCTCGAACCGAGGAGATTCCATGCCGACTCAGATTTCCCCCATGTTGGCCGTCACCGACGGCAGCGCCGCCATCGCCTTCTACCAGGCTGCCTTCGATGCCGAACTTCTATGGAAGCTGGGGGAAGGCGCCGACATCGTCGCTGGACTCTCCATCCACGGCGCCCCATTTTTTCTCGCCTACCACTCCCCGGAGTACGGCACGCGCGGCCCATCGGCAGTGGGCTTCACCACGGTGAGGATCGAGTTGTTCGTAGACGACCCGGTCGCGGTTCAGAACAAAGCTCTGGCCGCGGGTGCCGTTGAGCGCAGCCCCATCGAAGAACACGAGCACCCCACCACCGGGCCGAAGCCCATCCGCCGCATGCTGCAGGGCGCCGTCGTCGACCCCTTCGGCCACATGTGGCTGATCGGCAAATTCCTCGCATAAAACGGAATGTCGCGACCGCCTCGCTCTGGGACCTCAGCGAATCCTCAGCGTTCTCAGCGGTTTAGCTTCTCGCGTCCACAGGTGCGGAACTTCTCCCCTCCCCTACCCGTACCTACCACCAGAGGACGCCATGAGAGCCTACTTCAATAATCTCCCCATGAAGACCTGGCTGCTACTGGTCGTCCCCGCTCTGGCGATCGCGTACCCGGTCGCCCGTGTAGTCATTCCCGCCGTAATCCATGCCGTCGTGCCGGAAGTCGTCAGAAACGTGTTCACCGTGATCTGAGCAGTTCAGCGCTGAGTGGCATTCGTCCGCCCGCAGTTCCTTCCAGCCCACGTAGAATACCTTTGTCCACCGAATGGCCAACGACCAACGACCAGCGACCAACGACGGTTCCGACGAACTCTGGATGGAGGAAGCGCTCCGCTGCGCCCAGCGCGCCCTGGAGATGGACGAAGTCCCGGTGGGTGCCATCGTCGTCTGCAATGGCAAAATCGTCGGCCGCGGATGGAACCGCGACATCACCGACTCCGATCCCACTGCCCACGCCGAAATCGTTGCCCTCCGCGAAGCCGGTGCAACCGTTGGTAACCACCGCCTGGGCGCCTGCGAGCTGTTTGTTACAATTGAACCGTGCCCCATGTGCGCCGGCGCGATGGTGCACGCCCGCATCAAACGGTTGGTCTACGGCTCGGATGATCCAAAGGCGGGCGCGGTACGGTCAGTGATGCAGGTCCTGAATCACCCGCAACTGAACCACAAACTCGAGGTAAGAAGCGGAGTCTTAGCCGGCCGTAGCGCAGAACTGCTGCAGACGTTCTTTAGAAATCGTCGCTCGTAGAGTCGTAGTTTGCTACGTCTCTGTTGGCAGCGTCAACGCGCAAGGTTTGAAGATGCTGCCGGCAGAGACGTTGCAAGCAACGTCTCTACAATAACTATTTTGTCCGACGCGGAGAGGTGCGTGAGTGGTTGAAATTGAGCCGTCTTGCGGGCGTGAGCGAAGCGGGAGCCCGCAGGCGAAATCCTGAGTGCCGTCTTGTGGCGCGAAGGACCGAAGGCGCCAACCACAATGATGGTTTAGAAATCCAGATTTTGTCCGACGCGGAGAGGTGCGTGAGTGGTTGAAACGATCCGCCTCGAAAGCGGACATACCTTAACGGGTATCGTGGGTTCAAATCCCACCCTCTCCGCCAGAATTCCCTTCCAATCACTGTGTTTTTCCGAAATCTTACGCTGCGATTATCCTCCGGCTCAGGGAAAGAAGTGTCGAGTTCTCAGGTCGTGCAGCACTAGAGCTCAAGCTTGTCGTTAATGGGAAGGCCTCGGAGGAAGGAGTAGATGCTGCTCGACGATTCCCTTCCCCTCGCGCGCAACGATCCACTGGTTGGCCGCGACATCCTTGAAGGATTCCGTGGCGCCCTGCGGCCAGCGAATGCTGACGTCTACCTTAGCGGCTGTACCCAGTCCAAAGTGGACGCGGAAATCGCCCTGGGAGATGAAATAGCCGCCGCTGCGCACTTCATCGATCTGCTTGTGACGCCCGGACGTCACGGTGATGCGCGCCCCGATCGCATCACGGCCGGATGCCGTCAGCGCACGCACCAGCAGAGCGTTGCCGCGCGGGCCGAAGTTTTTGAGCAGAGAAGGCGGCTCGAAAAGGTTGACCACCACGATCTCTTCGGATCCATCGTTATCGAAGTCCCCCACGGCGATTCCCCGCGAGGAGTGCTTGTTAGTGATGCCCGGACCCGCAGTCGAAGACATATCGAAGAACTGCCCGTCTCCGCGATTCCAAAACAACTGGCGGGGCTGGCGAAACTCTTCGCCGATCCCATACTTGTCCACGAAGGGATACACGTGTCCGGACACTACAAGCAGGTCCTTCCAGCCGTCGTTGTCGATGTCAACAAAAGCCGTGCCCCATTTTACGAAGCGGGTCTGAACCGCCAGACCGGCGCGGGTAGTGACATCGCTGAAGCTGCCATTACCCAGGTTGCGGTAAAGGGTGTTGGTGTCACTTGAGAAATTCGTCTTGAAAATATCGAGATAACCATCGCCGTCATAATCGGCGGCAGTCGCGCCCATTCCCGCCTGCTCCCGGCCATCCTCGTTGACGGCCAGTCCCGTAGCGAGGCCGATCTCCTCGAAGGTCCCGTTTCGCTTGTTGTGGAAGTAGAGACTCTGACTTGAATCGCAATCTACAAAAAAGTCCGGCCATCCGTCGTTATCGAAATCACCGGTCAGGATGCTGAAGCCGTAGTAATCAGGTGGCGTTTCGATACCGGCTTGTTTGGAAACGTCAGTGAAGTGGCCGTGACCGTCGTTGTGGTAGAGGGTCATAGTTTCGCCCTTGAGGCCCCGCGGTCCGCAAGGCACGGGAATGTTTTTCCACTTGCAGCCGCTGCGCTCGCGCGGCCGGGGCGACTGCTGGGCGTTGAAGTCGATGTAGTGGGCCACCACCAGGTCGAGCCACCCGTCCCGGTCATAGTCGATAAAGGCGCATCCCGTGCTCCATCGCGAGCCGGGAGTGTCCAGGCCGCGCTGGTGGGTCTCGTCGCGGAAGGTCCCGTTTCCCAGGTTGTGGAGAAATACGTTGTGACCCCACTGAGTGAGGAACAGATCCACGTTTCCGTCGTTGTCCGCGTCGCCGGCGCACACACCTTGCCCCCACCCGGTGTGTCCGATGCCCGCCTTCTCGGTTACATCTTCAAAGCGAAGGCCCCCGAGATTGTGGTAGAGATGCGGCGTCAACCCTGAATCGGGTTTCAACCGGTCGCCCTGGACAAGAAAAATGTCCGGCAATCCGTCGTTATCGTAGTCGAAGATGGCGACGCCTGTGCCCGTGTTCTCCACCACGGAGGTCTGCTCCAGATCGCCGGAGACAACCACCGCGCTGAGCCCGACTTGGGCTGCAATATCCCGGAAATCAACGACCGGCGCTTTCATGCCGGGAGGGAGTGGTCGCACAGGTTGATCCTTGGCTCCCGAAGAAACCATCTGCGACACGCCCCTGCCCTCGAACGACTGAATGAAAACTAGGACGAGAGCAACGATCAAAGAAGAAGAGAACAACGAGGGACGCCACGAGACGTTGCGCATCAGTGCGCCTTCTCCAGTTCAGGATGGGAAGCGATGCCTGTGGTGCGGGCCAGCGCGATTCGCCCGAGAGCGCGTTCGATGTCCGGATCCGCCGGCTTCAACGTCTGCGCCAAGCGAAGCTCCTTCTCCCCGTTGTCGATGTCGCCCATCTGGCAATCGGTGAGTCCGAGCTTCTTGTGCAAATCCGCTTTGATGGCACAGTCTCCGCAGACTTCGATTGCCTTTTGGAACTGGCGGATCGCTTCCGGCCAGTCGTGCGCTGCGCCGGCCGCGAGCGCATCGTTGCCCAGAGTGCCCGCCTCGTCGACGATGCGATTCTTCTTTTGCACCTCGCGGTAACGCGCCGTGAGGCGCTCCGCCTCGTCCGGATCAGCTGGCTTGATGGCTCGCGCCAAACTCCAAAGCGCCTGACTATGGTCGGGGTTGATCGCCAACGCCTGCCTCCAGGCTTCGATGGCTGGCTGGGTCTGCGAGGCATGTTCCAGACTCTGCCCCAGCAGATTCCATGCAGTGGCATTCCGTGGCTGCAGCTTGACGACGGTCTGCAGCAAGGCGACAGCGCGCTTGTAGTTGCCGGCTTGCTTCTCGATCATGGCCAGAAAGTAGTAGGGCTCCGGCATCGGTGGAGCGATGCGGATGGCAAGTTCGAGGTCGGGTTTGGCCTGCGAGTTGCGACCGAGGTCCAAGAGCACGCGGCCTCGGTTCAGGTGTGCCAAAGCGGATCCGGGCGCCAGCCGAATTGCTTCGTCGTTTTCGGTTAACGCTCCTGTCAGATCGTAGCTTTCGGCGAGAACCATGCCCAAGTCCAGATGAGCTGTGGCGGATTTCGGCGCGAGCGCGACCGCTTTGCGCAGCAGAGCTACGCTTTCCTCGCTCTTGCCCAGGCGAGCTTTCACCCTGCCTGCCGCCGCCAGAGCGGTCGCGTCCTGCGGAGCCAGCTTCACTGCCCGGTCAACCTCCAGTTCCGCTTCTGCGAACTTTTGCTGTTTCGCGAGAACCAGCCCGAGATTGAGGTGAGCTTGTTCGTAGGCCGGATTGTCTTCCAGGGCCTGCCGGAACAGTTTTTCGGCTGCTTCCTGGTCGCCCCGATTGGCGCGGACCATACCCAGATTGACCAGCGCCGGAGCGAATTGCGGGTCGCGTCTAAGGGCATCGCGAAACTCGGTTTCAGCCTCAGCCGGCTTTCCCATATCCATAAGCACGGAGCCAAGGGCATTGTGCGCCGTCTTCATTCCGGGGTCGTAGCGCAGTGCGAGGCGAAATTCGACGGCCGCGGTAGTCAACTGTTGGGCACGGACCCGCGCTGTTCCTAGGTTGTAGTGGGCTTGGGCAGAGTGCGGTTCCAGCCGGACTGCCTCTTCAAACACCGCCAGCGCGCAGCCCGAATTGCCATGGTCCATGAACCATGCGCCGATTGAGCCGTAGGCTTTGGCGGAAGGGGCGTCGTGGAGTGTTTTCTCGCTGTCAGCTGGCAGTTTGCAGCCCTCCGGTAATTGCGCCGCAGACGCAGATACAACGGAGACGAAAATCAGCCCAAGTCCTGACACAAACTTCATGGCGAAGTGGCGTCAGTATAGATGATCTCTTGGCCGATGGATCAACCCGTGCGCAGCCGCAGAACTCACTTAAGCATGATCGGACTCAAGTACGGCGCCTCATTCGCATGGCGGCCCGAAGCGCTGGAAATCACAGCCGCACTCTGGACGAAGGCCTCGTGTTGCGGTTATCCTCTCGGCTCATGGACCGACGAACCTTCCTCCAACGCACCCTGGCGGGTGCCGCCAGCTTGGCAATTTCCCATCGTGCTGCCGCGGCTGATCCTGACCTTGTTCCCGTCTGGACCCAAATCGAGAAGCATCACGATGAAGCCGTCCAGCGCTTGCAGGAATGGATCAAGCAGCCCTCGATTGCCGCTGAGAACCGGGGAGTCAACGAAGGTTGTGACCTTACAATGCGCTTCCTGAGCGAGGCCGGATTCGGCGAGGTCACGAAGATCCCCACCGATGGTCAACCGGGAATTTTCGCCAAGCTCGATGCGGGTGCTCCGAAGACGCTCGGACTCTACTTCATGTACGACGTCAAGCAAGCGGATCCGGCCGAATGGTCCTCGCCACCGTGGGCTGCGTCGCTGGTTGAAAAGCCTGGCCTCGGAACCGCAGTCGTTGGCCGCGGAGCCGTAAACCAGAAAGGACCGGAATCCTCATTCATCGCCGCGCTCTATGCGATGCGGGCTGCCGACCGCAAACTCCCCGTAAACCTAGTCCTGGTGGCTGAAGGAGAGGAGGAGATCGGCTCGCCGCACTTTCCCCAGATCGTGAATCGTCCTGAAGTGATGGCGGCGCTGCGCCCATGCATGGGAATTTTTATGCCTTCCGCGGAGCAGGAGTTGGATGGCAAGGTAACGATGACACTCGGGGCCAAGGGCGTCGTCGAACTGGAATTGGTGTCGAGTGGAGAGCGCTGGGGACGCGGCCCACGCCGCGACATTCACTCCAGCAACAAAGCGCGGCTCGACAGCCCGGCATGGCATCTGGTCGAAGCTCTAGCCACGCTCGTCTCACCTGACGGCAACGATCCCGCCATCGAAGGCTTTGCCGACAAGGCGCGGCCAATTTCTCCTGCGGAGAAGGCGATGATCGCCACCGCAGCCCAGCGACTCGACGAATCCGTAGCCAAGAAGCAAATGGGCGTCGAGCACTGGGTCCACGACGTGAACTGGCAAGAAGCCCTCGAACTGCTGGAGTCGCGCCCTACGGTGAACATTGAAGGCTTGGTTGGCGGCTACACCGGCCCTGGCGGCAAGACCATACTGCCCCACCGCGCGGTCGCAAAAATCGATATGCGCCTCGTCCCCGATATGAAGGCTACCGAAGCTCTTGCCGCGCTCAAAGCTCATCTGGCCAAGCACGGTTTCGGCGACATCGAAGTCAACATGACGGGCGGATACGACCCCAACAGCACTGCTGCTGACGCCGCAATCATTCGCGCCCAGACTGCCGTCTACAAACGCAATAACATTGATCCCATCGTGCTCCCGCGCAGCGCCGGTTCCTGGCCCGGTTACGTGTTCACCAACGAACCCCTGCATCTCGCCGCTGGCCATTTCGGATTTGGTCACGGGAGTGGAGCACACGCGCCCGACGAGTATTACGTCATTGAGTCGAAGAACGAAAAAGTGCAAGGGATGGACGGTGCGGTGAGATCGTTTGTCGAGTACCTCTACGAGATCGCACGGACTTGATCGGATCCAGAGCCGATCGGAGTTTTTCGATCAATAACGCTAAAATCTTGATTTCGCGGTAGTTGCGATTCGACGATCGGCGCCATCCCACGCAAAATATTGTGAACAAATAACTTACGCGTAAAATATTCCGAAATAAGGAGTTAGGTTTCATATTGTGCGCCGACCTCGCGGAAGGTTTTTTCTTGCCCCAGGTCCGCAAAATATTGAACCTAAGTGGTTTGCGAGATCGTGCTTGCCGCTCATGTCTGCAAAATATTGCGAAATAAAGACTTACATGCAAAATATTCCGGAATAAGGACTTAGGTCGTGTTTTCCGCGTTCAGTGCGCAGTTTTCCTTATCGAAGTCCGCAAAATCTTGGATCTAAAAGACTTTGTGAAATCCTGACCGCCGCTTCACCTACAAAATTTTGTCAAAGAAGGACTTACTCGCAAAATCTTCCGAATAACGAGTTAGCGGCTCGATTTGCTGAGGGAGTCTGGCTCGCTCTCGTCCGGATGTTTGCGGTGCGAATAGGCACAATGCCATTGTCCACGTTCTATTGCGAGGGTCAAGGTTGTTCGTCACATGAAATGAAGTTTTGGCTGTGGAAAAGTGCGCGTCAGGGATGGTTGCGCTTGAGGCCGCCGCCCGCCTTGATCCATGCTAGGTTGAAAAGGCGGCCGCCCGCCAAGAGGCCCAAAGCCGTAGCGCCGGCATCCTTGCCGGCTGTCGCGGGCCATCTTGGCCCGAGGGCCGGGAGGCCAAGATGGCCTCCCGGACAGCCGCCGAGACGGCGGCGCTACAGAACAGAAAGGAAATACAAATGGCAAAGTCAACACGCCGTGCTCTGCTGCGAGATGGCTGTGTCGCCGTCGGAGTTGCCACTCTTCTCTCTTTCAATTCACTGGAAGCAGCGAGAGCGGAAAGCGAGTCAGTTAGCGTTTTTCATGTGTTCGCATTTCAATGGAAGCCAGGAACCTCCGAAGCCCAAAAAGACAGAGCCGCGAAAGAGATTGCCGCTTTCCAAGGGGTAATCGCTGGACTTCTTCAGACTCACGTAGGCCCAAACATTTCGCCGCGAGGAAAGGGCTATACGTTTGGCGGCATCATGCAATTCCAGGACAAGGCTTCGCTCGATGCGTATGTGCAACATCCGGCGCATCAAGCACTGCTCGCGTGGCTCGTGCCCCTGATCGATGCGATCGAATTGGACCTGCGCGCGTGAGTGCAGTACGTGAACTTGAAAATGTGAGCCATCCGGCGGGGTGGTCCATTCAAGCCTGGTTTTGGCTTGAGTGGGGCAGTTCTACGGCTGGACAGAGTCTTCCTACCGCTCCTTCCTGTTTTCGGGTCGCCTAATTCGACTCTATCTCAACGCGTCCCTCGCCTCAAAAAAACACAAGGTCCCTCCACTCCACAGATCATCGCTTCGTGATGATCTGCTCCGGTCGGGATGACAGAGGTGGCGAGATTGAACATCCCCACTCAAGCCAAAACCGGGCTTGAGTGGGCCACCCGCCGGAGGTTCGTCGCTCCCGCAAATACCGCTACCGAGTCCCTCGGTCAATTTCTTCACAGCTTCATGTCCCCGTGTTTTCGCTCCACGGTTTACAATGCCTTTCGTAACGCAACTCTCCAGTTCCTCGTCTCACGCTAAGGGTGCACTCCACCAGTCAGTGCCCACGTTTCTACCGCAGGCCGTGACTGCCTTTGCGTGACCGAAAACTGAAGTAGGATTGACAGATTTCTAACAATGATTCTGGAATCTGTTCCAACCGACGACCTGTCACCGGTCCTCTTAAGAGAAGTCGAAGACTTTCTGGACAGCCAGGATACTGGACACCCGTTTCAGTTTCCTCAATGGGCAGGTTCAGGATCAAGAGTCATACTGGTTCGCAAAGATGGCAGAATTCGTTGGCTTGGTACATTCGGAGTGCAGACGCCACTGAGCCGCAGATTTCCGTGGATTCGTGCGCTCATCGCCAATCGAGGTCCTGTCTGTGACGACCGTCGGCTCTGGGAAGCAGCGGCAGAAGAACTCGCTGAAAACATGCGAGAAGAGAGTTTTGCTTACCTGGATGTTCTTCCGGAGTGGATCTGGCAAGCAGATGGCGACCATCCGAGCTTTGCGAACCACTCCAAGTGGCAACCCATAGGAAAACAGCGAGCCTCACTGCGTCTCGATCTCAAAGCGGGCGAGGATGAAATCTTCGCGAATTTTCGTAAGGTGTCACGGTATGAAGTGCGCCGTGCTGAACGATTCGGAACCACGGTCACTACAGCCTCTAGTGATGCAGAGATAGATGAGTTTTTGTGCATATACCAGCGAATGGCAATCGGGAAGGGTTTCACTCCTGATTCGATCGGCGACTCGCGTCGCATCATTCATTGGTTGATTGGTTCAGAATCGAGGGGGGCGCTCCTGATTGGAAGAGCCAGGGGCATCGCTCACGGAGGAGCAGTGATTGCGCGGTCTGGACGAAGATGCTGGTACATCTGGGGAGCGAGTGATAGAGAGGAGCACACGCCGGTCGGCCACATCCTGCAGTGGAGGGCTCTTCTATGTGACCCAGCCCCCAAAAACTGGACCACGTAAAATGTGAGTTCTCCCAAAGCCAGGAGGAGAACTGCAATGAAGGGCACGCGACACAGCGAAGAGCAGATCATCGCGATTCTGAAGCAAGG
>Ga0075030_100005699_pt1 | contig 11216 bp, 11 predicted proteins | sample LitLauG_LLR_2012_FD_71393 | JGI IMG/M metagenome (GOLD analysis project Ga0075030, IMG submission 71393) | Freshwater sediment microbial communities from Pennsylvania, USA - Little Laurel Run_MetaG_LLR_2012 | ecosystem: Environmental > Aquatic > Freshwater > Creek > Sediment | place: USA...
CAAACCGATCCAGACGCTGCACCTGAGCGCCGGCGAATGGGCCGCCGGCGCCAGCGCCACGGCGCTCCCCAACGGCATCTACACCGCCCTCGCCGAACAATCAGACCAGGCGGGCAACGTGGGGGTCTCAGAAGCGCGGACGTTCGCCGTGGGGGCGGCTGCCGAAATCGCGCCTGCGCGGGTCTCCTCGCCGCCCAGCGCTTCCCTGCAGTGGTTCCCCGCCCATCCCGTGGCGGGCGAAGCGCTCTGGCTGGTCTCTACGTCGACCGACGCGGGCAGCCCGATCACCGCACTCGCGTGGGCGGTCGGCCCACAGGCGAGCTTCAGCGCCGGCTCGGCGCTGCTGAGCACCTCGTTCTCCGCGCCCGGAAGCTATCCGGTCAGCCTGCGCGTCACCAATGCCGACGGCCTCTCCAGTACCGCCACCGCGACGATCGTGGTGAGCGCCCCGCCTTCGGTGCTCATGCAACCCTTCCCGGTCGTGAGGATCGCCGGGTCGGACAACTCCGGGGGCACGAAGATCGCGCTGCTCACCGTCCAGGCGCCGCTCGGCGCGAGCATCACCGTGAGATGCCAGGGCCGCGGGTGCCCCGCCAGGCGCGTGAGCACGCGCACCGTCTCCCGCACCGGCAGCGCCGGCAGCGCCGTGATCACGTTCAGCCGCTACGAGCGCACGCTGCGCCCGCGTGCCGTCCTTGAAGTGAGCGTCGCGAAAGCCGGGCAGATCGGCAAGTACACGCGCCTGACGATCCACACCGGCAAGCTGCCCACGCGCCTTGACATGTGCCTCAGCGCCGCGGGCGCCCGACCGATCGCCTGCCCGAGCTGATGAGCGCGGTGCGCGCAGCGCGGCACTGGCTCTCCAGGCGCACCAGGGCGCAGCACCCCGGCTGGGTCGGCGTGCTGCTCGCGGCGCTGGCGTACGCAGCGGTGTTCGCGGTCGCACTGCTGGCGGGTCGCGCGCTGAGCCCCGCATCCTCCACGCAGGAAAGCGGGCAGCCGGGCCTGTCGGTGCTGCACGCGGCGAGCGGTGTGCCGGCGGCGCTCGCGCAGGCACCCGCGATCGCACACGCGCCCGCCACGGCCGCCAACCTCGCGCAGCCCGCACATCGTGCACCCGCATCGCACCCGGCGCGCAAACCCCGCCCGAGCTCGTGCCGGTCCGGCTCGGGCGGCGGCTCATTCGACAGCTCGCAATAGCCGGCGTGCTCGGCTCCGCCCGCAGTCCCGTCAACCTGCTGGTCGCGCTGGCGCTCGCCGCCGGCGTCGTCGGCTTCGTCGTGGGCATCGGCAGCGCTCACGGCCGGCGGCATGCGACCTCCGCGCCGGCGACCCGCTCGATCACGGTGGCCGCGCTCACGCTGCGCTACCCCACCTCATGGCGGCAGGCGGGCGCGAAGGAGACGACCCCCTCGTTGGGACTGAGCAACCCGATCGCGCTCGCGCCCGCCGGGCGCCCCGGCGGGGCGGGGCTAGTCGCGGGGCAGCTCGCGGGCACCGAACAGAGCCCGCTTCCCAGCCGGCTGCTCGCGAGCCTGCGCGGCGCGCCCCACACGGAAATCATCCAGCAGGCCTACGTTCAGGCCTATCGCTACCGGGGGCTGAAGCCGGCGGCCAGCGCGCTGGCGATGGAACTGTACGTGATCCCCAACCCGGGTGAAGACGCGACCGCGCTTGCCTGCTACGCCGCGCCGGGGCTCACCGCGTACCTGCGCCAGTGCGAAGCGATCGTGGCGAGCATCACCGTGGAGAGCCCCTCGGGCAACGGCGTGATCCCCGACGCGGGCTACGCGAGTAGCCTCGCCGGCGTGATCGGCCCACTCTCACGCGAACGGATGCGACTGCGCTCGCTGATGCACTCTGCGGGCACGCGCCGAGCCGTCGGCGAGCTCGCGGCGCAGCTTGCGACCCGCTTCGCCGCGGCCGCGAAGGCTGTGGCCGCGCTGCAAGCGCCGCCCGCGGCAAGCTCCGCGCAGCCCGCGCTCTCGAGCGCGCTTGACCGTGCCGCGAGCGCCTACCTGGGGCTGGCCGAGAGCGCGACCGGGGCCCCCGAAGCCTACGGCGCCGCAGCCGCCTCGGTCAGCCGCGCGGAGGCGGGCGTCACGGCGGCGCTTGTGAGCTTCGACCTGCTCGGCTACGGCAGCGCGTAGACCCGAGCGCCCCTAGCGCCGGCCGAGGCGCTCCAGGTAGGCCTGCGCGACGGCGCGCGACTCGGGGTCGGCGAGGCCGCTCATCAGCGCGTCCGCGTCGTTCCATGCTCCCGCCGTCGAGGCCATCTCCTCGCTCGCGGCGTTGACGGCGCGCTTGGTCGCCGTCAGCGTCAGCGAGGACTTCGACGCGAGCAGGGCGGCGAGCTCGCGAACCTCCTCCTGCAGGTGCTCCCCCGCGACCACGCGGTTGACGAGGCCGAGCGCGTGTGCCTCGCGCGCGCCGAACGGCCTGCAGCTCATCACGAGCTCCTTGGTCATCGCGGGGCCGATCTCCCTGACCAGGCGCTGGATGCCGCCCCACGCGAGTGGTATGCCGAGGTCCACCTCGGGGATCGAAAAGCGGGTGTCGGCGGCGGCGACGCGCAGGTCGCACGCGGCTGCGAGCACGAGCGCGCCGCCCACGCAGTGGCCGTGGATGGCGGCGATCGTGACGGCGCGCATCGACTCGATCGCCTCTGCCATCACGCGGCCCGCGTCGGCGGCGTCGCGCCGCACGGCGACGCCGGGGTCCTCGCCGGCGAACACGGACACGTCGGCGCCGGCGCTGAACGCGCGCCCCGCGCCGGATACCACGACGACCTTCACGGCGGGGCGCTCGTCGAACCAGCGCGCGGCCTGCGCGAGCTCGTGCAGCGTCTGGAGGCTGAGCGGGTTGAGCTTCTCGGGGCGGTTCAGCGTGATCGCGCCGGTGGCGCCGAGGTCGTGCAGCTCGATCGTGGTGAACGGCATGCTCGCGCGAGCATAATCGCGTGCGTCGCGAAGGCGTACGCTGTGCGTCGTGGAGAGCGGTGCATCAGAGCGCTACGCGCGCCTCTGCGCAGAGCACGTGTGGGAGGTCCCCGAGCGCTACAACATCGCAGCGGACGTCTGCGACGCTCGCGCGCCGGACGCGCTCGCGATGATCCACGAGACCCACGAGGGAACCGTGCGGGAGGTGCACTGGGGCGAGCTTCAGTCGCTCGCGGCGCGCGCCGCGAACCTGCTCGCGGGGCTGGGCGTGACGCGTGGGGACCGCGTCGCGGTGGTGCTGCCGCCGACGCCCGAGACCGCAGCGGTGTTCTTCGCGACGTGGAAGCTCGGCGCGATCCTGCTGTCGATGTCGGTGCTCTACGGCGATGAGGGGATCGCGCACCGGCTGCGCGACTCAGAGCCCGCGCTGCTCGTCACCGACGCCGCCAACGCATCGCGCTTTCAGGGGCCGTGGGTGCCGCGCACGCTCGTGCTCGACCCCGCTGCGCTCGCCGCCGAGGGCGATCGGTTCGAGACCCTCGACACCGCGGCGGAGGACCCGGCGCAGCTCTACTACACCTCCGGCACGACGGGCCTCGCGAAGGGCATCGTGCACGCGCACCGCTACCTGCTCGCGCACAACGAGTTCGAGCTCTGCCACGAGGTGCGGGCGGGCGAGCGCTTCCACGGCATGGGCGAGTGGGCGTGGGCGGCGGGCATCTGCCCGCTGCTCGGGCCCTGGCGTCACGACGCGGTGCAGCTCGTGCTGCAGCGCGAGGGCGGCTTTGACGCGCACCGCCAGCTCGACTTCCTCTCGCGCCATCGCGCTACCAACGTGTTCGCGACGCCGACCGCGATCCGCTCGATGATGGGCATCTCGGACGCGCGCGAGCGCTACCCGCAGGAGTTCCGCGTGGTGTGCTCGGCGGGCGAGCCGCTGAACCCCGAGGCGATCCGCTGGTTCCGCGGCCAGTACGACGTCACCGTGCTCGACTTCTACGGCCTCACCGAGTCCTACCCGCTGTGCGGGAACATGCCCTGGATGGAGGTGCGCGAGGGCTCGATGGGCAGGCCGATGCCGGGCTGGCAGATCGCGATCCTCGACGAGGACGAGCGGCCGGTGCCGGCGGGCGAGCGCGGCGAGATCTGCCTGCGCGCGCGCTCGAACCCCCACTACCCGCTCGGCTACTGGCGGCTGGCGCAGGAGAGCGAGCAGACCTTCGGCGGGGATTGGTTCCACACCAGGGACGCGGCGCGCATGGACGAGGACGGCTACGTCTGGTACGAGGGCCGCGCGGACGACGTGATCATCGCGGCGGGCTACCGCATCGGGCCCTTCGAGGTGGAGTCGGTATGCCTGGAGCACCCCGCGGTCGCGGAGGCCGCGGCGGTGGCCTCGCCCGACGAGCGCCGCGGCGCGGTCGTGAAGGCGTTCATCGTGCTCGCCGCGGGGCACGAGCCCACCGAGGAGCTCGCGCAGGAGATCAAGTCGTTCGTGCGCGAGCGGCTGTCCGCGTACGCCTACCCGCGCCTGGTCGAGTTCGTGCCCGATCTGCCCAAGACGCTCACGGGCAAGATCCGCAGGATCGAGCTGAGAGAGCGTGCGCGCGCCCATGCTGCTCGTTTGGTGGGTCCTTGATATCATTTCCCATATGGCCCACCTGGGTGGGACGACTGGGACGACTCGACTTGACAGCCGCGGGCGGCTGGTGCTGCCCATCGAAGTGCGTCGCCGTCTCGGCTTGCGCCCTGGCGACGAGCTGAGGATCAGCGAGGAGGCGGACGGCGTCCTGCGCGTCGAAAGCCGCCGCGCGGCCGCGCGCTCGCTGATCGGATCCGCGGGCCGGGCGAGCGGGTCCGCGGTGAAGGAGCTGCGTGACGAGCGTCGCCGGCAGGCGGCGGCAGAAGACCACGAAGCCGAGCGCGGGACACGATGAGCGCAGCGATCGACGCGTCCGCGCTTCTGGCGCTGTTGTTCGGCGAGGCCGGTGCTGAGGCGGTCGCGGACGCGATTGCCTCCGGCGCGGCGACGAGCGCGGTCAACCTGGGCGAGGTCGCGACGGTGCTCGTCCGCCGCGCTCAGGACCCGGCGAAGATCTTGGCACCCGTGCGTGAGCAGCTGGTCGTGGAGCCGTTCACAGACGCGGACGCCGTGGCCGTCGCGGCGCTATACCCGGACACCGCCGGTAAGGGGCTGTCGCTCGGTGATCGATCATGCCTTGCGCTGGCGCAGCGCCTCGGTGCCCCGGCGCTGACGGCCGAGCGCGCCTGGGCCGATCTTGGCCTCGGCGTCCAGGTCGAGCTGATCCGCTAGCGACATCGCCGCCGGCGACGTGATGTGATGTCGTCGATGAGAACAGACGCGCCCGTGCTGCGCTCGCCCGCGGACCTGAGCGCGGAGTGGCTCGCCGAGGTGCTCGGCACGGGCCCGATCGAGGGCTTTGAGGTGCACCCCGTCGGCACGGGGCAGATGAGCGAGAGCTCGCAGGTGCGCATCGCCTACGCCTCGGGCGAGCAGGCGGGGCCGGCGAGCATCGTGCTGAAGACGGCCTCCGCGGATGAGGGCAGCCGCGCGGCCGGCGTGGGCCTCGGCGCGTACGAGCGCGAGGTGCGCTTCTACCGCGAGCTCGCGCCGCGCATCGGCGGCCCGCTCGCGGAATGCCACCTCGCGGTGATCGACACCGACGGCTGGTTCACGCTCGTGCTCGAGGACGTCGCGCCCGCACTGCAGGGCGACCAGATCGCGGGCGCGAGCGTCGAGCACGCACGCCTTGCGTTGCACGAGCTCGCGCGACTGCACGCGCCCGTGTTCTGCGACCCCGAGCTCGGCGCGACACCGTGGTTGAACCAGGGCAACCCGCTGAACCAGGCGCTGCTCTCACAGCTGCTGCCGGCGTTCCTCGAGCGCTACGGCGAGCGCGTCGCACCCGAGCACGCGGAGGTCTGCCGGCGCCTGGTCGCGAGCCTCGACGGCTGGGTCGCGGACCGCCGCCCGCCGCTCGGCCTCGTGCACGGCGACTATCGCGTTGACAACATGCTGTTCGGCGCGCAGGACGCGCCGCGGCGCTTCGTGGTGGTGGACTGGCAGACGGTCGGATGGGGACCGGTGATGACCGACGCGGCGTACTTCCTGGGCTCCGCGCTGCCCACGCCGGAGCGCCGCGTGCACGAGTGGGACCTCGTGCACGAGTACTGGGAGGCACTGCATGCGCATGGCGTGCGCGCCTTCGGCTGGGAGGAGTGCTGGCAGGGATACCGCCGCGAGACGTTCCTCGGCCTGCTCATGACGGTTGCTCCGGCGATGATCGTGCAGCGCACCGAGCGCGGCGACGAGATGTTCATGACGAGCCTCGCGCGGTACGCGCAGCAGGTGCTCGACCTGCACTCGCTGGAGCTGCTGCCCGAGCCGGGCTCCGGCCGCCCGCCCGCGCTGCGCCCCGAGCCGGGCGATGAGGCGCGCCACCAGCCCGGCGCCGAGCAGCTGTGGAACGAGAGCTGGTACTTCGACGCGGTCTCAGACGACGCCGCCGTGGGCGTGTACACGCGCCTCGGCCTCTATCCCAACATGGGCGTCTCCTGGCTGACGGCGTTCGTGTGCGGCCCGGGGCGCCCGACCGTCGCGCTGATCGACTTCCAGGCGCCGCTGCCAGAGGACGAGCAGCTCACCATCACAGCCGCGCACGTGCGCGCGCAGCACGTCTGCGAGCAGCCGCTGCAGCGTTTCCGCGTGAGCGTGCGCGGGCACGGCGAGTCATACGCAGACCCCGCCGCGCTGCTGCGCGGCGAGCGCGGCGAGCCCGTCGAGGTGGCCTTCGAGCTGGTGTGGGAGACGCTCGGGGACCCATACGCCTACCGCGTGACCACCCGCTATGAGATCCCGTGCACGGTCAGCGGCAGCATCACCGTCGGCGATGAGACGATCGCGCTGCGCGGCGTCGGCCAGCGCGACCACTCGTGGGGCACGCGCGACTGGTGGTCGGCGGAGTGGATGTGGTCGGCGGGGCACCTGAAGGACGGCACGCGCGTTCACGGCGTGGAGTTCCGCCTGCCTGGCACGCCGCCGATCGGCGTGGGCTACTCGCAGCCGCCGCAGGGCGGCGTGGTGGAGCTCGACACGGTCAGCGCGAGCGAGCAGGTCGGCGAGGACGGGCTCATCACGAGCGCGCGCATCAACTACGGCGAGCTCGCCGTGGAGGTCACCCCGCTCGCGTTCGGGCCGCTCAGGCTGCGGGCGCCGGATGGGCGCCTCACGCTGTTCCCGCGCGCGATGTGCGAGCTTCGCGCGGCGGACGGGCGCACGGGCGTGGGGTGGGTGGAGTGGAACCGCAACGTGCCGGGCGGCGATGAGGACGCCTCGGGGCAGCAGCTTTAGGGACCCCCGCGGACCCGTTAACGTCAGCCGCAGTGATCGATCTGCACTGCCACGTGCTGGCGGGCATAGACGACGGGCCGAAGGACAGCGAGGGCTCGCTCGCGCTCGCCCGTGCGGCGAGCGCAGCGGGAATCGACACGCTTGTGGCGACCCCGCACGTGAGCTGGCGCTACTCCAACAGCGCACGGGAGATCGCGCGGCTGGTGGGCGAGCTGAACGGGCGCCTGCGCGAGGCTGCGATCGCGGTTGCGGTGCACGCGGGCGCGGAGGTGGCGCTGACGCGCGCGGCGGAGCTCGAGCCCGACGAGCTGGCGCGCCTTCACCTGGGCGGTGGACCGTGGCTGCTGGTGGAGCCGCCGATGGCGCCGATGGCGATCGGGCTGGAGGGCATGGTGGCGAGCCTCCAGAGCCAGGGCCACCGCATCGTGCTGGCGCACCCGGAGCGCTGCGCGGCGTTTCACAAGGACCCGGCGATGCTCGCGTCGCTGGTGCGCGCGGGCGCGCTCACGTCGATCACGGCGGGCTCGCTGACGGGCTTCTTCGGAGGGCCGGTGCGGCGCTTCGCGGAGGACCTGCTGCGGGAGGGCCTGGTGCACACCCTGACATCCGACGCGCACGACGACGTGCGACGCCCGCCGGGGATGACGGCGGCGCTGCAGCGCGCGCACCTGCAGCCGCTGGCGGACTGGCTCACCGTCGAGGTGCCGGCGGCGATCCTGGCGGGCGATGCGATCCCGCGCCGCCCGGCCGAGCCCTCCCCGGCGTCGCGCTCGCGCCTTCCGTGGCGCCGGCGGCGCGCGCTGCGGGCCGAGCCGAGCGGATGAGCGAGATGCGACTTGACGCGCTCTAGTAGCGCGCCTGAGAAGCCGCTGGGCAGCTAAGCCGCTTTGAGGTAGCGGCGAAGCGCCTTGCGAATCAGTTCGGACGCAGTGATCCCCTCGGTTCCCGCCCGCTCCAGAAGCTCGCGCTGAAGCTCAGGCTCGAGTCGGACCGACTCGACCGTCGCTGGACCCGAGCCCAATCTCGGCCGGCCGCGTTTGTTGCGTCTCGCGATCAACGCATCGACGTCGTAGCCAGCCTCAGCCTCGGCAGCAAGCTTGTCGATGTCGCCCTCCGTCACAGCGCGCCCGGACTTGGTATGGCCGTATACACGCGACTTGGTCATCGGTCTAGAAGCCTCCGGTACTTGGTGCGCATGGCCATCGCGTGGATGGCCAACTGCGTCCCGTCGATCGTGCTCATCACGACCACCTCGAGCAGGTTGCCGGCTGAGTCGGGGCCGATGACGAGCCAACGATCTGGATCTTCGCCGGCATCTTCGATTGCAAGTGCATGATCGATCGCGTGGAGGATGTCCTCATCGGCAACGCCATGCCTGCGCGCCGAATCATGAATCTCCACTAGCTTATTGTAGTACAAAAAAACCGCTAGGGCGGGCGCGACGCGCGCGCGTCAGATCCACCCCAGCAGCGGCCCGAACACGAGCCCGGCGAGCAGGTCGAGTGCTCCCAGCGAGCCCACGATCGCGAGCTGGCGCGAGCGCTTGGGCGCGTCGTACACGGTGAACGACACGATGTAGAAGGTCAGGTAGCCGAGCACCACGATCACGGGGAAGCTCGCCACGTTCCACCACCAGTAATACCAGTGGAACACGCCGAGCGCGTGCAGCAGCAGCTCCACTCCCACCGAGACGAGCGACAGCGACAGCGCGACCGCCCAGCGGTTGGGGATGCCGGCGATGCGCACATTGCGGTCGGCCGGCAGGAGCTTCACGAACACGATGCCGTTGATCGCGAAGAACAGCGAGATCTCGATCGTGAGGCCGATCAGGATCACGTAGCTGCTCGAGCCGGTCACCGTCCACAGCGCGCCGTGGCCATCGAAGTGCAGCACGAGCGCGTTGGCGATCTCGTTGAACCAGTCCATCAGCCAGAACGCGAGCCCCGCCAGCACCGCGCTCCAGTCCGAGCGCTGCACCTCCACCGCGTAGACGTACACGACGAGCGACAGCAGCGTCACCGTGGACCAGTCGAAGTGACCGGGCGCCCGCAGCAGCCGTTCGGCCTCGCGCGTGAAGAGGGGCGTCACGGCCGAGAGCACGCCGGGCAGTATGACCGCGGGGTTGGACGGGCCAGCGGCGTCCAAGCGCTAGCGTTCCGGTCGGTGCACCCGACCTGGCCAGAGCTCTCATACGCGGCATGGCAGCCCACCTGCGACACGCTGCACGCGCACACGCAGGTGCTCGGCAAGCTCGCCGTCGCGCTCGCGCCACCGGAGCCCCAGCTCCAGCACGCCGCGCTGCGGCTCACCGCGCGCGGCTGGGAGACGCTCGCGCTGCCCGCACCCGACCGCTCGGGTGCGATCCTCGCGGGCCTTGACCTGCGCGCACACGAGGCCTTCGTGGAGCACAGCGACGGGCGCTCGCAGCGCGTCGCGCTGACGCCCGACCGCGCGGTCGGCGAGGTCACACGCGAGCTGCTGGGAGCGGTGTGCGGCCTCGCGGGCGAGGTGCGCATCGACCCCACCCCGCAGGAGGTGCCGTGGAGCACGCCGCTCGACGAGGACGAAGAGCACGCCACCTACGACCCTGCGCAGGTCGGCGCGTACTTCGCCGCGGCGACGCGGGCGGCGCTCGTGCTGGGCGCCTTGCGCGCCCCCTACCGCGGGCGCTCGACGCCGGTAAACGCCTGGTGGGGCTCCTTCGACCTCGCTGTCAGCCTGTTCTCGGGAGAGCCCGCCGAGCCGCCCTCGCAGGACTTCATCATGCGCAACGCGATGGACTCACAGGAGGTCGCGGTGGGCTGGTGGCCGGGTGACGCGCGCTACGGCAGGGCCGCCTTCTACGCCTACACCCATCCCGCTCCGGATGGCTTTGCGGGCGCCACGCTCGCGCCGGCGCAGGCGCGTTGGGAGGAGTCGCTGGGGGAGTACATCCTCGACTGGGATGACATCCGCGCCGCGCCCGACCCGCACTCCCTGGCGCTGCAGTTCGCGCGCGCCGCCTTCCGCCACGCGTGCAGCACGTGCGGCTGGGACCCGGCGCTGCTGGCGAGCGCGGAGGGCTCGCCGCCACCGGTCATCTAGGAGCGCGGCGCTGCGGCGCTGCTGCCGCCCTGCGTCTGCGAAGCGGCCATGATTGTACCGGTGTAGCGGTACAGTTATGTATCGTATATGAGGTCCGCGATGGTAGTCGCGCTCATTGCCCATGGGCTCGGCACGGGGTGGTCTCCATCGATGGCGAACCTTCTGGCGATCGCGCGGGTTAGAAGTCTTGAGTGAACTCGCGCTTTGTAATCGGCTGGGCGATCCTGTGCGTTCTTGCGTGCGCGCAGGGACCCCTCGCGAGCGCGCAGGCGCTCGGCGCGACGGCGCCCACGGTGACGACCGGCCCCGCGCAGCAGGTGCAGTTCGCAAGCGCGACGGTCACGGGCACCGTGAACCCGAACGGCACCGCGACTAGCTACTACTTCCAATACGGGCCCACCGCCGCGTACGGCACCGCGACGTCGGCGACGTCGGTCGGGGCGGGCAGCGCGGGCGTGGCGGTGCAGCAGCCGCTCAGCGGGCTGTCGGCGAGCACCACCTACCACTACCGCCTCGTGGCGGTGAGCACCGCGGGCACCGTCGCGGGAAGCGACCTCACGTTCGCCACGAGCAGGCAGCCTGCGCCGGTCGTGGCCACGAGCGCAGCCACCGGCGTGAGCGCCACGAGCGCGGTGCTGAACGCGACGGTCAACCCCGAGGGGGTGCCCACCACCTACTACTTCCAGTACGGCACGACGTCCGGCTTCGGGCAAGACACGACGACGCGCTCGGCGGGGTCGGGCACGAGCCCGGTGCACGTGAGCCAACCCCTGAGCGGCCTGAGTGCGCAGACCGTCTACCACTACCGCATCGTCGCGGTC
>Ga0075030_100005700_pt1 | contig 11216 bp, 6 predicted proteins | sample LitLauG_LLR_2012_FD_71393 | JGI IMG/M metagenome (GOLD analysis project Ga0075030, IMG submission 71393) | Freshwater sediment microbial communities from Pennsylvania, USA - Little Laurel Run_MetaG_LLR_2012 | ecosystem: Environmental > Aquatic > Freshwater > Creek > Sediment | place: USA...
TGTTCTTGCTGATCGAGGGGCTCATGCGGCGCGACATCAGCATGACAATCAAGGAGCGCGTCTACCAGGCGGCGTTCGTTTTCCTGGTCTTGTTTGCGGTGATGGTGATCTACAACGACCTGATGAAAACGATACCCGGGTTGGCGGACCGGCTGCCTTAGTGTTCTTCTTTTCTCAAAAATCAATCCGGAATCGAGAGACCTCGATTCCGGATTCTTGTTGGGAAGCGCCCCTGCATTCAACCTAATCAGCGGCTACCTCATGCGGCGCTGAAGTCATCGCCGCCCGCACACTGGCGACGATACGCTGATGCGACTTGCCAGCTGCCACATCCGAAACAATCGCGCTGAAGATTCTTCCGGCCATCGCCAGCGTCTCCGGATTGATGTGCGACAACTGTGACAGTTGCGCGCCTCCCCCAAACGGATCATCGCTGCTGATCGGACCATTCAGATTCTGCACCGCAGTCGTGAAGTTGTTCCACGCATCCCCGGCAGAACCGGCTCCAAGATCGGCATAGAGTTGTGCCAACGTTCCATTGGCGCCCCGCTTCACCATGGCTTGTGCGATTTGGGAGAGCGTGTAGCCCTGGCTCATGAGCCAGGACAGAAACGCCATCGTGCACCCCGTGCTGTCGGGATTGCCATCTGTAGGATCCGTCTGGTCGACGAAATCCTGCATGCCATCCTGCTGCCAGGTCGGAGCGGTGGCAAAATCCGAAAGCACATTGTTGCCAATCACGGTGGCGCACCACCGGGAAAGGCCTTCGCCGGTGCTGACACCGCAGAGATTCCCGCCCATCGAGCACTCGCTCAGTTCGGCTTCGAACAGCGCCGACACGCGGGCAGAGCTGCCGAACGAGGCACACACTTCGATCGCGGCTCCAATGTTGTAATCGCACCCACCGTGGTCGGCGCCGCCGGTACCGTCGGTGCGGCCATCCAAGGCGTAGACGATCACGCTGACTGGCTGACCCTGGGAGTTGAATATCTGGTCGTTTGCAGTGACGACGCGATCGGCGTCACTCACGAGGTCTTGCGCGTTCTGCAGTCCCGGTTGGCCGAGCGTCGGATCTACATAGACCGTGACTCGTCCGCTCGGGCTGGTTCCGACAAATTGAGATTGGCCCTGATAGGTTGGCCACTGCGGCGGAGCGGGAGCGTCCCGCCGCACCGCTTGCGGTTTTCTGGAGATGGAAGTTGCCTTGATGCGGTGATGCATTTCGAGCCTCCATTCGGACAGAATTATGGTGAGGAATGCACATGATGCGTTACAGCCTTTTTCCTCTCAGGCCCAATTGGATGCGGGGAAGGTACAGCCGGAAAGCCATGATAGAGGGACTTAAGTCTGCCGATTGGGAAAGCGGATTCCGTTACGAAATCCGGGTTTCGCAGATTCGCCGAACGCCCCCGCCACGCTTCTAAGTTCCAAAGGCGCAATCAGAAAGCCCACGTAACCCTCTGATTGTGACCTCGTTTCGGAACCTGCCCGGTTGCGAGCCCCGCTTTACAAAATCCGTAATCCTCTTCGGGAATTCTAACGCAACCCATCCATCAGAAAGAGGTCGGAAAGCTCTCGCGCGAAAGAATAGCCATAAGTCTTGCCATCTGGGGTCATGCGGACGTTGTAGAGCGACGTAACTCCAGCGGAATCGCCGGGCGAAAGCGTGGTCACCAATTCCCTCTTTCCCGTCGCCATGTCGAGCCGATACACCGGTGCGGAAGTTTTCTCATCGTGAAAGAGATATGCAGATCGCCCGTCTGCCGACCAGGTAATCCAAATGTCGTCCGGGGACCAGCCCGGGATCGGGCGAGGGTCTCCTCCGGCGATCGGACAGATTTCACCTTTGCCGTTCAGGTCGCGGGCAAAAATAAACTTGCCGTCCGGCGAGACTGAACTGGTCTCGAAATGCGAGGCCTTCAGCGATATCAGGGGCGTAACTGCTTTCGGTGCTCCGCCCGCGAGATCCTGAATATAGAACTTCATACCCTGGTTGTCACCCCCCGCAAAATAGACAGCCTTTCCATCCGGCATGAATCCCAAATCGTTGAATTGCTGGATTGGCGGCGGCGTCAACCTCTGTACATCGCCCGCTCCGGTTGGAAGCAGCGCCAGATTCGGAGTGTTAGACATCGAGGTTTCGATCGCCAGAACGCGGCTACTATCGGGAGAGAACACTGGAGCGGACCATCCACCCAGCTTGATTGCCGGTGAGCCGTCCACTTTTCGGACATAGGCAAGGTTCGAGGCACCCCCGGCGGCTCCCCAGTCGTCGAATGTAATCTGCTTCCCATCTGCGGAGATGTCTCGCAAGGTCGCGTAGTCCAGCCAGGAGAGATCGCGTTCCTTCGCATCGCTGGGCCCACGGAATTGCACGCCGCTGCGCCATGATTCTCGCGACAGCAGAACGCGTCCATCCGCGGAAATGTCATGCAGGCGCAACATGCCGGGGAGATGCAGAACGACCCTGTCTCGGCCGTGGAGATCCAGGCCATGGATCGCATCGGCCCAGCCTTCCTGCGGAGTGGCGCCCGCCCAAATCTCCTGTCCAGAGGGATGCCAGGCAACTCCTTCGATGCTGATGTAGGGTTGCGAGCGGATGAGTTCTTTCCCGGCGGAATTCACCACCACTACCCAGCCGCCATCGCCTTCGAAATTGACAAACTCCGCGAACGCCACTGCGTCTTTGTGCGGAGAAATCCTTACATACGCGAGCGGGCGCGCGCTTTCATACAACACCTTTCCACGCGGAAACTCGACACGGTATTTTCCGGCGACGCGCGAGATGACGGCCATATCCTTAAAGTCATTCGTCCAGTCGGCGGAGAGAGCATCTTTCAAAATCTCCCGCGGCGTTCCGCCGGCAACGGGTACGAGTCCGAGATTCCCCTGGCAGTTTCCGATGTAGCGATCCTCGCAACCAACCGAAATCGCCAGCTGCGATGGAGACGCTGCGAACAATGTGGAATTGATGAGGCTAAGGGGTCGCGACTCCGGACTGTCGGGCGCAGTGGAATACAGTTGGACCGGTTGGCCGCCCCAATTGGCGCTGTAATAGATCGATCGCCCGTCGGGGGCGAAGCGTGCGGCATAGATCAACCCACGCTCGAACGTAAGCTGGTGAATCGACGGCGGGGTCGAGCGATTCGAACGGCGACCCAGTATCCAACCAGCAGCCGCAACCAGGAGTATGAGGAGTCCAACTGCGCCGATTTGAATACCTCGCTTAGCCTGCGCCGGCGGAACTGCGACCGCTGTGGTAGAGGTCGAAGAGGTCCCCGACATGCCGTCGAGAGCAAATGCCAGATCACGCGCGGATTGAAAACGCTGCAGTGGCTTCTTCTCCAGGCAGCGGCGCACGATGCGATCCATGGCAGGCGAGATCGGCTTGCTCAGTGTGCTCAATTCCGGCGGATCTTCTTTCAGGATCGCGGTCATCGTCTCGGCCGACGTGTCGCGCCGGAAGGCGCGTTGGCCGGAAAGCATTTCGTACAAAATCGTTCCCAGCGCAAAAATGTCGGAACGGGCATCGGCGGGCTCGCCTTTCACTTGCTCCGGAGACATGTATCCTGCGGTGCCGAGCACAACTCCGGCCGAGGTCAGGTCGGCCTCGATCGTCGCGCCCTCGTCGGCGGGGCGCACCAGTTTCGCCAAACCAAAGTCGAGAATCTTCATCCGTCCATCACGGGTCACGAAGATGTTCTCGGGCTTCAGATCGCGGTGAACGATTCCTTTGTCGTGCGCGGCGGCGAGGCCCTGCGCGATTTCGGTGCCGTATTGCACCGCTTGTCGGAGCGGAAGCGCACCGCCGCTGAACTCCTGGCGCAGCGACTCCCCTTCCAGGCACTCGGAGACGAGGTAGGGCGCGCCTTCATGCGTTCCAATATCGTGAATCGAAAGAATATTAGGGTGGTTCAAAGCCGCGACCGCGCGGGCCTCGGTCTCAAAACGGCGCAGGCGTTCTGTATCCCGCGCGAGGGATTGTGGCAGGACTTTGATGGCAACATCGCGCCCCAGGCGCGTGTCACGCGCGCGGTAGACTTCACCCATCCCGCCTGAGCCGAGCGGCGCAAGAACCTCGTAGGGACCAATCCTGATGCCGGAAGCGAGGGCCATTGTGTCGGCGCCATTATAGACACAATGGAGACAGATGACGTTGGGGAAAAGGCTATCCTGTAAACTGAATCAGAGGTTTCGCATGCCAGTTACCGAACAAGACGTGCTGAGCGCATTGAAGAGCTGCTATGACCCGGAGATTCCGGTCAACATTGTCGACTTGGGCCTGATTTATAAGGTGGACTTTGCCCCCGCCCCGGACGACAAACAGGATGTCTCGGTCGACCTGACGCTCACGGCGCAAGGGTGCCCCGAGCATGTGAACATCAGTATGCAGGTGAAATCCCGACTGGAGCAACTCCCGGGAATCCGCAATGCGGCCGTCAACGTCGTCTGGAGCCCACCCTGGACCCCGGAACGGCTCAGCCCTGATGCCCGCAAACAACTGGGGATCGATTAGCCGCAGAAAACGGTTGTGATCGAGTTGTCACTGAGATCGCGTGACCGGCTCCGATCGAAGTTGCGCCGGACGGGACTCACCCGCCGATTTCTTCCCACGCCTCAGCGGCGCTGCGCCCGGCAGCTTCGGTGATTCTTTTGCCGGCTTGGCCCGCCATTTCCATCACGCGCATGCCACGCTCAAAATAGTCCGGCAAAGATCGCTTCACCATCTCGAACTTGTCCGGATATTCTGACGCCAGCACGGCCAGCCCGACACCGGTCGCCAGCACGCCCGCTGGATATCGCTTCTTCATGAACAGAATCGCTGCCCCACTGAATGCCCCAAGCAGCACCGCTTTCTTCCAACCGTCCATCTGGTTCCTCCAGAGAAACACCGCCTTATCGCGATTGTATCCCACCCTTCGTTGCCTGAATCGTACGACAATGTTTGCTGTGATTTCGAAGCGGTCAGGTCCGTGGGCGAGATCTCGGAGCACCAAATCCCTCAACGCCGGACCGCGGCCTACCTTGTATACTGCCTGCTTTGCCGGAGGGCCCATGCGCCGCGTTCTAGTCGCTTGCGTTACGCTTGTTCTACTCTTCAGCCTTGTCTCCGCCGCTCAATCGAAACCACGGGCTCGCGGTCTTGGAGTGCCGTTCGATGGCACTCCTGGACCGAGCAATGCCATCACCGACGTCAAGGGAGTTGAGGTCGGCCATACGACGCTGATTTCCGGCGAAGGCAAGCTGGAGATTGGCAAGGGGCCGGTTCGTACCGGTGTTACCGCGATCCATCCCCGCGGAAAAGCCTCGAATGATGCGGTATTCGCCGCCTGGTTCACTCTCAATGGCAATGGCGAGATGACCGGCACGACATGGGTCGACGACTCCGGATTCCTCAACGGCCCGGTCATGATTACGAACACCCACAGCGTTGGTGTCGTAAGAGACGCAGTGATCGCATGGAAGGTGAAGCACGGTTCGCCCGACATGGAAGGCTATTGGTGGTCGCTACCCGTGGTCGCGGAAACGTGGGACGGCTATCTCAACGACATTAACGGATTCCACGTCAAACCGGAAGACGCATGGCACGCGCTCGACTCCGCCCATTCCGGCCCGGTGGAAGAGGGCAACGTGGGCGGCGGCACCGGCATGATCTGCAATGAATTCAAGGGTGGCATCGGCACCAGTTCGCGTGTGCTCGATGCCAAGGCAGGTGGATACACTGTGGGAGTCCTCGTGCAGTGCAACTACGGCTCGCGCGAACAGTTGCGCATCGCGGGCATCAACGTCGGCCGCGAGATTCCTGAACACACGGTCTGGCAGAAGGACGTGGGCTCGATCATTGTCGTAGTCGCTACCGATGCTCCGCTCATACCCACGCAACTCAAGCGCATCGCCAAGAAAGTTTCTCTCGGCCTCGGCCGCGATGGCAGCTACTCCGGCGATGGTTCAGGCGATATCTTCATTGCCTTCTCCACCGCCAATCCCGGCGCAGTCGGTACGAAGGGGCTGCATCAGTTGACGATGCTGCCAAACGACTCTCTCGACCCAATTTTTCTGGCAACAGTGCAGGCGACGGAAGAAGCCGTGGTCAACGCCATGGTTGCGGCCGAGACGATGACCGGCATCAACAACCACACGGTCATCGCCCTGCCTCATGATCGGTTGCAGGAGGTACTAAAGAAATACAACCGCCTGGCGAAGTGAAAGCAAAGCACGGCCGCCGCGCGAGCCGCCCTTAGTGGAGGCTCTTGCCGTTTCGGTAGTCATGGTGCCCGATCCCCAGACGCTTCATCTTCGATTGAAGGGTCGTGCGTTTCATCCCCAAGCGATCGGCTGCGCCGTCCGCTCCCGAGAGAGCGCCATGCGTCTCGCGCAAGACGCGCAGAATGTGTTCCCGCTCCATGTCTCTCAGGCTGTCGCCTTCCACATCCTGGGGCGTTTCCAGTTCGGCCGGCGCCGGCGCCAGAACGTTCCCTTTGCTGAAGATCACCATCCGCTCAATCACATTTTCGAGTTCGCGCACATTTCCCGGCCAGTTCCAGTTCTGCAAGACCTCGATCGTCTCGTCGGGAATCACATTGATGTGCTTACCCATGCGCGCTGCATATTTGCTTACGAAATGCCGGATTAGGATGGGAATATCGGACCGCCGTTCGCGCAATGCGGGCAGGCGAATGGGGAAAACGTTCAACCGGTAGAACAAGTCTTCCCGGAAAGTCTTGTCCGCGATGTCCTTCCGCAAATCGCGGTTCGTCGCGGCGATGATTCTCACGTCCACGTGTAAGGTGCGAATCCCCCCCAACCGCTCGAATTCCCGGTCCTGCAAAACGCGGAGCAACTTTGGTTGCAATTCGAGAGGAAGATCCCCGATCTCGTCGAGGAAAAGGGTTCCCTTGTCGGCGAGTTCGATGCGTCCCACCTTCTGGCTGACTGCGCCGGTGAATGCGCCCTTCTCGTGGCCAAACAACTCGCTTTCCAGCAAACCGGAAGGCACGGCTGCGCAGTTCAGCTTGACGAAATTGCGTTCATTGCGAAGACTCAGAGTGTGCACCGACCGCGCCACCAACTCCTTGCCGGTGCCGGTGTCGCCCAGCAGCAGCACCGTCGAATCCGTGGGCGCCACTACCCGGACCTTGTTCAGAACCTGCCGCAACGATGAACTGTGTCCGACGATTTTTTCAAATCCCAATTCCGTTTCGATTTCTTTTTCGAGATAGAGCTTTTCCCGGGCTAGCTTGTCTTTATCCTCCTGCAGGCGGTCCGCCAATTGACGTAGCCGGGCGATATCCATCGCAGCGCCCGTGATTCCGACCACGCGGTGCCCGGAGTCGAACAGGGGCTCAATCGTCATATCCAACGCGTACGTCATCTCATCGTGCGTAATACTGACTTCCTCGCGTACCGTCGCCCCCGTGTGCAGAACCCGCTGCTTTATCTCCGTGAGGCGGGATGCACCCTTCCCTCCCAGGATCTCTTCGTCCGTTTTGCCGAGGATCTCTGTTTGCCAATACACCCGTGGGTTATAGATCCAGGTATAGCGCAAATCCCGGTCTTGATTGAAAACGGTGATGGGCGAATCTTTGAGCGCAACCCGGAAGCGCTCCTCACTTTGGCGCATCCCTTCTTCCGCGTTCTTGCGTTCGGTGATGTCGCGGAGGATGCCTTGGAGTCGCCCGTCGGGCAGACGCTTCCCGCAGACTTCTCCGGAAAAGATGGAGCCATCTTTGCGCCGAAACTTCCATTCACTCTGTATGACTTCGCCACCGTCAAAACGCGCGATTTCGGGCGCGAGACGCGGGAGCTCCTCACTGGCAAGAACGTCTGCGAGTGAGAGGCGCACAATCTCATCTCGCCGGTAGCCGAGCATTTCGGCTCCCGCCGTGTTTGCGTCCAGGTATCTACCCTCTGAATCCGCGAGGAAAATTCCATCCGATGCCTGCTCTACCAGAATCCGAAAATGCTCCTCGCTCTTCCGCAGCGCGGCTTCTGCCTCCTTTCGGGCGTCGTCCAGCTTTACCTGTTCCGTAACATCGCGCTGAATACCCCAGGTGCGGACGAGCTTCCCATCCTCGATGATCCCAATTATGCTGTTGCGAAATGTCTTCGGGCTGCCGTGTATATCGACTTCGTGCGACTCGCATTCCAGCACTCGAAATCCACAACGGATGTATTCCCGGGTGAGCTCAATGTTGTGCGGGTCGTCCACTACCAGCATTTCGGTGAGGCGTTTGCCCAGAAGTCCTTGCGCCGAGTCATGGCCGTACATCTTTGCCATGGCGTCATTGCATTCGGCCAGGTATGAGTCATGCAGGATGTGGTAGATGAGCTCGTCTTCGGGGAGATCGACGGAGACCGGTGAGTCCAGATCCTCTCGGAAAATGCCCTCGGAGCTCTGCGCGACGAAGGTGCGATAGTCTTCCTCGCGCCGCCGCAACGCTTCGAGCGCCTGCTTCCGGTTGGTAATGTTGATCGCTGTAGCCTGAATCAATGGTTGGCCGGTACCTGCCTCGCGGACGGCCGAGTCGAACAGAATCCAAACGGCAGTGCCATCCTTTTGCCGAAGCTGCATTTCGCGGCCTCGAATGGTTCCCTTCTGCTCCAGTTCTTGCCGCATAAGCTCGCGATCGGCGGGGTTGAAATAAAATTCCGTTGCGTGATGTCCACGAATCTCGTCCGCCGAGTCATAACCGAGCATCCGTGCCCAGGCCTCATTGCAGTCCAGTACCCGCCCATCCTGCGTGCAAATGGCGACCCCCGCAATGTTCTTCTCGAACAACAAGCGATAGCGCTGTTCGGAGCTGCGCAGGGCCGCTTCTGCTCTCTTCTGCTCGGTGACATCCCGTGCCATGCCGCGCACGATGGGCGAGGCTACCCCTTCGGTGCGAAGCGTGTTGCTGTATTCCCAGATCCGGCGCTCTCCGCTGCGGGTTAGGACGCAGAGCAAACCTTTGTCGGCGCCGGTTGCTCTGATTCGCATCAGATATTCATCAAACTGTTGGCGAAAGTCCGGCGCGACCAACTCTCGCATTGGAACCTTCAGGAGCTCAGCGGTCTCATACCCGAGAATACGGGCCGGTGCAGGATTCACCGACATCAGATTTCCTTCGAGATCGTGAATGCACACCAGATCCTTACTGTGTTCGACCAGATCGCGGTAGCGGTCTTCACTTTCCCGCAACGCCTCTTCGGCGTGCTTGCGTTCACTGATGTCGCGCGTTACGGCAACTATATAGCTCCGGTCCAACTCGACCAGTTTCAGGCTGGTTTCCACCGGAAAAATCGACCCGTCTTTTCGGCGGTGGACTGTCTCTTTCACAGCAAATCCGGAACTGCACAATTTTTCGATCACGGCAGCATGGCAGGATTGGTCTGCATTGGGATCGATGTCGTCCACCGTCAGAGACAACAATTCTTCACGGGTATATCCCAGATCGTTGCAGGCTTTCTCATTGACGTCCAGGAACCGGAGCGTTTCGGGATCGATCACTTCCACCGCGTCATTGGAATGGTCAATCAATGTTCGGAACAGCTTCAGGGAGTGCTCTGCCTGCTTGCGCTCGGTGATGTCCTGAAGGACGCAAGCCACCCGGTCGACGCCGCCAGGCCCCTCGATGGGAAAGCAGGAGATGAGAAGATTCCTCTCCCCGCGCGACGGGTAGGTGTATCGCATTTCGTATTGCACGATTTTGCCCTGGAAGCACTCATTCAGCTTGTCCTTCACTGTCGTCTCAAAGACTCCCAGGTTCAATATTTCTGAAACCCGCCGGCCGATGACCTGCTCCCGTTCCATTCCCCGATAACTCAGAAAGGCACGATTTGCGATCACGTAGCGAGCATCGCGGTCCACCACCACGATCATTTCTTCCAAACCTTCCACAGCCTTTTCGAATTCCAGCAACCTCCTGGAGCGTCTCCGGTATGTATCGGCGAGTCCACAAATTGCGAGTCCCGCGATCGTAAACAGCGTCAACCCATTCGCATTATGCGGGAGACCGACTGCCGGACTTATAGGCCGGAAGAACAAGTAACTGGCTGACGCAGCGGATAGAAAGACTGCGAGGACGCCCGGCCACAGGCCCGCCATCCATGCCACCAATAAGATGGCGGGATAAAACAGAATGAAAAGGAGATTCGAACCAATCAACACGGCGAGGGCATAGCGCAACAGAGTTGCGGCTGCCACAATCATCAGCGCAAACCCGTACTGCCTCGGCCAACCGTGCAGCCAGTACGCGGACGTTCCAATACGTTCCCTTCGATCGGCAGAACTCATGGCCAACCTCTCACATCAAGGGATTCCCTGGGTTCAACACCCTGCACCTTCGCGAGTTGAACTACTTTCCGCGAAGGGCAACTGGCTCGCTGCCGGGGGAACGGCGCGAACCAACGCCCTAGGATGGGGGACAGCGCGACTTCGGTCTGTGACCGTGGTCACAAACCCACGAGTGTATTCACAATAGAAACATAGCGGGGTTCCTGGATTGTGGGTCCCAGGCAGACCCCGAATCGCTCTGCGTTGTTCCGAAAGCACGCGAAAAGCGCTTCTGGGCCCGTGCCGACACTGCGGATTCAGACTTGAACAAGCCGGAACCTAATCCTTAACAGCTTTGTCCGTAATATCCAGCCCCTTGTCGATGATCGCAAAGGCCTCCCGCATTTGCTGCTCATTAATGCACAGCGGCGGGTTGGTGTAGAACGAGTTCCAGCGCACGATTGTGTACAGGCCTTGTTCGCGGAAGAACTTGCCGAGCGCGGCCATTTCATCAGAGGTCCCATTAAAGGGAGCCATGGGCTGCTTCGTTTTGCGACTGCGGATCAGTTCAAAGATTCCGAACAGGCCAATGGAGCGTACTTCGCCGACCGAGGGATGCTTGGCCTGCAGTTCTTTGCCCAGCTGCTTCATGATCGCGCCCATCTTCCTCGTGTTCTCGATCAGATGGTCTTCTTCGTAGACGCGAATGGTGGCGAGGGCCGCGGCGCATCCCATGGGATGCGAGTTGTATGTCAGGCCTCCATAAAAGACTTTGTCCTGGAAGTGCTGTGCGATGTGATGCCGCATGCCAACCGCGCCCAGCGGCAGATAGCTCGAGGTCAAGCCTTTCGCCATACAGATCAGGTCAGGCACGACCTTCCAATGATCGATGGCGAACCATTCGCCGGTGCGGCCGAAACCGGCCATGACTTCGTCGGCAATCATCAGGATGCCGTATTTG
>Ga0075030_100005704_pt1 | contig 11213 bp, 12 predicted proteins | sample LitLauG_LLR_2012_FD_71393 | JGI IMG/M metagenome (GOLD analysis project Ga0075030, IMG submission 71393) | Freshwater sediment microbial communities from Pennsylvania, USA - Little Laurel Run_MetaG_LLR_2012 | ecosystem: Environmental > Aquatic > Freshwater > Creek > Sediment | place: USA...
AGGATCCTTGCTAGTACGTGCGCGTCTGATGCGGGCGGTAATCTGTTTCCAGTCAGCCATAAGTTCACCTTCATTGTAACAGCAGGGTAACGCCGCGGCCAGCACCGTAACCGCGTCTGAGTGCGAAAAAAATACCGGAGAGTTAGTTTACCCATTGACGGTCTGATATGAACTCAGTATTCTTGCTCCAGCCCAGTGGAGGAAATGGATGGCGGGGTTGCGCGAAAGTGACCAGTCCCGGACCACTCAAGCATTTAATCATTTCGTTCTCCTCGCTTCATGCTCTTTCCTAATACTCCCTGCTTGGGCTAATTCCCGCTCGGCAACCCTCGGTACGATTGTCTTTGCCGAGCGCGCTCACATCGGATCCGGAGTTGCATCCGTGGGCGCTACCGTATTTGCCGGCGACAGACTCAGCACGGAGGAGCGGGGCAGCATTCAGTTGCGAACCACCGGCGCCCGGTTGCTCTTGGCAGCGGCAAGCAGCGTATCTCTTGCGCAAGAAGAAGTCATCCCCGCGGCGACTCTCACGCTCGGCACTGCCACTTTTGCCACCTCAGATGCGAAAGCCCTCTTGCTCCATATTCGAGAGGCTTCCATCCGCCCCGCTACCGATCGCCCCACCATCGGCCGTGTCACAATCTTGAGTTCAGGGGAATTCATTGTGCGCAGCACGCAAGGTTCACTGCGCCTTGCGGTAGAAGATGACGTGCGCGTGGTTCCAGAAGGGGCCGCTTATCGAGTGGTGCTCGAACCGCCCCCAGCCGCTGTACCCCAAGGGCCACGAGGAGTTGGTTCAAAGGACTATAAACCCCGGGGAGCGGCAAAGAACAGATTTGCTTGGTATATTGTGGCCGCAGTCGGCGTGGCGACGTTCTTCGCCGTCGATGAAGCTCTCGAAAGTCCCGACCGGCCGTAACCCTTTGCGCTTCCCGCCAGTCCCAGCGCCGCCCAAATAAACTCAATTTCTTTTCGTGCGTGCGCCAGAACTTGTGGCTACACTTCCCAGGCACCAAGGATCAATTCATCGTCGCGGGCACGCGGGTTCTTGCTCTCTCCTTCGCTTGGCTGGAATAGCACCCAGTCGCCGTACGGGTCCGGTTTGCTCATTACCCACAGATACCTTAGTCGATACGCCGGACTAAGAATTCGAGCGTAGGTTTAGGAATCCAGCTGTACCGGTGGTGAGGAAACACCCGATGCGCGGCTGTTTTCGTGGAATTTGCGTTGATAGTAGGCAACCGTCATGAAGATGACAGGCACGCCGATTAAGCTTGGCAGTATCCAGAAAAGTGTGTACAGCTGGCTTCGGGCGAACGAAGGAAACAAGCGCGAGCCACCGAACACCAGGAAGGCGGTGTAACCGGCAATGCCCGTGCCGATCATCGAGCCAAGATGCTCATACCACCAGTGCATCCGTGATTGTGGACCACGCAGCAAGTAACGCAAGTTTCCAGCTCCAATCAAGGGACCAATGGGACTCAGACCAATCAGCGGCCCGCTGCGATACTCGATTCCGAGGACGAGCACGGTCAAACCAGCGAGGAGTACCACCACGTTGAGAGTCAGACTGAACGGCGTACGCATGGCTTTCGGATCGCGCTTGGTCTCGATCGCCCAGATCCCCTGCCAGCCCGCCGCTAGGGTGATGCCAGCCAGGTAGGCCAGGAAAGTCGCAAAGAGGCGTTGCTCCCGCAGGAAATCCGAGAGCTCTGCCGGTGAGAGCTGTCGTGCAATCTGCCGAACGGAAAGAGGAATGGTGAAAGCGAGTCCGCTCATAGCGAACGCCGTCACGACAACCACGGACATACACACGACATAGACCCATCCGGCGCGGATGTGTGTCCTACCGCCCTTCCTAGCGATCGCTGGAATCCAGAACAGTACTAGCGCGATGCTGCCGGCGGCGATGTGCAGCCACCGCAGTGATTGAAACAGGTTTGCCATTGCAATTCTCCTTTCGCATTCGTGCGCGGACTCTGCGCATGGATTCCTCGCACCATGTTAGCCAGCCTTGATAGGAGTGCTGTCCCATGCGCAGAGTGAGATGCTGGTGGAAAGCAGCTACGGAAAGACCGTCTGGAAATCCGGCGTCGCGCTGGGACCACTCCTTTTCCGCATTCTTTAACGCCTCAAGGCGCGGGGCCCAGCGCCTGTGGAGCTGTTCGAGAAATTGCAAGGTGTGCGGCAGATCAGCGAGCTCGTCCATCAGGTAGATCTGCGCAAGAAAGGTATGTCGCATGTCTCGAAACTGCGGCTCGTTGCGCAGCCAAGCGGTAAGCGCTGTGCGCCCTGCGAATGTGATCTCATAAACGACGCGTCCGGGACCTCGCTTGGAGGCAGCGCGGCGCGATCGCAACAGCCCTCTCTTCTTCAGCCGTTTCAGGCTGGGATAGATCTGGCTCAGTTCAGCGGCCCAGAAGTGTCCGATCCCATGGTCCAGGACGGCCTTCAAGTCGTATCCGCTGGCGGGCTCGCGGAGGAGACCAAGCAAAATATGTTCGAGACTCACGCTGCTACTATATAACTTTATATATAAATAGCAACTGTTTTTCAGTAGGTCTTGTAACCCCACTCTCTCCGCCGCTTTTGTCGAAACGGAGCTGGCCCTTTCTGGGTTAGCAGAACGGCACCTTGAAATGACAGGGTACTTCGTTGGTCGACAAACGGTGTTGTGGGAGGCCACGGGCGAGGTTCTGGGGACTTGAACCTCCAGCGGCTGCTATGATGCCGTGCCAAGGAGACGAACAACCGTGCGCGACCCCCGGAGCTTTCTCTCTGGTCCATCCTCCGCAAATCCAAAGAACCAAGGCAAAATCGGGTTCAAGACGTTTGTCTGGCTCGTACTGTTGCTAACGGGACTGGGGATTCTACGTTCAGGAATTGCTACGCGGCTGGATGGATTCACAATGGACGAGGCCTATCACATTGCGTCCGGTGTCAGCTATGTACGGTACGGAGATTTCCGGCTTAATCCCGAGCATCCCCCGCTGGTAAAGCTTTGGGTGGGAAGCGTGATTGCGGTAACGGGCTTTCACTTGGATCCACTGCGGCGCTTCTCCGACAAGCCCGATGAGCGGACTTTTACCGAGCGAATGGTCTTCCGCAAGAACGATCCCGACTCGGTGCAGCGGCGGGTGCGGGCAGCCATGTTCGCCTTCAATGGACTACTGTTGATTTCGCTGGCTCTTGCGCTAGAACGGGTGTTTGACGCGCGCGTCGCGCTCGGAGCATTGCTGTTTCTGGTGATTGATCCCACCGTCGCGGCGCACTGGCCGGTGGTCATGACCGACCTGCCCGTCGCGCTGTTATCGGCAACAGCCGTCGTCCTTGCAACACGAGCCTTCCGCGACTGGATGTGGACAGACCTCGCCGCTTGCTCGGTGTTTCTGGGACTGGACCTCGCCGCGAAGCATTCCGCGCCCATAGTTTTTCTCAGCGTGGCCTTGATCGGAGTTTGGCTGGCGTTCTCTCGGCCGCTGGCGGGGACATCCGATGTGCGGTCGGGAAGATTCTTGAAACTCGGAGCCGTGTTGGCGGGAGCCCTCGCGATCCTGTGGGGATTTTACTTTTTCCGATATCCGGAGACACGCACTGGTCAAGACTGGTTTAATCGCACGCTGGCGGACAAGATCAGAGACGTGAATACGCCTTTCTACCATTCGGTCCTTGAGGGAATGAATGCCACGCAGATCGTACCGCGGGCCTATCTCTGGGGTTTTGCGGACACGGTTCATGCGGGAATGGAAGGGCGCCTGGCTCCTCAATTGGTTTTTGGGAGGATGTACCCTCGAAAAGGCCCGAAGTATTTTTTCCCGGCAATGATCGCCGTGAAGTTGCCGATCGGGTTGAGCGTCTTGACTGTTCTAGGCCTTACTTACTTCTTTGCTCGGCGATTGCAGGTGGAATGGAATTTCCCGGCGGGCGTCATCCTGGCCTCGGCGCTTTTGTTCTTGCTCGTTCTGTTACAAGGAGCGACCTACGCGGGTGTGCGGCACGCCCTGCCAGTGGTTGCTTTGCTATCCATCTTTGCCGGGCTCTTCGTGGCGAGGACACTAGCATCGAATTCCCTCCGACTGAAGACGGTTGTGTTAACTGCTTATCTCCTCGCGTGCGCCTCGGCTTTGCCGCTGATGCGTCCCTGGGAGTACTTCAACGAATTCGTGGGCGGTACAAAGAACGCCCACAGATACTTTGATGATGAAGGCGTGGACCTCGGCCAGCGTACTAAAGAAATCGCGGATTACTACCGCAAGTTCTTGAAACCCTCGGGGGAAATGGCCAACACCATCTACAGCTCAAGCGAGGAGGAGTACAAGGGCAGGGACTTGGAGTATGTGGGCCGCGATAAAGAGCGAGACCTGCCACGACTCAGCCAGCCCGAGATCACCGGGACAATTTTCGCGGGATCCACTCTTTTATCGCAGAACACTTTTTGGGATCGGCGCGCGCTACGAGAGGCAACGCCGGTGGCGCGATTCGGGAATCTGTTCGTCTACCACGGCTCGTTTTTCTCGCCAGCGGACGCGGCGGCGGCGCTCTACTTCCATGGAATTGCTAAGCTTTATGCGGAAAAACCCGATCCAGCTGTTGCGGAGCAGGCGTTTCACCAGTCTTTGGAAAAGGATCCCGCCGCTTTTTTCGTGTACATCGAACTGGGGAACCTGCTGCTAAAGCGCGGTGCGCGAGAAGATGCATTGCGGGCCTACTCGGACGCATTGAAATATACCCCAGCGGATCCATTTTTTCGCCAACCAATTGAAAAACAGATTGCACGATTCGCTGTCTCGCCTTTTGCGGAAATTCCACCTTTAAGAGATCCCTTCCTCGAGTAAGAACCTGGACGAACGCGCGCTACAGACCACTCACCTACGGGTCTGTGATCCGTAATATCCGGACTCAATGCGTCTTGGTCTGAGGGTCCGCTATTTGCCGTGGGACAGGGCCGAGTGCGGATACCAATACTTCTGATGACAGCGTTCGCAAGCGTTGTCGATCTGCTCTCCGCTCTCGAGCACTTTCGCGGGGTCCTTCGCGTCTGCTGCATTAACCGCCAGCGTCGCGGCGTCGTGTAAACCATGAGCAAGCGCGATCCAAGCCTGGCGGTCTTGATTGATTACTGTCTCGATCTGTTCAGGCTGGAGTTCGATGCCCTGCTCGTTTCGCTGCCCGGGCTTGGCCACGTGGCGGCCGGGTATCTGTAGAAGATTCGAGGCTTCGAGCAGTTGAAGGGCACTCCGGCGAACCGTGGCCCACTCTTGGTCGGTGTGAGGGGCCTTCTCTTGTTTACCTTTTGTGGTTATCGTAGTCGCGACGGAGTCCCAGATGGTGTCCGCAGCGGGATCGACAATGCCGTTCATCAAGTCCTTGATGGTCGTTGTGGGGCGGTATTCGGCTTCGGGCTTCGGCTTCGCGCAGCTCAGGCAGAACAGGAGTGAAACCAAAGCCAGAAAAAAAGGCAAGCGTCGCATGACGTTCAAACCGGAGACATGCTTCCGGAATGCCGCGTTCTACAGGAATGATAGTGACTGGCCGGCGTGCGACGCCTCATTGAGCCCCGGAACCTTGCGCGGTTTTGTCCGCGGGCACATTGATAGCAAGGACAAACTGCTGGCCGTCGCGGCTGACAGCGCCGACGTTGCCATCGATGGGGCCCGGCAGTTTGAAAAGCACCTTGGGGGGGCCGGCCCGGAACGCCGGGGTGGTCTCTACCTCAGCGGCCATCATGACGAGGTCGTTGGAATCCAGCTCCTGCCCGCGGAAGAAAATCTCTTTGCCGTCGCCGCGCCAGTGCAGCATGGTGATAGGGCCTTGAAAAGGTTCACTACCAAAAACGCCATCCTTCGACACTTGCCATTTCTTGTCCTCCGTCGCCGGCCTCGCGGCATCGAAGGGGCGGACATAAACCTCGAAGCGTTCGGGCTTAACCTCGTCCGAGCGATACGCGATGAAGCGGCCATCGGGAGATACCCTGCCGGATTCGTCATCGAACTCATCCCGCAGATAATCGATGGGCTTCCGCGCCGCCGGATCGCTCGCTGTCAGCGGCACGAGAAGGATGACGTTGCCCGAGTCGCAGACCAGGAATTTCCCATCCGGGGAAAAATCGCTGAGAGCGACAAACGCGCCAGGCGTGTAGCGAAACAATACCTCCTCCTTGCCAGTTCCGTCCGCGGCTTTGCGATAGATGGGCCAGTCGCCGTCCAGCAAGGCGCTATAGAAGATGTACTTTCCGTCCGGCGACCAAAGCGGTGTGGCTTTAAAGCGCGTGTCGTCGGTGATGCGGGTAGCCTTTGCCGTTTCGATATCGAGAACCCAGAGGTCCTGTTGGGCGGTTTTAATGTCATTCTTCATGACGAGCAGGTGATGGCCGTCGGGGGAAAAGGCTGGATTAGAATACAGGGCCGGGTCGCCCACTTTCTTGACGACCTTTCCTTCCCGATTGAAAATGCTGACCTGCTGAAGCTGCTGGCCGAGCGCTGGCGGAAGGACCAGGAACCGCTCTCCATCGCGGCTGATATACATCAGGTCATCCGGAACGGGAACCTGCTGGTGGAACAAAATCCTGGGCTTGCGGAATGAGAAGGACGGCGAGGTGCTGACCTCCGCGGCCATCACGGAGCGATCGCGCCCTACATAGTACAGTTCCTTGCCGCCGTGCACCCAATAGGCAGCTTGGAATCTGAAGCAGCCGTCGGAAATCTGCCACGGGCCTTCGTGCACCGCAGGATCGGACGGACGGACGAAAACTTCCCGTCCCGTCGCTTTATCTAGCATGACATACGACAGGTAGCGGCCGTCAGGAGAGAAGCGCGGCCAGAAAAGGCGCAAATCGCTGTGAAAGATTTCGATGGCTTTGCGCTCCGGGCCACCCTCCAGCGGCAGAATGTAGAGCGCTCCGCCCTTAATGTCCGAAATGGCGAAGGTCAGGAATCGGCCATCCGAGGACCAGTCGGTAAGGTTCATGAAAGCGCCGGGATTTTTGTACAGGAACTCCTCTGCACCTTGGCCGGTCGCGGCTCGTATGTAAATCGCCTCTTGCCCTTTGCGCATCGCGGTGTAAGCCAGCCTGCTGCTGTCTGGCGACCAGACGGGCGAACCGGCGAACTCCCTCATGGCGCTGGTTGTGAACCGGGTGGCGACGCCGGTGGCCACGTCAAAGACCCATAGGTCGGCGCTCTCGTTCTCCAAGTCGCGCTTGATAGTGGCAACGCGCTTACCGTCCGGAGACAGCACGGCGTCATCATAGAGCGCCCTATCGCCAATCCGCCCGGTGTGCTTGCCATAGCGATCCAAGAAAGTAAGGACCGAGGCGTTGTTCTGAAAGATTTGGGCGTTGCGCTTGTTCCTGGCTTCAACCGCTTCCTTGGACTTAGCTTCGGCGTTCAGCTCTTGCCCAAGCACCTGGCTGGCGGGAAGCAGAAAACAGAAAGAGGAAGCGGTCAAGATGAAAGCAATGCGAGCACAATTTTTCATGGAAAACCCCATCTGCGCGATCCACGGAGCCGTTTAACAATTCTGGGGGCAAGCCGAGACGACCTTCCCGTCTGCCAGTGTAAAGGTTCGGATAAGACCGAAGCGGGACTTATCGCGCGCCCGGCTGACCTCAACGGTGACGGTCTTTCCGACGCTGGCTTCGAAATCAGCTTTTCCGACATCGCGGATGCGGAAGAAGCTGGGCGCGGGGCCTTCACTTTGCCAGCTTTCGATGGCGCCGCCGGCGCCTTTCACCTCGACCGTGAAGTAGGTGTGGGGGTTGCGCCAATCGACAGCAGTCAGCGTGCCTGTGAAGGTGACGCGATCGTTGAAGTCGAAGACCGCCGTCATGTTGTGGTGTGCGTTAGCCTGACTGGCCAGCAGTACGGCGAAAGCAATTAGCAAAAGCCCGAAGAGCCTTGGTCTAGAAATCACGGGGTCCTCCTGAGCGGCACTTTTGCTGGGGAAAATACACCATTTAGGGGATAAAAGCAATTGCGCGCCCGGCCCAGCCCACGCCAAACCAAAGCGTAAGCGAGAGGCAGGCCACGATCACATCTACCGGCCGCGGACGCGCGGCGGAATCGGCCGCTGTAAATCTACGAAGCACGACGAAATGAAACAGGAGGGCGAGGCAAAGAAGCACCATCTTGAGGCGAAACGGGTTGCTCCCAAGGTACTTTCCGGGGGTGGCCAGAAACATCAGCAAACCCGATGAAATCACAACCGCGAACGCGCCCAGGGTCCAGGGCTTGAGCTGCCGCGCCAGCCAGCAGAGCCCGTAATCCCTCATGCCGAAGCCGGCCAGCCGCAAATCCAGCACGAAGACTGTGGTCAAGAGAATGGTGAGTCCCATCAAATGGAAAGACTGAACCGCGGGCATGCCGTACTTGCTGTCGCGGATGAAGACGAACGGCGCCCAGCCTGACCAGGATTGCAGTGCGAAGAGAAGAGACATAATCAGAATTGGTAAGCCATGGTGCGGCCGCAAACGATGACGCCGATCCAGAGGACCAGCGAAAACCCGGCGCAGAATTTCGCGCCCGCCGGTGCTCCACGGGCCGAATCCCACTGCGCCATTTTCGGAAAAAACAGTTTTTGATACACCGCGGCATTGATTCCCAGCAGCAGAAGGAAGATCAACTTTGTGCGGAAGAACGCATTGCCGTAAGCCTTGCCGGCTTGAGTGATCAATAGAAGAGCACCAGTGAGAAACATGACCGCAAAGCCGATCTTGCACCAGCGCATCAGGTTAAGCACTAGCTTCGCCCCCGGCCCATCGCAAAAGGCAATCCCCAACAGGCGAAGATCGAGGATCACGATCATCCCGACCGACAACGGAAGCGCTAGAATGTGGCTACCTTCAATCACGGGGAACAACCAGTCCGATTCGGAGATCGCCGTGGCGAAACGTGTATGTTGTAGCCACTGGCACCACTCAAATAGAGACATCGCGAATCCTCTTGCGGAAGCTCGCTGATCACAACTGCGAATAGTTGCAGGCTGCGGCCTTGCGCGCCACATCTCAAAATGCCAGCGCGCGGAAGCTCCCCCCGCTAGACTTCTGCGATCACTTCGATTTCCACCAGGGCATCCTTCGGAAGTCTTGAGACCTGCACCGTCGAGCGCGCCGGAGGCGCAGCCGTAAAATATTTCGCATACACTTCGTTCATCGCCGGAAAATCGTTCATATCCTTCAGGAACACCGTTGTTTTCACTACGTGATGAAGATTGCAAGCCGCGGCTTCCAGTATCCCTTTTACATTTTCCATGACGCGTTCGGTCTGCTGGCGAATATCGGTGCCAACCATTTCTCCCGTGCGCGGATCCAGCGCTACTTGCCCCGACAAATACAAGAATCCATTCGCGCGGATGGCCTGCGAGTACGGCCCGATCGGTTTTGGTCCTCGTTCAGTAAGCACTGTAGCTTTCATTTTGAACCTTCCTTGGCAGCCGTGGCGGCCGTTGAGCCGCTTTGGTAGCGCCTGCGAAATTCTTCCGGCAAGCCGGGGTGTTTCAACCAAGTCCGTGTGAACGGGGCAACGCTTTGCCGTGATTCCTGTTCAAGCGCGGCGATCAGGTCGTCCAAAGTATATCCTTGACCGCGCCTCGCCTCTACGAGGACTCTCAGTGCTTTGTGCAACTTCTCACTCCCGAATCGGTCTTCCAGTGCAAAGAAAAAAAGCTCTGCTTTGAAAGCATTTTCCACTTCTGGCCTCGCCAAGAAACTTTTTCTCTCAGCCAAGTCTGCGTACTGTTGGGCTTCGCGTTCCTTTCCCTGCTGAAATTGGAGAATGAGTTGGAAAATTGCTTCCGATCTTGTCTGGGAAGCTTCGCTGTAAAGCGACGCGAGCGTCCCCACGTAAGCGTTCAATTCGGTCATCGGCCAGACGTTCTCCACGTCAAGCGAATGACCAAAGCCGGTCCACGATGGGATTAATTTCTCTGCAACAAACGGAACTTTGTTTGTCTGAAAGACTTCCGCGTCAAGAAGGGCTGTATCCGGGATCCGTCCGTAAGTGGTCAGAGCCGTCCCTCGCCCCCCTTCCGGAACGCCCAGCCCCACGATGTGATTGGCGGCAGGGCTTTCGATCATCCAGACTGCCTGCTTCTTGTCCGGGCGCGGTCCCAGGGTCTCATCGAATTTGGCCACAATTCTTGCTACTTTCTGAGCGACGCTTTGGGCATCTTTCGCGCCATACGCGTGTCGCGTCCAAAAGCTAACCGTCAATTCTGCAACTCTTATCTGTTGGGCCGCGTATCTCCCGGCCACTACAAACGGGGCCGAGCTGTGTTTCCCGATTTCAAACCTTGTTGTAATTTCGCCTGTTTCCTTTTGCCTGCTCTTCTGTTCCCCGCTTGCGCGAACTTGAAAATCCTGTGGCGTGCGAACCAGGAGTGAGTTTTGCTTGAGCGGCCCTCTAACAGCGGAATAAGCATTGCTCGGGGGCAGCAGCACAGGCAGCCATTCAGCCGGAGACAGGTAGAATGAATCCTCAGCCGTGAATGCGGCAATCTCCCTTTTAGTAATTCCCTGCTGGAATTTGTAGCTGATTCGGATTTGGCGTCGTTCCTTCTGTTTCCACGACTTTGTAAAGTGCAAAATCACTCGACCCGGACTTCCTGCAGCTTCAGGGGCCGCGCGAACCTGCTCTCCGCCAATTTGAAACTCGCAATCGGAAAGATCGTACACGCTCTCGGCGGGCATTCGCGCAGTAATCTCTTCCAGCTCTTGCGTTCCACTGTTAAGTAAATTGAAGCGGACTGTCACTTCCAGATGCGGCTGGGGCTGCGCCTGAAAATGAACTTCAGTCCGCTCTTGCTCAATGGAATATTCCGTTGCGAGTGGGACGGCACACGCGTACGCAGCGACAACACACGTCAATACGAGGATAAGAAGCGGAAAACGGGGCTGTAGACCGGGGTTCAAAACAGCTCGATTGTATCGAGGAAAAGCCTCAGGAAGAAGCTGCTGGTCTGGAAAATCCCGCAATGCGGGCAGCGAGAATACTCAGTGCGACGGCTTGCCGTTTCGGCGCACGAACCCGGTCCCGGCATGATTCCGGTTCACCTCGCGAATTGTAGCTTCGCGGTCTGCTTGCGCATCCGTCATTCCTCCGTTGATTCTTTCCATGATCTGCTTTTCGGTGAGTCCCGTATTTTTCAATCTTCCAATTTGCGCGCTGCCCATTGTCGGTTTTCCGGCCAGTCGGCGGCGCAAGATTGCGTTAACGGCG
>Ga0075030_100005705_pt1 | contig 11213 bp, 10 predicted proteins | sample LitLauG_LLR_2012_FD_71393 | JGI IMG/M metagenome (GOLD analysis project Ga0075030, IMG submission 71393) | Freshwater sediment microbial communities from Pennsylvania, USA - Little Laurel Run_MetaG_LLR_2012 | ecosystem: Environmental > Aquatic > Freshwater > Creek > Sediment | place: USA...
AAGGGTTTTCACGCTCACGACGGCGCCGCCATCTCGCTCGCGCGTCTGGCCGGTATCAAAACCGGCGTGATCACCAAGCGCATTTCAGAAACGGTTGCGTTGCGCGCCCGTGATCTCAAGATGGATCACATTCACCAGGGGATACAGGACAAGCTCACGGTGTTCGAAGAAATTCTGCGGCAAGAAAATCTCAGCTCTGCCGAAGGTGCTTTTGTCGGCGACGATGTGATCGATCTGCCAGTCATGCGCAACTGCGGGTTTGCCATTGCCGTCGCCAACGCGCGGAAGGAAGTAAAGGCTGAGGCGCACTACGTTACCGCCCACGGCGGTGGTGACGGCGCCGCCCGCGACGCTGTCGAATACATCCTGAAGGCTCAAGGCAAGTGGGACAGAGTTGTGAGCGAATACATCTGCGAGCGCAGCCCAACGAACAAGAGCGGGAAGAAGTAGAGAAGAAGTAGAGAAAAGGACCGTGCGGGCAGTTACGACAATTGCTGCAAATATTAAAACCCACCGGCTGCTTGCTTGGGGCGTGCTCGGGTCGGCAGCCGGTGGGTTTACCGTTTCTCCTTACTCACCCTGTTGTTTTCAGGAGTATTGGCTCATATTAACCCGCCGTGCGCGGAATGTTTCTTTGAACTCTGTATATTCTTGTAAAGATTCGTAAAGCGCGGGATCACAGAATCTCAATCAGGAATGGCCAGCACTTTCGCCGACATCAGAGTTGCAAATCTTGGATCTTTTCGCAACTCCACGAACTCTCCATCTTTGTAAACATCGGCGATGCCCTTGTATCCCTCCTCCATCGCGCGCCTCAGATATTGCAGTGAACGGTCAGACTGGCCGGCCTTAGCGTACAGCTTCGCCATTACGTAGTCGTAGTGGGCTCGATCCTCAGGTGAAGGAAGTTGCGCAGAAACTCCGGAGTGCGAAGTTCGCTCAAAAACATCGGGGTCAAGTTGAAACGCCTGGCTGTAAGCAGCCACCGCCTTGTCGAACTTCTTTTCGGAAAAGTATGCAGCGCCCAGGTTGCTGAAGTAGGAGGCGAAATCGTTCCGTAACTCGATTGCCTTCTCGTACTGCTTGATGGCTTTTCCGTACTTCTTCTGCTCGTAGAAAACTACTCCGAGGTTGTTCCAGGCATCAGCATGCGCGGGGTTAGCTTTGACGGACCGGTCAAAGTATTTCTTGGCTTCCTTAAAATGCTGCACCTGCAGTTCGGCGATACCGAGTTTGTTAAGCAGCAGAGAGTCGTTCGGCTTTTTGTGTAACGCAGCAACGTAGTAGTCGAGCGCATCCAGGTAGTATTTCGACGCTCGATATTCATCGCCGCGCTTCTCCAGATCGGAAGCCGAAGCTTCGGGATCTGGAGGTTCCGCACGATGTTGAGGAGGCGGGCCAACCTGAATCTGCTCCGCAGACTGTGCCCGCAATGACGGAGCGGCAGAGATTACAAGCAGGAAAAATTCGACCAGAACACAAACGAAGGTGCGACGCACAGGTCACCTCCCAAGTCCGGCGGTCCATCCGCTTTAACCCGCTTCACGAGTCAAATGTCACGGTTGCGGGTTGCTGCCACCGTCGGCTGGAGGTTTGGACGGCGGAGCCGCCGTTTTGTCCTCCTTAAAGATACCCACAATCTTGCCAAACAGACCTTTTTTCTTTTTTGTGCCGTCCGGATTCGTTTCGTCGGTCGCAGCTACCGCGCCGGCTGGGGCTCCATTTTGGGGGGGCGGAAGGACGTCATGGGAGTTTGTGCCGAAGATCCGAGAGAAGAATCCAGCCACTCCAGTTTTTTGGTCACAGGTATCGCGCGGTTCGGTACCGGCGATGAACGCGGCAGTATAAGTGTCTGGACAGGCTGGAGTTGCGAGCCGATTGGTAATCTTGTCGAGCTGTACGTCGACCACACCGGAGGGTTGGGTAAAGGGCTTAACGTCGGCGTACTCCGGCAGGGTTATCGCCTTCTTCATGAATTCTGCCCAGATGGGAGCGGCAGTCTGGGCCCCGCTAAGTCGCAAGTCGCTGTAATCGTCATACCCTACCCACACAATGCACAGCAGGTTGCTGGTGTATCCGGCGAACCAACCGTCGTGCGAGCTACCGGTCTTACCCGCTGCGGGGGCGTTGAATCCACGAGCCCGAACCGGAAACGCAGTGCCAAAGTTCAGCACGCCCTCGAGCATGTTGGTCATGACGAAGGCGATGCGAGGATCCAGTACCTGGCTTTTCTCGGGCGCGAAATCGATGACCACATCGCCTTTCGCGTTGCGGACCGAGTCGATCAGCACTGGCGAGAGCCGTTCGCCATTATTCGCAAACACGGTGTACGCACTCGCCATCTCGATCGGGGTGGCATCGTAAGCGCCCAGTGCCATCGCCGGGGTAGCTTTCACCGAAAGAATCCCGGCGGACTTGGCCAAATCCGCGACCTTGTCGTAGCCAACTTCTTCCGCCAGCTTCACCGTCGCGTTGTTGAGCGAGAGTGCGAGCGCATACCTCAGCGTCACATCACCGTGGTATTCCTCTCTGTAGTTGCGCGGTTCGTAGATCTGGTCACCATAGACAAAGGTCGAGGGCTGATCCGGCACCGTGGACGCCGGAGTGATCACGCTGCTCGTGCCATCGAGCGCCGTGTTCATCGCTGCGGCATAGACGAACGGTTTGAAGATGGACCCTGTTGGCCGTTTCGCTACCGCGTGGTCAAGCTGGCTGGTTCCATAGTTTCTCCCACCCACCAGCGCGAGGATCTGTCCGGTGTGCGGGTCCATGGCGACGAGTGCCACCTGTGCCTCTGGTCCGGGCTTGATAGTGGTTTCGTACTTTCCTTTGCCCACCTTTACGCGCTTGGTACGCATCTTGAGCACTTGCTCATCCACCAGCTTGATGCCGGTTTCGACCGCCTGTGCTGCCGCCTTCTGTAGATCAGGATCGAGCGTGGTGTAGATGCGGTACGACTGGTCATTCATCTCGCGCTCGTTGATCTTGGAAATCACGGTGTCGCGCACCAGATCGACGAAGTAGGGGGCATCACTCGCCTCGACATTCGGAGGAGCCAGCTTCAACGGCGTGGCTTTGGCCTTGTCTGCTTGTTCGCGAGTGATGGCGTGGGTATCAACCATTGCGTCGAGCACGGTGTTTCGACGCTCCAACGCGCGCTCGGGATGGCGGTAGGGAGAAAGATAGCTAGGCGCCTGAATCAGACCCGCCAGCATGGCGGCTTCGGGCAGTGTAATGTCCTGCAGATCTTTGTTGAAATACGCGCGCGACGCCTCCGCAAACCCGCTGATCGTGAATGATCCCCGCTGGCCCAGATCAACCCGATTGCCATAAAACTCAAAGATCTGTTGCTTGGTGAACTTGCGTTCCAGTTCGATGGCAATCAGCATCTCCACGAGCTTGCGCTTGAACGTCTTTTCGGGGCTCAAGAAAAAGGCGCGCGAGAGTTGCATGGTGATGGTCGAGCCGCCCTGCTCGTGCCGCTGGTGAGTTACGTCTACCCATGCCGCCTCGGCTAAGCGAACGAAGTTCACACCGCCATGCTGGAAGAACCGCCGGTCTTCGATGGAGAGGACGGCGTCTACCATCATCTTGGGAATGTCGTCGTACTTCACCAACTGGCGCTTGGAGCGTTGCTCGGCGTCGAAGAGCGAAGTGATCAGCTGCGGCTCGAGCTCATACGCCTCCAGCTCGCCCGCCTTGCTGCTGATGCCCTCGACCTGGCCATTCTGCATACGGATAGTGGCTGGCTCGGGACTGTGGTAAGACTCTGGCCCAGGCTTGACCTCGATGGAGCGTTCCTTCAGTTCAAAGGTTCCCAGAGGGGAGGCGCTGTTCCGCTCCGAGTAACCGGCGCGCTGCAGCTGGGCTGCGATTTCACGCGGCGTAATCTTCTCGCCAACCTTGACGATCCTGGGTATGGCGTAGATCTTCGCCGAACTGCTGAATACAGGCCCGCGAAACCGCTTCTCGATGATGCGGTCGTACTTGACGTAGAAATAGGAGAAGAAACCGACGATCGCGATCGATACGATCAGGAACACCGCGAGCGCAGCACGCACAAGAGGGTCGCGCGGCAGGAACTTCGAGCCGCCCTTCTCCCCGTTACCCTTCGGGATTCTTAGTTTGATAGCCACAAATTGAGCGGAGCAGTTCGCGGGCAGGACGCTGCCAGTTGCGTCTCTACCCAGACGATGGGCGCGATGCTAATTCTCCAGAGCCGAGGTCCCTCGAGCAAGTCACCCCGGGGCTACAGCAATATCCACCCAGGGATGGCCAACTGTGCAACCTTCACTGCCTCCATTCTAAATCACGTAAGAGTGCTCAGAGTGGCTGGAGGGTTGCTACATGATGCTCTTGTTCTGCGTAGAGGGGTGGAAATGCAGGTCCACTGGATACCCGGGAAGATCCACATGCACCGAGTAGTCAACATCAATGGCTAAGCCGGTGGCATTGGTGCCGATGCGAGCGATTCGAATCTGGTTCTTGGTTACAGGAATCTCCAGATCCTTGGCTTCCTTCAGGACGATCTCGCGCAGTTCGTCTTCCGACTTCTGGCTGTAGGTGCCACCGATGGCCGTGTTCTTGATCTGATCCTCGAACTGGAAGTTGGCAAAATACGGTGGGATCAGCATCCAGGCACCGTAAAGCACTGCCATAATTAGCGCGAATCCCACGACCAGCTTGATGGTACCCATGAAAGAATTCCGCCTCCGGCCGACTTCGCCGAAAACGAAATCCTCAGCGCGCCGGCCTCAATAACCTCTGGAAATATTCCGTTATTGCGCCGATGCTAGCATCCTGAGTTTGTCGCGTCGAGCGTTGAACGACCTCGACAGTGCCTTCGGTAACCTTCTTTCCGACCGTTACCCGAAAGGGTATGCCTACCAGATCGGCATCTTTGAACTTCACTCCTGGCCGTTCGTCCCTGTCGTCGAGCAATACGTCGTACCCGGCAGCCTCAAGGCGGTGAGCGATCTCCGTCGCCGTGTGGCTTAGCTTGTCGTCGGAGACGTTAGTTGGCGTGACCACGATTTCGAACGGAGCGACCTGGGGAGCCAGCCAGAAGCCATTCTCGTCGTTGTTCTGCTCGATGGTGGCCGTCAGGATTCGCTCGATGCCGATGCCATAGCTGCCCATTATCGGCGCCACTTCCTTGCCGTTGCGGTCGAGCACCCGCGCGCCCATTAATTCCGAATACTTGTAGCCCAGTTTGAAAATGTGGCCGATCTCGACTGCTGTATCAATGCGAAGCGTCCCGCCACAATTCGGGCAGGCTTCGCTGGCGTTGACCGTGCGCAGGTCCGCATAAGCGGTCGGCTGAAAATCCTTGCCAGGAGTCAGGTTTTTCAGGTGATAGCCCTCTTTGTTTGCGCCCGCGATCAAGTTGGACCGGCCTTTCAAGGCCTCGTCCACCAGCAGAATCGGACCGTCCGCGCTTCTTACGTCATTGGCCCAGACAATTCCGACCGGCCCCAGGAAACCCGCAGGAGACCGGAACAGATTCTTGATCTCCTGCTCTTCCATGGGCCGCGTCTCTTTGCCCGCAAGCGCTGTGGAGAGCTTGGCCTCGTTCAGTTGGTGGTCGCCGCGCATGAGCACTACCACTTCGCGCTGTCGCGTCTTTCCGGTCTCCTTGTCCTCTTCGCGGGACATCAGGGCGAGAGTTTTGATCTTGTTCTTGGGCGACACGCCAAGAAACTTGGCTACGTCGTCAATCGTCTTCATTCCTGGGGTGTGGACCTCGAGCGGCTTGCCATCTCCCTCAGGAGCAAGATCCTTCACCGGGTCGAGCTTCGAGGTGGCTTTCTCCAGGTTCGCCGCATAGTTGCACTTCTCGCAGCTGACAATCTGGTCTTCGCCCGCGGGTGTGCGCACCATGAACTCGTGCGATTGCGATCCACCCATCGCGCCCGAGTGAGCCTCGACCACCATGTACTTCAGGCCGCAGCGGTCGAAAATCCGGCAATAGGCGTCGTAGTGCTTCTTGTAGGAAACGTCGAGACCGGCGGCGTCGATATCGAAAGAGTACGAGTCCTTCATGATGAACTGGCGCACTCGGAGCAGACCCGCCTTCGGACGGGGTTCATCGCGGAATTTGCCCTGAATCTGGTACCAGATCTGGGGAAGCTGCTTGTAGCTGCGCAGTTCCTTCCGCGCGATCGAGGTCATGACTTCTTCTTCGGTCATGCCCAGGCAGAGTTCCGCGCCCTTGCGGTCCTTGAGGCGAAACAGGTTTTCGCCCATGACGGACCAGCGGCCGCTCTCCTCCCAGAGTTCGCGGGGGTGGAGAGCCGGCAAGTAGAACTCTTGCCCGATCTTGTCCATCTCCTGGCGAACAATGCCCATGATCTTGTTGAAAGACCGTTGGCCCATGAAGAGATAGGAGTAAATCCCGGCCGCCAGCTGGCGGACGTATCCCGCTCGCACCAGGAACTTGTGGCTGGCGACCTCGGCGTCGGCCGGGGCCTCGCGCAGCGTGGGTATGAAGAGTTCTGACCAGCGATGCATAGGTTTGTGCCGAGTCCCGAGAGGCGAGTAGCGAGTCGCAAGCGACAGGCAGTCGTTGGTTCCGCAGGGGAATTGATTATTGTAACGGATTGAGCCGTTGTCAAAACGCGGGTGACGGCTCGATATGGGGAATTGTGAGTCCCTGTGGGTTCAGGCTAGCAGGGAGGCAGCCAGACAGTCAGAGGCAGTCGCCGACAGCATCTTCGAAACAAAGTTCCTCAGTACGGTCAGTTTGTGCATAGGCACCTCCTTGGTCTTCTTGCTGCAGCTAGTGTTACTGAAGTAGTCAAAAGCGGAAGCAATCACGACTGCGGCGATGCCAATAACCATGTGGTGGCCTGCTAGCCCTACTCGCCTCAGCCCACAGAAGGCCGGACGTTCTTAAGTATATCTATTTCTCGTTGATCCCAGGACTTTCCACACTAGAGCACCTGACCAACCTCTTCGTCGTATTTGGTACTGAGGATCGTTAGGAGTCGTATAGCAATTTCTTTCGGCAATCGGACCGCAACTTCCTCATCAGCATTTCCAGCGTCCACTGCGATGTAGACCGGTACTCCCTTCTTTGTGTCGCTTCCCATTGCCCGCTCGGCGAGTTCCCAATAAATGTGTACGCTCTTGCCTTCGCTTTCGCCCAGCCAAATTGACGATCGTGTGCTCATGGTTCCTCTCGAATGATATCGACAAGCAGGCTGGGGGACATTATCGCCAGGGCGGACGAGGGTGTCCGCCCCTATACGAGACGGTAGGTTTTATCCTGCCAGCTGCTTCAGAATCTCTTTTCCCAGCTTCTGGGTCTCGCCGAAGAATTTCTGATACTCCGTGAACAGGCGGTTCAGCTCCAGTGACTTATCGGGGCCCAGTTGCTTGCGCAGCATCATGTCGCGGACATGCACGGGGTTGGGCAGGGTCGCGTCTTCACTGAGTTCTTCCAGAGCGGTCGAGGGATTGTAGTGATACATGGGAATGTCTCGATTGAGCAATTTGGAAATCGGGTGATTGTGTAATTTTACTCCGCAAGCCTACTTGCCGAACAGATGTGTCCGTGGTTTCCACAATTACCAAATCACCAGATTACTCAACTACCAAATTTTCTACACCAGTTCCGTCCCCCACAAATCGTGGAGATGCACGATGCCTTCGAGCCTACGGTCGGCGTCTACCACAACGAGCGAGGTGATCTTCTTTTCTTCCATGATGGCCAGAGCCGTCACCGCGAATTCGCGGGCGGCGATCGTCTTCGGGTCGCGCATCATGCATTCGCCTGCGGTAAGATCGAGCACGTCTTTGCCACGTATCTCCAACATTCTCCGCAAGTCGCCATCGCTGATGATTCCCACCAGCTTGTCGCCTTCGACTACAGCGGTCACACCGAGCTTCTTGCGCGACATCTCGTAGATCACGTCGGGCATCTTCGTCTTCGGGGAAACCTTCGGCACGGCATCGCCGCTGTGCATCATGTCTTCCACGCGCGCGAGACGCTTGCCCAGCTTGCCCCCGGGATGAAGATTGGCGAAGTCTTCTTCTTTAAAGCCTCGCCTTTCTGACAACGCCACCGCGAGTGCGTCGCCGAGGGCGAGCATGGTTGTAGTCGAGGCTGTGGGCGCAAGCCCTAACGAGCAGGCTTCCTTGTCCACGGAGCAGTCGAGCGCAACGTCGGCGGCGGCGGCAAGAGTCGAGGGCTTGGAGGGACGCGCAGAATCAACAGCCGTGGCCGAAGGCGCCACACCTGCAGCGGAGTAGAGCTCATCGCAGGTCATGCTGATCAGCGGGACTTGCAGGCGTTTGATGGTCGCGAGCAGCCGCAGGATCTCTTCAGTCTCGCCACTGGCGGACAAGGCCACCACAACGTCGCCTTTTACCACCATACCCAAGTCGCCGTGCACCGCCTCAACCGGGTGGAGATATAGCGCAGGGGTACCAATCGAACTCAACGTCGCCGCAATCTTGCGCGCGATGATGCCGCTTTTTCCCATGCCGGTGACCACCACGCGACCCCGGCATTCGAACATCAGATCCAGCGCACGATCGAAAGCCTTGGCCATAGGCCCAGCGATCCGGTCCGCCAGCGCGCGCAACGCTTCGGCCTCAATGCGTACGACGTTTTCGCCGGTATGTTTCATGCCGAAAGAAGAACGCGAGGATGTTAGCAAGAAAGAAGACGATGGCAAAATCTGGCGGAGTTACGCTTCCTCAGGATGCCAATAACTACAAAATCAGAAGTGTTCGTCCACCACCGACACGCGCCCGCCGAGACCTTTGGCCTGAATGATCTTGTCCCACGGGCCACCCTGCCAGTTGTCCCGCTTCTTCTCCGAGTGGAACCACGGTGGAAGCGTGATGAACAGATTGCGTGCGATTCCTTCCACGTACGGTTCGTACAGTGATCTTAACTTCGCCAGCTTCTCATCGGCCTCCACGCTGGTACGCAGCTGCAAACCACTCGCCGCCAGGTTCTCGCGCAACGTTTTCAATTCCGTGTCGGCAAGTCGACTTACGGCCTGAGCGTCATACCGGGCGTTGACCACCTGCGCCAGATCGACCGCGGCGTGCCGCGCCATTGCGAAAGTCAGCTTTGCTTGCTCGGTGCGAATGTTCTCGATTCCGGTTAGAACGAGAGAGGTCACGTCCAGCATCACAGTGAGGGCTCCTACCCACGACTGATTGCTGTGCTGGGAGCGGAAAAAGCTGAGCACGGGATAGGAAAGATGATTGGCCAGTAACTCCGCCGACCACCGCTCCCAATCGCGAAAGATCTGATCGAGCACTCGCTGGTCGGGACAGCAGCCCAGTCGGGTGAGCATCTCCACCGCCGTGGGCGGCGAGCCCGCGCGCGAATCGAGCATAGAGATTTCAAGTTCGCGGGTGTTGAACGCCGAATAAACCACCGGAAGATATCCGATCACCACACCGAGGAAAGCGAATCCCATGCCCGCTTCGGCGACTGCCAGCGCCCTCGCGGAGCCGGAACTGGGCACAATATCTCCGTAGCCGAGCGTGAAGAAGGTTTCGCCGCTGTGATACAGCAGGATGCCGAAGGTGATCGGCTCGTTCCCCAGCCGTACATGCTCGCCGATGCCGAACTGCAGCAGAGCGAAGCCGAAGATCAAGCCCAGCGCCCAGAAGACGAGCAGGAAGAGCAACGACAACGGTCCAAAATAACTCAAGTACGCTTCGCGCCGATTCGGGGAGGGGATGAGGCGCGACAACTTTGTCCACGGAATCCACGTGTTCCGGTAAAACCACGAGGTCAGCCGGAAAGACCGTTGTACTCGGCGTGGCAGGACGATGGTTTCAAAAGCGTCGAGCAGGACTGCAAGGATGACGACGACACCGGCAATCGTGGCAAGAACTGTCATGAGGAGACGTGCACGATGTGATGAGCATGGGATGGTAACAGATTCAGAATGGAAAAGAGTTGCCCCTGCCGGGGGCACCTGCATTCTCAAACCCGCGGTTTCAGGGTGTGGTGTGCGATGCCGATATTCCCGCCTGAACGGCCAACAGCTCCTTCAGCACTCCGCGAAGCTTCGTCGATTCCAGCGCGTTCGCGCCGTCGGACTTCGCTTCCTTGGGATTGTCATGGACTTCCATGAAGATGCCGTCTATACCCGCCGCTACAGCCGCCCGAGCCAGTACAGGGATGAACTCTGGCTGTCCTCCGCTTGCCGCGGGTTGATCATCATCTCCATGCGTCGAGGAAGGCAGTTGCACTGAGTGCGTAGCATCGAAGACGACGGGCGCAAACTTCCGCATGATGGAAAGCGAACGCATGTCCACGACCAGGTTGTTGTAACCGAAGCTCGAACCCCGCTCGGTGATGAACACGCGGTCATTGCCCGCGGCGTGACACTTATCGACCGCGTGCTTCATGTCCCACGGCGAAACGAACTGCCCCTTCTTGATGTTCACCGGTCGTTCACTGAGAGCTGCCGCCATCACCAGGTCGGTTTGCCGGCAAAGAAACGCCGGGATCTGCAGGACATCGGCCACTTCCGCGACCTTGGCCACATCCCCGGTTTCGTGTACGTCGGTGAGCACAGGGACGTGGACTTCATCTTTCACTTTTTTCAGGATTCGCAGGCCTTCCACGAGCCCCGGCCCGCGAAAGCTCTTTACCGACGTTCGATTGGCCTTGTCATAGGAAGCTTTGAAGATAAAAGGCACGTTCAGTGAACGGGTCACGCCCTTGATCACTTCAGCCATGAACAGGGCATGCTCTTCGCTCTCAATGACGCATGGGCCGGCAATGAGAAAGAGATTTCCCGAGCCGATGTTCACGCCTTCGACAATGAAGCTGTGGGTTGTCATCTACCTCGGCGATCAAAATTGCGGGAAAACCGCGAAAGAACTAGCGTCTCCCGACGTTTTCCGGCCGGTGAAACATCTCAACCTCGGCCGCTGCTTTCTCTGACCGGCGCTTCAATCCATGCTCGTAAGCTGCTCCCACAAACGACTTGAACAAGGGATGCGGCTCGAGCGGCTTTGATTTGAACTCGGGATGGAACTGGCAGCCGATGAAATGCGGATGATCGGGCAGTTCCACGATCTCCACATATGTACCGTCGGGCGTCGATCCCGAAATACGAAGGCCCGCGGCGGTCAACGGTCCCTCGTATTCCCGATTGAATTCGTACCGATGGCGGTGGCGCTCGCTGATCTCAGCTTTCCCATAGATTTTGTGCGCGAGAGTTCCGGGCTCG
>Ga0075030_100005710_pt1 | contig 11211 bp, 7 predicted proteins | sample LitLauG_LLR_2012_FD_71393 | JGI IMG/M metagenome (GOLD analysis project Ga0075030, IMG submission 71393) | Freshwater sediment microbial communities from Pennsylvania, USA - Little Laurel Run_MetaG_LLR_2012 | ecosystem: Environmental > Aquatic > Freshwater > Creek > Sediment | place: USA...
ATCTGGCGGCGGCGCTGCTCGAGCTCGGCGTTGGCGGCGCTCAGTTCGTGGCCGGAAGCCTCCAGCTGTTTGCGCCCAGTTTCGAGTTGGGCTGCCATGCGATTGAAGGACTGAACCAGATCGCCAATTTCGTCAGCGGCGCTCACATCCACACGATAGTCCAGCCGGCCCTTGGAAATCTCCTGCGTGGCAGCGGCCAAGGCGGCCACCGGGCGCGTCACCAGCTTGGATAGAAACATCGCCAGCCAGGTGGTGACGAACCAGACCATGAGAGTGAGTACCAACAGCCAACCCATGTAGAACCGGCGCACGCTTTTTCTTTGTTTGGCGAGGTCGAAGTAGCGTTGCTGACTCTCTCGAATCTGCTGCGCGGTCTGGGAAAAGCCCGGGGGCAGTGGAATGGCGACGAGCACCGACCCCTGCTGGCCGACGGAGGCGCCGGCGATTGTGTAGTCGACGTTTTTCCAGTTGTAACGGCCGCCGGCGGTTTTGGAGGCACTCATCAGTCCGGGCTGCAATTGCGACCAGTCGGCGGGGAGGTTCACGCTGGCGCCCAATTCTCCATCCTGAAGGGCTACCGCGAATCCACCCTGCAGAGTCGGCTGATGGGCGTGGAACTCGGTGAGCACGGCCGAAAAGTCTCTTCCCGCAAACGCCCTCTGGATGGCAGGTGAGTTGGCGATCACCTCAGCCTCGGCCCGGGCGTTCTGCTGGGCGTAGCTGTCAAGCAGGGTCGTCAACGAGCTGATGTCGTTCTTGACCTGTTCCACGGGCGTGGAGAACCATTTATCAATAGACCGGTTGAGCAGGCCGTAGGCGAAGGAATACATCACCATCACGGGGACTGAGGCCAGCAACAAGCCGCCGAGCACCATGCGGGTTCGAAACTTGGAGCCCAACACTCCCAGTCGCCGCTCGGCCCCCAGTTTCAGGAGATTGCGAAGCAGGACAAACGTCAGGGCCACCAGCAGCATCAGAATCAACGCCGAAAGCGCTACCAGAGTGAGGGTTTGCTCATTGTTGCCGGGGCGCAGAAAATTCAGGTCAAAGGCGGTCTCGGAGACCACGGCAAACAGCAGCAGGAACACGCCCACAGCCAGCAGGATGATCATCGGCCTGCGGTTGGACGATTCGCGGCGGATTGGGGCGAGTTCAGGCACGTGACGTGCGGCGCCGGCGCGCTAAAGACGACGGGCTGAAGCCATTATAGAGGGTTCGTGAAGCTTCCCAAGAGCATCTCAGGCCAGGTTGGCGGTTTCTACGGATCGAATCTCGTTTCCGGCTTGAGGAGGTCCGAGACGGGGCGTTTGACGCGCCGTCTGCGCATCCCTATACTGCTCCACGCTGCGGATTTCCCCCAGGAGGACCCTTATGATGAAGCGTTCCATGATCGCCGTGTTGATCGCCGGCTCCGCCATCTTCGCCTTTGCAAAGGAACCAACGGGCGTTCATCAACCCACAATCACTCATCAAAACAGCGGCACGACGCAGCTGCTGATTGCCGTCAGCCCGGTGAACTCTCAGATCGTGTGGGCGGCCGGGACCGGAGGAACCTATGTTGTAACAACTAACGGCGGGGCGACATGGAAGGCCGCTGTGGTTCCGGGAGCGGAGAACCTCGAATTCCGCAACGTGCACGGTGTAAGCGACAAGGTCGCCTACCTCATGTCGGTTGGAAACAACACCACTGATTTCCGCATATACAAGACCACCGACGGCGGCGCGACCTGGAAGATCGAATTCACCAACGAAACGGTAAACGCCTTCTATGACTGTTTTGCGTTTTGGACGCCGACCCGCGGTATCGCACACAGCGACTCGGTGAACGGAGTATTTCCCGAGCTGCGCACCACGGATGGGAATACCTGGCAGTCGATCGCCGCGAATATGCCGGTGGCGCTGCCGGGCGAAGCGTCGTTTGCCGCAAGTGGCACGTGCGTCACGACCCAGGGGGACCAAAATGCGTGGGTTGCGACAGGTGGCTCATCCGTTGCCAGGATTTTGGCCACCCGAGATGGAGGCAACTCGTGGGCCGCATATTTCACTCCGCTGGTGAGTTCGCCCAGCGCGGGCGGGATCTCGGTAGCCTTCCGCGACGAGGTGAACGGCGTGCTGGGTGGCGGCGATCTCGCCACCAACACTTCGGCGGAAATGGCGACCTCGAGCGATGGGGGCGTGACATGGTATTTCACCAACAAGCCGCCTGTTTCCGGAGCAATTTTTTGCCTTGCCTATGTGAACGGGCTTGGTGCTGGAGCCTTCGGCCATACATATGACCGAGCCGTCGTGATCACGGCCGAGACCGAGCCGAACTACTCCTCGGGACCGGCAGCCTGGACACCCGATGAAGGAAATACCTGGTACAGCATCCCGGACGTGAGCGGGAATTGGGCCGTAGGGTTTGCGAATCCGGGAGCTGGATGGTTCGTGGGCAACAACGGCGAGATCGTGAAGATCAGCTTCTGACGCTGGGGAAGTTTCATTTCTGTTGAAGGGCGTTTAGTAGCGCGTCGTAGGCGGGCTTCTTCTGATAGGCGCTGTCAAAGGGGAGGGCTGCGCCCTGGGTGTGACGAGAGTGGGAGGCGATCCACGAATACTTGTCCGTGAACCCCCAGGTTTGGACGGCGCTGCATTGCGCACTTTGCCGGCAGGCGCGCAGGACGGCCGCATAAATGTCCGCCTGCTTTTGTAAGTCGGCAAGGACGCGCGGGTTGCCGCCGGCGTCGACGCTCAGCGCGACGTCGAGTTCGGTGATGTGAACTTGCAGTCCCAGCCCAGTGAGACGAGCGATGTTCGCGGTGATGGCGGCTGGGTTCAGCGTCAGATCCGGAATGTGCATCTGCAATCCGACACCATCCACGGGAACACCCCGCGCGCGAAAGTCCTTCAGCATGGCGTATACGGCGTCAGATTTACGTCCCACGCCCTCAGCTTCGGCTTCATTGTAGAAGAGTAATGCTTTGGGATCGGTGGCGTGCGCCCAGCGAAATGCCTGCTCGATGTACTCCATGCGCAGGGTCCGGCCAGCAGTGGCCAGCCCGGTATTCCAGATGGTGTTACGCGGCTCGCCGTTTTCATCCAGGGCTTCATTCACTACGTCCCAGGCAAACACATCGCCCGCGTAATGACCGACCACGGTCGTAATGTGTTGGCGCGCCAGCTCGGACAGCTGGGCCGGCGCGTAGTTGCCTTGCGTAAGCCAGTCAGGGTTACTTCGTCCCCAGAGCAGGCAGTGGCCGCGCACCTTCATTCCGTGAGCTTGTGCGAAGCGGACGACCTGATCGCCTTGCCGGAAATCAAAGGCATTCCGAGCCGGGCGCAGGACCCACCACTTCATCGCGTCTTCGGGTTCAACCAGGTTGTACTCGCGGGCGAGAGTGAGTGCGTAGGCCGGCTCGGAAAGGCGATCTGGGCGGACTGCGGCGCCGATCAGGACGCCGGCCGATTGTGCTGCTTGGCGGAGAGTTTGACCTGTCGATGTGAAGGAGGCGGCCAGCGAAAGCAGTGCAATGATCCGTACGAGCCCACTGCTTGTGATCACGGTTAACACCAGCTTCTACTTCGGCACAGAAAGGAACTGCTGTAAAGGACATCCGTCACACTGCGGTTGGGATTTCTTGCAAAAGTCCTTGCCCACGCCGACGATCAGGGCGTGCATCTCGTTGTAAACCTGGGCCAGAGGGCTTCGCGGCAAGCGGCTGGCGGAGGAAGGCGGGTGCGCAGCGCCTTTGCGGCGTTGCTCGACCGCCGGGATAGCAGGCCATGTACCGGGAGGCGGCTTTAGCGATTCTTCAAAGAGGCGCCGGATCGTTTCGTAGTCGGATGTGGCCGGTAGAATTCCGTGACGGTCCACGATGCGGCGGGTGTAGGCATCCACCACAAAGACTTCGTGACCTCCGGCATAGAGCAGGATCGAATCTGCGGTCTCGGGCCCAATCCCCTCCAGAGACAGCAATTCCTCACGAAGCTGTTCGGTGGGTTGGGAGAAAAGCTTTCGTAGCGAGCCGGCATATCGGCGGTCAAGAAACTTGACGAACAGTTTCAACCGGCGGGCCTTCTGGCGAAAGTATCCTGCGGGGCGAATCAGGTTTTCCAGCTTTCTCAGCGGGACCTCGCGAATGCCCGCTACTGAACCGATGCGCTCGGTCCGAAGGCTAGCCAGTGCCTTCTCGACATTCGTCCAGGCTGTATTTTGAGTGAGGTACGCGCCGATGATCACCTCAAAGGCGGACCGTGCCGGCCACCAGTGTTGCGGCCCCCAGGAGCGGTACAGTTTTTCGTGGAAGCCTTGAATTTGTTGACTTGCCTCAGGCACCTTCGTTCCGGCCTCGTCCCTTCTGCAGTGTACGCAAAGGGCAGCAGGAAGCGGTTACACAAGTGCATGTACCGAGGTAGACGGACCGGTTACCCGGCGCAGAGAAACCCGCGATTTACCGCTTTGCGCCCTCTCCAAGTGAGTGAAAACCCTTGCCCTACGCTGGGTTCCATGACCAAAGTTACTTTCTCCGTTACCCGCCAGCGTTGACAATTTGTGTCAACGCAATCCAACCGGCTGGCGCACGCTGCTTGCGGGGCGGTGGTTTGCGAATCGGCGGTCTGTCCGCGGAGTGGATCGGAGAACGACGTATGTCTCAACGGCTGGGCGACCTTCTTGTCAAAGAGAAGATCATTACCCCAGAGCAGTTGGAACAAGCGAACAAAGTCCAGAAGGAGCAGAAATGCAGGCTCGGCTCCGCTCTGGTCAAGCTCGGCTTCCTCACCGACGAGGACGTCACGAACTTTCTTTCGCGCCAGTATGGCGTCCCCGCCATCAATCTTTCCTACTTCGAGATTGATCCCGCCGTCGTTAAGCTGATTCCGATCGAGACCGCCAAGCGCTATCAAATCCTGCCTCTGAGCCGCGTGGGCGCATCGCTCACCATCGCGATGGTCGATCCGACCAACGTGTTCGCCATGGACGATATCAAGTTCATGACCGGCTTCAACATCGAGCCGGTGGTGGCTTCGGAAAGCTCGATCATGGCGGGGATCGAGAAATCTTACGGCACCACGAAAGAAGAAGACCTCGAGACCGTGATGCAGTCGATCTCGGATCTCAACGACGAAGACGTCGAACTGCAGACCGAAGCCGCGGAAATGGAGCTATCGCAGCTGGAGAAGGCTGCGGACGAAGCTCCGGTCGTCAAACTGGTGAACCTCATCCTCACCGACGCGGTGAAGCGCGGCGCCAGCGACATTCACATCGAACCCTACGAAAAAGAATTCCGCGTCCGCTTCCGCATTGACGGCGTGCTGCAGGCCATCATGTCGCCGCCGTTGAAGCTGAAGGATGCCATGACCAGCCGCATGAAGATCATGGCGAAGTTGGACATCAGCGAGAAGCGGCTGCCGCAAGACGGCCGCATCATGCTGAAAATGAACATCGGAGGCCGCAAGAAGCAGCTCGATTTCCGCGTCAGTACGCTGCCCACGCTGTGGGGCGAAAAGATTGTGCTCCGGTTGCTGGACAAAGAAAACCTGCGTCTTGATATGACCAAGCTCGGCTTCGAGCAGGAGTCGCTGACAAAGTTCGAGAAGGCGATTCTTAAACCGTACGGGATGGTGCTGGTGACGGGGCCGACGGGATCAGGAAAGACCAACACCCTGTACTCCTCCATTGCGCGACTGAACCAGCCTGACACCAACATCATGACGGCGGAAGACCCGGTCGAATTCCAGCTGGCCGGAGTCAATCAGGTGCAGATGAAGGAGCAGATCGGCTTGAATTTTGCGGCCGCGCTGCGTTCTTTCCTGCGCCAGGACCCGAACATCATTCTGGTGGGCGAAATCCGAGATTTCGAAACGGCGGAAATCGCTATTAAGGCTGCGCTCACCGGGCACCTTGTGCTGTCGACGCTGCACACCAACGGCGCGCCGGAGACCATCACGCGCTTGATGAACATGGGCATTGAACCGTTTCTGGTGGCGACCGCGGTCCACCTGATCTGCGCGCAGCGCCTGATTCGGCGCATCTGCAAAGACTGCACGGAAACGGTTGATGTTCCGGTCCCGGCATTGATTGAAGAGGGCTTCACTCCGGAAGAAGCCAAGACCATCAAGATTCAGAAAGGCAAGGGTTGCGGCGTCTGCAACAACACCGGATACAAGGGCCGCGCCGGCCTTTATGAAGTCATGGAAGTGGATGATGAAATCCGCGAACTGGTGCTGGTCGGCGCTTCCGCGGTGGAACTGAAGAAAAAAGCAATTGAGCGGGGCATGATCACGCTTCGCCGCAGCGGGTTGATGAAGGTTGCCGCGGGCATCACCACGCTGGAAGAAGTGGCACGCGAAACGGTTCACTAGGTTTTGACGAAGGGAAGGAAACTTATATGGGACTTTCACTCAGCGACTTGCTCAAGCGCATGCTTGAGATGAACGGCAGCGATCTGCACATCACCACGAACTCGCCGCCGCAGATCCGCGTGCACGGGCACCTGGTCCCGCTCGATCTGCCCCAGATGTCGCCGGCCGAGACCAAACAGCTGGCATACAGCGTGATGACCGACTCGCAGAAGCACCGCTTTGAGGAGAGCCTGGAACTGGACTTTTCGTTCGGTTTGAAAGGTCTGGCCCGCTTTCGTGCCAACGTGTTCAACCAGCGGGGCGCGACCGCGGCTGTCTTCCGTCTGATTCCGTTTGAAATCAAGTCGTTCAACCAGCTTGGCCTGCCCACGGTGGTGAGCAAGCTGTGCGACAAACCCCGTGGGCTGGTGCTGGTGACCGGCCCGACTGGCTCCGGTAAGTCCACCACGCTGGCAGCCATGATCGACAAGATCAACAGCGAGCGGCACGATCACATCCTGACCATCGAAGACCCGATCGAATTCGTGCACATGAACAAGAACTGTGTGGTCAACCAGCGCGAACTGCACTCCGATACCAAGAGCTTCACCGACGCCCTGCGTGCCGCCCTTCGTGAAGATCCGGACGTGGTGCTGATCGGCGAAATGCGCGACCTGGAAACCATCGAGTCGGCCCTGCGAATTGCGGAAACCGGACACCTGACCTTCGGTACCTTGCACACAAACTCGGCGACTTCCACCATCAACCGTATTATCGACGTCTTCCCGGCGCACCAGCAGCCGCAGATCCGCGCCCAATTGTCACTGGTGCTGGAAGGCATTATGTGCCAAAGCCTGGTGCCCAAGATTGATGGCAAGGGTCGCGCCATGATCATGGAGGTCCTCGTTCCCAACCCGGCGGTCCGCAACCTGATCCGTGAAGACAAGATCCATCAGGTTTATTCGGCGATGCAATCGGGGCAGGAGAAGTTCGGCATGCAGACGTTCAACCAAGCGCTGGCGACGTGCTACCTCCAGAAGCAGATTTCGTTGGAGACAGCATTGCAGCGGTCCAGCAACCCCGATGAACTGCAGGAAATGATCAACCGCGGCGCCAGCTTGCTGACCCGCACCCAGCCCGAAGCCGGACCTTTGGCCAAAGGCGCAGCACCCGCAAAACGTTAGGAAAGAAAGCAAAAATGATATCGCGAAGCAAGAGCGACACGGCAAGATCGCAGAGGAGAGGTTAAGACCATGCCAGTATTCACATTTTCCGGCAAAGACAGCTCCGGACAGAAGGTTTCCGGAGAAAGAGTGGCGGCCAGCAAGCAGGTGCTGATGCAGCAACTGCGGCGCGACCGCATCACGCCCGGCGCGGTCCGCGAGAAGGGCAAGGAATTTTCCCTGCCTACATTCGGCTCCGGCAAAGTCAAGACCAAGGAGATCGCGATCTTCTTCCGGCAGTTCTCCGTCATGATTGACGCCGGCCTGCCGCTGGTGCAGTGCCTGGAAATTCTCGCCGCCAACCAGGAGAACCAGGCATTCCAGAAAGTGCTGACCGGCGTCCGGACGACGGTGGAAGGGGGCTCAACCCTTGCCAATGCCATGCGCGGCTATCCCGTCGTGTTCGACGACTTGACCACGAACATGATCGAGGCCGGAGAAACCGGCGGTATTCTCGACATCATTCTGCAGCGCCTCGCGACCTACGTTGAAAAGGCTGTGCGGTTGAAGTCGGCGGTGAAATCCGCACTGATTTACCCGGTCGCGGTGGTTGGCATCGCCGTGATCATCGTCGGCGCCCTGCTGAAATGGGTGGTGCCAATTTTCGCCAATCTATTTGCCGGGTTGGGCGTTTCCCTGCCGCTGCCCACGCGCATAGTTATGGGGCTCAGCGCTTTTGTGCAGACATTCTGGTGGATCATCATCGCGCTGGGCGTGGGCTCAGTCTTTGGCGTCAAGCAGATCCGCAAACACCCCAAGGGGCGGTACTTCTTTGACGCCATGCTGCTGAAGTTGCCGATCGTCGGCAACTTGTTGCGCAAGATCGCGGTAGGCCGCTTCACGCGTACGCTCGGGACCCTGATCACGTCCGGCGTACCGATTCTGGAGGGTCTCTCGATCACCGCGCGCACGTCCGGCAACGCCATTCTGGAAGAGGCGCTGATGAAAGTGCGGAAGGCGATTGAAGAGGGCCGCACCATTGTCGATCCGCTGAAGGAGTGCGGTGTGTTCCCCAACATGGTGACGCAGATGATTGGCGTAGGCGAAGCTACCGGCGCCATGGACAACATGCTGCAGAAAATTGCCGACTTCTATGAAGACGAAGTGGACGCGGCCACCAAGGACATGCTGGCTATGCTCGAACCGGCCATCATTGGCCTGCTCGGCGTAGTGGTCGGAGGCATTGTCATTTCGCTGTATCTGCCGCTGTTTGCCATGATCTCAAAACTGGCGGGCTAAAGACTACGGTAGGGGCCGGGGGTGAATACCCGGCCCTGCACCGGCTAAAGGGAACAGGCATCGCGCTGCGGCGAAAGCCGTGTCCGTCCCAACCAAGATTTCCGCAGCCTGGCGTCGCACAATGCAGAGGCAGGCCACATTCGATGAGCGGAACTGGCTGGCATGGCTGGTCAAGGTCCGCATCCTCATCCTGACATTCCTGCTGGGAATCGAGCTGGCGGTCGCGCAGTTGACGCCGTCCACGCTGCCGGTCCGTCTTTTCATCAGCACCATCCTGCTCTGGTACACGATCTCGCTGTTCTACGCGCTTCTGCTTTCCTTCTGGGACGAGTACCAGGTCCAGGCCACCCTGCAGGTGGTCACCGACCTGCTGCTGGTGAGTCTGGTGGTGCACGAAACCGGCGGCTGGGATAGTTCCTTCAACTTTCTTTACCCGCTCGTCATCATCGTAGCCAGTGTACTTTTGCCGCGCGTATGGGCCCATCTGACGGCCGCACTGGCTTTCATTTTCTACGGCGCGGTGCTGGAGCTGAACTATTACGCGGTGGTGCCTTCGTATTGCACCTCCCACCCGGCGCTGAAATCGCTGCAGGGAATTATTTTCGTAAACCTCTTCGCGTTTCTGGCCGTGTCCTATCTCGCTGGTTTGCTGAATGCGAAACTGCGTCAGGTGCGGGTACAGCTGGATCGAGCCAGCGGTGCGTTGGAAAACCTGCAAGCGCTGCACGAGAACATTGTCGAATCCATCAGCAGCGGTTTCATTACGACCGGCCTGGACGGCCGCGTCACGCTGGTGAACAGCGCGGCGATGCGTCTGCTTGAATTGCCCGCCGCGGAACTGGTGAACCAGCCGGTGCGGGAACTCTTTCTCGACCCCTTGCCCGTACCCGAGGCAGAGCACGAACACAGCGAAGTGCGCTTTGCGGCTCCCAGCGGCTTTCGCAAGACATTTCGCATTCGCGCAGCGGCGCTGACGGTTTCAGGGCCCGGGACATCGGGTTGCGTGTATGTGCTGGACGATCTGACGGAAGTGCGGCGGCTGGAGCGCGAGGTTCGCATGCAGGACCGGCTGGCTGCGGTGGGCCGCCTGGCCGCGGCCATCGCACACGAAATCCGCAATCCGCTCACCTCCATTGCCGGCTCGGTCAGCATGTTGTCGGAAGTGCCGGAACTCGGCGAAGAGCATCGCCGCCTTCTGGAAATCGTGACCCGGGAATCGCAGCGTCTGAATGCCATCATCACCGACTTCCTGGCCTACTCGCGCGGCAAGCAGTATAAATTCGCGTCAGCGGATTTAATTCCTCTGCTGGACGACACGCTCACCCTGGTAGAGCAACGCATGATTGCGGACCAGACGGGGATCACCATCCACCGCGATTTCAAATCGGGCCACGCTCATGTGTTAGCGGATGGTGACCGGTTGAAACAGGTCTTCTGGAACCTCTGTGAGAACGCCGTGCGCGCCATGAAATCCGGCGGCTCGCTTACGGTCGCAGTGGAACTCCACAAAGCGGACTGGCAGATCAGTTTCGCCGATACCGGTATCGGGATGTCGCCGCAACAGACCGAGAAAATCTTTGAACCTTTCCAGTCCGATTTCAAAGGCGGCACCGGCCTCGGGCTGGCCATTGTGTACCAGATCATGCAGGCGCACGAAGGCCGCGTGTTTGCGCGCTCGCGCGTCGGGCAGGGAACCACGATGGTGCTGAGGCTGCGCAGCCTGGAAGCCGAGAAATCGGCACAAACCTCGGCTGGCGCTCATGTCGTCTCCATGTCGTCGGCGCGGATGGCGGCGAAAGGAGGCGCCAATGGCTAGCATCCTGGTCTGCGACGACGAGCGGTCCATGTGCGAAATGCTCGACATTGCCCTCCGCCGCGAAGGCCACAAAGTTGAGACCGTGCTGGGCGGCCAAGCCGCGAAAAACAAGATCGACGCCGCGCTGTTCGACGTCATCATTACCGACATCAAAATGCCCACCGTGGATGGCATCGAAGTGCTGCGGCATGCCCATCGCGCATCGCCGGAGTCCACCATCATTCTGATGACCGCCGTGGAAGACTACGAGGCCGCAGTGGAGGCGGTGAAAGCCGGTGGAGCGTCCGACTATATTCGTAAGGGCCCCGGACTGGTGGATGAGATCAAGCTGGCGATCAAGCGCGCCCTGGAAAAACTTTCGCTCACCCGACAGAACTTCGCGTTGCGGCGCGATGCAGCGTCGCACAACTCGTTGGACAACATTGTCGGTTCGAGCGGCGCGGTGGAGACGCTGAAGCAGACTGTCCGCACCGTGGCGTCGACTGCCAGCACCATTCTGATTCAGGGGGAAAGCGGCACCGGAAAGGAGCTGGTGGCACGGGCCGTCCACGTCTGCTCTCCGCGGGCAGCAGAGGCATTTGTTTCCGTCAACTGCGGCGCATTTCCGGAGAC
>Ga0075030_100005711_pt1 | contig 11211 bp, 11 predicted proteins | sample LitLauG_LLR_2012_FD_71393 | JGI IMG/M metagenome (GOLD analysis project Ga0075030, IMG submission 71393) | Freshwater sediment microbial communities from Pennsylvania, USA - Little Laurel Run_MetaG_LLR_2012 | ecosystem: Environmental > Aquatic > Freshwater > Creek > Sediment | place: USA...
ACTGTCAGCCTCGTCAATGGGCAACTGTTCATGAACGCTCTGCCTCTGATTCCGCAATCGGAGACGACCTTTGAAACGGAAACCGCCGAGATCGAGTTTATGATTGACTCAAGCGGCCAAGTGACGCATTTGGTTTTGACCGCAGCCGGCGGCGATAACCGCTACGATCGCAAACGTTGAGTGGGCCCACTAGTCGGCCGCAAATGCAATGGTTCCACGACCACAAGTCGTGTCGGAGGACCAGATCGCCTGAATCCGTGGTCATCAAAATGCATCATCACTGGATCTGCTCCAACTCCCCGCCGAACTGGAGCAAATTCAGTTCCTCCTGGGGCCACGTCTCAGTTCAAACCACCGAACGATACCTCGGCTGCACACAACGAATTGCGTCAGTCGTCAACGACAAAATCGGAATCGAGCCCCCGTCAGGTGTCTAGACGGACTTTCGAAGAGTGGCCGACGATCCGACCGGATGGTCGTAGACGGAAGCAACCTCGTGCGGAGGAATAGAATTTACCATCCTGAGCGCCGATGATTGGATGAAGCCGGCCGCCCGCGTCACCTTATCCCGGTATCGACACACTGGAGCCAAGCCGGACCATTCCGGAAATTGTATCCGCTAAGGAGAGGTGGGGGAAAAAGCGGGCTTCCTGCCAAACGTTCGGCCAGAAATGGTCCGCCTCGCCAAATGGCAGCCATTCTCTACAGCAACTACCGAATCACCTCCCCAGAAACCCCGCTTGGGAAGAAACTCGCGCAACACGTTGGATGCAGTGTCGCCGCCGAGAACGAATGATGCGCCGCGAGCCGCCCATGACCAACCGTTCCGACTCCCCACGCCCCTTCCAGTAGGCCGCCAGAAATCGAATATCGACTCAGATAGAAAAGCGATCGTTTTTCGACCCAGGGGGAATTATTCCTAAGTTCCGTTCAGCGCCCGTCTTTGGGCGAGATTTGCACGTGAAAGCCATCGGGATCGATGAGATTCACGGTAGATACTCCATCATTTGCTTGAAAAGCAGCCTTCGCTTTGGCATCCGGCAGTTCGCTGTTAATTTTATCCGCCAATCGTTTTGCAGAATCGGTATCGATATGGTCGATTGCCACGGAGAAATGCGTGATCACGCCCTTTTTTTCGGCGACTGAATCGACGCTGATATACCCGTCTGGCAAATCCAGGTGGATACCCGTCCCGGCGTTCGTTGCCGGCCAGCCTTTTGTGACCCCAAATAACTTTTGATAAAAAACAAAGGAACGCTGAATATCGCTAACCGTGAGCCCGACGTGATTGACGGCCAAGCCGCGAACAATCGGAGTGGGAGCCGGGGTGGCGTCCTGCGCTAGGATCTTCGCTGGCAAGACCAATGCGGCCAGTGCCTGGACAAGATGCCGCCGTGTCATACCGCCGCGTTCATACTGATCGAATAATGAATCAATCATGGAATCCATTGGCGTTTCCTCCTTCGCATTGAATCAAAACAAAAACGAGCAACCCTGCGCATCTGAACATGAGGTCTCCCTTTTCCTCTTTCGGAATTATCCGGAATTGCTTTTTTGGGCCTTCGGGCATGAGCTTTGGATCATTCTATCCCACCCGAAAAGGCGCCCAGGGAGATTCCGCTTAATAAACAAGCTTCTTGGAATTTGGCGGGATCTTATAGTCGGATTGACCAACCAGGAAATCGTGTCCGGATAGCCGAGAATCCACCCAGAGATCAGGAACGATGCCCAGAACGCCGTTTGGGGACAGAAAAAGCAGAAGCAAATCTGGTGGCTGTAAACTGGGTCCGATGGCGAATCTCGAACTCGTGGCTCTGGTCGTGCGGGATTATGACCAGGCGATTCGGTTCTTCGTGGATGTGCTTCAGTTCGAGTTGGTGGAAGACACACCGTCACTGACCAATGACGGGCGGCCGAAGCGATGGGTTGTCGTCAGGCCGGTTGGAGGTAAGGCTGGCATCCTGCTTGCCCGCGCCGATGGCGAGCAACAAGCAAAGGTGATTGGGCAGCAGTTCGCCGGCCGCGTGGGACTCTTTCTCCGTGTTGATGACTTCGATGCATCCTACCAGCGAATGGTGGCCGTCGGCGTCCGATTCGTATCATCCCCGAGAATCGAGCCGTACGGCAAGGTCGCGGTGTTCCTAGACCTCGAAGGGAACCGATGGGACTTGCTCGGTCCGCGCCTTCAAACCGCAGGTGGTGGATAAGACCGCGTCAGGCCAGTCCCTTGGTTGGATTTTAGATCCGTGCGATGCGGTCCAAATGGCGAATTCGGGCTCTTAGGGCATTCAGCGCCAACTGAGGGCAGGGGCGACAGTCGTTAGAATTGCCTCCATGACATGCACATTGTAGGCGACGCCTAGTTGGTTCGGGACGGTTAGCAATAGTGTGTCGGCTGCCGCGATGGCCTCGTCTTTCCTAAGCTGTTCGATCAAAATATCCGGCTCAGCCGCGTAGCCACGACCGAAGATCGCTCGAGTGTTGTCAAGAAAGCCGATCTAGTCCTCTTCCTGGTCTCCCCGTCCGAAATAGATACGGTCACGGTCGTTGATCAACGGGAAAATACTGCGGCTGACGGAAGTTCGTGGAGCACGAACGTGCCCAGCCTCCTTCCAGGCTGCGTGGAAAGCGCGAATCTGGGCGGCTTGTTGGATGTGGAAAGGCTCACCGGTCTCGTCGAATTTGAGCGTTGAGGATTGCATATTCATTCCGAGCCTGGCGGCCCAGGCAGCTGTTGCATTGGTCGCCGCCCCCCACCAGATACGATCACGCAATCCTGCGGAGTACGGCTCAAGACGCAGGAGCCCTGGCGGATTAGGAAACATTGGGCGCGGGTTCGGCTGAGCAAAGCCCTTGCCGCCCAGTAGCTCGAGAAACTCTTCGGCGCGCCGCCGGCCCATGCCTTCATCGTCCTCACCTTCCATCGGCCGGTGTTCAAAATAGCGCCACCCATCGATCACCTGCTCTGGGGAACCGCGGCTGATTCCCAACTGTAGCCGGCCGCCAGAGATGAGATCGGCAGCGCCAGCATCCTCCGCCATATAGTGAGGGTTCTCATACCGCATGTCGATGACTGCGGTGCCAATTTCAATCCGTCGTGTCTTGGCTCCGATCGCGGCAAGCAGCGGGAACGGTGACGCCAGTTGCCGCGCAAAGTGATGAACACGAAAGTAGGCGCCATCCATTCCCAGGCGCTCGGCCTCTACGGCAAGGTCAATTGACTGCGCGTCAGCCGCCGACTGCGTTCGTGACTGGGGAGAGGGTGTCCAATGACCGAATGAGAGAAAGCCAATTTTCTTCACAACATAAGTCTACTGTTCTGTTCGGAGATTGAGGGCGGTGGATTTTACGTCCCGTTCTGGTCGACGGGACCGACTGGTGCATTGCGTCGGATGCATTCCTGGTACGTGGACCCGAACTCTTTGTGTCCACCAATCTGGATTGGATGCCCAATTCGCAACCGCGCTCGGAATGGGACGACGAATGCCACGAGCCCTTTCCCCGAGCAACGCGAACCGCGTCTCGACCGGGATTGCTGGGCCAGCATACGGTCAGGAGTGACTATACTAGCGCCATGACTCGTTCCCAATTCTACAGTGGTCCCGGTTGTCAAGACCATTTTTCGCCCGCAATAAGTTAGCGATCGGCGAGTCTGATTTGAGGGGGCGACCGCAGCCGCCCCCAGCCATTCCGGCCCTTGAGTCGGCGCTCGGGTTCCATCGCTGGAGAGCCCTATCCTCCGCTCAAGTGCATTGATTGTACCGCCAGCCATTCTGGCGGTACAGCGAAAAATCGCGGGGGTCTGGGGGCGGCGCCCCCAGATCAAGAGAGTCTTGTTCCTCATAGCTGGCCGGCCTGGAAAATGGCGGCTGGAGTGCGGTAGTCCAAACTCTGGTGGAACCGCTGATGATTGTAAAAGCGGAACCAGTTGCCGATGCCGCTGCGAGCTTCTGGCACCCGCGTGTAATCGCGTAAATAGACCTCCTCGTATTTGAGAGATCGCCACAACCGCTCGATGAAGATGTTGTCCAGACAGCGCCCGCGTCCATCCATGCTGATGGCCACGCCGCGTTGGGCCAGTATAGCGGTGAACTTCTCGGACGTGAACTGGGAACCTTGATCGCTGTTGAAGATCTCCGGCCGGCCCCAGCGTAACGCGCGCTCCAGCGCCTCCTGGCAGAAGTCCACTTCCAGGGTCAACGACAACGCCCAGCTCAATACGAACCGGCTGAACCAATCCATCACCGCCACCAAGTACACGAATCCCTCCGCCATGCGGATATAGGTGATGTCGGTGCTCCACACCTGATTGACCCGCGTGATCGCAACGCCGTTCAGCAAGTACGGATAGAGCTTGTGTCCCTCGCCCGGCTGGCTCAGCTTGGGTTTGGGGTACACCGCTTCCAGGCCCAACAATCCCATCAGTCGCCGCACTCGGTGACGGCCCACCTGGTGGCCCTGCTCATGGAGCCACCGCATCATCTTCCGGCTTCCGTAAAACGGCCGTCGCGTGTACTCCGCATCGATCAAACGCATCAACTTCAGGTTCTCGGCACTCTCGCCCAGAGGCTGGTAGTACAGTCCCGACCGATTCACGCCCAACAACTTGCATTGCCGACGCACGCTGATCTCCGCCTGGTCCAGATCCACCAGCTCGCGCCGCTGCTCAGTCGAGCAGTCCAACTTTGTTTTTGAGCCAGTCCAGTTCCACCTTCAGCCGCCCAATCTCTTCATACAGCGCGTCGCTCTCCGCTTCTCCGTTCCGGCTCTTGCCCTTCCGCCCGTCCACGAACAGCTCCGGCAGTTGATCGAGCGCGGACTTCCTCCACTTCGCGATCTGAATCGGATGCACCTTGAACTGCGATCCCAACTGACTCAGGGTCTTGTCGCCGCGGATGGCTTCGATCGCCACCCGCGCTTTGAACTTCGGACTATACTGTTTTCTCGTCGTCGTCATCGACCTCTCCTTTGTCAACGACTCCGCCGAAATCTTAGCTAATTGCCTGGTCTGAAATCCTGGGACCACTATATTCCTCATGGCCGGCGCCGCAGTTGCGATCCCTGGGATGGCAGCGGAACCGACAGCCGCCGAAAAGGCAAACTTGGCCCTGGTGGCCGATTTTTGCGCAGCCTTTGCCACACGGGATATGACGAAAATCGCGTCGTACCTCGCTCCCAACTGTTCCTACCGGATTACTGAGACGGCCATGCCCGCCCTCGGTGCAGCAGCGGTGGATCGCATCAAGTCCTATGTGGAACGGTCTTCCAAAATCGAGTTCCAGATCCTCGATAGCTGGGCGCGTGGCCCCATGGTAATCAATGAGCGGATCGACAGCTTCACGCGACTGGATGCCAGCCCCGCGTACCACCTGGTAGGCGTCTTCTTCATCAAGGATGGGAAGATCGCGGAATGGACCGACTTCGGAATTCGAACTTAGGGCTCAATCAAGTCGGACGCCGACGCACCTCTGAGGCTCGTCCAAGCTACCATGCCGGGTTCTTGCCGTCCTTGTAAGCCCACTCATCACGGCCTTCGTTATAGATCTTCCTCTTGGTAAAAAGCCAGCTACCGTTGACCTTAACCAGCTCATCCTCGTAGTGGCCGAACCCGTCATACACGCCGCGCCGCTCGGGATTGTCGTTGGAGTAGTGGAACCAGTAGGAACGGCCGGTCGCCCGATTGCCCTCGACTTTAATCACAATGTTGGAAATGTTGTGGCGAGCCGCGCCCGCTCGTTTTCCGGCAACTGGCTTAGGATTCGGCATCCGGGCGATTATCTCTTTGATCGCCTGGCGACCCTTCACCTCACCGCTGCCATAATCCAGCACGCCATCCTCGGTGAACGTGGAGACATAAAGATCCGGATCGTGAAAGTCAAGCGCAAAGAGATAGCGCGCCTGCAGGTCCTCGATGGCGGCCCGGTCCTCTGCGTAGCTGGAGCGGCCTTGCGCAAGAACGTTGGCCGGTTTCGTTGCGATCGAGACGACTACCCCGGTGATCAGTACTGCCGCGGCAGCCAGTGGCAGCGGAACGGTCCGGTTTTTCATCAGGACACTCCCTTCAAAGTGAGTATAACCGGCCCATACTTGCCTCAACATACGGAATCATCCGCCATCCCAGCGTGATTTTCGAATGCCAGCCGATGCCAGTCATGGTCAAGTGGCCGATGCGGTGGTATGAGTGTTAGCCGCTTTGGTCGACCCCGGCCACCAATCCCCTGCGGCTGACCGGCGGCAGCGCCAACCAAGGCCTGCCGTTGTTCCCGACGCGCTCTGCTACACTCCACCGAGGAGGCCTCCATGTCCAATCGCAGGGAATTTTTGAAAAACGCGGGCGGCGCGGCCGCCGGAGTGGTCTTCACTGGATGCAGTCTGTTGAACGCCGCGCAACAGTCTGGCGCGTCGCGGCGACGGCAGGTGGTGGTGGGCGGCCAGCGGGTGAAGACGATCGACGTTCACGCGCACTGCGCCGTGCCGGCGGCCGCCAAGCTACTGAACCGCGACGTGTCCGGCCAAGACACCCCACTGGAGCAGCGGCTCAAAGCCATGGACGCCCAGGGGATCGACATGGAAGCTCTCAGCATCAATCCTTTCTGGTACGAGGCCGACCGCGACGTGGCCACGCAGTTGATCAAGATGCAGAATGAGGGTCTCGCCGAACTGTGCGCCGCGCACCCGGACAGGTTCGCAGCGTTCGCTTCCGTGGCGTTGCAGTTCCCCGATCTGGCGGCGCAGCAGTTGGAGGAAGGCGTGAAGAAGCTGGGGCTGCGTGGCGCGGCGATCGCCGGCCATGTCAACGGTGATGAGCTGTCCAATCGCAAGTTCGACCCCTTCTGGGCCAAAGCCGAGGAGCTGGGCGTGCTGATTTTCATGCATCCCCTCCAATTCGGGAATCCCACGGGCGTTCCCGAACTGGACAGGCGGTTCGCAGGCAACGGAAGGTTGAACAACGTGATCGGCAATCCTCTCGAAACCACCATCTTCTTCTCGCATCTGATTTTCGACGGAACGCTCGACCGCTATCCGGGGCTCAAGATTTGCGGAGCGCATGGCGGCGGTTATCTTGCCTCCTACGTCGATCGGTCCGATCACGGTTGTTCGGCCGGCCCCGGTTGCAGCCCCATCAAGAACCGCCCCAGCGAGTATTTCCGGGAACAGCTTTACGTCGATTCGCTGGTCTTCACACCCGAGGCGCTGCGGCACTTGGTGGCGGTGTGCGGCGCAAGCCATATCATGATCGGCACCGATTTTCCTTTCCCCTGGACGACCACGCCCGTAGACCACGTGCTCAGCACGCCGGGGTTGAGCAACGCGGACAAGCGCGCGATTTTGGGCGGGAATGCGGCGAAGCTCTTGGGGATCGCGAGCTAGAGGGCTCTGTTCACAAACTACAGTTTTATGAACCACTAATGTAGCGGCGTCCCTGCGCTTTCTGCCTTGCTGTACCCTCCTTCCGCGCCCAACTCCGCCTGAGGTAAATTGAAGAAGCTCTCGATCGGCTTCGAGACCGTGGGCTATCCGTGAATGGAGGTGACCAGTGAACCGACGCGACTTTTCCGCCCTCCTCGGTGGCGCGGCCGCCATGTGGGTGCAAGGGGCGTACGCACAGCAGGACGCGCAACAAGCGAAGGCCGCTCCGGGGAATCCCGTGCCTCACCTAGATTGGGTTGCGCGGCGCAAGGAGCCGATTCTTGAACCCGAGCTGAAGATCATCGACCCACATCACCATTTGTGGCTACGTCCAGGGTGGCGATATTTGCTGGATGACTTACTGGCTGATACCGGCAGCGGTCACAATATTGTCGCGACGGTGTACATGGAGGCGAATTCGATGTACCGCGACCGGGGTCAGGAGGAAATGCGGCCCGTCGGCATGCTGGCCGACAAGAAGTTCCGCGAAGGCGTTGCGGTGCTGGGCCATCTGGGACTTTCCTATGATGTGTCGCTCTACCATACCCAGATCCCCGAAGTTGCCGATCTCGCAGGAGCGTTGCCGAAAACCGGAATCGTGCTCAATCACGTCGGCGGCGTTCTCGGGCTGGGCTCCTACCGGGGCAAGCAAGAGGAAGTCTTTTCCCGCTGGGCGTCGTCGATCAAGGCGCTCGCGGCCCGGCCCAATGTGTACGTTAAACTCGGCGGACTGGGTCAGAGCTACACGGCCATGCGCTTCGATGGGGACGCCGAACCACCATCGTCGGAGCAGGTGGCCGCCCGTTTCCGCCCTTACGTCGAAACCTGCATCACGGGGTTCGGAGCCTCGCGCTGCATGTTTGAGAGCAACTTTCCAGTCGACAAGATCTCGTACAGCTATCACGTCTTCTGGAATGCCTGCAAGCGGCTGGCGAAGGGCGCCAGCGTCGTCGAGAAAGCCGATCTGTTCGCGGGGACGGCAGCGAGGTGTTATCGGCTGGATGGAATCGTCTGATAGGGCGGCCGAATCCCAGGCGCCATGCCTGTGAAACTGGACCGACACATCCATTACGCGAAACCGATCCAAATACGTACAACTATTTCCAATCGGCCGCCGGCGCCGCGCATCCCGTTTGTGCAGAACTTCTTCGATGAAGTCCGGCGGCGGGCACCCGCGCAGCAGTAGGACGGCGGATATCCACCTGCGTGCCCGGGAAGTCCGCTCCCGAACCTTCGGGAACAGGCATGTCACGGGCGCATCCACAGCTCTCTAGCCCGATCGGTCGCGCAGCGTAGAGTGATCCCAGCGGCCGGCGTCAGTCGCTTCAGGTCGGGGTCAAAGGCTGAGCGTACTTTCGAGCGAGTGACGCCCCACTCGGAGAATGGCTCGGTCGGGCTGGGCTCTGGAGCGCTACAGGATTAGTCTCGTGAAACGCCGGTCACCTCAGAAACGGCGTGATCGCTTTCGGCTGGGCCGGATTTCGGCGGAGTGGTGCCCAGTCGCGGGGAACGGTGATCCCCTCAGCACGTCACGTAGAGGATGGCGTTGGTTTCTTCCGTGTCTTTCTTCAGCGCCACAATTGCCTCGGCTGTCGGCAGGACGAGCAGTTTGATGCGGCGGCGCTTGGCTTCCTGCTTGACTTCATCCATGACCGGGAGCGCGCCGGTTCCGGTGCCGATGACGAGCGTCCGGCACTTCCAGGGAATGTCCTCCTCCGTTGAGATGGGCGTGTGGCTGAATTGGTCCCGATACTTCTTGGACGGCTTCTTGCTCCGTTTGCGGACTTGTCCCCCGTCGATCACGACGTCGTGCTCGTAGGTGACGCCGTCGATGCGGATCACACCGAAGGAGAACGCCTCGAAGCGCATGGGCACCTCCGACGCCATTGTATCTCCGTCGAACGTGTGGAGCTGCGGGTGTACCCTAACGGCTGGCTGTGTGGACCTGTGGTTCTCGCCGTGCCGCCCGGGCGAACCGTGGTGCGCGCCCCAGCGCGTCCACCAGTTTCCGCCATCGGCGCCTGCGGAAGTTCCACGCGCGGTCGTAAGCCATGGCGATGGTGGCGCACCACTTCGGGCCGGGGGGCTGTACTCGACGCGCCGCCCCAGGACGAATCGCGAAGCCCGGCGTGTTGACCGGCCCGGTCGAATACCCCGCAGCCCATGGGGAAGGCGCTTCGAAAACGGGGCGCCGAAGGAGCGGCGTATGACTCGGTGCGACTACGCTGCTACGTGGATTTCCGGACCCTGGGGCGTTTCAAGTAAGCCGCTGGCGCGGCGGACGCTGCGCGTGGGTAAAGGTGGCGACAATCGGCCAGCTGTAGCGATATTTTGTGGGTCACAAGGAGGTTTCTGTGACCCGTTTACGAACGATGATGCTGGAAGAACTCCAGCGTCGAAACTATTCTCAGAGTACTGCGCGTGCTTACATCCGTGTGGTGCGCGAGTTGGCTGCATACTTCCGTCAGCCGCCTGACCGGCTCGGTCCCGAGCGCATGCGCCTGTTCCAGGCCTATTTGTTTCGAGAACGGAAGCTGAATCCCCGTACCGTGGTGCAGTACAGTGCCGGTCTACGCTTCTTCTTCGTGAAGACGCTTAAGCGGCACTACATGCTCGAAAACATCCCGCTGCCGAAGGAGCCGCGGAAGCTGCCCACGGTGCTGAGCCCGGGGGAAGTCGCCACGCTGATCGAATCGGCCAGCAACCTGATGCATCGCGCCATCCTGATGACGCTTTACGCGACGGGAATGCGCCGCGCGGAGTTGTGCCGGCTGAAAGTGAGTGACATCGACAAGGAGCGCATGGTCATTCACATCCGCCAAGGGAAAGGACAACGCGACCGCGATGTCGATTTGAGTGAAAGCCTGCTGGAAACGTTGCGCGAGTATTGGCGCTGGATGAAGCCCAAGACCTATTTGTTTCCCGGTACGGTCAAGGGCTGGCGCGCGGATGTGCCCATCACGGGCAAGGTGGTGTGGGCAGCCTGTCACGAGGCCGCCGAGCGCGCCGGCATCCGAAGGCGTGTCTATCCCCATTTGATTCGACACTGTTACGCGACGCACTGGCTGGAAGCTGGGGGAGACCTGCTCGTGCTGCAGAAGTTGCTGGGGCACGCCAAACTCGAAGATACGGTCCAGTACCTGCACCTTTCCCGGCGCCACCTACTGGGCGTGGCCAATCCCTTAGATAACCTGACGGTGACCGGCACCGCTCAGCAAGCCAAACGTTCCCGGCTGAAGAAAAAGAGATGAAGCCGCCCACCCTGGAGGTGGCCGATATCATCCGTTCGGCGGGCGACAGCTTCATCGGGCTTCACGAATCCCATCTTGGCTGGCAACAGCTCAAGGTGTTACGGGCCATTAAGCACTGCCGCACGGCAGCGCTCGGCGGTCATCTCGATCAGTGCTCCCGATGCGGTTACCGCGCCATCTCCTTCTTCTCGTGTCGCAACCGGCACTGCCCAAAGTGCCAGACCAACGCCCGCAACCAGTGGCTCGCAGCTCTACCTCAGGAACTGTCCGCGCTCGCGCTGCAGAACAAGCGGGCCCTCTATGACCTGCTATTCCAGACCAGCGCGGCAACCTTGAACGAGGTCGCCGCCGATCCCAAACATCTCGGTGCCGAGATCGGCTTCCTCAGCGTGCTCCACACCTGGGGACAGAACCTGCAAGTTCATCCGCACGTACATTGCGTCATCCCCGCCGGCGGTCTGTCGCCAGACCACTCGCGCTGGGTTCATCCCCAGCACCACTTCTTCCTGCCGGTGAGGGTACTCAGCCGCGTCTTTCGCGGCAAGTTCGT
>Ga0075030_100005712_pt1 | contig 11211 bp, 12 predicted proteins | sample LitLauG_LLR_2012_FD_71393 | JGI IMG/M metagenome (GOLD analysis project Ga0075030, IMG submission 71393) | Freshwater sediment microbial communities from Pennsylvania, USA - Little Laurel Run_MetaG_LLR_2012 | ecosystem: Environmental > Aquatic > Freshwater > Creek > Sediment | place: USA...
GGACGATACCGAAAAACAATACCGGATACGGGACGCTATTCATACCATCATCCCATGTTGTCCGCCATGGTGCCGTAAACCGCCGCTGCCCCGCCGGCCAGCCAGGGAAGCGGGACCGGGACGCCGCGATCGTGGGTCGTGTGCCCCGGCCCCGGGACCTGGGCCGCTACTGGCGGCGGCCCGGAGCGGCCGCCGCAGCGCATCAGGCGCACCGGGGCGTTTCTTGCATAATCGGGCTCATGGGCGCGCATTTCCAGACGGCTGCGGTATTCGCGAAGATACGCGGCGAGAGCAATCGTTCGCCCCTGTACGAGGCCCTGGACGCTATTCTGGGCATCATGGAAAAAGCGGGGGTGCGGCCCATGCTCCATGATGGCACCCGCGATGCCCTCGGGCTGCAAAGCCACGCAGGGCACTGCCTGGCCGACATCGGCCGGGAAGCCGACGTCGCGGTGGTGCTGGGCGGCGATGGAACCATGCTGAGCATTGCACGCGACCTCGCCGCGTTCGACGTCCCGCTCATCGGAATCAATTTTGGCCGCCTGGGCTTCATAACGGATATCGCGCTGGGCCAGATGCCCGAAGTCCTGGGCGAAATGCTGGCCGGCCGATTTGAAACCGACCAGCGCACGCTGCTCGAGGGCGAGGTCATCCGCTCCGGCAAGATCGCCATGCATGCCCACGCGCTCAACGATGTCGTCATTTCCCACGGCGTTGCCGGTGGCCTGGTGGAGTTCACCGTGCGGGTCGACGGCGTGAACATGTACAACCAGCGGGCCGACGGCATCATTTTGGCAACGCCCACCGGCTCGACGGCGTATGCGCTCTCGGCCAACGGTCCCATCCTGCACCCCTCGCTGGCCGGCCTGGTGCTCGTGCCGGTGGCGCCACATACCCTGTCGAACCGCCCGATTGCACTGCCCGACAGCGTCGAGATCGAAATCGAGCTCACCGAAGTGCGGGACGGCGCCGCATATTTCGACATGCAGTCCCTATCCAAGCTGGCGCCCGGCGACATCGTGCGCGTACGGCGCAGCCCCCACTTTGCCACCCTGCTGCATCCGGCGGGCTACAACCACTTCGCCACGCTGCGCCAGAAGCTGCACTGGAACGTCATGTCCAGCGACCCCCATGGACGCGCGTAGGGATCCATGCTGCTTGCGCTGTCCATCCGCGACTTCGTGATCGTCGACCAGCTGGACCTGGAATTCACCGGCGGATTCACCGTGCTGACCGGCGAGACCGGCGCGGGCAAGTCCATACTGATCGACGCCCTGCAGTTCGTCCTGGGGGAACGCACCCAGACCGACGCGGTACGCGAGGGCATGGTGCGCGCCGAGGTTACGGCGGAGTTCCGCTGCGGCAGCGTCGCCCGCCACTGGCTGGCGCGGGCCGGATTCGACGCCGGCGACGCCGGCGACGCCGACGACGCGGGCGGCGCCGATGCGGCTGTGCACCTGCTCGTGCGACGCACCCTTGATAGCGGCGGACGCAGCCGCTGCTTCATCAACGGCAGCCCCGCAACCCTGGGCCAGTTGCGCGAAATCGGCGAGCTGTTGCTCGACGTCCACGGCCAGCACGAGCACCAGTCGCTGCTGCGCGCCGCCGCCCAGCAGCAGTTGCTCGACACGCATGGCGGTCTGCAGGAAATGGTGCGCGCAACGGCTGCAGCCCATGCTGCCTGGCGCAGTGCGGCCCGTACGGTGGCCGATGCCGAAGCCGCCCACGAACAGTCGGCCGCCCAGGCAGGGCAGTTGCGGATGCTCCTGGAAGACCTCGAAGCCCTGGCGCCAGCAGCGGGCGAATGGGAGCGCGTGGAAGCCGAGCAGCGCCGCCTCGCCCATGGCGCCGCCCTGCTCGAGGGAACGCGCCAGGCGTTGGACGAAGTCGCAGAGGCCGATGACGCCCTGGAACCGCGTCTTGCGAAAATTCAGGGGCGGCTGTCCGCGTTGCAGGCCTATGACCCGCGCCTGGGGGGCATCGTCGAAGCGCTGGGCAGTGCCCGTATCCAACTCGAAGAGGCCGGCCGCGAACTCAACCAGTACCTGGCGGGGAGCGAGACCGACGGCAGCCTGCTTGCCCAGGTGGACGAACGCATCTCTGCACTGCACGCGGCGGGCCGCAGGTGGCGCTGCCCGCCCGCCGAGCTGCCAGCGCTGCTGGAATCGTCGCGGCTGCAGCTGGCACGCCTGACGCAGGCCGATGATCTGGCTGCGCTGCGGGCCGGGATGACGCGCGCCGAGCAGGATTACCGCGCGTGCGCGGCGGTGCTGTCGCAGGCCCGCGCCCGGGCCGCGCTGGACATGGGCCGCGAAGTCACGCGCGCCATGCAGGACCTGGCCATGAACGGCGGGCGCTTCGAGGTGCGCCTGGCAGCGGCCGAGCCGGCGGCCGCCGGGCTGGAGCGGGCGGAATTCCTCGTGAGCGCGCACGCGTCCGGCACGGCCCGCCCACTGGCCAAAGTGGCCTCGGGCGGCGAATTGTCGCGCATCGGCCTGGCGATATCGGTCATTGCCGCCTCGGCCAATCCGGTGCCCACGCTGATCTTCGATGAGGTCGATTCGGGCATCGGCGGGCAGGTGGCCGCAACGGTGGGGCGCCTGCTGCACGAATTGGGCCGGGCGCGGCAGGTGTTCTGCGTTACCCACCTGCCGCAGGTGGCATCCTGCGGCGACCAGCACCTGACGGTGCGAAAAACCACCTTGTCCGGCGGTCAGCCGGTATCGCGTGCGCAGGTGCTGACGGGCAGCGCGCGGGTCCAGGAGATTGCGCGCATGCTGGGCGGTTCGGAGATAACCGCGCTGACCCAGCGCCATGCACGGGAGATGCTGGCGCGTCCGTAGGTTTTACGCACTGCGCACCGGCGCCTTAGGCCGGGTTGTCGTCGTCCTTGGGACGGCGCGCGCAATCCTTGTTGCGGCATAAGCCATACAGCGAAAGCGCGTGCTCCTGCAGATCGAACCCGCGTTCCGCGGCGACGCGGCGCTGGCGTTCCTCGATCTCGCCGTCGACGAACTCTTCCACGTGCCCGCAATTGACGCAGACCAGATGATCGTGGTGGGAGCCTTCGTTGAGTTCGAACACCGCGCGTCCGGCCTCGAAGTGGCGGCGGGAAAGCAGGCCCGCCTGTTCGAACTGCGTGAGCACGCGGTACACGGTGGCCAGGCCAACTTCGAGACGGTCGGCACTGAGCATGCGGTAGACGTCCTCGGCGCTGAGGTGGCGCTCGCCCGATTCGCTGGAATGGCGCTGGAAGATCTCCAGGATCTTGAGGCGTGGCGCGGTGGCCTTGAGCCCGCTGTCCTTGAGCTCCAGGGAACTCCGGTTTTTTGTCATGTTCGACCCCTCCGATCGTCTCTCCAGCACAGTGAGTATCATAGCGGCGTGGTCATTCCGGGCCGCACCAATAATCGTTAATTATTTGACTTGGCTCATGATCCGAACCGCATTCCTGCTTTGCCTGGCTGCCCTGACCGCAACACTGGAGGCGTGTTCGGCGTCCTATGTTCCCGGGATTCTCCGGCCCTACCGGCCGGACGTGCAGCAGGGAAACATCGTGACCAAGGACATGGTCGAGCAGCTGCGGCCCGGCATGACCCGCGATCAGGTACGTTTCCTGCTGGGCACACCCATGCTGACCGACATCTTCCACCAGGACCGCTGGGACTACACCTATTACTTGCGCCGCAAGAATGGCGATACGCAGATCCGCAAGCTGTCGGTGATGTTTGCCGATGGCAAGCTCGACCGATTCAACAGCGACGCCATGCCAGCCGAACCCCTGGCCGACTCGCTGATCCTGGGCGCAAAACCTTCCCACCCGGCACAGGCGGCCGAGCCGCCAGCCACACCGACGCCCGCGCCGGCCACCACCCCAGCACCGGCGGCCGGGACGCAAGCGCCTTGATTCCCGCTGCCGCCGCCACGCGCCCATGCCGCCCGCCGGACGGTGGACATACCGGGTGCCGCTCGTGAAAGTCGCAATTGCCGGCAGCAGCGGCCGCATGGGCCGCATGCTTATCGAGGCCGTGCTGGACAGCGACGGACTGCAGATCGGCGCGGCGCTCGACCGCCACGACAGCCCCGAACTGGGCCGCGACTGCGCCGGCTTTCTCGGCCGCAAGTCCGGGGTTGTCATCGTGTCCGATCCTGCGGCCATCGGCCAGGCGCAGGTGCTGATCGACTTCACCCGCCCCGAGGCCACGCTGGCGTATCTGGGCGTCTGCGCGGAAAAAGGCGTTGCAGCGGTCATCGGCACCACCGGTTTTGACGCGGCCGGCAAGGCGGCGATCACCGCTGCCGCCACCCGAACGGCCATCGTCCTGGCGCCCAATATGAGCCTGGGCGTGCAGGCCCTGCTGCGCCTTGTGGAACTGGGCGCACGGCTGCTGCAAGAAGGCTACGACCTCGAGATCATCGAAACGCATCACCGCGACAAGGTTGACGCGCCCTCGGGCACTGCGCTGCAGCTGGGCGAAGCGGCGGCGCGCGCGCGCGGGCAGAACCTGGAACAGCAGGCCATCTTCGAGCGCCATGGAAATATCGGGCCGCGCCCGGCGGGCAGCATAGGTTTCTCGGCCGTGCGCGGCGGCGACATCATCGGTGACCACACGGTGCTTTTTGCCGGCTCCGGGGAGCGCGTGGAGATCACGCACCGCTCGTCGAGCCGCCAGTCGTATGCACAGGGCGCGCTGCGGGCAGCACGCTTCCTCGCTGGACGAAGCGCGGGCCTTTACACCATGCAGGACGTGCTGGCGCCGTGACCTGGCGGGCCCGCGCGAGCGCGCTGGCCCTGCTGGTGGCGGCAGCGCTGCCGGCGCACGCAGTGGCCGTCGTCGACGACAGCGGCGCCACGGTGCGCCTCGACCGCCCGGCGCAGCGCATCGTGAGTCTTTCGCCCGGCATCACCGAGCTGCTTTTTAGCGCCGGGGCCGGCCCGCAGATCGTTGGCGTGAGCGCGCATTCGGACTTTCCCCCCGAAGCCCGCAGCCTGCCGCAGGTATCGCGCGCCCAGGGAATCGACCTCGAGCGCATTGCCGCCCTGCGCCCCGACCTCATCGTCACCTGGGGCAGCGGCTATTCGCCCTCACTGCTCGATGCGCTGCGCAGCCTGGCCGTGCCGGTCTACGTGCTGGAGCCGCGCGCCCTGGAATCGGTTGCCGCATCGATTGAACGCCTCGGCGTGCTTGCCGGATCGGCCCGCGCGCCGGCAGTGGCCGGTGCGTTTCGCGAGCGGCTGCTCGCGCTGCGCCGGCAATATTCCGGACGCAGCCCGATTCGCGTTTTCTACCAGGTCTGGAGCAGTCCGATCATGACCCTTTCGGGCGGCCACCTGGCGAGCGAAGTCATGCGAACCTGCGGCGCGCGCAACGTCTTCGAGGATCTCGCGCCCCTGGTGGCGACGGTGGATGCAGAGGCGGTCATCGCCGCGCAGCCGCAGATCCTGCTCACCGCCGAAGCCGGCGGCGTCGATCACGGCGCCCTCGATGTCTGGCAGCGCTTTGCGCAGATCCCGGCCGTGGCGGCGGGACGGCTGGTGACACTGGATGCGGATGAACTCGACCGGGGCAGCGTTCGCGTGCTGGACGCAACGCAAAAGCTGTGCGAGATCGTTGAGAGGGCACGCAGCCCTGCGGTGCCGGCCGAGGCCGCCCGCGCAAAGTAATGGCGGGAACGCTCGCCGGCTGCCACCGCCCGCGCCCCGCCGGGCGCGGGTGAACCGAGCGCTAGACCTTGCGACGGCCGTTGCTGGTCCAGTTGATGATCGGCGTCCACTGCTCCAGGTCCTGCTGGACCCGGGCCGGCGCAACGTCCCAGAGCGTGAGGCCCTGGGCGGACAGTTGCACGTAATTCTGGGTGTCGCGCAGGAAACCCAGGAAGGGAATGCCGGCATCCTCGACATAGCGGTGCAGCTGGCTGGCAGCACGCGTGCGCGGGTCGACGCGCGTGCCGACGACTGCCACGCGGCCATTGTCCGGCGTGGCGCCGTACTCGGCGAGCCGGCCGATGAAGGCGTGGGTGGCGTGGATGTCGAACAGCGAGGCCTGCAACGGGACGATGATCTTCGCCGACACCTTGACAGCATCACGCAGCGCCGGACCGTCGATGCCGGAGGGCGTGTCCAGAACGATGTGGGTGACGTCGCGCGGCGGCTTGGCCACGCCCCGGTCGGAAAAGTCCCAGGACGTGATGGAGGGCGCCGTGGTGGGACGCAGCTTGAGCCAGCTGCCGATGGATTGTTGACGGTCCAGGTCTCCCAGCATGGTGCGCTCCCCGCGCCCCGCATAAAAGCCTGCCAGATTGCTTGCGACGGTTGACTTGCCGACACCGCCTTTTGAATTTGCAACGAGGATCACCGGCATAGTTTTTTGTGTAAAGGCCCTGGGCTGTTGGTGAAGCCCGCGACTATATCGGATCCAGAAAAGTGCGCCACCTATTTCTTTCAGCCGTGCGACAGGAACACGCGATGCGCGCCGGCTTCGACTTGCGTTATCTCGGTTTCGAAGAGCGGCGAAAGCGTGTCCGGCGTCAGCACCGTGCCGGAGCAGCCGGCCACCCATCGGCCGTCGCCGTAGAGCAGCAGCGCGTGCGTGGCAAAGCGCGCGGCGGCATTTATGTCGTGCAGCGCGCCGATGTAGGTGCAGCCGGCGCGGGCCTGGAGGGCCTGCAGCACCTGGATCTGGTGGCGCGGATCCTGGTGGGAGATGGGCTCGTCGAGCAGGACAAGTGCGGTTTCCTGTGCCAGCGCCGCGGCCAGTGCGACGCGCTGGCGTTCGCCGCGCGACAGGTGTCGCACATCGCGGCCGGCCAGTGCCAGGCAATCCATGGCCGCCAGGCAATCGCGCGCCAGCGCCACGGCCGCACCCGCGCCGCCATGGCGCTCGCCGGCACCGTCGTGCAAGCGGTAGCGGGCGGCAAGGACGGTATCGAGCACGCTGGTGGCGAACGGATCGATCCAGCGGTCGGCCACCATGGCGCGCATTCCCGCAAGATGCTCCACGCTCCACTGCCGCAGCGGCGTGCCGGCAAGCACGATCGTGCCCTGCTCCGCGGGCCGCGCGCCGGCCAGCACCAGGAGCAGGCTGGTCTTGCCCGCGCCATTGGGGCCGATCAGGACCCAGCGTTGCCCGGCGGCCACGTCCAAGTCCAGTGCCCGCACCAGGCAGCGCCGGCCGGCCCGGACCTCCAGACCGCGGCAGGAAAGCAGCGGCGGGCTCATGGCCGCTGCAACTGCCAGATGAATACCGGCACGCCGATCAGTGCCATCAGCGCGCCCACCGGCAGCTGGAGTGGCGCCGCGGCGCAGCGGCCCACGGTATCGGCCACCAGCACCAGCACGGCGCCCAGGAGCGAGGCCGCGGGCAGCACGTGACGCGGATCGGCGCCGAGCACGCGGCGCACGAGGTGGGGAGCGACAAAGCCGACGAAACCGACCGCGCCGGCCAGCGCTACGGCCGTGCCGGTAGCGATGGCCGTTACGATGATGAGACGGCGCCGCACCTGGGTGGTGGGGACGCCCTGCGTGTAAGCCTGCAGGTCGCCGCCCAGCATGAGATTGAGCGCGGGCGCATCTCGCTGGGCCACCAGCCCCAGGACCAGCCACGTGGCCAGCGCCAGTGCCGCGAGCATCGGGCTGGTGGCGCCGCCCAGGTCGCCCAGCAGCCAGAACACCATCGTGCGCAAGCGGCCGTCCGGCGCCAGCGACAGCACCAGCGACAGGACGGCGGCACTCAACGAGGCGATCATGACGCCGGTGAGCAGGATCGCGCTGTCCTTGCCCGGATCCAGCAGTACGTCCCGGGCGAAGAGCGCGCGGTGCGCCAGCGCAAACAGCAGACTCAGGGCCAGCAGCGCGCCGCCCGCGGCCGACAGGGCGATGGCCGCGGCGCCAGCGCCGGCGCCGATCGCCAGCATGGCCGCGCAGGAGGCGCCACCGGAAACCCCGAGGACGTAGGGATCGGCCAGCGGGTTGCGCAGCAGCGACTGCAGCAGCGCCCCCGACAGCGCCAGCAGGCCGCCGACCGCCATGGCGGTGCCGGCGCGCGGCAGGCGCAGCGCGAGCAGGGTCGCGGCCAGGGATGTGCCGTCGCGGCCCATCACCAGGTCAACCGATGCCTCAAGCAGTTCGCCGGCGCCGATGCTGACACTGCCAAAGCGCAAGGCACCCAGCAACGATAACAGCGCCGCCAGGCCCAGGACCTGGAGCACCGCGCGGCGCGATATCCCCGAACTAGCCATGGCCGTCATATCGCGTCATCGCAAAGGACGGTTCACGGCCATTCCAGTACGGCGGCCGGCAGGCTACAGGCCACCATAGCGCACGGTGGCGAACCATTGTCGCGGCGGCAGGTTGTAGCCGTAAGCCGGCTCCACCACGTGCCCCGTCAGGTTGTCGCCGCGCAAGGCCAGGCTCCAATCGCGGGCGAACTGCCATCGGGCGTGCAGCGCAAGCAAACCATATCCGCCCAGGGTCTGGACATTGGCCGGGTCGTCATAGCGTTGACCCGAGGCGCGCACATTGCCGCCAACCGACCACGCCGCGGCCAACTGCAAATCGGCATTGAAGGACCACGTGTCACGCGCCCGGTGCGGCAGCAAGGTGCCATCGGTCAGGTCGTCCGGAACCATGACATCGAGCGTGGAACCCAGCGTGATCGCGCCAAAGTTTGCCTTGTATTCGAGCGAGCTGCCGCGGATGCGAGACTGCGCAACATTGACCGGCAATATGCCCTTGAAGACAATCAGGTCGCGGAAATGGTTCTCGTACAGCGCCAGCCGCAATTGCTGCTGCGGCGTTTTCCAGCGCAGATTCAGCTCTTCGCTGCGACCATGCTGAGCACGCAAGAGGGGATTGCTGTAAATGGGGTAGTACAGATCGTCGAAACTGGGCGCGATAAAGCTCGTGCCCCCCGATGCACCCAGGCGCCATTGCGGCGCGAGGTCATAGCCATAGGCCAGGGCGCCCGTGATCTGGTGCCCGAACTGGGTGTTTTCGTCGCTGCGCAAATTGCCCTGCCAGTTGTGCGGCCCGGCATGGCCGTCCAGGCCCAGTTGCGCACTTGTGATTGTGCGGTGGTCCACCGGAAACACGACGGCGTTGCTCGATACGCCCTGGCGCAATTGCTCCACCGCGGCCAGTACGGTTCCCACCGGCGACACAATATCGTTCTGCCAGCTCAAGCTGCGCTGGTTCATGGCAAAGTCTCCCAGATCGTTACCGTAAACCGCCACATCGATGTTTGCATCATCGCGCGAAGCACCATAGAGCAAGGTCGTTGACCAATCCGGCGCAAGCTTGCCCTTGAGCACGGCGCTGCCGCTGACGGTTTCCATGCGACTGCGCGCGGTAAGCCCGGGGCGCGTGGGGTCGTAGCCATCGCTGAACTGCACGTCGCCACGCGCGTCGAGCCCCTGGATACGAATCGACCAATCGGGCAGGAACGCATAGCCGACATTGGCGCTCCCCGAGGTCTGGCGAAAACCGTCATTGTTGGGGTTGTAATTGCCAGGCGCGTGCGGATTCGTAAACGGGTAACCATCGGTGCGCTGCATGCCGGCGGACACCGCGTAATCGAGGCGACCGTCGCCGCCGCGCACGCCACCCGTCAGGGCGCCATAGGCCTCCGATCCCAGCGTGGCCGAGGCCCCGGCCTGGAATCCGGCGTGGCCCTTGCGCGTGAATAACTGGATCACGCCGCCGCCGGCATCGGCTCCATAGACCGAGCTCATGGGCCCGCGCACGATCTCGATGTGATCGATCTGGTCGAGCGGCAGGTTGGAGAATATGGGCGTTCCAGCGGCTGAGCCGTAGCGCATGCCATCGATGAGCAGCAAAGTGCTGTCGGAGTTGGCGCCACGCATCAACACGCCGCTTACCGAACCGATGCCGCCATTGGCAGACACCTGAATTCCGGCCTGGTCCGCCAGCAGCGACTCGATGCTGGCACCGGTATAGGACTCGATGGTGGCGCGGTCGATTACCGTGATGTCCTGCAGCGCGTCGCCCAGAGCCACGGGCTCCCGCGCGCCGGTGACCGTAACGGGGTCAAGAACCGCCGCGGGCGCACTGGCCGCACCGGAAAGCAGCAGGACGGAAAGTAGCAGCGAGTTGGCGCCGCAACCTGGACGGGAACGAAGGGACGTGCGGAATGCTCGCGCACGGCAAAGTGCATTGCGGACGAACGAGGTCATGGAGGAAACCCGATATTGAAGTGCCGGCTCCCGTTTCCCGCGGGCACCGGCTCAAACATCTACCGCATCGCGGCAAATACCTGTTGGCCGGTATCCGGGCTGGCGGAAACGCCGCGCGACCTTCCCAGGCATGCCCAGTGGCCATCGTGCGCGGGTTGGGCGATGCGCCCGATACCGCTTACCGTTGCGGGGACAGCGCAGGTTGCGGTCGCCATGACGTGGCAACAGTCCCTGCTTCCCGTTTAACTGCGGCAGCGGAGCGCCGCCGCGAGCACCAACGCGCAGACTATAGCGCAACGCTGCGCAGTGCTACCATTCCCGCATGCTCGATCAACTCGACACACTGACTTCCCGCATGCAGGAGCTGGTGGCCCACGTGAGGCAGTTGCGCGACGAGAACCACCAGTTGCGCACGCAGCTGGCCACCTCGCAGACTGAGCTGGCTGCGCTCAATGAACGCATCGTGACAGCGACGCGCCGCCTCGACGCGCTCATCGAACGGCTGCCGGGCGAAATCCCGCAGCTGCCCGGCGGCGGCGACACCGTCTGACGGGGCGTGACGGATGGAACAGATCACGCTCAGCATCCTCGGCCGGGAATACCGCGTAGCCTGCCGCCCCGAAGAACGCAATGAGCTGCTGGCCTGCGCACACTACGTGGACCAGAAGATGGCGGCGATACGCGACGGCGGCAAGGTGCTGGGTGCCGACCGCATCGCCGTCATGACCGCCTTGCAGATAGCACAGGAACTTTTCGGGTCAAAGGGCGGTGAAGGCACCGAAGTTGCCGACGCGCGGCGGCGGCTGCGTGACCTTGTCGCGCTTGCCGATGAAATTCTGGCACCGCAAGAAAAACTGTTTTAAGGCGCCAATTCATACCGTGCGCGGCAACTGCCCGTCTGCATACGCGGTTAGAATGGCCTGTCCCTGCGGTGTTCGCGCAAAGGCCTTTATGTTCCTTGAACCAATGCGCTGTGCGCAAGGCCACTGGTCTCGAGTCGCGGTGTGATCGGCACGCGTT
>Ga0075030_100005713_pt1 | contig 11210 bp, 9 predicted proteins | sample LitLauG_LLR_2012_FD_71393 | JGI IMG/M metagenome (GOLD analysis project Ga0075030, IMG submission 71393) | Freshwater sediment microbial communities from Pennsylvania, USA - Little Laurel Run_MetaG_LLR_2012 | ecosystem: Environmental > Aquatic > Freshwater > Creek > Sediment | place: USA...
TCTTCAACCGGAGCGATCTGCCCGAGCTGCCGCGCGGGATGGAGGCGGCGACGCTGCTCACACGGAAGGTGCTGGGCCATCTTCCCGAGGTGGCCGCGCAATGCGCGCGCGGACTCCTGCCGCTCCTCGGCGGCGCCCTGGTGCTGTGGCTGGCCGCGGCGCGCGAGAAGCCGCGGGCACTGCGCGCCGCGGCGGCGACGATCCTCGCGCTCGCCGCGCTCTCGGGGCTCGTGGCAGCCCTGAGCGTGCCGCAGCTCCGCTATCTCTTTCCCACGCGCGTGCCGCTCGAGGCCGCGGGCGTTCTCGCGCTCTTCAGCCTGGTGTCGGAGTCCGGAAATCTTTCGCCCGTCGCGCGCCGCGCGCTGCTCTCTCTCGCAGCCGTACTCGTGCTGAGCTGGGGCGCGTGGCAGACATGGCGCGGCCAGATCGAGGCGCGCGAGGCCTCGCAGCAGCGCGGAACCCCGAGCACGCTCACCCTGCTTCGGATCTCATCGATGATGAGCCGCGAGATCCCGGCCGGAGAGCCGGTGATGAGCAACCTCGGCGCGATTCTGGCGTGGGAGTCGCGCCGCCCGGTGATTCACCTCACGGTTTCGCCCGATGACCTGGCCGCGTGCCGGCGCCACATGGACTTCAAGCGTGTGATCCTGGTGTTCCGCGACGCGGACCACGCGTGGCCCGAGTGGCAGGAAGTGGTCGCGCGCCCCACCGAGTCGCTCCATCACACCGATTGGGGAGTGCGGCACGTGCGGCTCTTCAGCAGCGCCGACGGGTTTCAGGTGGTCTGGCTCGATCTCGCGCCGCTCGGCCCGGAGCTCGCGGAGCGGTAGGCGCGTGAGGCGCGTTTCCTACGGGCGCGCCGCCCGGCCTGGAGCCGAGAGCGAGCGGGCCGGAAACACCTCGTGCTCCTCGCCTTCGAGACGATCCGGGTACTCCGCCGGCAGCTCGCGCAGGCTCTCGACGAAGAGCGGCACATCGCGTGACAGCTCGCCGGCATGCTCGGGTCCGGGGGCGACGCGCACGATCTGGTAGAGCGTGGTGCGCTGGGCGGGCGTGAAGCCCGATTCGCGGATCAGCGTCTCGATCTCGGCGACCGTGGTCTTGTTGATGTGCCCGGTCGCGAGGTGCACGTTCTCCTCGAACAGCGTGCCGCCGAAATCGTCGGCGCCAAAGTGCAGGGAGATCTGGCCGGTCTTCTTGCCCTCGCTGAACCACGACGCCTGGATGTGGTCGAAGTTGTCGAGGTAGAGGCGCGCGGCCGCCAGCACGCGCAGGTAGCGCGAGGCGCCGGCGACGTGCTTGACCTTGGACTCCATCGGAGTGTTGCCGCGCTTGTAGGACCACGGCACGAACGCGGTGAAGCCGCGCGTCTCGTCCTGCAGATCGCGCACATAGGTGAGGTGTTCGATCAGCTCGGCGTCGGTCTCGACGTGGCCGTACATCATGGTCGCGGTCGAGCGCATGCCGACCTGGTGCGCGGCGCGATGCACTTCGAGCCAGGCCTCCGGTCCGCCCTTCTTGATCGAGATGCGCTTGCGCACGCGGGTGGCGAGGATCTCGGCGCCGCCGCCCGGCAGGGTACGCTGGCCGGCCTCGAACAAGGCCTCGAGCACGCCGCGGATCGAGAGCCCGGAGACCTCGACCATCTGATGGATCTCGGGCGCGGAGAAGAAATGCGGCGTGATGCCCGGGTAGCGCCGGCGCGCCTCGCTGACGATGGTGGTGTAGAAGCTCCACGGAATCTCGGGATTGAGCCCGCCCTGGAGCAGCACGGTGGTGGCGCCGAGCGCGTCGGCGTCGCGCATCATCTTCATCACGCCCTCGACGTCGTGGGTGTAGGCGTCCTTCGCGTTCGCCGAGGGCTTGCGGTAGAAGGCGCAGAAGTGGCAGTCCACGGTGCAGAGGTTGGTGTAGTTGGGGTTGGTGTCGATCACGTAGGTCACGACCGCGGGATCGGTGCGCCGCGAGCGCATCTCCTGCGCCAGCGCGCCCAGCTCGAGCAGCGGCGCCTCGCTCAGCAGGAACACGCCCTCTTCCGGGCTCAGCCTGCCTCCCTCCCGCACCTTCGATTCGATCTCGGGCCACGTCACGACGATTCGCCTCCGCCGGACTTCAGGGCGTGGCCGACGCCACACCGCTCACACGCACGTCCTGCTTTTCCGCCAACTTCATGAACAGGAACTCGGGGCGGCTGATCTTATAGTCTTCGAGAGTCACGGGAAACTCGGTGTGGAACTCGATCGTGCCGCCGTCCGCGCCCGCATGATACGTGGCGTCGATGTGCACGTGAATCCGCCGGCTCACCCCATGAAGCGAGAACGTGCCGTCGGCGTCGAACCCGACGGGCTGCCCCGTGGCCAGCGTCACGCCGGGCGCGTGGCTGAGGGCAGTCCCGTCGAAGATCGCCTTCGGATACTTCGAGGTCTCCAGGTGCTCCTCGCGCATGTGCTGGTTGCGCTTCGCGATTCCGGTATCGAGGCTCGCGAGGTCCACCTCGAGGTGCACCGAGGCGGAATCGCCGAGCGCCGCGGATGGATCCACGACGATGCGGCCCGAGAGCTGGTTGGTCTTGCCCTCGAACTTCTCCATCGTCGCGCTCGAGATGAAGACCACCTTGTTGTCGCCGCCCGGCTTCACCGTGAATTCGGCCGCCTGGGCCGCGATGGGCGCCAGGATCAGAGCGGGCAGTGCGAGCAGAAGTCGGGTGTTGCGCATGAGGCCGCCTCTTTCAGTAGAACAGATGGAGTTGGAACAGGTACTCCCAGTAGTCCGTCCCGGAGAACGCGATCCCGTCGTCGTAGATCGTGCGGCGCACGATGCCCTGCAGCGTCACGTACGGCCGCGGCATGAAGTAGAGCCCGCCTCCCCAGCGCGACACCGCGCCGGTCCCGTGCTTGCGGTCGGGATCGTAGAAATCGTAAGTGCCCATGAGATCGAGCCCCTGCGTGAGCCCGTACGTCAGCTCGTTCGATGCCACCACGCCCTGGGTCTCGGGGCCGTTCGTGTCCTTGTTGCGGATGACGTCGCCCTCGCCGAGCCACGTCAAGCGCTGGAGCGTGAGATATCCGTAGGGACCGGCGGTGTCGAAGTCATGGCCGTTGGTGGGGCGATGCTGACCCGAGGCGCCGATCGCGGCCCCGAGCGGACCGACGTGCCAGCGATAGACGGCGTTCACCGTCTCGGCCTGATGGGGATCGGTGTCGCTGATGCTGCCGTTGGCGCCGTTCAAGAGGTCCACCTGGATGTCGACCGGGCCCGGCGACCAGCCGCCCTCGACGCCGACATCGGTGTACGCGGGCGGCATGAAGCCGAGCTGGCTGCGCACGTACATGGTGTGATCGTCGAACTTCCAGCCGTACGAGGGCTCGAAACGCCCGGCCTTCACATACACGGTCGGCGTGAGGTATCCGAGCCCGAACAGCTCGGGGCTGTCGGCGCGCCCGCGGTCGTAGTAGAGCGTGACGCGCGGATCGAGCTGGAACGCGAGGTAGAGATCGGCCTGCATGAGGAACCAGTTGAGGCGCAGGCTCACCTGATCCGAGCCGACGTGCATCTCGCGAAAGTCGGTGCCGACGAGGAGCTGCTTGCCGATCCTCGGCTCGGGCATCTTCCAAGTCGAATCACCCTTGGACCACGCGATCTCATCGGGCGTCAGCTTCTGCGAAGCGTAGAGCGTGCGCAGCCCGCCTCCCGAGGGATTGACGTGGCAGAGCGCGCACTTCTGCCCATAGCGCGCGGAATAGCGCGGCAGCGCGCGTCCGGGCGGCGCGAGCAGCGCGAGCGCGGCGGTCACCGCGCTCGCCATGATCAACAGGATTCCCGTCCACCTGCGGCTCGAGATCAAGGCGGCCTCCTAGTTGTTCCTTGCGCCTTCGAGGATCCACTGCTTGACGAGATTCTTGTTCGCCGTCGAGAGCGACGGACCGCCCTGCGGCATGCCGAAGCCGAACCTTCCGCTCGTGTTCGTCGGCGTCGTGATCTTGACGTAAAGCACGGAGTTCGTGGGATCGGAGGGTTTCACGATGATGTTCGGCGAGTAATCCGGGGCCACGACGTTGACCAGCGAGGCGTAGCTCGAGGCGTCGGTGTTCTGATTCCACCACGAGTGGCAGCCGCCGCAGCTCAGGTTGAAGATCGGGTTCACGTCCCTCGAAAACGACACCGTGGTGACCGTCGCCGCGAGCGGCACGCCCGGCAGCGCCGGCCCGGTGGAAATCGTGTCTGCGAACGCGCCGCCGGTCGTCGGCGTGAGCGTGAGCTGCACGTTCAGCATGGCGCCGGGATTGAGCGCGGTCTGTCCGCCGCCCGAGGTGACGATCACCGCGCTGGTGTTCGAGGCCACGTCCACGATGGCCGGCGCGGTGCCGTCGCTGGTGATCCGGAATGCCCCCGGCGCGCCGTTCCCGACCAGCACCACGCCAAAGCTCACGAGGCCCGGCAACACCGTGATGTGCGCGCCAGGGTTCTGAATGGCGCCATTGCCGGCGAGCCCCACGGACGGCGCCTCGGTGCCGAGATCGAGCGTCCCGGAATAGGATCCGATCTGCCCGGGCGTGAACTGAACGTTGATCGTGTGCTGGCCGCCGGGCGGAATCGAGACCGCGGTGCTACCCGAGGGCAGCGTGAACTGCGGCGTCGCGACCGAAGGCGTGACGTCGAGCGCCGCGGTACCGATGTTCGAAATCACCAGGGTGCGCGTCACGGTCTGATTGAGCACGACGGTGCCGAAATCGAGAGCGAGCGCCGAGAGCTCGGGCTGCGGCTTGGGCTTGACGAGCGGCCCCAGGTCCGAGCAGCCGGTGGCGATGATCGCGACGAGCGCTGCCGCAAGCACGAAAGCCGGGCACCTCTGGACCATGATTTTCCTCGTGAGAGCCGCGCCACATCCCATGCCCCTCCTGGGCAGAACCGGCGATGTAAGCCTATACGATGCATGGGGGGCGTGAAAGTCGGGAAGAATACGGAGATTTTCGTCCCGCGCGTTCGGTCCTACTGAACGGCGGGTGCGCTAAGATGGTTGAAATGGCCGGGATCCTGAGCGACTACGACCTCTACCTGCTGAGAGAGGGCACACATTTAAGGGCCTGGGAACGGCTCGGCGCGCACGAGACGGATGAGGGCGGCGCGCGCGGCACGCACTTCGCGCTCTGGGCGCCCAACGCCCGCGAAGTCTCGGTGATCGGCGAATTCAACGGCTGGCAGCACGGCGCGTTCTGGCTCTCCCCCGCCGGCGATTCCGGGATCTGGCAGGGCATGATCCCCGGCGTTCGCCACGGCGCGCTCTACAAGTACTCGCTCACCTCGAACGCCACCGGCGAGCGGATCGAGAAGGCCGATCCCTTCGCGTTCGCGGCCGAGCTGAGGCCCCGCACCGCCTCGCGGGTGTGGAATCTCGGCGGCCACGACTGGGCCGATGCAGAATGGATGGCGTCGCGCGGGGCGCGCCAGCGCGTGGACCGGCCGATCTCGATCTACGAGGTGCACCTGGGCTCGTGGCGGCGTATGCCCGAGGACGGCGATCGCTGGCTCACGTATCGTGAGATGGCGACCCAGCTCACGGATTACGTCGCGCACATGGGCTTCACGCACGTCGAGTTCCTGCCGGTGATGGAGCATCCCTTCGACGGCTCGTGGGGCTACCAGACCGCCGGCTACTACGCGCCCTCTTCGCGATTCGGCACGCCGCAGGATTTCATGTTCCTGGTGGACGCGCTCCACCAGCGCGGCATCGGCGTGATCCTCGATTGGGTGCCGGCGCATTTTCCGGACGATCCGCACGGGCTCGCGCGCTTCGATGGCACCGCGCTCTACGAGCACGCGGATCCGCGCGCCGGGCGGCATCCGGATTGGGGCACGCTGATCTTCAACTACGGGCGGCTCGAGGTGGCTAACTTCCTGATCGCGAACGCTCTCTTCTGGCTGGAGGTCTATCACGTCGACGGCCTGCGCGTGGACGCGGTGGCCTCGATGCTCTACCTCGATTACTCGCGCGCGCATGGCGAGTGGCTGCCGAACCGCTTTGGCGGCCGCGAGAACCTCGAGGCGATCGATTTCTTGAAGCGCCTGAACGAGAGAGTGTACGGCGAGCACGGCGACATCATGACGCTCGCCGAGGAGTCCACCGCCTGGCCTGGCGTTTCGCGGCCGACGTCCGCGGGGGGCCTCGGCTTCGGATACAAGTGGGACCTCGGCTGGATGCACGACACGCTCGATTACATGGGGCGCGATCCGATCCACCGGCCGTGGCATCACGACCGGCTCACGTTCCGCGGGCTCTACATGCACACGGAGAATTACGTGCTGCCGCTCTCGCACGATGAGGTGGTGCACGGCAAGGGCTCGCTCCTCTCGCGCATGCCGGGCGATCCGTGGCAGCAGTTCGCGAACCTCCGGCTCTTGTACGGGCATCAGCTCGGGCAGCCGGGCAAGAAATTGCTCTTCATGGGCGATGAGTTCGCGCAAGGCCGTGAGTGGAATCACGAGCGAAGCCTCGACTGGCATCAGACCGGGATCGAGCTCCATCGCGGGATCCAGCGCTGGGTGCGGGATCTCAACACGATCTACCGCGCCGAGCCCGCGCTTTACGAGAAGGACTGCGAGGGCGGCGGATTCGAGTGGGTGGATTGCGGCGATGCGGCCTCGAGCATCGTGAGCCTCTTGCGGCGCGGGAATCGCGAGAGCGAGGCGGTGCTGATGGTCTACAACTTCACGCCGGTGCCGAGGTGGGGCTACCGGATCGGCGTTCCGTGGGGCGGCGAGTGGCGGGAGATTCTCAACAGCGATGCGTCCCTCTACGGCGGCTCGGGGCAGGGCAATCTCGGCGGCCGCTTTGCGGATGACGTGCCGATGCACGGCCGGCCATGCTCGATCGAGATCGCGCTGCCGCCGCTCGCGATGGTGGCGTTCCGGGGAAGGCGCTAGCGGCTCGCGCTACCTCTGATCCTGCTCGCCGCTGATCAGATCCCCGATCGTGCCCAGGATCGAGCCCTCTTCGCGATGGCGCCCGCCGGTTTGCGGCGCCGCGGCGTAGATGCGGCCCGCGAGCCGCGAGAACGGCAGCGACTGGAGCCACACGCGGCCGGGGCCCTTCAAGGTGGCGAAGAACAATCCCTCGCCGCCAAAGAGCGCGGTCTTCAAGCCCCCGACGTATTGCACGTCGAAGTTCACCGTCGGCGTGTAGCCGACGATGCAGCCGGTATCCACGCGCAGCGTCTCGCCCGCCGCGAGATCGCGCGTCTCGTGAGCGCCGCCCGCGTTCACGAACACCCAGCCGTCGCCCTGGAGTCGCTCCATGATGAAGCCTTCGCCGCCGAAGAGTCCGACGCCGAAGCGGCGCTGAAACGCAATCCCGAGGCTCACGCCCTTGGCCGCGCACAGGAACGAATCCTTCTGCGCGATCAACTCGCCGCCCAGCTGCCCCAGGTGCAGCGCCTCGATCTTGCCGGGATAGGGCGCGGCGAATGCGGCCTTCTTCTTCGCGTTCGACTTGTTCATGAACACGGTCATGAAGATGGATTCACCCATCAGAAACCGCCGTCCCGCGCCCATCAGCGCGCCCACGATGCCGCCCTGGCTGGACTGAGCCGAGCCGTCGCCAAAGATGGTCTCCATCTCGATGCCATCCTCGACGTACATCATCGAGCCGGCCTCGGCGACCACCGCCTCGCCGGGATCGAGCACGATCCTCACGAACTGCATGTCGTCGCCGACGATCTCGTAGCCCAGCTCGTGCATCACGTTCATGGACCTCTCCCGGGCAAGTGCATGAGAAACCAGGTGCCACGCAAGCTGCGCCGTGGCACCGCTTTCCTTCCCTTACGGGCGGCCGCCTTCAAGAGTTTCTTCCGTTCCGCCGATACCGCCTACGGCTCGTGGCGACCCCGGCGGAGGCTCACCCGGGACCCAAGCCTGCCGGAAGTGGAGGTCACGGATGCCCTCGATGACTCCGGAACAGATTGCTCGGGCGAGGCGGTCGAAGAAAATCTACCTCATCAGCTTCCTCGTCGCCCTGTGCGCGAACGGACTCAACCTGCTCGCGGGCAACGTCCAGCAGGATCATCCCGCCCTCTTTCTGGCCTCGCTCGCGCTCGCGATGGCGACCGCCGTTTTCTTCGTCTTCGCGACCTGGGGGCTCTGCCGCTCGATCCAGATCGGGATCGCGCCGACGCTGGCCTTCTGCGTCCTCTCGCCGATCCTCTTCATCGTGGCGCTCGTGGTGCTGAATCGGCTGTACGCCAAACGCACCGGGCTCAAGCTCACGATGTTCATGGGTGACAAGGAGCCGCGCTCGAAGGCGGCGTGATCTTGTCGCGCCCTCGCGGCGTGCTCCAGATTCGGCTCGGCGCGCCCGAGGCTAATCCTGCTCGGAGAGCCCGTGCTCGCGGATCAGCTGATCGAAGCGCTCGAGCCCCGCGAGATCATCGGGGCCGAGCCGGTAGTGGAAGCGGCGCAGATAGGCTTCCGTTTCCTCCGCGCTCCATCCGGGCTCGATCTGCTGGCGCGCGACCTCGGGCAATGACGAGAGCCCGGCCGCGAGCGAGCTCTCGAGAAACGTCGCCAGCTCCCGTTTCACCTCGCTCGGCAGGCTCGCTCGCACCGCCCACACCGCGTAGACGAACGAGAGTCCGGTCCACTCGAGCCAGTCGGCGCCGAGATCGAGCGTGTGCGTGAAGCCGGCGGGGCGGCGGTCGCGCATGCGCATCGCCTGATCGCCGATCATGAGCAGCGCGTCGGCCTGCGCAGGCTCGAGCCCGCGGATGTAGCGCACGCCCTCGAGGCCGCGCCGCACGTCGAGCAGCAGGCGCAGCAGCCGAATCGAGGTGGACGTCTCGGGAGTCACCGAGATCAGCGCGTTCGCGAGCGCGTTCGCGGGGCGGCGCGAGAAGAGCAGCACCGAGAGCACCGGACCGCGCGTCGCAACGCCGTAGCGACCGAGCAGCTCGAAGCGGGGCTCGAGCCGCAGGTAATCGCCGCTCGCCATGAGCCCGAGATCCACGCGCCCCGCCTCGGCCTCGCGGCCGAGATCGCGCGGCACGAGGTTGCGCACCGCGAACGGCGCATCGGCCCACAGCGCGTAGAACGGCGCCGCGTTCGCGTAGGGAATGCGGGCCGCGATGGTCGAGGTGCTGAGCCGGGCGGGCGTGCTCATGAGCGGTGGGAATCTACACAGGCTCATCACCGCGTTCAAACCGCGTTCGGGCGGCCGACCCGGGTGGGGATCATCGATCGCGCCGGCTGAAGCGAGCCGCGCATCGCGGCGCACCGATCGCAAACGATTGGCGGGCCGCGCTATATTCGCGCGCATGATGAGCCCTTCGCCCGCAGGCGCCGCGGCCGCCGAAGCTCGGCCGGAAGCGGCGGAGCATCGCTGGCGTGCGCTGACGGTGCTGACGCTCGCCGAGCTGCTCGGCATGTCCGCGTGGTTCGCGTTCAACGCCGTGGCGTCTCAGTTTCGCGCCGCGTGGCATTTGAGCGCCGATCAGATCGGCTGGCTCAACGCCGCGGTCCAGTTCGGCTTCGTGTTCGGCACCGCGGCGGCGGCGATCCTGAACCTCGCCGACGTGCTGCCGGCGCGCACCTACTTCGCCATCGCCGCGCTGGGCGCCGCGCTCTCCAATCTCGCCCTGGTGCTCGCGCACGGAATCCCGGGCGCCTGGCTCGCGCGCTTCTTGACCGGGATGTTCCTCGCCGGCGTCTATCCGCCGGGGATGAAGATGGCGGCGACCTGGTTTCAGAAGGGGCGCGGGCTCGCGATCGGCGTGGTGGTCGGCGGGCTCGCGATCGGCAAGGGCATTCCCTACCTGATCCACGCCTGGGCCCCGGCGGATGCGCGCACCGTGCTCGCGCTCACCACGCTCGCGGCGCTCGCGGCCGGCGCGCTCGTGCTCCTCGCGTATCGCGATGGGCCGTATCCGTTCCCGCGCCGCCCATTCTCGTGGCGCCTCACCGCCTCGGTCGCGCAATCGCGCGGAGCCATGCTCGCGATCGGCGGCTATCTCGGCCACATGTGGGAGCTGTACGCGATGTGGGTGTGGGTGCCGGCGTACCTCGCCGCGAGCTTCGCCGCGCGCGCTGCGCGCGGGCTCGCGGTGCCTGCCGCCCATGCGCCCGATCTCATCTCGTTCGGCGTTCTGATCGCGGGCGGCGCCGGCTGCGTGTGGGGAGGCTGGGCCGCGGCGCGCTCGAGCTACGAGCGCGTCACGATTGTCTCGATGCTGGTGAGCGGCGCGTGCTCACTCGCGAGCGGTCTCGCGTTCGGCGCCGCGCCGGTGGTGGTGATGGCGCTGGTGTGGGTGTGGGGATTCTTCGTGGTCTCGGACAGCGCGCAGTTCAGCGCCCTCGTCACCGAAGAGGCTCCGCCACATGCGGTTGGTACCGCGCTCACGCTTCAGACCTCGGTGGGATTTCTGCTCACGACGCTCAGCATTCAACTGCTGCCGGCGCTCGCGGGCCCGTTCGGATGGCGCTGGACTTTCGCGGCCCTGGCGGCCGGCCCCGCGATCGGCATCGCGCTCATGCGCGTGCTGGCGCGCGAGCGCACTAGTGCGCGTGCTCGGTGAGCCACCCCGTGATCATGCCGAGCAAATCAGGCGAGAGCAGATAGGCGGAATCTCCTGACGCCACGCCGTCCTTGAAGTTCGAAACCTGCAGGAACGCGTGGTCCAGCCCCGGCAGCGTCTTCACCGTCACGTCGTGATTGCCGCCCGCCTTCGCCGCGTCGGCCAGCGCGTGGGCGTCGGTGGGCGGGCAATTGGAGTCCTGCTCGCCGTGCAGGATGAGGAGCGGCGCGCGCACCTTGCCGATCGTGGGAATCGGATCATAGGTGTCGAAGAACGCGGCCCACGGGTCGCTCTGCACCCGCTGGTTCCAGTCGTCCATCGCGTCGTGGAACATCGAGTTTCGCACGCGCGCATCGGCGCGCACGTGCGCGAGCTTGCGATGGTTGATCCACTCGACCGTGGCGCGCCCGGGCCGCCCGGTCGAAGCCATCAGCACCACCGCATGAATCATGGTGTCCTCGGCCGCGACCATGCTGGCGATCAACGCGCCCTCGCTGTGGCCGAGCAGCGTCACCCGGTCGGCGCGCAAATCGTGGCGGCTCCTCAGGAACGCCACCGCGTCGCGCGCGTCCTGCGCGCGCGCCCGCGTGTCGAGCGTGTCGAGCCTGCCGCTCGAGCCGCCGACGCCGCGATCGTCGAGCCTCAAGACCG
>Ga0075030_100005715_pt1 | contig 11209 bp, 9 predicted proteins | sample LitLauG_LLR_2012_FD_71393 | JGI IMG/M metagenome (GOLD analysis project Ga0075030, IMG submission 71393) | Freshwater sediment microbial communities from Pennsylvania, USA - Little Laurel Run_MetaG_LLR_2012 | ecosystem: Environmental > Aquatic > Freshwater > Creek > Sediment | place: USA...
TCTGCGCGAAGCCCTCTTCGGCAATGCCACCGAGGCCCGTCAGCGGGCTCCGGCGGCACTCGCCCTTTCTGGGGGCCGGGAGGTGCAGTACGGAGCGGCGCTGGCGCTGGCCTCGGCTGGAGATGCCTCCCGGGCTCAAGCACTGGCGGATGATTTGAGCCAGCGCTTCCCCGAAGATACCCTAGTGCAGTTCAACTACCTGCCAACGATTCGCGCTCAACTAGCGATCGATCGCAACGATTCTTCGAAAGCCATTGAAGCCCTTCAAGCCGCCGCTGCCTACGAGCTAGGGTCTCCGGTCAGTGGAGGTGGTTTCTCACCAGCCCTGTATCCCGTCTATGTGCGCGGGGAGGCTTACCTAGCCGCACATCTCGGAAGCGAAGCTGCCGTTGAGTTCCAGAAAATCCTTGGCCATCGCGGCGTTGTGCTCAACGAGCCCATCGGCGCGCTCGCGCATCTCGGCCTCGCCCGCGCCTACGGTATGCAAGCGGACAACGCCAAAGCCCGCGCCGCTTATCAGGATTTCTTTATGCTGTGGAAAGATGCCGACGCCGGCATCCCCGTCTTGCTGCAGGCAAAGGCTGAATACGCCAAGCTGCAGTAGTCCAGTGGCCAAGTCAACGGAATTGTAATGCTGCTTGGCCGCCTAGCCTGGCTGGCCGGAAGTGTTCCCTCACAGGTCTAAAACCGCGGGTCTGCGAAGCGCTCTCCCGTGGCGCTGCCGCAATCAGATCAACTGCCGCAATTAGCCCCGATTACCCCGCCTTGACGCTGTCCTTCGAATCACTTAGTGTGTTTTATTCATGCTTCGGCTGCAAAAAACAACCTGCAGTGTCTGGCTCGTTCTCGCGGCGACGGCTATTTCGATTTCGACCGCTGCAGTTGCGCAGACTTCTGCCAAGCCCTCCGAACTCTCCAAGCCCTGGCCGCAACAAGCGGTGCGCGGCGTGCATGGAATGGTCGCTTCCGACGAAACTCTGGGTTCGCAGGTTGGCGTAGATATCATGAAGCGAGGCGGAAACGCCGTCGACGCCGCTGTGGCCACCGCTTTCGCTCTCGCAGTCGTCGAACCGGCTGCGGGAAATATTGGCGGTGGCGGATTCATGCTGATTCGGCTTGCCGATGGAAAAACCGCCTTCTTCGATTACCGCGAAGTCGCTCCCGGAAGAGCCAAGCGTGATATGTACATCGGGAAAGATGGAAAACTCGATGAGCAAGCGTCCGTCCTTGGCTACCGTTCGGTTGCGGTGCCCGGTACCGTCGCTGGATTGGAATTGGTGCTGAAGACCTACGGCACGATGAAACTCGCCGAAGTGATGGCACCGGCAATTCGGCTCGCCGAAGAAGGCTTTGCAGTCAGTCCAAAGCTGGCGAATGAACTGGAACAAGAGCGCCTCGGGCTGGAAAATTTCCCGGCTAGCAAACGCATCTTTTTGAACGGGGGAAAATTGTGGAAAGCCGGAGGCACCTGGAAGCAAGCAGAGCTGGCGGCTACGCTGAAGCGCATCGCGAGGAATGGCGCGGCGGAATTTTATCGCGGTGAGACAGCGCGGATGCTGGCCAGCGAGATGTCGAAGAACGGCGGACTGGTTTCGCTAGAGGATCTCGCAAACTACAAAGTGAAAGTTCGCGGCGTCCTCCACGCAAAGTACGACAGCGGCGGACATTCCTGGGAAGTGCTCACCGCCCCGCCGCCCAGCTCAGGCGGTGTCGCGGTGATCGAAGCCCTGAATATGCTGCAAGGCGTGCCTCTGAAAGGCTGGAGCGATCCCCAAAGTGTCCACATGATTGCTGAAACCATGCGGCGTGTTTTTGCCGACCGCGCAGCTTATCTTGCCGATCCTGATTTTTCTGACGTACCGGTCGCAGGGCTGACGGCCCCTTGCTACGCCAGAGAGCGTGCGGCCACCATCGATCCCGCGAATGCATCATCAAGCGCAAAAGTGCCGGCTGGCGATCCGCGTGCCTGCGCAAGTTCTGCGGAAAACGCTTCCGTGCCGCACACCATCGTCAGTTTGGGCGAGGGGCCCCATACCACCCACTTTTCAGTCGTGGACTCCGCGGGCAACGCCGTCGCCAGCACCACCACGCTCAACGATAGCTACGGCTCGCACGCCACCTGTTCCGCCGGATTCCTCCTCAACGACGAGATGGATGACTTCACGACGCAACCGGGCGCTCCCAACGCGCTCTACGGCCTGATCCAGTCTGACGCCAACGCCATCGCTCCCGGCCATCGCCCGCTCAGCTCCATGACTCCAACAATCCTTCTCCGCGACGGCAAGCTCAGCTTCGTCACCGGTTCGCCCGGCGGACCGATGATTATTTCCGCGACGCTGCTGAGCGTGATCAACTGGATGCGTCTGGGGATGGAACCTCAGGCTGCCATCAACGCTCCAAGGTTTCATCACCAGTGGCTGCCCGACCGCATCCTAATGGAAAGCGAGTTCCCCGCCACCATGGAAAGCGCGCTGAATGCGCGGGGCCATCAAACCAAGCGCCTTGCCATCATCGGGCTTGTGAACGCCATCGGTATCGACCCTCAATCCGGCGAACGCCAAGGCGCCGCCGACCCTCGCGACGATGGCTCCGCCATCGGCTACTAGCACCGACTTCATAGGACGGTCATCCCGTCCGAAGTCCCGGCGCATCTTGCCGAGACAGAGTGAAGGGATCTCTCTTGTCTTCTCTGCGCGCTCTGCGCCTCCTGTTCTCTTTCTTTGCGATAATCGTTTTCTTTCTTCTTTCTGATTCCTACTCTTCTCTGTAAGCTCTGCGCTCTGGAGTGTCCTCTGTGTAAATTCCTTCCTCCCATTCCGAACCACTGTTGTTTCTTGCTGTAAAATCAATCAGCCATGCAAAGAATCCTTTCCACCTATCTCTTCGTCTCCCGCAAACTCACTTCCGACCATCTCGCCGAAATCTCCTCTGCAGGCTTCGAAGCTCTCGAAATCTTCTGCACCCGCGCTCACTTTGACTATTCTCAAAAATCAGAAACTCAAGCCATGGCCGCCGTCCTCGAAAAGCACCGTTTGAAACTCGTTTCTGTTCACGCTCCCACAAGCCGTGATCTCAGCTCCATGCGCGAATCCGGCGCTCCTCTCTCCCTCTGCGAGGTCGAACGCGTCCGCCGCATCGAGGCTATGGACGAACTCAAGCGCGTCATTGACGTCGCCGAAGAACTCCCCTACGCCCGCCTCATCCTCCACATGGGCGGACCTCGCGAAACTGCCGACCCGCGCAAACGCGACGCCGCGTTCAGCTCGCTCGAACACCTCATCCTCCACGCCCACCACGTCGGCGTCACCATTTGCATCGAAAACACGAACAGCGAGATGGGCGATCCCGCCTACCTTCGAGCTTTCGTTGACGAAACCCGCCTCTCCGGACTGCGCTTCAATTTCGATATCGGCCACGCCCATCTTTCCGACTTTCCCGAAGACGAGCGCATCGAAAAAGGTTTCGCCCGGCTCCGCGACCTGGTCTGTTCGGTCCATCTCCACGACAATCACGGCGAAAAAGACGAGCATCTTCCGCCTTTCGACGGCTCCATCAATTGGCCCGCCGCCATCAAACTCCTCAAGTCCCCCCGTGCCGTGTCACCCGCCACGTCTTCCGGACCAGATCTCCCTCTCGTCCTCGAACTAAAAGAAAAAACCGGCCCAGACGCCCTCTCTCCGGCCGAACACCTAGCCGCCGCCCGCTCCTCCCTTGACAGAATTGAGAAAGCTTGGGATTCCTAGTGCCCGTAGTGCAAAACTCTCGCCAATCGCTAGGGCGCGAAAACCGCAACGGGACAAAGCTCTGCTAAACTATCCGTTTCGCCCATCACCTCCGGCGATTGCTTTCAACTTTTAACTGCCGACTGTAAACTTTTTTATCTCCTATGACCACGATCACCATCGACCACGCAGGCGAGTACGACACCCAGGAAGTCACCCTCAAGGGCTGGCTCTATAACCTCCGCGAATCGGGCAAGCTCCTGTTCCCGATTTTTCGCGATGGCACCGGCATTATCCAGGGCGTCTGCGCTCTGAAGGAAAACCCTCAAGCTTTCGACGCACTCAAGGGCCTCACCCAGGAATCCAGCGTCATCGTCACCGGAAAAATCCGCGCCGAACAGCGCGCCCCCGGCGGCTACGAAATCGGCGTTAGCAGAATCCAAATCGTCCAGAAAGTTTCCGAATCCACTCCCTTCCCCATCCAGCTCAAGGAACACGGCGTCGATTTCCTCCTCGACCAGCGCCACCTCTGGATTCGCACACCACGCCAGGCGGCGATCCTCCGCATCCGCGCAGAAGCCATACGCGCCGCCCGTGAATTCATGGACGGCCAGGGCTACACGCTCACCGATGCGCCAATGTTCACGCCCGCCGCCTGCGAAGGCACTTCCACTCTTTTCGAAGTGAATTACATTGACGATCAAAAAGCCTACTTGACTCAGAGTGGCCAGCTTTACGCCGAAGCCATCGCCATGGCTCTCGGCAAGGTCTACACCTTTGGCCCTACGTTCCGGGCCGAAAAATCAAAAACGCGCCGCCACCTCACCGAATTCTGGATGCTCGAGCCGGAAGCTGCTTACGTCGAATTCGACGAAGCCATGCAGCTCGGCGAAGGCCTGGTCAGCGCCCTCGTGCAAGGCGTGCTCAAAAATAGATCCCGCGAACTCGAAACGCTCAAGCGCGACATTACGAAACTCCAAAACGTCAAGGCGCCTTTCCCGCGCATCAGTTACGAAGACGCCGTTGCCGTCCTCAACAAAAACGGCAACCCGGCAAAATTTGGCGACGATTTTGGCGGCGATGAAGAAACCATCATCTCCAAGGAATTCGACCGCCCCGTGATCATTCACCGCTATCCCACGGCCATCAAAGCCTTTTACATGCAGCCTGACTCCCAGCGCCCCGAACTGGCCCTGGCCTTCGATATGATCGCTCCCGAAGGCTACGGCGAAATCATCGGCGGCAGCCAGCGCATTCACGATTACGACCTGCTGCTCAAACGCCTCCGCGAGCACAAACTTCCCGAGGAATCTTTTCAGTGGTACCTCGACCTCCGCCGCTACGGCAGCGTCCCCCATTCCGGCTTCGGCCTCGGCCTGGAACGCACCGTCGCCTGGATTTGCGGCGCCGAGCACATCCGCGAGGTCATCCCCTTTCCTCGCATGCTCTACCGCGTGTATCCTTAATTCGGGGAAGCTAGCTTTACTCAATCCTCAAACCCCTTTTCATCGGTCGAGGTTCGGGTAGGATTGCTAAAAAGCCAACAATGCGCTGGTCGCGCTAAGGTGGTGGCAGTGCTGGCTACTCAGCGCGGGATGCTCTGCGGTGGCCATCGTCGTTGTAAAGGCCGAGCAACGTGGGCATCTAACGTCTGCCGGCTTGATATCGCCGCTTCTTTCTTGGACTGCTAGTACAGTCTTCTTTGTCGTCGGACTTATTCGTTTTGTGAAATGGATCTGGTCTCTGAAAAGCTCGAACTCGCGTCTCGGAAACACAGAATAGCCTGAAGCGGTTTTTTTCAGACGCCAACTACGAATCACGGATAAAACATGTCCCAAAAAGTCCGCATCATCGGCGTTCCCATGGACCTCGGCCAAAGCCGCCGCGGCGTTGATATGGGCCCTTCCGCCCTTCGCGGAGCCGGCCTCCAGGCCGCCATCAAAAAACTCGGCCACACCGTCGAAGATATCGGCAACCTGGAAGTCAAACAACCCGAAGAAATGCCCGTTGGCGAGAAACGCGCCAAGTACCTCCAAGAAATAGCCGAAACCTGCCAGGACATCGCCAAGACCGTGGAAAAATCTCTCACCGAAAGTTTTCTGCCAGTCGTTCTCGGCGGAGATCACTCCATCGCCGCTGGTGTCGCCGCCGGTGTCGCCGGCCATTTCCGCAAAGACAAAAAGGAAATCGGCTACATCTGGCTGGACGCGCACGGAGACATGAATACTCCCGATTCTTCTCCCTCCGGCAACGTTCACGGCATGCCGCTTGCTGCCATCATGGGCTACGGCGCCGATGAACTCGTCAATCTCGGTGGTTTCAAGCCTAAGGCCGAACCCGGCAACATCGTCATCGTTGGGGCACGCGACTTGGACGCTCAGGAGCGCAAAATCGTCAAAAAAGCCGGCGTCCACGTTTTCACCATGCGCGATATTGACGAGCGCGGTATGCGCGACGTCATGTCCGAAGCCCTTAAATACGCGATGGACGACACTGCCGGAGTCGCCGTCAGCCTCGACATGGATTTCGTTGATCCCGCAGATGCTCCGGGCGTCGGTACTCCCGTCCGCGGCGGCGTCACCTACCGCGAAGCGCACCTCGCCATGGAAATGATTGCCGACACCGAAGCCATGGTTTCCCTCGAGGTCGTCGAAATCAATCCCATTCTCGACGAACACAACCGCACTGCCCTCCTCGGCGTAGAACTAGTCCTCTCCGCCCTCGGCCAAAAAATCCTGTAGTCATTGGCGCCTCGCTGCTTGCGCCCAGAGACCTCGCTGTCTTGCCAGGAAATCGATTTGAAGCTATGGTCGGCGACCGCTAGGGGCAGTACAGTATCCGCATCAATGATCAGTGGCGGATATGTTTCGAGTGGCTCGACGAAGCGACGGGGCCTTCAAAACGTTGAAATTGTGGACTACCACTAGGAGCAACTTATGGCTGTGATTGCAATTCATCCGGGGGAACATCTTGTCGAAGAGTTGGAAACACTCAGAATGAGCGCGGCAGAGATTGCTCGAAAAATCGATGTTCCGCCCAATCGGGTCACGCAAATTTTGAACGGAACGCGCTCTATCACGGGCGACACGGCATTGCGTCTCGCTCATTTCTTCGGTACTAGCCCCCAGTTCTGGCTGAACCTGCAGAGCATTTATGACCTGCGCCTCGCTGAGCAGAGGGCCGGTAAATCCATCAGGGAATTGCCAAAACTCAAACGTCGCGATCCCGTTCACGCGTAGCCCCAATTTCAGTTTGCACTGCCGCACCGCTCCGTATCCTCGGCGAGATCTTTTCTGGTCACGCCGGCGCTTGGAACAATGCTCGCCGGAATCTCGCACCCATCTTCGCAATGCCTTAAAATGGGATGGCCGTGCAGCGTTCGGCCGAAATCCCGCATCTGATTCTGGCAAGCCGCGTAATAGGCTGCACCATCGCGTAAAAAGGCAGGCACAATGAACAAATTCTTCTCCCGCATCCTCGCACTCTTTTCCGTATTTCTCCTCTTGCCTGCCCCGAACTGGGCCACCTGCGGCGGAGGCGGTGGCGGCGGAACGGGGGGCATGAGAGGCGGCGGTTCCATGGGTGATGAGCAGGTCTACCAAGTCCCCTGGAAACTGCTCAAACCAACCGACACTCCCACGTCGGGCGGTCTTGTCGTTTACTGGTTCCCCTCTTCCGTCGAGGAATTTCAACGTTCCAGCCTTCGCAACTCCCGCAGCCTTTCTCTTTATGCTTCGCAGTGCGTCACTATGGGCATCGCGGATGCCGGCACTTCTCTCGGCCAGAAATTCCTCACTGGCGAAAAACTCCCGGTTGTCGTTCTCGCCAAATCCGATGGCACAATCATTAACAAAGTCCAGAACAACAATGGATTCCTCAAAGTTGACCAGGTCGAAAAACTTGTCGAATCGGAAATGAAACAGCGCGAAGACGCCCTCAAAGGGCAAATCAAAGCCGCCAAGGAAAAAGCCAAGTCAGGCGACAAAGACGGAGCCATCCCGCTCCTTCGTTCCGTGCTCGATGAAAAATGCCTCTTCCCCGGCAAGGCAAAAGACGCCGCTAAAGAATTGAAGAAACTCGGCGTCAACGATATATCGCAGCAATTTGAGGCACCCGTCATGGAACCTGCTGCCAGCGCCGCCATCGAATCCGTCATGAAGCGCGGCCTGGCTGCGGAGATGAACGAGAAATACCAAGAAGCTGAGCGCCTCTATTCTCAAGCTCGAATGATGGATCCCGCCGATCCCGCGCCGCTCCGTTACCTCGGCGAACTCTATCGCCATCACATCGGCGATTGGGAAAAAGCTCGCCACAGTTTCGATTCCATCCTGGCCATGCCCGCGGATCCGCTCTCCCGCGCGGTCGCTCTCCACGGCCTCGGCAAGATGACCATCCACGAAGGCGATTTCCTCAAAGGTCTGCATCTGATGGAAGATTCCGTCCGTGAATTCCCCATCGCGCTCGCCTACCGCAATCTCGCCGTCTATTGGAACTCCGAAGGTGATACCGCCAAAGCGGATTACTACACCCGCGAAGCCACCAAGCTCGATCCGACCGATCCCTACAACTTGATCTTCGCCGCGGCTTTCCTTGCCGGAAACGGCCACGCCGACGAAGCGTTGAAAATCGCGTCACAAAATGAAGCACTACTACCGGCTTCTTACAATTTGGCCGCCATCTACGCTCAAACTGGCCAAAAGCAAAAAGCGCTCGATCTTTTGAAGCGGCATTTCTTCCAGTACGAACGTTACGAAGCGGTTCGCTCCAAGGAAATGATGGAAGCGCGTGTCGACGCCGTTTTCACTTCCTTGCGCGAGGACCCGCAATTCGTTGCGCTAACAAGTTCCGCCGTCGGCAAGCTTCCCAGCCCGCAAAACAAAAAGATGCCTATTGGCTCGCCTGCGAGGATGTAACCAAGCTGCTCTCAAGCTGACATGCAACCAAGAAGCGCATCTTGGAGTGCGGCAGCGCAGCTGCCGCTTTTCCTCCCGGCTAAAGCTAATGCTCGCAGGAGTTCCCTATGCCAACTGCTGCCCCCAAAAATCCTCGCCTGGCAACTCTGACAAAGCTTGCTCTTGCTCTCCCCGAAACGAAGCGAGAAATCCTGGGTTCGCACGCTTCCTTTCTCGTTCGCAAAAAGACTTTCGCCTACTTTTTGAATAACCATCACGGCGATGGCATCGTGGCCGTCACCTGCAAAGTTCTCCCAGGGGAAAACGCCGCACTCGCGAAGGCCCAGCCCAAGCGCTACTACCTCCCCGCTTACATCGGCTCGCGCGGATGGGTCGCTCTTCGCTTGGACCTCGGCAAAATCGATTGGGACGAAGTCCGCGAACTCCTGCTCGGCAGTTATCTCCTCACCGCGCCTAAACGCCTCGCGGCTCTGGTCCAACCTTCCGCTTGATCGCGCGGACGGCGTCCTCGCGTGCCCGCCGCCTCCGTTGTCAATTCAGAACCGTGGAAAAAACAACCGTCCCACCAGACCTCTTTTTTAATTTATAACTAAAAACTGACAACTGAAACCTCTCATGACTCCAGAAAAGAAAAGACTGCGCGTGGGTGTACTGTTCGGCGGACGATCCGGAGAGCACGAAGTTTCGCTGGCGTCCGCTGCGTCTGTCATCCGCGGGCTCGACCCGGACAAATATGAGCCGGTCCCCATCGGCATCACCAAAGATGGCCACTGGCTGATCGGCACCGGCGCGCAGAAAATGCTCCCCGAAATTTTGCGCACCGGCCAGCGCGTGATGATGGCCGCCGACCCGAGCGACGCCGCCCTTGTAAAGCTGGATGGAAGCGGCAGCGGGCAACGCCTCGACGTTGTTTTTCCCGTGTTGCACGGTACCTACGGCGAAGACGGCACAATTCAGGGATTGCTCGACCTCGCGGGGCTTCCGTTCGTCGGCGCTGGCGTGCTCGGTTCCGCCATCGCCATGGATAAGGATGTCTCCAAGCGGCTGCTGCAAGCGGCCAGAATCCCCGTCGTTCCCTGGATCGTTGTGCAGCGCCATGGATGGGAACGAAATCCAGATGAAATCCGCAAAGCTATCGAACTGAAATTTGGGTATCCCGTTTTCGTGAAGCCGGCCGCGCTCGGCTCATCCGTGGGAATGACGAAAGTGCATTCGCGCGCGGAGCTTGCTCCGGCGCTGAATCTTGCCGCGGAATTTGCGATGAAGATTATGGTAGAGCGCGCGGTCGTCGCCCGCGAAATCGAAGTTTCCGTTCTCGGCAATTATGATCCCAAAGCATCTATCCCCGGCGAAATCGTGCCCCATCGTGAATTCTACGATTACACCGCGAAATACCTGGAAGAAGGAACGGAGCTTCTGATTCCTGCCATATTAGTGCCGGCAATCGGGAGAAAGATTCAGAAGCTGGCTGTGGATGCGTTCCGCGTGCTCGAACTTTCTGGAATGGCGCGCGTCGATTTTTTCCTCGAGAAGAAAGGCGGTAAACTTTATCTCAACGAAGCGAACACCATTCCCGGCTTCACTTCCATCAGCATGTATCCAAAACTTTGGGAAGCCAGCGGAATTCCTTTCCGCGAACTGATCGACAAATTGATCGAACTTGCACTCGAACAGCATGCCGAAAAAGCTCGCACCAAATATCAGATCGAACTTCCATCCGGCTCGGGCGGCGCGCTTGAGGGTTGATTCAACTTTCCGAAAACTGCTCAACCGGCATTTGCAACGAAACATTTCGCTTCCTGAATTCTCTTTCGCCTCGAATCTGTCTCTGAACATTTGCTCGAACGGGAAACTTTTGCTACGTTTTTAGAGTCAAATATTCAGCCAGGGACGCTGGGCAATCGCGGTAACTTTCAATCGCACGCTCGCAGGGCAGGAGAAAACTGAATGTCAATTCTGAATCCACCTGCTGAAAAGCCGGAAAAATCGCGGGTCATGGCATTCACAGTTTCGGCGGTCACGGTTATTGTGCTCGTGGGGCTGTGGTTTGCGTTCCGCTACTACCCCGAGAAAAAAGCGGCTTCGAGATTTTGCGAGGCGCTGGCCGCGGACAACACAGACCTGGCTTACAAACTCTGGAAACCTGCGCCCAGCTACTCGCTGAAAGATTTTCTATCAGACTGGGGACCGAAAGGCTACTACGGCCCCGTCAAGAGCTACAGAATTCTCCACGCCAGCGCACCGCGTGGCTCAAACACGGTTGCGATAACGGTCGAGGTCAGCCCGTTCTCGCCGATGCCTGAGCCATCCGACGTCGATAAGAGCCGCAAGACGAAGGTCATCGTGCTTTGGGTCCTGCCGGCGGACAAGTCGATCAGTTTCCCAGTTCCCTACTCCTAAACTCTTCCCCAAATCAAGTCAGTTACGCCTACTTGCGGATTTCTCCCAACGCCTGGAGGAGCTCCTCCTTGCTGACGCTGGCGGTGCCGAGTTTTCCGACGACGACTCCGGCGGCGGTGTTTGCGAGCATGGCGGCGTCCGCAAGCGGCGCCCCTGAAGCGGCGGCGAGAGCGA
>Ga0075030_100005720_pt1 | contig 11204 bp, 8 predicted proteins | sample LitLauG_LLR_2012_FD_71393 | JGI IMG/M metagenome (GOLD analysis project Ga0075030, IMG submission 71393) | Freshwater sediment microbial communities from Pennsylvania, USA - Little Laurel Run_MetaG_LLR_2012 | ecosystem: Environmental > Aquatic > Freshwater > Creek > Sediment | place: USA...
TTGGTGGCCTCTCCGACGACGGTCCAGCCGCGCCGCGCATCGAGCAACCCTCTAACGCCGTGCCGGACGAGTTCGTGATCATCTGCCAGCAGGATCCGGAGTTTCTTGGTGCCTTTACTCATGGACGGGTATCATCACGCGCACCGTGGTGCCGCTGCCGTTGGATTCAATCTCCAATCGGCCGCCAACTTGCTGCGCGCGCTCTTCCATGCTGGGGATGCCTACTCCAGCCACCAGCGGGATCGTATTTTTGTGTTCATTTTTGCTGTAGGAAATTCCACGTCCTTCATCGCTTACTTCAAGAGTGCTCTTTTCCGCATCCCGCAACAAACGTATTTTGGCTCTGAAACTTCCCGAATGCCGCTGGATGTTGGTGAGACTCTCCTGGACCACTCGAAACAACCCCAACTCCATCTCTGGGGCCAACCTGCCAAAGCGAGGCGACACCTCCAATTCCACTTGGATTCCAGTTCGCTCGGCGAAGCCGTCTACGAAATGGTGAAGCGCGTCCTCCAATCCCGATTCATCCAGCATCGGTGGGTGCAATACGTACGAGAGGGTGCGCACCTCCCGGATACATCGCTCCGCCAAACTTTGCCCCTGGAAAGCGAGCTTGCGCATTTTCCTTCCGGACGCCGGAAGGGAAGTGCTGAGTTGACTGAAGATGGTTGAGAGAGCGACGAGGTCCTGGCCCGTGGAGTCGTGCAAATCCCTGGCAATTTTTCTCCGCTCCTCGTCCTGCAGGCGGAGAAGCTGGCCGGAAAGTTGCCGGAGTTCGGACTCAGATCTCTTCCTGTCAGTGATATCCCGCAAGACGCAAACCGCACGGTCGACGCCGGCGGAACTCTCGACAGGAAAGTAGGAAATGAGCAGGTCGCGCTCTCCGATCTTGGGGTAGGTGTACTTCAATTCATACACCACGATCTTTCCCTCAAAACATTCGTCGAGTTTATTCTTGATAATTCGCTGGAAGGTTTCTTTGTCCACCACTTCGGAGACTAAGCGCCCCACGACCTTTTCCCTGGTGCTTCCCCGAAAGTCAATGAAAGCGCGATTGGCGAGAAGGTAGCGGTACGAACGGTCGACAACTGCGATCATTTCCTCCACACCTTCAACGGCCTTTTCGTATTCCCGAAGCCGTTCGTCAGCCCTCTTTCGATCGGTGATGTCCTCACAAACGGAGAGCAGGCATCTATGGCCTCCCAATTCAATGGCTTCGGCTGAATAGTTCACCTCAAGCTGCTTGCCGGACTTGGTCAAGAAAGCAACCTGTCTTGATTTCACGCGGCCCGTATTTGCCAACTCGACCAGGATTTCGTCCCTGTCGCTTGGGCCGGTCCAGATACCGAGATCGAAAGACGTGTGGCCTATGGATTCTTCGCGGGAGAACTCCATAATTCGAAGAAAACTGTCGTTCACCTCGATCAGCCTGCCTTCTTTAATCGTGGAAATAACAATGGCGTACGGACTGGCCAGGAAGGCTTTTGAGAATTTCTCTTCGGATAGCCGCAGAGCCTTCTCTATGCGCCTCTGGTCGGTAACATCATGGGCGACCCCCCGAACGATGGGGGCGCTCACACCGTCCGTTCGCAGCGTATTGTGGTATTCCCAAATTCTCCGCTCCCCCGTCTTGGTAAGCACTACCATCGTGCCTTTGACGAAACCTTCCTTCTTGATATTGAGGAGTGCTTGGTCAAATTGCGCGCGCGCCTCCGGCAACAAGAACTCCCTCATGGGCTTGTTCAGCAGCTCCTCTCGGGTATACCCAAGAAGTTTTACAGGAAGTTCGTTGACGGAGAGCAGCCGTCCCTCGAGGTCGTGCGTGCAAATCAGATCGCTGGAGTGTTCGACCAGATCGCGATAACGATCCTCGCTTTCCCTCAACACAACTTCCATTTCTTTGCGTGCGGTAATTTCTTGAACGGTGCCAACAATAGTTTGGATGACGCCGCCCGAATCCCTGGCGTTGAACCCGATGGCTCTCAGCCACTTGGTCGCTCCACTCGGGCAAACAATGCGAAACTCTTCTTCGAATCGATTGCTGTTCTCCAGCTTCTCGAGGGCCGTCAGTACGCGTTGCCGGTCCTCGGGATGAATCAACTCGCGATAGGAGGTCGGATTGGAATAGAGGGCGTCTACAGGGAGCTCGCAGATTTGCTCGAAAGCAGGACTTACATACGTGGTTTCTTTTGTTTCTGGATTCATGGTCCAGAATATCTCCTGGATGTTCCCGGCCATTTGTCGAAATCGCTCTTCGCTCTTTTTCAAGCTGACATCTTGTCGAAGCAGCTCCTCATTTGCAGCCCTCATTGCTTCAGGGTTGGGCAGGTTCAACGCCTGCGGGACGAGCCGCACCAAGGATATGGCGGTCGGTATCGAGGCCACGGCGGTAATGACTTTAATTCCTCCCGAAAACCAATAAGAAGGAACCCACAGCGTCCACACTTCCATCAGGTGCGTGGCGCCACATGCGGCGATGAATACGCCAAAGCAAACAAACATCCAACTGAAGGGAATATCCCGCTTCTTGCGCACAAGGTGGATGAGAGCCACAGGAATCGAAAAATAGGCCAGTGCGATCAAGGTATCAGATCCTGCGTGGAGCCAGATCAACGCAGGTTTCCACTGGTAGCAGAATCCGTGCGGCATGAGTCCGTTCGAGGACAGCCAGTGACTTACTAGATTCATGATGTTTCTCCCAGGGGGGACGAAGGAAAGAAAAAAAACGTGCCACCGCGCAAAGAAAAACGACCGCTTGCCATTCCGGCTGAAATTCAGAGGGGCCCGTGAGTCGCGTCAGGAGTGCATATGTACTCACGGCACTACTCTTACATCCAGGATGGTTTGGTTGCAAGGGCTTCTCGAAGACCTGCGGGGGTGCACGTACGCAAGAGTTCGTCTCGGGTCAACGTACGTAATCTTCGGTATTGCCATAATCCTATAGTGTATCTACGGTCTAGTAACTTGCGGTCAACCAGGGAGCCTTATTTTTCTTAGGCTTAGGGGTTGTGAGTTCCTGTCCATTTCACAAGAAGGCTGCGCGGTCTGTCTCCCACGCAGCTGTTGGCATGCCGGTTTGGATTCTGGAAGTACAGGATCAGGCCACTGCCCATGAAGAACGAACCGGCGTACCTGTAACTGCCGGTTTGCACCTTCGCAGTGAGTTGTCTGTGCAGTTCTCCTGATGGAAAGACTTGGATCGGGGTGAACCATGCCTACCGTGCTTATCGTCGAAAACGACGTTGCTTTCCGAAAACAACTGCTTGAAATCTTCGATTGTGAAAACGGTTTCGACGCATTTGCCGAAGCTGGAAATGGCGTTGAAGCTTTAAAGAAAACGAAGCGTTTATCGCCCAACCTGGCGATCTTGGACCTTTCTCTGCCAGATGTGGGCGGCATTCAATTGGCCCAGGAACTCATGGAAATCACGCCCGGATTGCGGATCTTCATGCTGACCGCAGACTACAGCATGAGCAGCGAAAAGAATGCTCTCTCCTGCGGAATTACAGCGGTTTTTTCCAAACTCGATGACCTGGCAACTGTCGTCGCGAATGCGCGCGCGGTGTGCGGGATCGAATAGTGTCGCGGGGCGGAGGATGCTGTTCGCGCGATTGGCAAACACACATGTTACGGCTCTGAAATTCCCGGGCAATGCGGCTCTGATCGGCGTATCTTTAACCGCGAGAATGCCTGGACTGTGCATCGTATCCCGCAGATGCGTGTCTGTAGTCGCGGCTGCTGCGCTCCATTTCATCCTTTAATCGTCGGCATTCTAAGTCTGCGCAGTTGACAACCCAGGCTCTGGAGTCTTCATACGGGTAGAAGTAGCAAGCGCGCTTTGCAATGCGGAGAATTACGGTTTTGGCAGCGCGGTCGTGACCGAGGCCCGTGAACCAGTGCTGCATAGCTGCCTCGATGGCGGCTCTGTTCTCATTGTACAATGCGGCTTGAGCATCCGCATCGTTGGCATTCTCAGCCAAGGTTAACAAAGCCGAGTAGGTGCGGTCGTCCATACAGAGAACTCACTTGCCTCCATCGTCGAGCCATCCCCGATAGTCAGTCAAGTTAATTTTAATTAACTAAGGCTGGTATTATTGGCGTTCTTTCAATCTATGGGCATCGATATGTGGTTTTCTGAAAGGGAGAGTGCTGTTCGGTGTGATTGTCGGGGATGGTGATCGCGGGGGGTGCCGTGCGCGGGCCGGCTTATCGTTGTTACTCTCACAAGTTGACACCGTTCTCCTGTCACTGAGTAACAGGGCACGAAAGGTAGTCTGTGAGTTTTGGGGTGGGAGACGGGGATTGAACCCGCGACATTCGGTGCCACAGACCGACGCTCTACCAGCTGAGCTACTCCCACCACCCGGCTACCTCTTTAGTTTACGCTATTTCCGGCACCTCGAAAAGTGCCCGTGGATGTTTCATCTAGGGCACCGCCCATCGGATCAACCCCAAATCCGCCGTCACGGTATTGCTATTCTGGATGCACAAGAATGCCCCCAGCGACTTTATCAGTGCCCTCTCCGTCCGATAGCTCTTTGGCCCGTTCCTCTGGGTTATTGGAACGCTATTTTTCGCGTCTAACCTGCGGATCCCCCGGGCCCTGGAATCTGACTACCGTCGGCGGCCTTTTCGCCTTGATGGCCATCTGGGCCGCCTGCCTGTATGCGACCTGGGCCGCCTGGGGAAGCCTCACGGTAGACAGCGGCCGCGAACTCTATGTTTCGGCAGTCCTTGCCGAGGGGAAGACGCTGTACCGGGATGTCTGGTACAACTTTGGTCCTGCCGCTCCCTACCTCAATAGCTGGTTGTTCCGCTTTTTCGGCGTGCACCTGAGCGTTATGTACTGGGCCGGGTCGTTTTGCGCTCTGGGCTCGGCGATCCTTCTTTATCTTTCGGGAATGCGGCTGTCCTTTTCGATGGCAGGCTGGACTGCTGGGGCTGTCCTATTGTTCGAATCTTTCGCTCCAACCGTTTTTTCTTTCCCTTTGCCGTACAGTTCCGCGGCAGTTTATGGTTGCGTGATCGCCTGCATGTTTCTCTGGATTGTGATCGGTGGGGCGTCTTCAAAGAGCCGAATCTGGGTATTTGCGGCGGGAATACTCGCGGCCGTCGCGGTGCTTGTTAAATTTGAGTTTGGAGTGGCCTGTTACATCACGCTGGCACTGCTGATCCTCGCGCGTGTATCCATGAATCGCTCCTCGAGATTTTTCTTCGCGGATATCACGGTGACCCTGCCGGGGCTCCTATTTTGCGGTTTTGTTGTTTACCGGCTGATTTCCATCAGTGGATTCACATTTCTGACGCAGGAAAATTTTCAGAGCTGGCCCGGCTCCTACTTCATGCGGACCTACGGAAAAATATGGCTCGCTAACACCGGGTTTGACTTTAGCGCGGAATCGCTCGCAAACGCCGCGCAGCGAATCTTTTCCTTCTTTGCGGTGGTACAGGGTCTTCACCTCGTTCTGACTTCATCCGCAGAGAGACCCGAGCGACGAATCTTCGCTTTGCGCGGGGCGCTGTTCGTCACTGGGATAATCTACCTGCTGATTCTTCCGACCCGGAACGATGTCCTCGCAGCCATCTTCTTTCCTCAGGACATGGTTGTGTATGTAGGCATCGCGGCTCTGGCTGCCTGGTGGCATTTCTGGCGCCGCCGCGAATCCTCGAGCGGTGCTGGAAGCGCGCTCCTCTTCACTCTCTCGTTCTTGAGCGCTTCTCGAATCCTATTCAAGATGCGCCCGGTCGACTATGCGGTCTTCTACAATGGCCCAGTCGTTCTGGCGTTCCTGCTTCTCGCGATGGCGCTAATCCCGCGAACTAGCCATTCACGCCGGTTCGTCGCTGGCGTGCGGTGGGTCATCTGCCTCGCGTGTCTTAGCGTCGCCGTGGTTGGCTTTCGCACCGTGACGCACCAGATTCCGCGTCCCGCGTGGCTGACTACGGAACGCGGCAGTATCCGCGTCTCCCCGCAGAGGGCCGAACAATATCAAGCCGCGATCGATTTTATGAAAGCGAAGGCTGCTCTCGGCGAGTCGGTCTTATCCGTTCCGGAAGACACCAGTCTTTATTTTCTCTCGGGAACGTATTGCCCGACGCGGGTCATCGCCTTCACGCCAGGAATCCTGGCGCCTGGCAAGATGACCGACGAGACCATCCAACAAATCGAACGAAACCATGTCCGCTATTTGATCTGGTCCAATCGCATTTTCCCGGAGTACGGCGTGCCCAGGTTTGGCACCGACTTTGACCTGGCGATGGGCAGCTACCTCACCTCTCACTACCGGCGCGTCCGGCCCGTGAGCCCGAAGCCGGTGGTCCTGGGAGAATGGAATGCCTACATCTGGGAGCGCAACGAACTACCTTGAGGAGTTTTATCGGCGTGGTTCCCTGGCATTTGTAACCTTCGACCCAGCTGGCTGCCCCTCGGCAGTCAACTCATGGTGGGGACTGCTCCGCTGTGCGCGGATACGGCCTCGCTTCTCTCGCATTTGGGCCATACTCATCGGCATTCACCAGCCAGATTTGCCGGTCTTTGAAGTAGGCGAAGAGCTTCTCGTTTTGCGCCCGATCCAACTCGCGGGCCCATAGAATTTTAGCCGAGTCGATCTCCGCACCGTTATAGACCCACTCAAAGTCCGGATTGTGGTGTGCCATATATTGCACCATGACCAGGTGCTTGCCGGGCGCGTCTCTCAGCTTTTTGACAATCGCCGCGCGTTCGACAAGTCCGCCACATTTTTCGGCAGCGGCGTCGCATTGATGTTCCAAAGCCCGGCCCGCCGTCTCGACCAGGAGGACCACTACAGCGATACGCGCTATCATGGCTCCTAAGCGCCGACCACCGATACTCAAAGCGTTAGCATGTCTCATCGTCTGCACCACCAGGGCAAACCACACGCAAGTCAAAGGGGCTGCATAATGAGGTTCCACCCAAACCGCTGCAAAAGTGCCCAGCGTGCCAAGGAGAAAAGCAGAAAGCAGAAGCCTCATTTTCCGGTCGCGCAGCAGGAAAGGCACAAACGGCAAAAGGAACAATTCCCCTCGCCAGAGAAAAAGACTGCTCAGCGAGGAAATCTTGTCTTTGCTCAGTCGCACAACATCTTTCCACGTGGTTTGGTAATACGCCCGCTCGAACACATTGTAGAAATTTTCGAATTGAGCGTTTCTGTAGTGCAGCGCGGGCTTGGCGTGTTGCCAGAGGAAAATGGGTGCCGTAACGTAATTATTGCTGTTCAAAACGTGTGGCAGCAGGAGAGGATGTCCCGTCAAGCGCCAGTTGTAATAGGCCAGGAACATCCCCAGCGCTAGTATTGACGCCAGCAGGGGAAGGAAGACTCTGCGAGTCCTCAACGGCAATTCAGTTTTTGTCCTGCCCCTTCCCGCCATCCACCATGTGAAATAGACCCCAATCGGAATGCAAAAAAGCAGTCCTTCATACGGCCGGCTGTTCGCCAGGACAGCGACGCCCAGCCCCAGTAGCAGTGCATCACGCCAGCGCGCATTGCCGCGGATTCTTCCCAGCGCTCCAAGCGCAAGCGCTCCGCCTATAGCCGCGGCCGCGCCACCCCAGTAGCTATTCATCCAGTAGGAAGCAAAACCGACTTGCAGCGCGGCAAGCATGCCGCCCAGAAATGCCCATCGCGCGGGAATCCATGCCTGCAGCATCCAGACGATCAACGCGCACATGGTGGCATTGCTCAGCAGCACCCCGATCCACGGATGCCCCAGCAACTGTCCTATCGCCAGAATGAGGCCCTGCGCCGGCGGATACATGGACGAGTAGGTCGGATTCCAATTGACGTGCATGGTCTCAAAACTAATCCACATCGGATGAGCGGGGTTCGCTAGTCTTCCGTGTGCAAAGGTATCGCCCAGCAACAAATAACTAAACTCGTCATGCACTCCGGGAAGAGGAACTTGCAGGGCCGGCAACAACATCAACCGGATTCCGATGACCGCGAAGAACATGACCCAAACCACAAGAACCCGGCGCTCCGTGAAACGCGCCAATTTCTCTTCTGCCCGCCGCAAACGATGAAAACCGGAAAGCAACGGCAATATGGAAAGGATGGAAAAGACGAGAAGCCCTATCAGCGTGTAAGGCTTGTCAGGAAACAAAGAGAGAGTTCCTCACTTTTTCTGGTGGGCGAGAGGATGGATCGATCTCGCAAGAGTCTCATTCAGTCTAGCGAGTTCATCACAAGCCTCCCAACCCATGTGCCCGGAATCACAACACCGGTGATGGGGCCGGCGTTGTCGCAGAGCCAGATTTTTTCTTTTTTCATGCTGAAGCCGGAATGGAAAGCGAACATTCGAGCCCGTTGCAAGCTGGAAAACTCAGCCTCAACGCAGCCCTCGACAACTCTCCCGCCTTGTTAGACTAATTGGACAGGACACGCGTCCCCGCGCATGAGCCCCCATCAAACGGACCGCAACCATTTCGACCGGCAGATCGTTTACGCGCGGCCAGTCTTCATTCTGCTGGCGTTGCTGGCCGTACTCGAGCAGCCGCCCTCGCGTGAATTGCCGCGTTCTGTTTCATTCCTGATTGCCTATCTCATCGTTGCTCTGCTCGTAACTCAGTTGGAGCGCCTCCTTCGCAAACGCTCGTGGCATTTGCCCCTTCTGTGCGATCTGCTCGCCCTCGGCTATTTCATCTACATCAGCCCTTCCACGGTGCCCGTGTGGTTTCCGTTCATGTTCCTTTGTTACGCCGGAGGCATTCGCTGGGGCCTGGGCTTAACCGTCCCCCTTGCCGGCGCGCTGGCGCTCATTCTGGTTTTGCGGACGGCCGGTCGCGGCGAAGTTGACTGGATGCGCTGGGTCGCCTGGCTCGGTCTTTTGGCCGGGACATTTGCCGGCGGTGCAGGCCTGGCGTATCTCGGCGATCTCAATCGCCGCTTCGTGGCGCAAATCGACTTCTTCTCGCGCATCAACGCAACCATGCAAGTTGACCAGGGGCTGGCGGAATCGCTTCGCCTATTTCTCGACGAGTTAGCCACCACGTTTGGCGCTCAAGAAGCCTTGCTTCTCTTTCGCGATGCCGATCTCGAGCGCATCTTCCTATGGCGCCTCAAAGTCGGCGAAAGCGAGCGCCTGGTGCCGGAGAGCATGCCGTTGGCCCGCACCGACGGCTTCCTGCTCGACGACATGGACGCCGCGCTCTGCTGGAACTCGCTTATCGGCCCCGGCTCAGGTTTCGGCTGGGACCGTCGAGACGGTAAGGTGATCAAAAATCTGCCCCGCCTGCCTGGCCCTGCCGCCCAGGAGTTCAAGATAAAGTCCTTCCTGACCGTGGCATTCGACCAAGGCGGCCAAGCCAGCGGCCGACTCTTCCTTCTGAACGGCCGTAAACCCTTCCAAAAGCAGGACTTAGCCTGGCTGGAAAGCATAGCCGCCCATATCTCCCCGGCGCTCGAGAACATCTTTCTTTTGAGGCACTTACGCGCCCGCGCCATCGAAGCCGAACGCAGCCGCATCGCCCGCGACCTTCACGACGGCATTCTTCAGACCCTCCTGAGCATTGAAATCCAGCTTGACGTCCTCCGCCGCCGGGTCCCCGCCGCCCCAGAGCATGCCGTCAGCGGCCTCGCCAGCCTCCAGCAAACCGTCAAAAACGAGGGCGCCGAGCTCCGCCAGATCGTCACCGACCTCCGCCCCCTCCGCGTCCAAAGCGCCGATTTGGTCGATTTAATGCGCGGTTTTGCCGAGCGCTACCGCAACGAATCCACCGTTGCCCTCGATTTGCTTATCGATTCCGCCCAATTACGCGCTCCCGACCGCGTCTGTCGCGAGATTTTCCAGATTTACCGAGAAGCACTCAACAACATAAAAAAGCATGCCAAGGCTTCCCATGTCGTGGTAAAACTGTCGCAGGATGACAGCCGTCTAGTACTCGTAGTAGACGACAACGGTGAGGGGTTTAGTTTCGCCGGGCGTTTTACCGGCGACGAGTTGGATAGATTGCGGCTGGGTCCCATTTCCATTAAGGAGCGCGCGAGAACCGTGGGCGGGGTTCTGACTGTCGAGTCGAACCCAGGTCATGGAGCGCGTTTAACGATCGAAGTACCGCTCGGCTAATTATGGCTAAGACGACGACGAAACCGCAGATACGGGTACTACTAGCCGATGACCACGCGATCTTTCGCGATGGCCTTCGCAAGCTGCTCGATTCCGACGAAGACATCACCATCGTCGGCGAAGCTCAGAACGGCGCCGAATGCATCAAACTCCTCGCCAAGCTCAAGCCCGATATTCTTTTGCTCGACCTGCGCATGCCGGATAAAGATGGCCTCGCCGTGCTCGAAGAAGTTAATTTCGATACGCTGCCCACACGCGTCGTTGTCCTGACCGCCGCCGAAGACGATCGCGACGTCGTTCGCGCCATGCGCCTCGGCGCCCGCGGTGTCGTCCTGAAACAGTCCGCCACCGATCTCCTGGTCAAAAGTATTCATCGCGTGCACGCCGGCGAAATCTGGCTCGACAATCGCATGACCGCCGAAGTCATGAAGGCCTTCTCCAAGTCCAGCGAATCCGGCCCGCGCCGCGAAAAGCCGCTGCTCAGCGACCGCGAAAAAGAAATCGTCCAGCTCGTCGCCCAGGGTTTCCGCAACAAGGAAATCGGCGAAAAACTCTTCATCTCCGAGCAAACCGTCAAGAACCACCTGCACAACATCTTCGACAAACTAGGCGTCTCCGACCGCCTCGAACTCGCGTTGTATGCAATTCATCATCGCCTGATTGACCAGTCATAAATAGGACGTATCGCATTCTCGGTGGTCAGGTTGGAAGTGAATGACGGTTCGTTGGACCTGCGTTCAACAAAAGCGCGATGGTTGACTCGGTAAATCCAGTTGTCCGGTAAGGCGACTTTTCGGGATTTATCTGACTACCGACCAGGTTCTTGCGGTCGGAGGAATCCAATTCCAGTCGGAGCGCTCCGCAAGCGCAACCATCTGGTCGAACTCCGGATGCTTCCTCATGCTACGGTAACGATGAGCAGATGACGGAGTGATCGGACCCCGTCATTTCCGTATATTCCATCTGGGACCTGTTGACATTCTACTGGGGAAGGTCTACCCTCCCAGTAGAATCTCTACAGGAGGGAGTCTTGAGTCCGGAACAAACCAATCTTCTGCAAGGGACGCTGGACATGGTGATCCTCAAAGCCCTGCGCTTGGGTGAAATGCATGGCCTCGGAA
>Ga0075030_100005721_pt1 | contig 11203 bp, 16 predicted proteins | sample LitLauG_LLR_2012_FD_71393 | JGI IMG/M metagenome (GOLD analysis project Ga0075030, IMG submission 71393) | Freshwater sediment microbial communities from Pennsylvania, USA - Little Laurel Run_MetaG_LLR_2012 | ecosystem: Environmental > Aquatic > Freshwater > Creek > Sediment | place: USA...
GAGCCGGACACCCCGGTAATCACCCATGGCATCAACCCGCTGGACAACGAATAATCATCAACCCACCAAAGAAAGGACTCCCATCATGACAAATACTCTCATCGAAATGACCGAACACACACCCGGCCCTTGGCATTACGAAGTGTCGTTAAATTGCCCGGACGTTTGGGAAATCACCGCCGATTTCTGTGAATCACCCATCGCCGAAGTACCGCGTTGGCAAGACGAGGAAGGTAACGATAGCGAGGAGGCGGCAGCCAACGTCCGACTGATCGCCGCCGCCCCGGCCATACTGAAAGCATTGCGGCTGGCACAGAGGGCGTTGAATACCGCTCCCCGTTTCCGCGTCGGCGATACGGATAGCTATCGCATCGCGGCTGTCGTGGACGGAGCCATCAAGCAGGCGACCGCCGCGTAGTCAACCCTCCACAGAAAGGAATCACAACATGACGAACATCAATACCCTGGAAAACATTACATGCCCGGACTGCGGCAACGAGGAGTCGTTCCGTATCGGCACTCAGACGCTCGCTACCGTCACCGATGACGGCGTCGAGGATTACGGCGACATGGAATGGGATCACGACAGCTACGCCGAATGCACACAGTGCGGCAAATCGGGAGTGCTCAGTGATTTTTACCGCAATGCCGCCGATGGCGATGCTGCCGCCCCCTCCGGTGAGCGTCACCCGTTTTGCGAAATCACCGAAGATGAATTCAACGAACGCTACCCGCTGGTAGAAAACCACCTCAATCCGAACGCCGGCTGGTGCCTAGGCGACGGCCGTGGTTGCCTGTTCGAGACCTACGGCGAGGAACTCGACTTCGTGCGCCGGCAAGACCCGCGCCATGTCTGGACGCTCATTGACGGCGAAGACGGCGACCAGCACCTCACGAGCGGGTTTCACTTCGTGAACCGCATCGGATACCTGATCAGCACGGTTGCCGTGCCGGAAGGGATGGGCATCCAAGTCCATATCCGTTTCGAGCCCGACCCGGAACCCGAAGCGCGCGAGCCGATCATCCATGCCCCGTGGAGCCTGCGCTTCGAGCGTGACGGCACCGAGAACGTCGCCGCGATCAGCACCGCCCTAGGCCGACAAATCGATGTTTGCGAGCTGCCACACCTAAGCCCGATCTCAAGGTTGACGTCCTGATCCTTTCGATTTCATTCGCTGTGTCTCGGTCCCGACGAACGACTTTCCTCCCCCCGTGTGGCCGACCGTGAATTCCAGATGAGCACCGTTTTCGAGCTGGATGTCGAACCCGCATTTCAGGTTTCCGTCGGCACCCACCTCCGGCGCGTAAAAGGGATCAACCCGGCACTTCATTCCGTTCTTGAGGGCGAACTCCGGCGTCTTGAGCATGGCGTCATACATATGATGAAGAATCTCTTCGGCATACGGTTCAACCGCCTCATGAAGAAGAGCCCGAATTTCTTCTGGCGTCGGTCTCTTCCGCTGGTCTCTGCGATTTTGTGACATACCTGACTGATCGGGCAGGGAGCCTGCCATCGAGGTTTTCCTGAGTTTGCGTAAGCTCACCCTTTAGCATCGGAAATGCCACAAATCAAGCTCTTAATATTTAGGGGTTGTGCATGAGCAGCGAGGCGACATATCAGAATGCCGATAGCGGACCCGTGACTCCAGTGTGGACGTGATCAATCGCGGTTGAGCATGCCCAAAGCGTGCACGCGCTTGCGAATCACCTCGACCTACCACCCGCGTCAGCGCTCCCAGCCTTGCGACGACTCCTGACCCGTAACCATGTCCTGAAAGTGGCTGGAGCCGGATTCAGGCGGAGATTGCGTCAGCGACACGATCGCGGCCGTTTTTAAGGTTTGGCTCCGCCAGGCATCGTTGGATGCTCCAGCCTTTTGCTCATTCCGCCCGTCACAGCAGGCATTCACCGCGACGGCGGTCACGGCGATCGCCACCAGGGCGATGCCCAGGACCACCGGGGCGAACACCGCCAGCCCAAGCGCTGCGACGCCGAGCGCGACGGCGAAGCCAAGCCCCCCAGTACCTTCCGGCATCGACGGCAGCTTTGCTTTGAGACGCTCCATCATTTCCATGGCCTGACTTACCTCCCCGATTCCGGTTTCCAGCGCTGCACGGCAATCGCGGTGATGACTTCCATCGGCGCGCCCGCAGTGGCGTCGCGGGGAAACCCGCGTGTCGAGGGCGCCTCGCGGATCCAGGCGATGCGATGCCGGCCGATAAGGGCGAGGAGCCTGTCCAGGGGGCTGATGCAGATCCGCAGTTCCGTCGGGGTGAGCCCGGCGAAACGCACCACCACAATCGGCGCGCCGCCCGGCTGGTCGCCAGGCGCCGTGTCGACGCTGTCGAAATTGCTCCAGGCGAAGCCTTTAGAAAACCCGTCGCGCAGAAACACATGCAGCGCGAGTTCGGGCTTGTTGCTCGGCCGCGAATACGCCGCCGTGTAGGGACTGTCGGCTTTGGGCAGCGATTCGACATCATCCCCCCGCCCAGACTCGCTGTCATCCGTCCTGGCTTCCGGCTCCAGCTCCGGCGGCCTGGCCGCCACCTTGTTGCCCCAGCCGGGAAGCAAGGTCGATTTCGGGCGATTGCGCAACAGACTATCGTCCAAAGCCATGATCGGCCTCCCGTTGGTGCTGATGCTCGTTCTGCTTCACCTTGGCCGGAGCCACCCGCTCCCACGCCGCCCGGATATGGGCAATTACTCCCAACCGCTTGCGGTGCTCCATATGGTGTTGCAACCCGTCCCACTGCCCGTCTTCCGCCTTGGGCTTCGGCCGCAAATCAAGCGCGGCGAGCTTTTGCGACGAGCGTTGCACGGCGTCGCGGATCTCCGCCTTATCGTCGGTATAAAGTCGAATCCATTCCTTGGCCCGGCTGGCCGAGACATAGAGCTGCTCCATGTTCATGGCGCCCGTGCTGCTGGCCGACATGCCGAGGATAACCCGCTGCACGGTGCGGCCCTGCGAACCGAACGACGTCTCGACAAACCCGTGGCGGATATGCCCGCACGTCGCCGGGATGACCCAGCCGTTTTCTAAGGTGATGCCGTCTTCCGTGAAGCCGGCCACGGTATGGGCGTTGCCGTTTTTAAGGGTGTGCTCGCCATCGACGGTTGCCACGTTGCCGGTGAAGCGGATACGGTCACCTTCGGCTAGGGCGATGCGCTCCGGCCGATAGAGAGAGAACTTGCCCGCATGCTCCAAAGGCACCGAAGCGGGATCGCTGACGATGAGCCGCTGGCCTTTGACGTATCCCCCTTTGGCGTTCTGGTGGAACTGAATGACATCGCCCGGACGGTAGCTGGTCGCCAAGCCCCGCTCGGCCTCGCTGGTATCGACCTGCACCAGCCGGGTGAATTCGCGCTCTTCTGCCCCCAGCTTTCCGGCCGCCTTCAGTTCGCCGCGGATTGCCGCCGTAATCGCTTTCGCTTCGGCGTGCGTCGGGCTGACCACCAGCACCGACTTCTTATCCGCCAGGGCTTGCAGGTAATCCTCGGCAATCCGCCGGTAACGTTCGGCGGGATCGGCGATTTCCACGATGCGCCCCATCGCGTCAATCGCGTCGAAGCCATCGACCGTTTTGCCCTCCGACAGCAGCTTCGCCGCCGCCCGGTACTGCGGGTTTTCCTGCCGCAGGATATCCGAGAGCTTGAAGGGGTTAACCCCTCCATATTCCTTGAGAATCCGCATGAGCGCCCCGCGCGACACCGCCCCGTGCTGCATCGGGTCGCCGACGAAGACGAGCTTGAGGTCGTTTTTTTCCGCGAGCCTGAACAGCTTCACCGCCTCTTTATGGCCGAGCATCGAGGTTTCATCGACGACCACCCGGCCGCCGCGCGCCGCGCCTTGCATTTTTTCATCGAGGATAAACCGTGCGACGGTATCGGCTTTGAACCCGTCATTCTGCAGCACCCCGACAGCGCCGCTGGTCGTGGCCAGCCAGGTCACCGGCTGCCCGGCCAGCGCCGTGCCTTCCTTGAATTTCGTCAGCAGCGAGGATTTACCCGCCCCGGCAGGGCCTTCAACCAGATTGACGCGGTTGGGCGAATTCAGCAGGCCGCAGACGGCGTTCCATTGGCCGTCATTGAGCGATTTGCCGTCCTTCGTCGTGCGGGTCAGGCCATCGGCCACACCGATGGCCGCGACGCCGCCGCGTCCGCCCATGGCCTGGCCGACGATGAAATCCTCCTCGCGTTGCAACCCCTCGGTGGTCGCCATCAGCCTGCCGTCGATCTCCGAGGTGATGACACCGGCACGCGGCAGTTCCGCCGCGATCTGCTCCGGCGTCACCGACCCCAGCCCGTAGAAGAGAGCGACGCGTTTGAGTTCGCGTTCGGGGAACGCCGAGAGCTTGTCGCTGAGATGCGCGATAGCAAAGGCCACCGCTTCGGCGGGCGTCACCGCCGCCCCGCCGGAAGCTTCACGCCGGTAAACCGCCGCCAACGCGTCGCGTTCGGCGGGGGTGAGCTGAGCGTCCCAGGCGACGCGAAGATCGGCCGGGGTTAATTCTTTCTGTTTCTTCGAGCGGGTCTTCGCCCCCAGCTCGGCTTTGCGGACGGCGTCAACGATGCCCTTGCGGGCGGCTTCGTCCTCGACTTCATTGGTGCGCTTTTTGAACTTATCGATCATCGCCGCCGGAATCCCGGCGACTTCCCATTTCTTGCCGCCCTGGCGGTCGATGCCGAAGCCAAGCGTTTCCAACTCGCGGGCGTAGAGCGCATCGAACACCGCCGCGTAATACTCGCCGTCGCGCTTGAGGTTGCCGAACTGACCGGCCTTGATGCGGTTCTCTTCGGCGTCCATCGTCGCGTTAAAGCACAGCAGGTGCGTATGCTCGTGCATGTCGGGCGGATGTCCCGGCACCGGTCGCGAGGTGGTGTGATGAAACGCCGCGTAAGCCAGATTGCCCGTCGTGCGGTCGGATGATCCGCCGCCCTTGCGCACCCGCGTCTGCATATCGGCTTCGACTTCCGCCATCATCCCGGCAATGGCGCGGTCGCGCGCCGCGTCAAGGTCGCTGCCCAACTCCTCGCTGGCGAAGGCGCGTAGGATGCTGGCGGATTTGGGCACCGAGATGGTGAAGTCATACCCGACGCGACGATTGTCTTTCGTGCGCGGCGTCAAGCGCTTGCCGGTGTCAGGATGCCGGTTATCGACCATGCGGTCGAACGCCTCTTTGGTGACCTTGCCGGACAGCCCGAGCTGCTCGGCGAGCTTGCCACCCCAGCGGCCGACGGTCTCTTGCCCCTGCGAATAGTAGTCGCTGGAGGCGTAGTAATTCTTAGCGTCGGTCGCTGACGTGACTTCGTGTATCGTCAACATATGGAACCCCGAAATGGCACCACCAGATGTTGATAATTATAGGCGAGAAACCACTAAATCAAGTGGTTTCTCGCAGAGGTAATTGAAGAGTAATTTTCCTCAGGCTTCTCCCCTAACGCAGCCTTAGGGGCTGTGACACTTGTCGTTTCCCCCGTGAAAACGCATCTTCGCCCTGAGATATTTTCATTTCGGTCAGCCAACGGATGCGGAAAGGAATTAATGATTGCCAGAGATCAATCTTGTTAACGCGATAGCGAAACGTCAGCTGACTGGCCGAGGCGACGGTTGATGAAAACCGCCGCCCGACGCGCCAAACTGGCTGCCGTTTCCGCAGTATCGGCCACGCCATGCTGAAGATAGGTCGCGCCGAGATTGAACAATGCCTCCTGCACGGAATTGTCGTCTGCTTCCTTGAAACTGACCACGTTTGACTGTTTATGGTCATTGCGCTGATCGACGGCATGGATCAGTTCGCGCTCGGCTTCGGTAACCGCCGTCACTGCTTCCAGATTGTCCGAATGTTTCGCCGCCCAGTCATGCGAGGGCATCTTCCGGTGATTCAAAATAGGGTGAAACGGATCTTCGAACATACAGCCATCTCTTAATTGTTTTTAACAGTATCATGCTTTACGTCTTATGTGTGTGACAGTTTTGTTACAATTATTGACGCCTACCACTTCACCAGCTATGGCTGTTCAAGGAGGAACACGCCATGCCATTTCTGTTTTGCGAGACGCACGGCCGGATGCACGAAGCCGAGCACCGGTCGAACCAGGAGACATTGCAACAGGAGGGGGAAAGCGTCCTCATCGTCAGCGGCAAGCTCATCAGCGAGCCACGTTGCTGCGACAGCTGCAACGTGGAACTCATGCCGGGCGATACCGCCTATCTCCTCAGCGCCCTGCCTGGCCATGTTACCGAGGGATTGACCGATTATGATTTCGGGTATGAGCGGGCGTATTTCGCGATGGGGGAGCAGGATATCGCCACCGTCTACGGAGCCCCCTGGCCGGACGATTCTATAAGCAACCGCCGCCGCTTGCGTCCGTTAACCCGGAAAACCAAAAAGCAGCCCATTTGCGCGCTCGACCTCTTCAGGCCGAAGTGACCGGACAGGATGAACAAAGCCGGGTCGTCCTTGGCAAGTTGGAGCGTATGTGATAGAGTGGATGGCAACAAGGAGAATGTGTTATGACGATTCATGTATCCAAAGACGTCGAAAGCTACATCAACGCAGCAGTGCAAAGCGGGCGTTTCGAATCGGCGGATGAAATGATTGCCAGGCTTATACAGGAGGATGCCCGGCGTAGCCAAACGCGCGCCGGCTCGCCGCAGGAATCGCCCGACCAATGGGCGGATCGGCTTCAAGCCTGGGTCGACACCCATCCATCCCGCCCTATCACCATCGACGACAGCCGCGAGAGCATCTACGCCGGTCGCGGTGAATGAACTACCTCGTTGATACCAACATCCTGACCCGGCTTGCCGAGCCCGGCCATGCAATGCACCAACCGGCCCTGGATGCCGTCAAGCGCCTCGCTCAGCAAGGGCACAAGCTCCACGTCGTCCCGCAGAATCTTTATGAGTTCTGGGTTGTCTGCACCCGTCCCGCCAGCGTCAACGGCCTAGGTAAGACCGCACTCGAAGCCGTCGCTGAACTCGCCAATATCAAGTCCCTGTTTATCCTGGCCGAGGACACGCCGACGATATTCAGCGCCTGGGAGCGGCTGGTTGCCTCGATTCCGGTCATCGGCAAGAACGCGCACGACGCGCGATTGGTCGCGGCCATGACGGTTCACGGCCTGAGCCACCTGCTGACATTCAACGCCAAAGACTTCCGCTCCTACCCCGGCATCATCACCGCCACCCCGGCGGATGTGCTCACCCCGTAACCTGCTGACGTGGGCTAATTCAGTCATGCATTCTGGCGGTGACAGCTCCAGCCGTTTTCGCTTAAGTCATAAGCAATTATATGAGATAGCGAGGGTGATCGCGGCTCTGGCAACGGACATCCGTTGCCCCCATTTCGGATGTCCGCTACTTCCCGCAAGGGGGGAGACACTTGCCAGGGGAGCCTCACCGCTCCCCTTGGTTTTTTGAGTCATTCCTGAATTACGCTTGCCGATCTGAGATCAGCACTTCGCCGTTTTTCGTTTCTTGCCCGCCTTGCCGCCCACATGAGCTTTCTCGATATAGTCCCGCGCCGACGGCACCTTGCACGCCGTCCCGCCCATGTCGACCTTCACCAGCCCAATACTGTCCGCCACTTCCAGCGCTTTGCCAGTTAACGCCAGCACGTAACTGCCGGCATCAATCACAAAGCCGTTCATTTGCAGCCGCACGCGGTTGGGCTGGCTGTGAATGGTCGTGGCGACGCGATCGAGCAGTTCCTGAATTTTCGACAGGTCAAGTTCTTCATCTCTTTTGATTTTGAGCAAAGAGCCCAACGTCGACCAGCCGGCAGCGGCGATGCTTTCAGTCTTCGACGCAATCCATTCCATGCCCAGTTCCCAACCGTATGGGCTCTCGGCCGCAACCCAGGGGACGGTGGATTCACTCAACATGTACCAATACGCCAGCTTCACCCAGCGATTGAGGTCTTTCTTGGTCATCTTGCCGTCATCGGCAATCAACCCCGCCAGATACATCGCATCGGAGACGCCGGTCTCGTAAAGTTCGAGCGCAAGGGCGTGATCCCGCTTGATCCGTTTCTGGATTTTCTTCAACTCTTCCACCGGCACCCCATAAAACGGCTCACGCGCTCCGTGGTTCATGAGCACCTTCTTGATCGAAGGCTTGCCCACTGCCTTGAGTTCATCGAGCACGTCCTGGGCGGTCATTTCCGATGCTCCTGGCAAAATCATGGGGAAAGTTTTACTGACATGTCGCATCCGTCCGTTGAGCCATACCGATTTTCGCTCGCGACGGGTCAGCCGACCGAAGATTTCAGCAGGCATGAACGGTAAGGTCAAGCCGCCACACTTGGGTTTAGCCCGCACCCGCATCGGCACAGAGCGCGGTCATCACGACAGCCGTCCCGACCACGGCTAATATGACGGGAGCGAACGCCGCCAGTAGCAGGCCGGCAACACTGACGGCAGCGGCGACTTCGAGGGCAACCGTGTCTCCCGATAGCGACGGACATTTTTCTGTGAGACGCTCAAACCATGCCATGACACCTTGCCGTGCGGTTTCGATCCATATGGGTGCTAGCATACGATACGTGCGATTTCAACATGTAGTTGTTACCATGGCTAATGGCAGCGATGCAGGCGGGTGTTTCTCACGCGTAAGCCTCTGATCGCTTCGCTTCTATTCACCGTCCTGGAGTCAACTTGTGAAAAGCTACGTTCCGATCCTCGTCACTATCGGCTTCAGCATCGTCGGCGTGCTCGGCGACTTCCTGCTCAAACTTGCCAGCGCGCAGAAACACCCGCTCAGGAGCCTGTGGTTCTATGTCGGCTTTGCCGTGTACGCGTCAACCGCTTTCGGCTGGGTGTACGTCATGCGCCACTTAAAACTCGCGACGATAGGTGTGCTCTATTCAGTCAGCATGATCCTGTTGCTGACCGCGATCGGCGCGGTGGGGTTTAGCGAAAAGCTCAACGGCTACGAAATCGCTGGCATCGTGATGGCGATCGGGTCGCTGGCTCTACTGATGCGTTTTGCATGACTCGCGGATCGTTCACATGTTGACCCCGATTAACGGGAACCATTGGCCCGCCAGGCGGATTTTGCCCGGTCATAGGTTTCCTTCAGCCGCAGGAAATCGTGATGCGTTCCGCCCTGGTCGGGATGATGACGCTTGGCAAGCGTAAGAAACGCCCGTTTTGCGGCCTGGGCGTTTTCCTCGGTCGGATGACGGCGCAGCATTTCGAATGCTTGCCAATGCTTCGCAAACTCCAACGCCTCCTCGCGTCGTTTCTTTTCGGCTTCGCGCAAAAGGGACTCTTTGGCGTGTTGATTCAGGATGCCGATCCGCTCGATGGCGGCGTCCCGTCGCTTTCGCAAGATCGATTTTCTTTCCCCTTTGGCAGTGCGTAAATCAGTACGGCACTGCGCGGCCATTTTCTCCCAATGGGCGATTGCCTTGGCGATGGTATCCGTTCCGTCCTGCTCACGCCCGAGATAACAAAGCGTGCGCTTACGCGCCCTACCCTGATTGTCACGATAGCTTTCAACGAGGTAATAGCTTTGTGTGCCGCGTGTCCGGCGGAGCGTAATAAAGGCCATGCCCTGCCCATTAGCATGGATGGTTACAGATTACAAGAATGCAGATACCACATGACTCTCCTGTGAGAGAACTCCGTCGTTCTCCTCGTCCCCTCTCCCTCTGGACAAGCCCTTCAAGACATTGTGGTATCTGCATCGAGAATCCCTGTCGTCCGAACCATAAGATTTACCGTGAGTTTTCTGCGCTATAAGCAAATGCAGATACCACGGACAAGACCTCCGAACTCCTCGAACGAGCCCCAGAGGGTCGAGCCGTTCGTGGTATCTGCAACGCCACCCGCTACCGGCCTCAAAGCCGCGCCTGCCCGCAATGGCCAAGCATTCCACATGGCCGGCATTGACCGGGAACAGGACTCACGAGGATCGACAGAGCGACGTTCGCCCTCGCCGTGCGAATCTGCCCGGCCAGGTCGAGCACCCAGGCGCGCAGTGCTTCGTCATTTTCGATTCGGTGCCGCGTGCCGTCGCCGCAGACGATGAACCCATGCGACGGACAAATCCGCAATTCTTCCTCGACCAGGAGGAAGTAACAGCCCATCTGCGCTCGATGCCAGGGGCGAATCGAGCGCGAAGATTTCCACTCCTCGACGATGATAGTGCCGCCGGTTTTGATCAGACGGTCCGGCCTTCCGGTCAAACCCAATCGCCGCGAGGCGAGCGTCACCCGGTCGAGCGATACCGTTTTTCCACTGCCGAGGCCGCAGCGTTGACGGATGCGCCGCCCCGTCAGCACCAGCCATATCCCTAGGAGCAGGGCCAGAATCGCCACCAGGGCGAGCCAACCGCCAGAAACGATCATGACCACCGCCAGAGCAGCAGAAGCAGCACCACGACCGCCAGAACGGCTAGTACCCGCCCCAAAGCGATGGAGCCGCCCGCGATTAGCTCGGCTACCGCCTTGCGGGTATGATGTCGCGTCCCGGCATCCAATGCCGATTGATTGCCCGGCTCCAAGCCCATGCCGTACTGAAGCCGCCATTGCTCAGGGCAATAGGCAAAACAGGCGATTTCTGCGGCGGTGATCAGATCGCCCGCAGATTTCTGTCGTAAACGTTGCGTCTTCATAGAGTTAGAACCGTTCTGCCTGTTTTCTGGTTAATCTCCCTATCTACGCTATCCCCTGCTACCTCTCTCGCCAATCTGATACCATGCAATTCTCGACGGGGCTTGCTCTAACCACTTAATCACGCTATGGATTGAATAATCGTTAATTGTTCAACCCGTCGATTCACAGGTTCGTTATCTGGACCAGACCCAGACTGCCCGCAATCGCTAATTGGCTATAAACAGGATTTTATCGATGGGTAATCCCTTTTTCGAACATCCAATCCTGAATTCGCCATATGTCAGTCCGCATCGCCATTGGGAACTTGACGACCAAGGGCAGCCGACGCAACGAATCATCGAAAACCGGCGTCCGGCCGAGTTTATCACGCCGATCCCCAAGCCGAAGAAGCGAAAGCGAGTGGCTGCCCAGCAGGAACTGGTTTTCGACGAAGGCAAAGGCCTTTCGACCAAAGAGCAGCAATACGACGCCACGTCGATCATCAACGAAGTGCGCGGTCAGGTGAGCCAATGGCGTGCCTGGCCCAAGCCGAGTGATTGGCAGGTGACTCCCGAAACCGCACGGCTGCTCCAGCACTGGCG